>Ga0209479_1002427_pt1 | contig 13114 bp, 10 predicted proteins | sample DewCreD2012metaG_2_FD_184112 | JGI IMG/M metagenome (GOLD analysis project Ga0209479, IMG submission 184112) | Hot spring sediment bacterial and archeal communities from British Columbia, Canada, to study Microbial Dark Matter (Phase II) - Dewar... ...
GACGAATGTACGTTTCCGGTCGGAGCAATGGATAGCGGTACTTGGCTTTCCATGCCAGGACGTATCCATCGTGCATTGCCAGTCCCAGTCGCAGATAGAGTACAGCACCGAACCCCATGCGGTAGGGACCGCTCCGCACCAGTTGCGTAGCGATACGCATCAAGTGAGCAGGGAACGTTGGCGCACGACCGAAAGGATCTGCCCAATAGCGGGCATCGTCGAGCTGGATTTCGGTGAGTGTGTTTCTGCGCAGAGAAACTTGCTTGGCTGCTCGGAAGAAGGCGCTGCCGGTATCGGTCGAATACTCTGGTGGTGCTTCGATGGCAGTATCGCGAGCAACGAGAAAGCGCACGCTTGCCCATTGCGGTAGAAGAGGAACCGGAGCTTGATCAGGTGCCGTTGGTGCCCAAACGCCCGGAACAGGCGGCAACTGGTAATCGGGCGGAAAGAGTTTCTCCCAAGCGCGCTCACCACCATCGTTGCCAGCAACAGCAACAATGCGCGCGGCCAACTCTCGGCCATAGCGGACTGAGCGCTCCCGCATTGCAGTATCGAGCTGGGCTAACCACCGCTGAGCAATGTTTGCAGCCTCGAGCGAATCAATGCGACGTCGCGTCTGCTCCGATGGTGGAAGCATCTGGCGGAGCAGCTCAGCAATAGCCGCATTTGCCGCTAACGCCCAGTGATAGCGATTACCACTGGTATCCGGAAACGGTAATCCCTCAAGCCCTGTGACGATCCCTTCGAGCGAACGGTATTGGGGCATACCCGGAACCAACGCCTGGTAGAGCGTAATGCCCATGTAGGCATAAATCCGTGCGGCAATCGGATCAACAATACTTGCATGCTGCTCCATGCACCCGGTTGCACACTCGTACCACTGCGTGGCCAGCAAGTCCGTATCGAAGCGGGCACCGTCGTATGCTGTCGGGTATGGATCCGGCACAACAACGGGATCGCTGCACTGCATCGCCAGCAGCGACAATGCAAGCACCGCCATTTGAAACCATCGTGCCATCTGGTGTGCACAGCAGAAATTGTTGAACGTCGGATTGGTTCTTACCAGGATTCCCTTCCCGCCCTACACGTGCATCCGCTGCACTCCGTCATTATCGGCGCAACATGACGCACACTTGAAGTCGGTGCTGAAACTTCCTCAGCAGAGTTGGCGTTTATGCGTGCAACCAACTAACGACCCTTTGGATGCAACTTCTTCTGGTCATTCTCTTGACGGCTGGTATCCTCGGCGCACAGGTCCAATTTGCGCGTCTGGAGGGCACGATCTACGACACCGAGCGCGCGCCCATCTCGGGTGCAACCATCAAACTGCCGCAACTCAAGCGTGGTGCGATAACCCAGCGTGACGGTTCGTTCGTGATTGCAGACATACCGCCCGGTACCTACCAAATCGAAGTTTCTGCTGTGGGGTACGATGCCTATGCAACAACCATCACGCTTTCTCCCGCGACGGTCAAGCAACTCCGTGTCGTGCTACGCCAATCGAGCATCGAGGCACAAGCCGTCGAGGTCACCGCATCCCGCCGACTGCAGGAGCAGAGCGACACGCGCACCAGTGTTCTGACGGTTGACCCACGCGAAGCCAAGTACAAAGCCGGCGGCATCGAGGACGTTTTTCGCACACTCCAGAATCTGCCAGGGGTTACTGCACCGAGCGACTTTTCCTCGCAACTCATCGTGCGTGGCTCTGGGCCCGACCAGAACCTTATCCTGCTCGATAACATCGAGATTTTCAACCCGTATCGCTTGTACGGTTTCATTTCCCTATTCAACCCCGAAACCATCAGTAGCATTACTCTTCTGACCGGCGGATTCCCGGCGCAGTATAGCGACCGGCTGTCGGCGGTGCTCGATGTGCGCAATCGGGATGGCTACACCGGCAATGGTTACTTTTCGGGGAAACTGAACGTGAGCATCACCAATGCGAACGTGATCACTGAGGGGGCTCTCCCCTTTTGGAACGGTGCATGGCTGGTCTCGACGCGCCGAACCTACTACGATTTGATCGTCGGTCCGATTGTGCGTGCAACGGGCGCTGTTGATGGCGACGTTGCATTTCCCAACTTTCGCGACCTCCAACTCAAACTGACGCTCTACCCTGCACAGGGGCACAAGCTCTTTGCCAATGTCCTCACCAGCCGCGACAACACAGAGTTCACCTCCGGGGCCAATCGTCAAACGGCCGATTCGCTCAGTTTGGTTGACCGCAGCTACAACGACGCCTACGGCATTAGCTGGCAATGGACACCATCGAAGCGATTTGTTTCCACCGTTGGGCTTTCCTACTACGCCAACTACGGCGCAAACAGTTTTGGGGGAGTTGGGGGGTCTGCACTGCTCAATAGCGACCCAAATGGCGGAACACTCAGCAACGAAGATTTCAAGCGACTGCAGGATTCGCTCCGTCAAGCGGGGGTGGATGTTCCCACGCTTTTCAGCGTGCGCGGGGAAACTGGGTTCCGTTTCCAGAAAACCTCACTCAAAGTGGACAACAGTTGGCAACTCGACTCGGTCCATCTGCTGGAGTTTGGACTGCAGCAAGATTGGATTTACACTGGCGTGGTTGCCTACCTGGATTTCGACCCACGGTTGAAAGCGATTCGTGCAGCAAACCCAACGGCGCCACCCTTACCTGAATCCCTTTCGGAGGGGATTGACTACATCCGCAGCGGACTCTATGCGCAGGATCGCTGGCGCGCCTTCAACAAGCTCACCCTTACTGTCGGAGCACGGTTCGATTACTTCGCGCTGCTGGACAAGTCGTATCTGGCGCCGCGACTGGCAGCCTCGTATGCCCTGTCGCCAACCACCACGCTCCGTGCCGCATGGGGCATCTACTACCAGTCCCCCGGTTATGAAAAACTCTTCGATCAACAAGTGTTCCTCGATCTGACCAGCGAAAATGTCCGCTCGCTCCGCGCCGAACGAGCTACCCACACCATCGCCGGCATCGAGCACCAGATCAATCCGCAATGGCTTGTGCGGATGGAAGGCTACTACAAAGGTTTTAGCGACTTGATTCTCCCCAAGGTTGTCCAGGGAACTGTGTGGAAAGTTGAAAAGATTCCGGGCTTGCCCGACTCTGTATACCGGACACGCGATGGCTGGACTAACCCCGTTGCAACGATTGGAGACTCGCTGACCACCATACCGGTCAACAGTGCAACCGGCGAATCCTATGGCATCGAGCTACTCGTGCAGAAGTTCGCACCAACCAACGGCGGCGGACTCTACGGCTGGATCGCCTATTCCTTTGCGTTCGCCAACCGGTACCGAGGTGGACTCCGCATACCGTTCAACTTCGACCGCCGGCATACACTCAGCATTGTTGGTGGCTGGCGGATTTCGCCTTCTCTCGACCTGAGCGTAACATTCACCTACGGCAGTGGCTTTCCCTGGACGTATCCAGTGGGCATTACACCTCGCATTGTGCAAGTGCGCGACACCATAAGCGGCCAAATGACGGCCAAGATTGATACCGACTGGCGTGGGGTGATTTTCAATGTGGACCGCGGCGGGTTAGCAAACATCAACCAAGGGCGGCTTCCCGACTACCATCGGCTCGACGTCCGAGTGACAACCTACACCAATTGGTTCGGATGGAAGTGGAGCTGGTATCTGGACGTGATCAACGTGTACAATCGCCAAAACGTGGTCGGGATTTTCTACCGCGTCAATCGGGAGACGTTAGAGCTGATCGAACGACGCTCGACTATGCTCCCGATTCTCCCCACAATCGGATTCAGTGTGACGTTTTAGTTGACCCAACACCGCACTTCCTCAACCAGGCGCACCAGCGGTGTTACTGCATCGCCAGTGCAAGCTGACCGCAGGCAGCAGCGATTTCCAGACCGCTCGATGAACGCACCATCGTTGGTATTCCAGCGCTGCGCAACGCCGCAACGAACTGCTGCATTCGTTCTGGTGGTGTGGGGCGCAACTGCGCTGCTATGCCTTCGGGGTGCGTAAAGTCTATCGGGTGGAAAGGAATCACATTTACCTTTGATGGGACGCGGCGCGCAATCTTGAGTAGGCGACGAAAGTCTGCATCGCTATCGTTGAGGCGATCGAAAAGAATGTATTCGTAGGTCACCGCACGACGCGTGACGCGATAGTAGCCTTCGACCGCACTAAGCAGTTCATCGAGACTCCAGCGACGCGCAATCGGCATCAGGCGACGGCGAAGCTCGTCGGTGGTTGCATGGAGCGACAGTGCCAGCTTGACCGATACGTCCTCGGTAGCCAAGCGCTCGATGGCTGGCACGATTCCCGCTGTTGACAGGGTCAGATGGCGCGGTGCAATCAGTTGCCAGCGCTCGCATGTCATGATCTTGATTGCCCGCACAACCGCCTCGTAGTTGAGGAGCGGCTCCCCCATGCCCATGAACACCACGTTGGTGATACGCTCGTTGCAGAGACGTTCGGCAGCAAGGAATTGCCCGACAATTTCAGCGGTCTCCAGATTCCGGCGTAGCTTGAGTGATGCCGTTGCACAGAACACACACCCGAGCGGACATCCAGCTTGCGTGGAGATGCAGAGCGTGCGTCGCTGGCGACCGCTTGCCATTTCGCTTGGGATGAGAACAGATTCAATCCGGGTCCCATCGAGCAGTTCAAAAAGCAGTTTGATCGTCCCATCCGATGCGCGCTGCTGCGCCTGCAGGGCTAGTGGCATCGTGATGAATGCCTCAGCGCATCGCTGACGCAGCGATCGTGGAAGGGTGCTGATCTCCAGCAGATTTGTGTGCCGCTCTGCATAGTAGCCATGCAGCAGTTGCGCCGCACGATAGCGCGGTTGATCCCATTGCTGGAAGAGTGCTTCCACCTCGTTTGGCAGCAAATTGCCCAGTAGCTGTCGCCCCTGCAACACATCGGGACTCAAGCTTCGCATTTTTGCCTGTCGTTGATCGAGCATTGTCGCTTCGTTGGTGATACTGCCGGGTGCAAGAACGGATAGGGCACTTGCAAATTTCACCACAACCGGCATTGCTCACCGACGCATCAAGTTTCATTACTGCTGGCAGACCATGCGCCCTCACCAGAGTTCATCCTTGTGGGTCCTTGCGTGGAAACGGCTGCGTCGGAATCGTGGCGCGGTCGTCGGGCTTTCGATCATGCTTGTGCTCATCGTGACCGCCATAGCCGCTCCTATCATTGCGCCCATGGATCCCACCGTTCAGGTGCTCGAGTATGCCATCAAGCCAGCACTGTTCCGCGGCAACGTGCTCTACCGCACCAACCCCGTCCATCCAGACCGACCAAGCATTATCGCCATTGAATCCTATCGCGTGCATGGTGATTCGGTCGAGTACACCGACCTGCTCGGGCGTACGTTCCGCATCCACCGCTTTCAGCTCTATGGGACAAGCGAGGCAGAATGGCATGCTGAGCCGCTCTACCTTCTGGGCACCGATCACTTCGGACGTGATGTGTTCAGCCGGCTGGTCTATGGTGCACGCGTTGCACTCCTTGTCGGGCTCATTGCAGAGTCGCTGGCGCTGATTATTGGCGTGTTGATTGGGGCACTGGCAGGCTATTTCCGCGGTTGGGTGGACGATGTCTTGATGTGGCTGACAAACGTCGTGTGGTCGTTTCCGACAGTGCTGCTGGTTATTGCATTGAGCGTAATCTTGGGGCAGGGACTCTGGCAAACGTTTGTTGCAATCGGTCTATCGAGCTGGGTGGACATTGCGCGAATCGTCCGTGGGCAGTTCTTGGTACTGCGCAACGTCGAGTTCGTTCAGGCAGCACGCGCACTGGGGTTCGGCTCGTGGCGGATCATGGTCGGCCATCTGCTTCCGAACACCCTCGGACCAATCGTCGTTGTTGCTACTGCGGGCATTGCAACGGCGATCATTTTGGAAGCAAGCTTGAGCTTTTTGGGGTTAGGGATTCAGCCACCGACGCCATCCTGGGGGCGGATGATTCAGGATGGACGCGGTTACCTCTACGTCGGCGAGGGACTGGGGCTTGTGCTCTATCCTTCGATTGCAATTGCGCTGGCGGTGTATGCCATCAATCTCTTTGGCGATGGACTTCGAGACGCCTTAGACCCACGCACGGTGCAGCGCGGCACGTCGTGACCATCCTCCGGCTGCAGCGACGCAACCCACCGGCGGTGCGCACTACTCGACACCATCTGTTCGTCTTGAAGTGCCACGGATGCATCGGTTACAGTATTGGACATCGAACATGAACGAGCACAAATCCTTTCCCAAGCGTATGCAGGACATCGTCAACACGTACATCAAGCAAGAACAGAGCGCACATTCGCCAAGCGAGAACACTGCCGACCAACAGCAAGAAACCGCACCATCAGAACAGCACCCAACTGCGGGAGATTCCGCCGCGCTCGAACAGCGTATTATTGAGCTGGAAGAACAGCTCGCCACTGTGACTGCGGAACGCGACGAGCTGCGCGAAAAGTATGTCCGCACCCTTGCCGATATGGACAACCTTCGCAAACGCACCGAGCGCGAAAAAGAACAGTTGGTGCTCTTTGCAACCGAGCGCCTGTTTAGCCGCTTAGTCGAAATTCTCGACGACCTGCAGGCTGCTGTCGAAGCAGGCAAGCAATCGCGCGACTACGATGCCATGCTCAACGGATTGGAAATGATCACCACCAAAGCCCATCGCATCTACGAGGAGCATGGCGTACGTCCACTCGAAGCCCGCGAAGGCGAGCCGTTCAATGTGGAGCTTCACGAGGCACTCGTCCACGTTCCGCATCCGGAGCTTCCCGAAGGTACGATCGTGCAGCAGGTGCAACGCGGATATGTGTTCCGTGACCGTGTGCTCCGCCATGCACGGGTAGTAACATCGGCGGGGGCTCACGCCGCCGATGGTGCAAGCAGCGAACAGTCACCATCCTCCCAGAGCGACTAACATGGCAAAACGTGACTACTACGAAGTGTTGGGGGTCAGCCGCACGGCAACACTTGACGAGATCAAGAGCGCATACCGTAAGCTGGCGATGAAATATCACCCCGATCGCAATCCCGGCAACAAAGAGGCAGAAGAGCGCTTCAAGGAAATCACCGAAGCCTACGAAGTCCTCAGCGATGAGGATAAGCGCCGCCGTTACGACCAATTCGGCCATACCGGCTTGCGGGAAGGACAAGACTTCCACCACTACACCTCGATGGACGACATCTTCAGTGCGTTTGGAGATATTTTTGGTGGAACACTTTTCGACGAACTCTTCGGTGGCGGTGCCGCCAACCGTCGTCGGGCGCATGCGCAGCAATCGGTGGGAGAACGTGGAGCAGATTTACGCGTGACCTTGCCCTTGACGCTTGAAGAAATCGCAAGTGGCACCGAAAAAACCATCAAAGTCAAGCGCTACCTTCCGTGCAGTACCTGTAGTGGAAGCGGTGCGCGCAGTGGCTCCAGCGGTTGTATGCCCAACCTGCAATGGCAGCGGACAAATCAGCCAGGTAAGCCGCTCCATGTTTGGGCAATTTGTCAACATCAGCACCTGTCCCACCTGCAGTGGCAGTGGACGCGTCCTGCGTGATCCGTGCCCTGCGTGCAATGGAGAAGGACGTGTCATGAGCGAGGACACCATTCGCGTTTCGATCCCTGCGGGTGTAACCGACGGCAACTATATCCCCTTGCGAGGAAAAGGACACGCTGGCAGACGCGGTGGCCCTGCTGGTGACCTCATTATCGTCATCGAAGAAAAGGAGCACCCCTACTTTCGTCGCGATGGCAACGACGTTGTGTACCATTTGGTCATTTCCTTCCCCGATGCAGCACTCGGCGGCGACATCGAGGTTCCCACGCTCGATGGCACTGCTCTCCTGCACATCAAACCCGGTACCCAGCCGGGCACTATTCTTCGCATGCGGGGCAAAGGGATTCCGTTTCTCAATAGCACCCAGCGCGGTGACCAACTGGTAGTAGTCAACGTCTACGTGCCAACCAAGCTCACCACACGCGAACGAGAACTCCTCTCCCAGCTTGCCGACAGCGAGAACATTGCCCCCAAAAAGCGACGCAAAGAAACCAAGGACACCGGTTTTTTCGGTAAGATCCGCGGGAGCTTTTCGCTTTAGTTGTTCGATGCGCGCAGGTGGCCGAGCAGCTCCTCGAAATCTTGCTCGGTCAAATAGTAGCGTTCGCCGCAGTACTGGCACACCAGCTCGTTATGGTGATCACGGCGCATATGGATGATCTCTTCTGCACCGAGACTCAATAGCATTTCCTTGAAGCGCTCTTTCGAGCAGCGACAGAAAAAATCCACTGGTGTGGTACGAAAGATCACGACCTCTCCTGGTAGCGTCTGGCGAGTTATTTCTTCCGCGTTATAGCCTGACTTGACTAACTCACAGAGGGAGCCAATCTGCCGCAGGAAATCGTAAATGGTGCGCACGGTATCTGGTGCTGCACCAGGCAGTGCTTGCACGATAATCCCTGCCGAACATTCTACCGACTGATGGTCATCGAGGGTAACATCGAGTCGGACGCCGGCTGGAATTTGCTCCGATTGCCAGAAATAGTGCGCTAAATCGGTTGTAATGTTACCCGTACACAGCTCCACAATGCCAGTGATCGGCTCGGCTTTGTCGTAGAGTACTTTCCGCACCTGGAGTATCCCAGCGCCAAGCGGAGCAGCGTGCCCATTAGTGCGAGGGTTGTACTCGACATAACCGCGAACCTCCCCAACTTGGAGTGCTTCCGCATACACGGTTCGGATAAACCCACTCCCTTTGGCTTCGACGATGACGCGTTCTTCCCCTTTGAGGAAGGATGCCATCATGGATGCTGCCGAGACTGCGCGGGCAAGAAGGACTGCTCCAACAGCGTCAAGTTGGTGCCGCTGCTGAGCTGTATGCGCTGTTTCCGTCGTCACAGCGGTTGCAGCGCGGATTGTTCCATCGGCAGTCATTGCATGAACGACACGATCACGAGTGCGGAATTTCTGCTTGAGTTCGGCAAGAGTGGGCATCGAGTGGAGCATCAGGAGTAGAACTTAGTTGGTATGGCGAACGAAGGCACCATTTATTGCCCGAAAAAATTTCAGGCCGATCAAATATTCCCGCGAACGTTCCGTCTTCAGGCCTGCGCGTTTCATGGTACCCTCACACAGGCGCAGCTTCCATCACCAACTGCTCAGCGCAGGGAAGTTGCGCCTCTCTTTACGGGGGCATTCCCCGGAGCTCCTCCTGTGTAGGAGCAAACATCACCACCACCGCAGGCGCCGCTTCCACCCGGAAGTGGCGCTCCTGCGTTCAATCCACCACCGAACCGTTCCAACTGTGGCAGCACCAATAGTACCACCGAGCACCCAACCACAGAGTACGTCGCTTGGATAGTGAACGCCAACATACACTCGCGAGAATCCGACCATCCCTGCTGCCAACACCCATGCCCACCAGCCACGACGATAGAACCAAACGAGCACCACTGCCACCGCAGCCATGTTCACCGCGTGCGAAGAAGGAAACGATGGACCATCAGCACAGGGAATACGCAGAAGGACCTCGGTAAGCTGGCGACACGGACGCTCACGCTGAACAATCGGTTTGACGACACGATTGGTCAACGGATCAGCAAAAGCGATAACAAGCACCATGAATGCTGCGCACCACCGCCCGCGCCGTTGCCCTCGAATCAGCAACCACGCCATTCCAACGGCGAACACTGGTGCCCACCACCGAAACGACGTTACTACCGGCATGAGAGCATCGAATACCGGGTTGCTCATGCCATGATTGATTGCTCGGAAGAGGAGCAGATCGAGCTGAAAAAGAACATCACTCATCAACGATCCTCGCTTGGTTCAACAACACACCGACCAACTAATTTCGCCACGACCACCACATCCCAAACAGATATGCTCAACGATTCTGACTGGTTGGCTCGTCCGCGCATTGTTGCTGGCGCGATGAGCGGCACGTCGTTCGACGGCGTTGATGCAGCGTTGGTACGCTTTACCCAAGCAGATAGTCACACACGGATCGAGCTTCTCGGTTTTGCCAGCGTTGAGTTTCCTTCCTCCTTCCGACATACCCTCATGGCATTGACCGAGCGACCATTTGCCATTGGTGAGCTCGGCGATTGTAGCTGCGTCCTGATGCACTACTACGAACGTGCGATCACCGGTGCAATCACTGCCGCCCATGCTTCTCCGGTAGCCATCGGCATTCACGGGCAAACTCTCTGGCACGCACCCACCCCCAGCAGTCGCGAAAGTGTTCTCTGCCGTTCAACATTCCAACTGGCAACACCTGCTATTCTTGCCGCAACATTTGGTGTGCCGGTTGTCAGCGATGTTCGCAGCGCGGATGTCGCGCTCGGCGGACAGGGTGCTCCGCTGGTTCCCCTTCTCGATTGGGAATTGCTGCACACCGAACACGACTACGTAATCGGCCTCAATATTGGCGGCATTGCCAATGTGACGCTCCTTCCACCCGATGCAACACTCAACAGCATTCGCGCTTTCGACACCGGTCCGGGCAACGTGTGGATTGACTCTGCCATGCACCGTTACTGGGGAAAGCGGTTCGACGAAGGTGGAAAAACAGCCGCCGCAGGACAAATCATACCATCCCTGCTTGAGCAGTTGAAGGCAATTCCCTACATCGTGATGCCACCACCGAAGACGACCGGCAGAGAGCTTTTCTCCGTCCGGGAATTAGAACAGTACTTGGTTCCGCTGGAACGAGCGATGGTCTGTCCTGAAGACATTGTCGCCACACTGACAGCATTCACCGCATGGAGCATTGCTGAGAACATTCGCCGCTTTGCGCGCGAGGACGCCACCATCGTTGTCTCAGGTGGTGGCAGTTACAACACAACCGTGCTCGACGCACTCAAGCAAGAACTACCACGTGCACGTATCCTGCGACTTTCGGACTACTGCGGCATTCCTGAATCCATCAAAGAAGCTGTGCTCATGGCATACATTGCCTACCGCACACTGGGCGGACTTCCATCGAGCATTCCGTCTGTCACGGGTGCTTCGCGAGCAGCCGTCCTTGGATCCATTACTCCACCCCCATAACACGAGAGCGGAAGCTCATCATAACAGCTTCCGCTCTCAGCGAGTATGTCTGTGGACCCTGGTGTGTGATTAGCGCACAATCACCAGTGGTGTCGAAATTTGGTAGCGCCCGCTCCGTAGGACGCAACGATACATCCCAGGGGCAACACTGATAACACTTGCATCGAGCTTTTGCTCTGCACCACTGACAAGACCTTGCCAGAGAGTTCCAACGGTCCGACCAGCCATATCGAGCAGCTCGATCGTTGCTGTTGTTGCACTCGGCGTTGTTAGCACTAGCGTTACATGGTCACTTGCTGGCTGTGGATCAACACGCAAGCGATACCCTGCTGCATAGGCTTCATCTTCCACCGATGCAGTTGCAATCGTCACGACACTCGATTCAACTGTTCCGCAGTTATTGGTCACCACGACCTTGTACTGGCCGGCATCATTTGCCGTGACGTTGGTGATGGTGTAGGTGCTATTGGTTGCGCCGCTAATCGGCTGATTGTCTTTGTACCACTGATACTGCAAGTTATCGCCTTGTGCTTGCACGCTAAGCTGGAACGAACCACCGATCGCTGCAGTTCCGCCTTGCGGTTGCTGGGTGATGGTCGGAGCAGTGCCAACAGTGACGGTTGCTGGATCGCTATCAATGCTTCCGCAATCGCTGGTAATCTTGCAGTACACTTGCAGACCATTCATCTGCGCAGTTGCTGTTTGGGAAATGCTCGATGCTGTTGCACCTGGCACGGGCATTCCACCAGCATACCACTGGTATGTAACGTTCAACCCCCCACTAACCTGCACAGACATTGCAGCGATCTGGCCTTCGCAGACAGTGACATTTTGGGGTTGTTGGGTAATGGTTGGGCCCGGGATAACCGTCACTTGAGCCACTGCGGTTGCGGGGGTAACAGTTCCATTTGTCACGCTAACGATCACTGTGTATTGCCCCGCTTCGTTCTGCGTGATGTTGCTGATAGTCAGGGTGTTCGTACTCGATCCGCTGTAGGTACTGTTGTCGCTAATAGGCGTGTTGTTGTAGAGCCACTGGAACCCGTACTGTGGGTTGGGATAGTTCGTCGATGCCTGGACAGTCAACGTAACAGTCTGCCCAACACACACAGTAATATCCTGCGGCGGCTGGTCAATTCGAACGCGATACTCTGTCGCGGACGCACGCACACCGAACAAAACAATGCCCACCATACCGAGCACCAATGCTCCAGGCAGCAGGCCACCAACAAACGAAGACAAGCGTTTCATGATACACCGAAAAGTAGTGGAACATGGAGAAAATTGATAGAAAGCTTTCTTTTCGAGATCCTGCACCGATTCCACACCACTTGGAAGCAGTACAACCGACACGTGTCGCAATTGATTCATGGCTACAGCATCGTGTGTTGATTGAGACATTTGACTGGTGAGCAACACTGAAGCTTGTGAGTACAACCCAACTCACCATAAGCGTGTGTTAGCTCCTTCACCTCGAAAATACAAACTGCTACGATAAAAACCAAACAAAAATTTTTTGCTATCCCAACACTGTAGCCTGGAGAGGCATTTTTTCTTGTCGTCTCAAGCTCGGGAATCAGCAACCACCACCGAGCAGAGAACGTTCAATCCATCTCCTTTCCGTCAGCATGTCTGGCGGATGTCGGAGTTGTCCGTATATCCTCCCCCACCACAAAAAAACAGCACGGCAGGAAGTGCATTCCTTCCCACCGTGCTGCTTTGCCTGTTCATTCCTTGTGGCTGCTGTTACCGCACAATGACGAGGGGTGTTGACAGGCGATAGTTACCGCTACGAACCACGCACCGATACACGCCCGCCGCTAACGAACTCCAATCACTGCTGAGCCGCACCTGGCCGCTGGTAACAATCCCTTCCCACAAGAATTGCACGACGCGACCACTGAGGTCAACGACCTCAACACTCACCCGTGATCCTTGCGGTGCTACGACCACCACATCGCCACGTGCATTCACCGGTTGGGGTTCGACGTGGATGGCATAGCCAGCAGCAATTGCCTCATCCTCGACCGTCGACAATACCACATCCACCTGGCTCGAGGTCACACTCCCACACTCGTTGCTCACCTC
>Ga0209479_1002480_pt1 | contig 12827 bp, 13 predicted proteins | sample DewCreD2012metaG_2_FD_184112 | JGI IMG/M metagenome (GOLD analysis project Ga0209479, IMG submission 184112) | Hot spring sediment bacterial and archeal communities from British Columbia, Canada, to study Microbial Dark Matter (Phase II) - Dewar... ...
TATCGGAGGGAACCCCTCCCCCTGGCCTCTTTTGCAGCTTAACAAATAAGACCGGTAACGAACTGCGTTACGGTGGCGATGATCCTCGGCCAGCCGAGGTAGTGGAGCAGCTCCCGCGAGCCTCGCGTAAAACGCTCCAGGAAATCCTGGGCCTTCTTGCGCAGTTGTGCGAGGTCGCCCACGAACGGGTGCACGTGCAGCACCTCCTGCTTCAGCCATCGCCACAGCTTCTCGATTGGGTTCAGCCACGTCGCATACGTGGGCAGGAACAGGGCGGTCAGCCCCTCACGCTCCCGTGCCGCCGCCACTTGTGGCAGCTTGTGCACCGGCCAGTTGTCCTGCACCAGGTAGATGACCTTGGCGTCGGAGTAGGTCTCGCGGATCCTGGCATACAAGGCGCCCAGCCCTTCGACGCCCATCTCATCCCTCTGCAGATAGATGACCTGTCCGGTCAGCGCGTTCACTGCCGCACCAATGCGCGTCCGTTTGTTGTAGCCAGGCTTGCCCCACGCCCGGGGCTGCGTCTTGCCTCTCCGGTGCCACGCCGACGCCTTGGTCGGATCTCGGTAGTAGCTATGCTCATCCTGGAACAGGAACACCACCTCGTCGGGGTGCTCCAGGGCCTCCTGGTAGGCGCGAAGGATCGCCTCCCATTTCGCCCGGAACTCTGGGTCCGGGCTGCGAACAAAGTTCAGGGCCTGCTTCCGGCTGAAGCCCAGCCGCTTCAGCACCTTGTAGATGCCCGAGTCGGTCAGGCCACGAAGCCAGGCGATGACGCGCCTGAGGTCCTGCAGGCGCCAGCGGCTACGAGGCACCCCATAGTGCCAGGGAGCTCGCCGCAGGACGAGTTCGACCTCGTCGCGGGCGGTGTCGATGTCCCGAGGGGGAAAAAGCGGGCTTGCGCCCGCGTCCAGGACGAATGTAGAGGCCCTTGACGCCCTCTGCAAGAAATCGGTTGAGCCAGCCGCGCACCGAATCCGGATCGCGAGGCTTGAGGAGGCCGTTGAGGGCCACGGAACGGGCGGACTGCCCGCCTGCAATCTTGAGGATGGCGGCGGCTCGCTCCCGCAAGTACGCCTTGGGCGCATGGTCACGGAGGTGGACAAGCTCCGACCGCTGCTGAGCATTGAGATGGACAACCCTTCTACGCACAGGAGTCTCCTAATCAAGATTGATCGACTCCATTATAGCATGGCGGGTGTAATTGGTAAAGCTGCAACAGCCTCGGGCGGCAGGCGGCTGGCGCGCCCGCGGCGCCGCGCGGGGCTGAAAGCCCCGCGCTCAAAAGAGGCGAAGCCCCTTCGGGGCTGGGTCCAGGGTCGGACACGCGCTGTCTGGCGACGCGACCGCACGAGTGGGTGCAATGCAGTGGCTGATCGCATCCCACCTGCTCATTCGCAGGCTACTGTGGCCGGAGACTCCGCCTCGCGCGTAAGTACCTGTCCGCCCCTGATCCCGCCCCCGGGGTGAACTACACCCCCCGGGGCGCCGCCTTGTGCAAACGCGCCTGTAAGCGTATACTACATTTGGGCCACCGCGCGGCGGCGGATATCGGAAGCTGCCGCGGCGCGCCCTGTCAGAGGTCGGGTTGAGGAGGCTACGGTCGGTGGACTCTATTCGTACCTACATGAGCCCCCAGCTTCGGGAGCCCATCCTGATTGCCGCTTTCGCCGGTTGGAACGATGCCTCAGAAGCAGCAACCTTTGCCGCCCGTTTCCTGGTCGATCAGTGGGACGCGCGCAAGATGGCCGATATCGACCCGGAAGAGTTCTACATCTTTACCGAGACGCGCCCCCAGGTCCGGATCCCGGGCCGGTTTCAGCGCTACATCCAGTGGCCGGCAAACGAGTTCTTCTTCCATGTGAATCAGAAGGGCCAGCGGGATGTGATCGTCCTTGTTGGCGTCGAGCCGCAGCTCAAGTGGCGAACCTTCACCGAGAGCCTGATCGGCTTCTGCCGCCAGCACGGCGTCACCATGATCGTGACCCTCGGCGCCCTTGTCGCCGACATCCCCCACACCGGGCCGGTGCGCCTCTCGGGGACCGCCAGTCCCTCCTGGCTCGCCCGCCGACTCCGCAACCTCGGCGTGACCCCGACGCGCTACGCCGGTCCTACCGGCATTCTCGGCGTGCTGACCGCGGCCGCGGCCCGGCGACGCCTGTCAGTCGCCAGCATCTGGGGCAGCACTCCCGAGTATCTCTCCGCCTCGCCAAACCCCAAGGTCGCCCTGGCCATGCTCGAGACGCTGAGCGCCCTCGTCGACCTCGACGTGAACCTCGACGAGCTCCGGCAGCTCGAGGCGCAGTTCGACCGCGAGGTCGATGAGATACTCGCCTCCAACCCGGAGCTCGAGGCCTATGTGCGGCAGCTTGAGGAGGAAGAGGAGGAGCAAGAGGAAGAAACCGCCCCCGAGGAAGAGAGGCCTCGCGGCGAGCAGGAGCCACTGCCCAGCGGCGAGGACCTCATCCGCGAGCTGGAGGAGTACCTGCGGCGCCGGCGCAGCCAGAGCGGCCGCGAGGCCTAGGCGGCCGCCAACTCTGCCTCGGGCCGCCCGGCAGCCTGCCCCGACTGCAGAGGGTCACCGTCTCAGAGCATGCCGATGCGGGCGCACTCCGGCGGGGCCTCCATGGCCGGAGTGCCAAGGCACTGGTAGAGCTGGTTCAGCTCCTCGTTGGGCATCTCTACCAGCCCCGCAATCTTGGCCAAGAGCTCTGTGTTGATGCCGAGCGCTCTGGCGATCCGCTCGGCCGCCATAGGGTCGGAGGGGGCGAGTTGGTTCTCTATGCGGTTCACCTCGTCCAGCGACACATTGGCCTTCTGGGCGAGCTGCATAGAGTTCAGCCGGTGCCCGTACTTGCGCTCCTCCAGCCTGGCGATCAGATCGTTGGTCTCACGCTCCGTAAGCCTTGCCTTCATCCTTACCCCCTGAACTACACCCACTCGCCCTTGAGCATGGGCTCGAGAAGGGAGATGCCCTGCTCGGCGGCCTCTTTCTCCTGCTGGCGCAGCATCTCCAACACCTGCTTCTCGGCCTGGTTCTCCCGCCCGGTATCCAGCTTGAGGCCGAGCTCCTTCTCGACGTCCACGCGCGCCCCGATGATCAGTATCTGCGCATACTGATAGTCCAGCAGGTCCGTTGGGTCTGCGGGAATCCAGCCCATGCAGTCGAACTTGCGCCGAAGACTCTCGGGATAGTTGGGCTTTTGCTCCAGTACAATCTCCGAGGGCGCATACGGCTCCTTGACCGAGATGATATAGCTGGCTTCCGGGCGGATCTGGATCTCTCTCTGGACCTCTCCGGGCCGCTCTGGCTTGCGCAGACGGTACACGAGATGCGTGTGATCATCGTGGCGAGCGATGGCGTACCGGCCGACTCCGGCAGCCGGTGCCCAGGGCCGGGCACGCTGTCCCGAGGGCTCGGGAGGCGCAGGGATGTTCTTCTCCAGGCTCTCCAGAACGCCGCGCGGGTCACGGCTCACATCCTGGACGAAAGCCCAGTCCCGCTCCTCGGGGAGGGCCTTGCCCGGCACGATGGAGGGAAAGACGCCATGCGCCACGTTGAACAGCCGGTTCACGTGGTGCTCCTGATCATCGGGCAGGAGCATGAAGTAGACCCGCTCCAGGTCCTCCGGATCGGTCGGATGCAGCACGCCCTGTTTGGGGCGGTAGAAGAAGAGGATGTTGCCGGTCTCCAGGACACGCACCCCCGGCATTGTCGGTTGCTGAGCCATGTTTCACCTCACATGCAAGGGTGACCTTCGGGACATCAGCAAGGTGCGTGCCGCCCCGCACGCCTCCCACGGACGGCAACCCCGCCCTCCCGCAGGTTCCCCGACCTGCCGTGCAGGCAGGGGCGTGCCACCCCTGGCGGAATCCGCGCCTCGGCGAACCTGCCAAACCTGACCCTCCCGCAGGTTCCACGACCTGCCGCGCAGGCAGGAACGTGCCATCCCTGGCGGAATCCACGCCTCGCGGAACCCGCCAGACCTGCGGGAGGGTCCCACCCTCCCGCAGGTTCCACGTCCTGCCACGCAGGCAGAGGCGTGCCGTCCCTGGCGGAATCCGCGCCTCGGCAAACCTGCCAGACCTGCGGGAGGGTCCCACGCCAAATGTGGTAACCCTAGGAGGGCGGCCGCTTCTTCGAGGGAGGTACCCCCACCCCTAACCCCGCCCCCGCCGCGGCGGGGGCGGGGAGACCAAATAAAGGGGGTGTCCGCGGGCGGCTTTGCCGCCCGCGGACACCCCCTTACATGAAAAACCGCCCCCTTCCCCGCCGCTTGTGCGGTGGGGAAGGGGGTAGGGGGGATGGGGCCACGGCTTCTGGAGCAGCAACGCGGCCAACACAAGAAGTGAGTATCTCCATCCGGGCCAGGGTTACGGCGACGCCACGCCCTATGGACGGCCAGTCCAGGGCCGGTAGAGCGAGTGCTCGAGGCCCAGGTGGTCGAGGACCCTCCCGATGGTATGGTTCACCAGGTCGTCGATGGTGCGGGGCGAGCCGTAAAAGGCCGGGATCGGCGGCAGGATGAGCGCCCCGAGCTCGGCCAGGGCCAGCATGAGCCGCAGATGCCCGGCATGGAGGGGAGTCTCGCGCACGAGGAGGATCAGCCGCCGCCGCTCCTTCAGCGCCACGTCCCCGGCGCGTGCAATGAGCGTGTCGCTGTACGAGTTGGCAAGGGCCGAGAGGGTCTTGACGCTGCACGGCGCGACGACCATCGCGTCGACCGGGAACGAGCCGCTGGCGATGGGCGCCGCAAGGTCATCGTTATCGTACCAGTAGTCGGCCAGGGCCCGCAGGTCACCCAGAGTGCGCCCGGTCTCCTGCTCTGCGATCCGGGCTGCGGTGCGACTCACGACCAGGAAGGTCTCGACCCCGGCGCGTCCGCGCAGCTCCTCAAGCAGCCGCACGCCATAGATTGCACCGGAGGCACCCGTGATGCCGACGACGATCCTCAACCCTCATCCCCCTGCCGACCGGGACCGGGCGTCCCCTGCGGCCTCGAGCCGGGCGAGCAGCTCCTCGAGCGCCTGCCGGGCATTCTCGGTGAGGGCGGCGATCTCCTCCGGCGCCGCGTCATCGACGTGCAGGCCGACGGTGACGACTGCCACCTGCCCTGTGCGACGCGCCACAAGCTCGGCCAGCGGCCTGGCGACCTCATCGTCGCGGTGGGCCGTGAGGGCAAGCACGGATGCGCTGGCCCGCGTCTCCCCGGGATGGCGGGGGCTGGCATAGGGAACTCCGACGCCCACGGCCCCTACATGCGGGCGCTCGCCGCCCGCAAGCGACACGACGAGGCCATCCCCCGTGGCGATCAGCACCCCTTGCACACCGAGCCGCCCCGCTCCGGCCGAAGCGGTCACGACCGAAGGCTTGTCCGTGGCCACAGGCCGTCTTCACTCCTCGGGAGGGCAGGAGCCTTCTTCCTCAGCAAGGATCGCCCTTGCCTCCTCGGCCTGGGCCGCCGGCACGAGGACGCGCGTCTCGCCCCAGCCGTCGACGGTAAGCCCGAGCACCCGCCCCGCGCTCTCATACTGTAGCGCCACGCGGATGCCATAGCTCTCGAGCTTGGCCTTGATCACCTCGGCGGCCATCGGCGTCGGCGCCACGTACACCACCACCGCGGCACCCGTCCCTTCCTGCTCTGACACTGCACGTCCTTTCCCTGCCCCGAGGCGAAGAGCCCTTCTCGCCGTCAGGTGCCCTGTCCGTACTTTTCGACATAGCGCCGGTGCGCCCGCAGGATCTCCTCGTGGGGCAGCTCCGCAGGGTCGCCGAGACGCATGGCCAGAAACACCGTGCGGGCTACGTCCTCGACCATCACCGCAGCCTTAACCGCGTCCGTGGCCGTGCGTCCGATGGTAAAGACGCCGTGGTTCTTCATCAGAATGGCCGGCGAGGTGCCGATGCTGCGCAGCACCTCGCGGCCGATCTCCTCGCCCCCGACCGGCGCGTACTCGCCACAGGGAATGGGCCCGCCGAACTCGTCGGCCATGGCCGTCAGGATGCAGGGGATCGGTCTGCCCACGGCGGCAAAAGCCGTCGCATAGGCCGAGTGCGTATGCACCACGCCGCCTACGTCCGGGCGATGCCGGTAGATGTAGAGGTGGGTCGCCGTGTCCACGGAAGGCTTGAGCCGTCCCTCGACCACGTTGCCATCAAGATCCACGATCACCAGGTCCTCGGGCCGCAGCTGCTCGTAGCGCACACCACTGGGCTTGATCACCACCAACCCCGTCTCACGATCGCGGCCGCTGACGTTACCGCTGGTCCAGGTGACCAGCCCTGCCCTCGGCAGCTCGAGGTTCGCTGCCCAGACCTCCTGCCTCAATGAGTCCAGCACGCTGTCATCCCCCGATTGTCACCCGCGGCATCCGCCCTCCCGCAGCCGGGCGGATGCGCCCGCTACGCCAGTACCCCCGCGCCGGCGGCTGCGCGGGACACGGTGATCTCCGGCTTGAGCCCGGTCGCCCGCTCATAGCCGGCCGCGACCGCCTCCACAAACGCCGGCACCGCTTCCTCGCGCACCAGGTTCACCGTGGCCCCACCAAAGCCTGCGCCGGTCATGCGGGCACCCAGGCACCCCGGCACCTGTCGCGCCAGGCTCACCATCAGGTCCAGCTCCTTCGAGCTGACCTGAAAGTCATCGCGCAGGCTCACATGGGATTCGTCCATCAGCCGACCAAAGAGCTCTCCCTGCCCCGCTTCGAGGGCCTGCACTGCCTGCACAACCCGCGCGTTCTCGCTGACGACATGGGCGGCCCGCTTGCGCACGATCTCCGGCAGGAGGCCGCCATAGTGGGCAAGGTCCTCAAGGGTCACATCGCGGAGCGCCTTGATGCCGGGCAGCACCGAGGCAAGGATACGCACCGCCTCCTCACACTGCTGGCGCCGCTCGTTATAGGCCGAGCCCACGAGGCCGCGCCGCGTCATGGTGTCACAGATGACCACACAGGCGCCCTGTGGCATTGGAACCGCCCGGTAGCTCAGGTCGCGGCAGTCAATGAACAGGGCGTGCCCGGCCTGCCCAAGAGCCGAGACGAACTGGTCCATGATGCCGCACTGCATCCCCACGAACAGGTTCTCCGCCCTCTGGGCGATGAGGGCAACCTGCACGCGGTCCATATTCAGGTCGGCAGCGGCCAGAAAGGTCAGCGCCATGGCCACCTCAAAGGCCGCCGACGAGGAGAGCCCCGCGCCGATGGGGATATTGCCCTGCACCACCGCATCCAGCCCGCGCAACCGCAGGCCCGCGGCCTCCAGCTCCTTCGCCACCCCGCGGGCATAGTTGCTCCAGGTATGCTCCTCATCCTTGCGGATGTCGTCCAGCGAAAAGGCCGACTCCTCGCCAAAATCCAGCGAGTGCAGCACGACCTGACGGTCCGGGCGCGGGGCAAAGGCCACCATCACGTCCCGCTCGATGTCCATCGGCAGGACAAAGCCGTCGTTATAGTCCGTGTGCTCGCCAATGAGGTTCACCCGGCCCGGTGCCCGCACCACCCGATCAACCGGCTTCCAGAAGTGCTGGGTAAAGGCCGTCCGTATGGCCGCCAAGCGATCCGTCATCCATCCCCTCCGATCCAACAAACAGGCCCATGATACTTGGGAGAAGGCCCCCTGTCAAAGCTGGACGGCATCTTATGTTCAGCATCACCCTGCAACCAGGGCAGGCCCGCCCACTATGGCGACCAGCACCGCCAGGAGCGCCACCAGCCCGAGCGCCACGAGGCGCAGGCGCGGCGCTCCCGCCTGCCGCAGGTGCCAGGCGGCCACGAGCAGGCACCACGCCAGGCCCCACAGGCCCTGCCCGATCGACCATCGCCACGGGCTGCCACCGGCTGCCCAGGCCGTGACCGCCATCGGCCCGGCTGCGAGCGTCCAGAGCGTCAGGCCGAGGGCGAGAGCAGGCGCCCCGGATGTCGGGCCCGCCTCGCGGCGGCCGGGGCGTCGCAAGAGGGCCGCAACCGTCCCGGCCACCAAGAGCCCCGCAGCCGCCCCGAGGAGCGTCAGCGCGGCGACCGCGCCGGCTCCGCGCACACCGCGGACCGCCGAGGCGCCGACCGTCGCTCCGGCACCGAGTACCGCGGCGCCCAGCGCTACCCCGAGGGCGGCGAGGGGCGCCATTGCCCGCGGCCCCTCCGGCCGTCCGGCCCGCGCCTCTCGAGTGGCAGCGACCGCCAGGCCCGCGCACAGCAGGAGCCAGCCCACCAGGCCCGGCCACAGCCCCGGGTTCCGCGCGACGCGCACCTGCGCGTAGGGCAATACCTCCCAGTGCAGGCGATACTCGCCTATCGCCAGCTCGCCCGCCGAATATAGGCTGGCCTGGGCGAGGGGGGTCGTGTCCCATCCCCGGTAGACCCAGAGCACGAAGGAGGGCTCTGCGAGGTCCCTCGGTCGGCCCACGCGGATCAGCCACTCGCGCTCAGGCACGCTCACGTATCGGGACTCCCCGTCCCTGCCGAACCGCAGGAGGGCCTCGGCCTGCAGCCCGCCGCCCGTCGAGGGGTCGTCGAGCGGCAGGACGCGGCCCGAGCCGTCGGTCAGCCGCAGGCGCACGGCGAGCCCCGTCTGCGTCAGGTGCAGAGTGCGGCCCCGTAGCGGCCTCGGCTGCCCCTCGCGCAGGAGAGCCTCCCCCTCCTGCTCGCCCTCCTGCCAGCGGATGGTCACGGTGCCCTGCGAGGGGGAAAAGCGCTCTGCGTACAGCGTCCATCTCCCCGCCGGCACCCGCGCCGCGGCCAGGAGCGTACGCTCCTCCGTCATTGCCCAGCGCTGCTGCGCGGCCGCCGCCAGAAGGAGCAGCACAAGCCCCGCATGCGCCAGAAGGTGCCAGGGGGGGTCCGCATCAGAGCGGGCATGCCACCAGACCAGCCCGCGCTCGGCCGCCGCGATGAGCGCCGCAAAGCCGGCCGCAGCCCACAGCAGCCGGAAGCCCAGGGTAGAGTGCAGCGCCAGCAGTCCGGCCCGCTCCGCCCAGGCGACCCACGGGCCGTGCTCCATGCGCAGATCGGCCAGCCAGCGGGCGAGGCCCTGCGGATCGGTGGCGGTCGCGGCGGGAACCTGCGGGACCAGAAGGCCCAGGCCCAGCGCCAGGGCCAGGGTGGCGGCCAGGGCAGCCGCAATCTCCGGCCGGATGCTCAGGCGCCAGAGCCCGTCGACGGGCATCGTGAGGTAATGTAGGGCCCGGGAGCGCCGCTGGCCAGCCATGACACCTTGACCTTCTCAGGGAACCGATACGGGAACAACCACCGGCAATGTTATGCGGGGGGAGGGCATCTGTCAATCGGGCGGGCGCCGCGGGGGCCGTAGCCCGGGCGGTCCACCGTAGCCCGGGATTCTATCCCGGGGCCGCACGCCCGGCATTCTACCCCGCGCCGCAGCCCCGCCGCCCGGGGGTGAACCCCGGGGCTGAAGGGGGCCAAGCCCCATTGCCCGGGGGTGAACCCCCGGGCTCAAAGGAGCCAAGCCCCTCCGGGGGCTGGATACGGCGGGTGCGCCATCTTGCAGGGATCCCAGCCCCGAAGGGGCTTTGCCTCTCTAAGCGCGGGGCTTCCAGCCCCGCGCGTAAGGGCCTGGACACGCCGCCGGCTGCACGACGCGACGGAGGCCGCGCGCCAAAGCCCGCCCGGGGGTGAACCCCCGGGCTGAAGGGGGCTGGGCACGGGGCCGGGCGGGGCTCTGCCTCCTCCGGCTGGGGTTTTGGGCGGTCGGGCGCGCCGCGGCGCGCCCGACCGCCCAAAACCCCAAGAACACATTCCCCCTCCCCCAGGCGGACGCGGCGGCGTCCGCCTGGGGGAGGGGGAAGAAGGGGGAGGAGGCGCCTCCCTTCCGCCGCCCGGCATGCTTCTTGCTGCGTGACCACGGGCGGCGCCGGCCCCACGGGACCCGGGCGCCCGCCCGATCAGCCACGGAGGCCGATGCGATGTCGCCCGAGTCCAGCTATCTCATCATCGCCGGGGCGGCGCTGTGGGCGCTGATCGCCCTCACCGCGCTGGCGGGAGTGGCCGCCATCTACACCCGCATGGAGGCACGCATCCTCCGGGCGCGCCACGAGGCCCGCACCGGCCCCCTCGAGGGCCCGGAGGCGACCCCCGAAGCCCCTCAGCCTGAGGAGGAGCCCCGCCCCGAGGAGGATTGGGAGGAGGGCTGGCGCATCGCCGCCGCACGGGTCCGCCGCGCCCGCGACGAGGAGGAAACCGGCGAGTAGGGGGCGACGCGGTGCCTCGCCCCCGCCACGCGGTGCCCCGCCCCCGCCACGCCATGCGTCGCCCCCGCAACCCGGTGCGTCGCCCATCCCCCCTTGCGCCCATCCGGGTTAGGCCCTATAATGACCTCAGTGGGGCTGAGGCTCGGCCCCGTGCGCAAGGGGGACGGCGATGGCAGGGGTCGTCCGCACCATACCGGACAAGTGTCGCCGCTGCTACACCTGCGTTCGCTACTGCCCGGCCAAGGCCATCAAGGTCGAAGAGGGCCAGGCCAAGGTCATCGAGGAACGCTGCATCGGGTGTGGCAACTGCTACAAGGTCTGCGCCCAATCCGCCAAGGAGATACAGAGCTCGGTCGCCGAGGTGCGCGAGCTCCTTGCCGGCCCTGCCCCGGTGCTCGCCTGCCTTGCCCCATCCTTCCCGGCGGCCTTCCCCGACCTGATCCCGGGGCAGATAGCCAGCGCGGTTAGGGCGCTGGGCTTTGCCGAGGTGCTGGAGGTCGCCTTCGGTGCCGAGCTGGTTGGCCGCGCCTACGCCCGCCTGGCCAGTGAGCGCCCCGATCACCTGGTCATCACCACCCCGTGCCCGGCGCTGGTGGCCTATGTCGAAAAGTACGCCCCCTCGCTCCTGCCCAACCTGGCACCGATCGTCTCGCCCGCCATCGCGCTCGGCCGGGTGATCAAGCAAAAGTACCGCCCCGAGGCCAGGGTCGTCTTCATCGGCCCCTGCATCGCCAAGAAGCAGGAGATCCACGAGCCTTCGGTCGCGGGCGTGATCGACGCGGCCCTGACGTACCTCGAGCTGCGCCAGATGTGGGATGAAGCGGGCATCGACCCGGCCAGCCTGCCACCCGGAGCCTTCGACGGACCGCCGCCGGCCATTGGCCGCATCTTTCCGGTCTCCGGTGGCCTGCTGAAGACGGCCATGCTCCGCGGGGACGTCCTTGAGAACGAGGTCCTCGTGACCGAGGGCCGCGACAACGTGCTCGAGATTCTCAAGACCCTGCGCTCCGACAGGGACGCCCTCGAGGTCCGATTCCTCGACGTGCTCTTCTGCGAGGGCTGCATCGATGGACCGGCCATGGACGACCGCCTCTCCATCTTTGCCCGCAAGGAGCGCGTGGCCAACTATGTGCGGAGCACCTGCACGCCCGAGGCCCGCGCCGCCTTTGAGGCAGCCCTCGAGGAGTACGGCTCCATCGACCTCAGCCGCACCTTCTGCGACCGGTCCATTGCCCTGCCCGTGCCGACCGAGGAGGAGATCGCCGAGATCCTCCGGCAGACCAACAAGTTCACCCGAGAGGACGAGCTGAACTGCGGCGCCTGTGGCTACGACACCTGCCGCGAGAAGGCCATCGCCGTCTACCAGGGGCTCGCCGAGGCGCAGATGTGCCTGCCCTATCTGATAGACCAGCTTGAGGAGAACGTCGCCAAGCTCAAGCTGTTCCAGCGCGAGCTGCAAGAGACGCAGGACCAGCTCATCCAGTCCGAAAAGCTGGCCTCCATGGGCCAGCTGGCCGCGGGCGTTGCCCACGAGATCAACAACCCCCTCGGCAGCGTCCTCCTCTACGCCGACCTCCTGTACCGGGAGCTACCGCCCGGCGACCCCCGCCGCGACGACCTCCGCCTGATCCTCGACGAGGCGCGGCGGTGCAAGAGCATTGTGCAGGCCCTGCTCAACTTTGCCCGCCAGAACAAGGTCCTCGCCCAGGCGACCGATGTCAACCGCCTCTGCCGGGAGACGGTCGAGGAGGTCGAGCGGCTGCCCCTCTTCGAGAAGGTGCGGTTCCTCTGGCAGCTCGACCCTGAGCTGCCGGTGATCCGCGCCGACCCGGCGCAGCTCCGGCAGATGCTCATCAACCTGCTCAACAACGCCGCCGAGGCCATGCCCGAGGGCGGAACGGTCACCATCAGCACGCGACGCGTCAGCGCCGGCGGCGATGGAGTCGAGATATCCATCGCCGACACCGGCTGTGGCATACCCGAGGAGAATCTGCCCAAGCTGTTCACCCCCTTCTTTACGACCAAGCCCATCGGTCAGGGGACGGGCCTAGGCCTCGCCATCACCTATGGCATCGTCAAGATGCACCGGGGCTCGATAGATGTGCAGAGCAAGGTTGGGGTCGGCACGACCTTTGTCATCCGTCTTCCGGCGACCCTCCCGGTTGGGGAGGGTGCCGGCGAGGTCCCGGGGGGCGGGGCCTGATGGGACCCATCGATGTTCTGCGGAATGCGGCACGTGGCGCGGAGGCTGCCCAACGGCAACCGTCGAATCAGCCCGGTCGTGCCGAGTCTGGCTTTTCGCAGCGCAATCCGCGGTGCGATCAACCGCGGACATGACGTGCAGTAATGGTGCGCAGAGGACGCCCCTCCCCTATCCCCCTCCCCAGGCGGACGCCGAGGCGTCCGCCTGGGGAGGGGGAAGGACATTACAGGGGTGTCTCGGGCTCCGCTGGCGCGCCGCGGCGCGCCAGCGGAGCCCGAGACACCCCAAAACGAACAACCCCTCCCCCGAGCAGGCACGCCGTGCCCGCTCGGGGGAGAGTGCGGTGGAGGTCAAATTGGTTTGAGGCACTGTTGGTGGGGCATCGTGGCCGGAACGGAGGCGCACTCAAACAGACCTGGGCG
>Ga0209479_1002495_pt1 | contig 12740 bp, 13 predicted proteins | sample DewCreD2012metaG_2_FD_184112 | JGI IMG/M metagenome (GOLD analysis project Ga0209479, IMG submission 184112) | Hot spring sediment bacterial and archeal communities from British Columbia, Canada, to study Microbial Dark Matter (Phase II) - Dewar... ...
AACGCATGCAGGAGATACCTGGTGACACGGTAGCGGTGGCCGTCGTTGACCAGGGGTACACCGGTGCGCAACCGGCAGCCGAGGCCGCCGCCCACGGCAGTCGCCTGGCGGTGGTCACGCTGCCGACCGCCACGCGCGGCGTTGGCGTGCTGCCGCGGCGCTGGGTGGTCGAGCGCAGGTTCGCCTGGATGACGCGCTTCCGTCGCTTGGTGCGTGACGACGACCGTGTGGCGGCGACGCTGGCCGGCTTGCATGTCGTTGCTGTTGCCATCGTGGTGGCCCATCGGTTTGTCTCGCTCATGGTTCAACGTTCATAACAGGCTCTAAGTAAGTAACAGAAAGTACGTGGCGTTTTGTCTGCTCGTGTGCTCTGCGAGCGGCGGAGGATGCCATGATCTCTGTGAGAACACCAACCGATGACGAGATCAACGAGATCAAACGGATGACCCACCACGCGATCGAACGGGTCGCGCCGCGAGCGCACATGATCCTGCGCTCAGCGCAGCGGCGGACAGTGCCGGAGATTGCCAGCATGTTCGACGTCACGGACAAGACGGTACGCACGTGGATACATCGCGCTGCTGCGCACGGCCCAGGTGGCTTGGACGATGAGGCCCGGAGCGGCCGACCACACACGCTGACCGACCGCGTGCGTCCCACGCGCATCGCGATGATGGCGCACGACCCTGCGCACGCCGGGTAGCTGGCGACGTACTGGACAGTCGCCATGCTGGTGGTGGCCGTGCGCGAGCGCTTGGGTATGCCCCTGAGCGCCAGCACGGTCCGCCACGCCCGGCCCTATGCCACGCTCGCCTGGGGCCGACCGCGGCTGGCGATGCCACGCACGAATGATCCCCAGAAAGCCGCTCAGCAGTGGGCCATCGCGCAGGCGGTCAGCGACGCCAGTCCGGAGGTCATCGTGCGCTCCGCCGACGCATCGCGCATCCAGGTGCTGCCAGTGATCCGTGCCATGGGGCACTGGCGCGGCCAGCAGCTCCGGGTGCCGACTCCAGGGAGCACTGTCACGCGCAGCCTGGTTGGTGCCCGGACCATCCGTACCGGCCAGTGGACCCATCTGGTGCGCGACCATCTGTCCACAGAAGACGTCAGTGCCGTCCTGGACCACCTGGTGACGGTCTCCGCCAGCGGCCCGATCATCGTGATCGGTGACAACTACATCTCGCCACACGGCTGGCGCGGTCTACGCCTGGCTCGCAGCACAGCCCCGGCTGCGCCTGGTCACCTTGCCACCCTCCTGCGCGCACGTGAATCCGGTCGAGACTATCTGGCTGCGGCTCAAAAACGACATCGCCGCCAATCGCTTGCACGGATCGCGCCACTGCCTCCTGGATAGCGTCGCCAGCTTCTTCCGTGCCATGACTCCTGCGCATGCGCTGACGTGGGCGGCTGTCAAATGAACGTGGCACGTACTTTTTGCTACCTACTTAGACGTGCTCAACTGTAGCCCCGACGGGTTGCAGGGTCGGCGGGTTGAAACCTTGCCTCAATTCCTGAAAGCCCCTCCGGGGTTGACTTGGCGGTGGAGAGGGGCGGTAGCCGCGCCGGAGGAGACAGTGGGTAGGTCAATCGGCGGGTTACAACCCAACCTCAAGGCTTGAAAGGCTGGCAGGATTAACCTGGTAGTGAGTGGGGCCGTGGGTACTTCTGCATAACCTGTAGCACCCTGCCGGTGGTCAGAGAGAGCTTCCATCTATCTGAAGACGGGATTGGGTCGCTTGTGGATGTGCTTCCTCCCTGTCTTTAACGACTTCAGGAGAGGAGGGAAAATATGAGCCGGAGAACTTGGCTAAGGCTGCTGATCTTCCCTGCTCCCGCGCTATAAAAGAAGGCTAGAGGTGAGCGCACGCAGGATGCCCTTAAGCCCTGTTTCCCATATGTGCTCCCAGGTAGGGGGCGGTCGTGCACAGACTCGCCCTCACGCCATCGGTGGTGTCAGCGTGCTAGAGTCGGTGCTCAGCACCTGCATCTGTTTACGTAGCGCCAGGACAGCCCGATAGAGGAGGGTCTTCGTTGCCTCCTGGCTGCGTCCCAGTTGATGGGCTATGTCGGGCAGGGCGAGCTGATACTGATCGTGCAAGAGGAGGACTTGCCGGTACTGGTCTGGCAGTCGCTGCAACGCCACATACAGGGTTTGCCGCTCGCTTTCAGCAATGAAGAGACTGTCCAGGTCAGATGACGTATCGGTCACCGTCGTGCCGGTGAGAGATACCGTGCGTTGGGGATGACGCAGGACGTCGACGACCAGGTCGCGCGCCACGCGGAAGAGCCAGGCCCCGACCGGTACCCCGCGATCTTCAAAGGTGGGAGCACGTTCGATCAGGCGGGCAAAGACCTCGTGGTGCAAGTCGAAGGCCAGATCAGGATCACCCAGGCGCCGCAAGATGGACGCATAGAGCCGACGAGCGTAGGTGGTGTATAGCCACTCGATGACGTGCGGATCCCGGGCACGCAGCCCGACGATGAGGTCGTGGTGGGTTGGGTGGGTCATACAAACCTTCGTGAGTGCTAAGCAACGATGAATGCGGATACGACAAAGTATAGGGGAAGCGTGGAGAGTTTTTGGTAAAAAATTTGTATCATTTTAGTTTGGGCCTGGCGAGAAGGGGGGCTGTAGAGCTATAGGTTGCATGCCTGCCGCACAATAGAACTCATTTCAAAATTCGGTCAACGCACCACAACATGATAGCGACGAGACAGAACGCACGAGAGCTATGCAGATAACGATCAGAGCGCACCACCAACCGACGGTCATTGTCCATCCATGCGACGCACCGCTCGACCTTCCAGCGATGCTGATAGCGTGCGCCGGTACGCAGCGGACGCCCGCGCGTGGGACGCTGACGGTTGCGCCGCTCACGAGATGGCATGGTGGGTGTGATCCCACGCCGACGCAGGTCGTTGCGCAACGCTGCACTGTCGTAGGCTTTATCTGCCACCAGTTCGTTCGGTCGCGTGCTGGACCGGCCGCGTCGGCGTGGCACACGCATGGTCCGCACCGTCGCTTCAGCCAGGGTGCGGTCGTGCGGGTGTGCGCTCGCCACGTGCAGGCCGATGGGCACGCCAGTGCCATCGACCACGACCATCACCTTGGCGCCGTTGCCAACCTTCGTTGTGCCTCCGCCAGTGCCCCTTTGGTTGCCGGAACGACGCTGCCGTCCAGTAACGCACGTGCCCATGCCAGCGTGCCGTCCGCAGCGAGGCGGCTCAGGAGGGTGCGACACATGCGCTCCCACGTCCCGTCCTGCGACCACGCGTGCCATCGTCGCCAGCAGGTGCTGGGAGATTCGTCCTCCGTTGGCAGGTCTGCCCAGGCACAGCCCGTGTGCAGCACATACAACATACCATTCAGGGTCCGGCGGTCGTCGTTGCGCGGACGACCCCGCGCACGTGGTTGCTTGGGGATGAGCGGTTCGATCACCACCCATTGGTCGTCGGTGAGATCATGTCTGCTCATACCGCTATTTTAGCATAAGAAGACATTTTTTGAAATAGATTCTAGTGATACCTCGGTACGGCTTGCGACACTGGCGGTGATCGGTGGTTCAAACCCTGCTGCCTGGTGTGGCAGATCGGCAGAGCTGCGTGACGATAGGGCTTAGATTTCGTGCGATGAGGCTTGGATGTCGATAGTACGGGTGTGTATATTACGGGTTCCTATGTATGATGTGGTCGTGATCGGCGGAAGAATTTGAACAGATTTGTCCACGTGGGTGTACCTTTTTGGTTCATATTCCGGTTATATATGTACCAGCCCATGTTCTTGATCTTCAGACGAGGAAGACACCATGAAGCAGAACCTGTGCATTGTGCGTTTGCTCACGCCACCGCCACCACCTGCACCACCTGCACCACCATCAGACCCTTCGGATCAGCAAGGATGGTGGTCAGAGGAACAATTTGAGCAAGATGGACAGATGCCAGCTTCACTTCCGTTCTGGCATCCGAAAGCGATCCGGCGTGCACTACGACTTCCAATGGTGTAAAAAAAGCGTTGACAGGATAGAGCTTTACCTTTATTCTCGTACAATTCATGAGGACGAAATAGGTAGACCAGGCTTCTTCCTGCTGATGCGACGGGGCGAAAACCCTATCTCACTTCTGGCAAGTTCCGCAAGGCTCGGTGGTAATAGCCATCGATAGCGTGCACCTTTGCCCGTCACTCGGCAAACGTCGCAGAGATCAGGTCAGGGTGGCAGACCAGGCTGCAACCCGCCTGACTAAACCCTACTCTGAAGTAACCTTTTTGGGAATGAGTAAAAGCATATGACCTACTGGCAACTTCATTATCATCTCATTTGGTCAACGTATAATCGCCAACCAATCTTGACTGGTGAACGCGAAAAGATATTTTATGGCGTGTTATATCACAAAGCAGAGGAGTTAGGACTAAGAGCCTGTCTAATATTCCAATGGTAAGGGAAGGGAGCGTGCTGAACTGAACATATATAGCGTTTAACGCCACAACCCCCTCACTGATGGAGACTGAAGGTGATGAAGCCAACCAGTCAGACCAGAAGGGAGTGCCATGATGGTAGCACGAGCAGAGCCATGTGTCCAATCGTCATCCGAGTCGGGCGAGACCGATCTGACGCCTGCCGAATGGGCCGTGATTCGTCCGCATCTCGACATCCGAGCCAAACCTGGACCGGCGCGCAAGGTTGACGTGCGGCACGTATTCGACGCCATCTGTTCCACACTGCGCACCGGGTATCAGTGGCGCCTATTGCCCACGGGCGTTCCGAAGCGCTCGACAGTGAGGTATTCCTTCCAGAAATGGACGACATCGGGGGTGCTGGCGCATATCAACGACATCCTGCGCCGCCAGGTGCGCATCGCGGTCGAGGGGCGTGACAACGCCGAGGCGACAGCAGGCGTGATCGACACCCAACGTGTGAAGAGTACTGAAGCCGGCGGTCCCGAGCGCGGCGTTGATGGCGGCACATTGGTGTCGGGACGCAAGCGGAACCTGCTGGTCGACACCTTAGGGTTGTTGATGACGGCGGTCGTCCATGCCGCTCACGTCTACGATGGGGTAGGCGCCAAGCGCGTGTTTACGGCGACAGCGCAGCGGGGGATCCGGTTGCAGACAGTCTTGGCCGACCAAACCTATCGCGGTGATCTCACGGCATGGATGGACGAGCGGCAGTTCGGGGATCTGGAGATTGTGGAGCGCCTGCCAGGACAACGGGGCTTTCAGGTACAACCGCGCCGTTGGGTGGTCGAGCGCACCCACGCCTGGATGGGGCGCAATCGTCAGGTGAGCAAGGAATACGACCACAATCCACGCTCCTCCGAATGTTGGCTTTATCTTGCCTCCATCCGATTGCTCACCCGCCGTTTGACCAAAGCTGCATACATCTGGAGGCGCTATGGTTTGAATACTAGACAGGCTCTAAAGACTCACGCTGCTGGAAATGTGGACGATCATGTGCATATTATTGCATCTATTCCACCGAGATTGTCAGTAGCAGAATGAGTACGGCAGGTGAAAGGTGCAAGTGCTCATGCTATTAATCGCATGGTGGGTGGTAATGGTCAATTTCGGTGGCAGCGTGGTTACGGCGCGTTGACGATAGATGAAAGGACGATAGAGACGATAAAATCTTGGCTCATGTTCAAAAGTAGTGCAGCCTAACCAACCGAGCGATGAACTGAGGAGTGATTCGTTGCTCGTTGCTACGAACCTCGCATATCGCCACATACGCGGCTAAGTACATTTTATGTACACCACGAAACGGGCGGAGGAAATTGCGCACCATTGTCCACCGTCCCTCACAGGTGGTCACATGCACCTCGCGTATCCCATCACCATCCGCATCGCGTGCCCATACCCGGTGGCCGCGGTCAACCGTATGATGCACCTGCGTTAGCTGCGCATACTCGCGCCATTCATCAGGACAGACCACCGCCTGCGCACCGGTAACGCGCGTCACGTGCGCTGCCAGGATGGCGCGGCTGGTCCGCTGCACCACGCGGAGCCGTCCTTGCCCACTCGTCCGACCTACGTGCCCACAATCGGCGGGCGGTCGTGCTCGTCTGTGCCGTGTCCTCGCCGTCGGTTGGCCCGCCGTCGCGGGGGGGGCGGTCGGGTCGGCGTGTTTCGTTCCTTGTTTCCCCCGCATGCTGGAACAGCTCATCGGTTTCCGTGTATTGATCGTCCAATGGGGTATCCGGTTGCCGGTGCTGGGCGGTGTGCTGCATTGCCCGCCGGCGGGTGTGGTCCGTGGTGCGGCTGTTCCCCACGTCCGTTGCCAGCACCGTCGACGGTTCCCCGTTGCCCCCCCGCACCAGCAGAATCACCTGCGCCGGACGACGCTGCTTCCCCTGAACGATGGTTCCCGTGTAAACGGTATCCACCCGGTGACACTGACGACAGCGATACACCGTCACGTTACTGCGGCTCGTGCGCCGAAAGCGACGCGCCGCATCGATGCCACGCCCACAACCTGGGCATGGCACACCGTTGGGATGGAAAGAGGCCATCACCCACTGGTCACTGCGTTCCTCATCGAACAGGTCATCAATCGGAAATTCCATAGGCGTCCCGGTGATATAACGAGTCTCATGAGAGTATACTACATTGCACCGAGTTTGAACATGAGCCAATTGTTTTAATCCGCTGCCTGATTTAACCCGCCAATGAGGCACCTCATCGCCCGGCCCCCCTCCCACCGCCAGGCCAGCCCCACTGTCAGGCGAGTCAAAGCCCTACCTGACAGCGGGCAAGCCCTGCTGGGGCTAGAGGCAACCCTCCCCGCCGGCAGGTCAGTCCCGCAGGAGCTTTCAGGAATTGAGGCAGGGTTTCAACCCGCTGCCCCTGCACCCCGCTGGGGCTACAGTTGAGCACGTCTGGCCCCCTCCCACCGCCAGGTCAGCCTCGCTGTCAGGCGGGCCAAAGCCCTGCCTGATAGCGTGCAAGCCTCTCTGAGGCTAGAGGCACTCTCCCCGCCGGCAGGTCAGCCCCGCAGGGGCTTGCACGCATTGAGGCAGGAGTTCCACCCGCCGCCCCCACAACCCGCCGAGATAAACCCCGCCGCTCTCGTCAGGCCCCCCTCCCCGCCGGCAGGTCAGCCCCGCAGGGGCTTGCACGCATTGAGGCAGGGTTTTAACTCGCCAACCCTGCAACCCGCCGGGACTACGGTTGAGCATGTCTAGTATCGCCTACTTGCCGCCCGGCCAGCCCTGCAGGGGCTTCCACGTCGTGAGGCAGGGGTTTAACCCGCCAGTTAATTGCACCCGCCGATAACGCACCCCGCTGCCCGCCTATTCCCGTCGGTTCCTTCACTCAGGAGTACAACTTGTCTGTGATTACTGCAAATCCGCAATAAGTATCACAGGCTTCAGCCTCCTTCAAGCGATCTGCGACGCAGCAGGTTATGAGGAAAGGGTATAGCACTTCTAGCATTGGTGCATATCTGACCAAACCAAAACGTCAAGCCTCTATCTTAACTTTTTGGTAACAATGTTGTAACACTGCCTCAGTATCCTGGTACCAGGCCATGTCATCGATTTTTGATGGAGCTTACAATGCGCACTCGTCTCAAACTGAAACCCGGTCAGCGTGGTACCAAGAAGTTACAGGCACTGTATGGTGATCGCCTCATCTGCGTTCGCTATCGATATGATGTTGAAACTGGCCGTCGCTTCAAGACGATTGAATTGATTGTTGACGAGAAAGCGTGGTCGCCACGTGATCAGCATGATGAGGTAGATCACGTCGGTGACGTGGCAGCCGATTGATACCAGGACGATGTGAGCGTTACTTACCGGTCAGGCCGGCCTGTCATACGTCAGTCTCTCGTTCATCCACACAGCGAGCGCTTTCGCTGCCACATATCTGTCAGCGGCGGGTGGAAGCTGTGCTTACGCTCGCTGAAAAGGCGACATGGGGATTTCTGCGTGCAAGATGGCAGTAGATTGTCACTCTCCTTTGTAAGGATTGTAATAGGGGGTAGGAGGAAACTCAAGCACGAAAAGCTTTGACAGATAACCCGCCCCGCCCCAGTGTGACCACACGCACATGGTGCGTAACGGTCGCAAAGGCGAATGCTGGCGGTGGATGTATCGCGGATGCAGACGTTCGCTCGGTCTGACCTGGGTCACTCCCATGGAGCACCTGCACACGCCACCAGATGAGTAGCCCGAGCGCTACTGGTCGTCATGTGGCGGGGGAATTTGCGTGCGTCCGAGGAGATCACGGGACACAAGAACGAGGCTACCGGTCGTTGGCTCCAGGCGGTAATGAAACAGGTGACGGCGATTACCCAGGTGCTGATCCGGAACCTCCATTTGAACCAGGCGGACGTGATTGTCTTTTTGTCGTTTGTTAAAAAAGCTTGTGGAACGCTGGCGCTGGGCCAGGCACGACGGGCGAGGTGGGTTCGCAGTGAGGACGTCTGAGCCAGACCGCGCCAGCCGGTTTGGGGTGGCATGGGTGTCTAAACCATCGGAGTATGCCGCAGTGTCTAATGGGGTTCGGTTGACCTACTCGTGCGCAGGCTAGGTTACCCTGGGTCAGTGACGGATGGCAAGCGTATCCCCAGACGATTGTGCGGGTGTATCGCAATCCCCAACTTACGGGTAAGTGTGGGATCCCCCCCTTGATGCTAAGGCAGGAAGTGCGCCTGACACAAGCGGTCAAGCACCGGGTGGATAGGCGAATCGTCCGCGAAGCGATGCGTCCAGTCCTGAGTGCGTCCATTGTGTGTCTTGTATGAGGCACACGTGGAGCGTATGAATGGCGTGCCGCGAGATTGTCTAAACGCTTTTAATCCGCAATACCCATGCGGTCTCATTTTCAAATTCGGTGCAGTAGGGCATACTAGAACCTATTTCAAAGCTGAAGCCAACGGCTTGCTCGATAATGTTGCACACGCAATAGCAGACGGGGTCATAGATGGCGAAGCGACCTGGTCGGCAGCGGCCGGGTTGACGTCGGGGCGGGATGACGGCGCCGATGCCGTGATCTCAGCGCCACTGTCGGATGCGGTAGGTGTGGTCGACCTCGCTGCCGCCAATTCGGCGGGATTGACTGCGAGGGTGCCTCACCAGGCGTTGCACACGCACACTGGTCACAAGCGCCTCGAACTGGGTCGACTCGTAGGCCTGGCCGGGCAGCAATAGCGCACAGCGGGATGTCCGTCCCATCGCAGAGGAGGTGGTGCTTGGTGCCATACCCGCCCTGGGATCGACCGTGGGAGTACTCAGCAGGACCCTTTTTCCCGCCCCGGTGTCGTGGCAGGTCTGGATCTGGGTGCTGTGGATCACCATTGCGCCCAGTCTGGCTAGTCAAGCGCGTCGAGCTCGGTGCGTAACGCGACCAGCATTACCGTACACCGCCCCTCACGGCACCAGCGGCGATAGCGGTCACAGATGCTGCTCCACGGCCCATAGTGCTCAGATATGTTCCGCCATGGCACGACCGACCGCAGCTTACTCTACTCAGCATCCGCCGGAGTGGGGTGACGGTGTATCGCTGTCGTCAGTGTCACCGTGTGGACAACGTCTATACGGGAACAATCCAGGGGAACCAACGGCGCCCGGCGAAGGTGATTCTGCCCGTGCGGGACGTATGTAAAGGGAAACCGTCGACGGTGCTGGCTAAGGAATTGGGGATTAGCCGCACTACGGTCCACACCCTCCGTCGGGCGATGCAGCACAGCGCCCACCCGCGGCAATCGGCCCCCCCAGACAATCAGCACACCGAAACCGATGAGATGTTCCAACATGCGGGGGAAACAAGGAGCGAAGCCCCGACCCGACCGATCCACCACGACGGCGGGCCAACTGGCGGCGGGGGCACGGAACAGGAGAGCACGACCGTCCGCCGATTGTGGGTACGGTGGGCCGGGCGAGCGGGCAGGTACGGCGACGGGTGGTGCAGCGCACCAGCCGCGCCATTCTGGCGGCCCACGTTACTCGCTTTACCTGTGTGCAGGCGGCCGTCTGTACCGATGAATGGCGAGGCGATGCGCAGCGTGCACGGGTGCATCATACCGTCGACCACGGCCACCGTGTGGGCACGTGATGACGATGGTGATGGGAAACACGAGGTACACGTGAATACCTGCGAAGGACTTTGGACAAAGGTGCGCAATTTTCTGCGCCCGTTTCGTGGCGTGCATAAAACGTATCTGGCTGTGTCTGTGGCAATATGCGAGGTTCGTATCAATGAGAAACGAATCGCTCCTGGGTGCATCACTCAGTTGGTTAGGATGCACTACTTTTGAACATGAGCCGAACGTATTTCATAGAAGCTGTACTGCCGTGCTACCCGACCATTACCCAGGCGCATGAACGCTTGCCAATGCCAACGAACGATAGTCTATCCTGCTTCCAGGCTGCCGGTATGGCGGAGAGAAGGGTTGATGACTGACGCCAGGGTCATCACTCGTTGGATTGGGTGCCTTACCCGTTCGCCGTGCGTGTGTCGCAGCGTTTGGAGTGCGGCAGCATGGCTGCCGCACTGGAGGTTGGCTGTTTCGTGGACGCAGGAGGGATGACGAGAGTCGGGAGCAGATGCTGGCGACTCTCGGTTGCGTGCTGGTGGATGGGTCGTTTGGGGGGGGGTAGAAGGCCGCTAGCCCCCCCTACGCCCTGGCCGCCGCGCGTGCGGCGTTGGTCAGGGCGATGATCGTGTGCTCTTTGTTCAGCCAATCGTCCGCGGACGTCGTCCAGAGCGACCGACATGCTGCCGTGCCCCACAGGGCAGCCCGGTAGCTGCACCACCGGGTGGTGAACCTCCACCGCTGTGCGCCCCGCCACCAGCGTTCTGGTCGGGTGGGGCCGCAGATCCATCCCCACGTGCGATAGCCAGCCAGCACCAGCACCGCGTAGACCCAGCCACGCCACGGCCCACTGACCACCGCTGACCGCTGGTTCCAGCACTGGTTCTGACCGACCCCAACGCCAGCGTTCAGCTCGCGCTGAGCAACCTCCCGTTCCCAGCACTGCCAAACCCAGGCCAGGATCTGCCCGACGGACAGGGGTACCACCCAGTCCGTGTCCGTTGTCACCGCCGTGATCAGCGAGCAGGCCGGCTCACGCCGTCCCAGGCGCGGACGGCGCTTCACCCGCTGCCAGGTCGCCCCGCCAAGCACGATCAGGAAGACCGCGTGGTCAGGCACCCCGTCGCACAGGTATGGCCCGTGGACCTGATAGCGCATCGCGATCCGTCGCCCCCGCACCAGCACTCGTTTCCGCCGGAACAGCTCCTGCGTTGCGAGCCAGCTCGCGGGCTGCGGGGCACGCTTCCCGTACCGCCGCGGCCGACCGCGGCCCGTCGGCGGCGGCGGCAGCGACCGACAGCGATTGCGGGCGGTACGCACGATCAGCGCCACCTGCGCCGGCACCCCGCGCCACATCCCCACGGTGGCACACGCGCCATCAGCCAGCACCACCACCCACCGCGCAGCGCGGCCGGCCGCCGTGCGCTGCTGCCGCATCCATCTGATGCACGCCAACCCAACCTCCCATTCTTTCGCCGAGCGTGCGTCCGCCGGCGCAGCCGTGGGCGGCAACGCCGGCAGGAAGCGCAGCGGGATCGCCCGCGTGAACCCCTTCACCCGCGGTGGCAGCCAGGCGCAGTGGACACACCGGTGGGCACGGTGGATGCCACGCTGGAACACGGCGGTGTGGCGTGCACGCAGCCAGCTCCTACCAGGAAAGGTCAGCCTGCGCCGCGGAATCTGGGTGCTGTCAATCCCGATCACAGCGGGATCGTGCGTGGAACACCGCTTCAGCGTCTCACGAACGAGACACTCGTTCAGGGTTGCCTCGTCGAACCGTGACCGACGTAACAGGCGGGAGCACGCCGTCGGGTCCATGTCGTGCATACCGAGCGCGAGCAGCACCTGGGTGACGGTGTGCCTGGCAAAGGCAACCAGCGCGCCAACCAGCAGCGCCACCGCCCGCCGGAAGGTTCGCTCCTGACGAAACGCCGGGCGGTGGGCCGCGATGATCGGCATCAGGGTGGCGAGGAACATCGAGACAGGTGCCTGGGGGGGAGGGGCCTGCTTCCTGGGCATGGGTGCCTCCTGGCTGCTCGTCATGGTCATAACCGTATAGGATACCATATACCATGCTGGTACCCGCATGGCACGTCCCTCCCAGAAAGGGCCAAAGTCCAGGGCGGCAGCATGGCTGCCGCACCAGCCGTGCTCACGATCCGGCCCCTGACACTCAGTACGCCCTGCTGGTCACAGGGATACAGGGTGTGCTCGTCACAATTTGTGGAGTCGGTCGGCAATGAATGGGGTAACTTCTAGTAGATGTTTTGTGAAATAGGTTCTAGCATACCTCCATTCGCTGCACTGATGCGATCCTACACCATCGTTTCCACTCTGGCCCGTCGGTTGCCATACAGGCTCTGGTTTACCAACTTGAACGATGCGAAGTTTGCCGAGTGACAGGCAAAGGTGCACTCTGTCGCTACTACCATCGAGCTTTGCAGGAACTTGCCAGAAGTGAGATAGGGTTTTCAACCCGCCGGCTTAGTCGGATGAATTCTGGTCTCTCAATTTTGCCCTTATGGAGCCTGTGGAGATTAAGCAAAATTCTATCCCGCCGAAGATTTTTCACACTATTGGAAGTCGTAGTGCACGCCGGATCGCTTTCGGATGCCAGAACGGCACTGAAGCTGCCACCCGTTCATCTTGATCAAGTTGTTCCTCTGCCCACCATCCTTGCTGATCCGAAGTGTCTGGTGGTGGGGCAGGTGG
>Ga0209479_1002498_pt1 | contig 12729 bp, 17 predicted proteins | sample DewCreD2012metaG_2_FD_184112 | JGI IMG/M metagenome (GOLD analysis project Ga0209479, IMG submission 184112) | Hot spring sediment bacterial and archeal communities from British Columbia, Canada, to study Microbial Dark Matter (Phase II) - Dewar... ...
TTGTCTTTTCATATTGACTCCTGGGGTTGGGTTTGGATGTAATGTTAGATCAATTTGCGGTAGGAATCAATAGGGGAGTTTTTGGAAGCCTTGATTTTAAAGGCTTTTGGCATTATTGAACAATCACAAGTATAAAAAGGAGGTAAAAAATGAGAGTTTTTGAGGGTTGCCCGAGCTCAAGACCAATAGATTTAAGGGAAGAAAAGGTTAAAGAGGAGACCATTAAGAGTGAGATCAAATCTGAATTAAGGCAATGGCCCATCCAACTTCACCTCATCTCTCCGGTGGCGTCCTATTATCAAGGGGCGGATGTATTATTAACGGCTGATTGTGTAGGATATGCATTAGGGAGCTTCCATAATGATTATTTAAAGGGGAAATCGATTGCCATTGCTTGCCCAAAGTTGGATGAAGGGCAAGAGGAATATGTCGAGAAGATTAAGTCCTGGTGTGAGGAGGCAAAGATCAATACATTAACTGTTTTGATGATGCAAGTTCCTTGCTGTATGGGACTTTTACATTTAGCCAAAGAGGCTCAAGCCAATTCGAAAAGAAAGGTTCCATTGAAATCTGTTGTAGTAAGCATTAAGGGAGAAATTCTCTCAGAAGAATGGGTTTAAGATTTTTTATTCTTCAATTTTTCGAAGTTGTTAAACCAATTTAACCCAATATAAAAAGGACGTAATATGTCTGATCTAAAGGATATCGGTCCAAAATTAGAAGAGATTTATCAGAAGATAAAGGCTGAAATGCCATGGGAACCTGTGGGCCATACACCGATGCCCGAGGTTTCTGAGCTAAGAAATTGGGATATGAGGCTTCTTCAAACCTATAAGCCTTGGTACGCACCTTTTTGTGACCTTTGTTGTTTTTGTACCTATGGGAAATGCGATCTGACTGAAAACCGAAGAGGGGCTTGCGGGATAGATATGGCCACCCAACAGGGAAGATGGATGCTCCTTTTTTGTGTAATGGGTGCATCAGCCCATACCTCTCATGCCGCTCATATTTTGGATGTATTAATCAAGAAACACGGCCCGAATAAAAAGATTAACCTCGGGAGTTTTGTCGATTTAGAGGCACCCAATATTCGAACCGTTCTTGGCCTAAAACCTGAAACTTTGGGCGATTTAAAGATAGTGATTGAGTATATATATAAAGAGATCACTCATCTTCTTGATTCTACGGCATTTGGACAAGAGGGCAATCCTCTTGACTATGAATCAAAGGCTCTTCATGCAGGAATGCTCGACCATCTTGGTATGGAAGTGGCTGATATTGCCCAGATTGTAGGATTTAATTATCCCACCTCAGTCGCGGATACCCCACTCGTAGATCTTGGATGGGCCTCTGTGAATAAGACTAAGCCAATCATCTGCTTCGTCGGACATAATCCTGCAACCTCTACAGTAGTTGTGGATTATCTTCAAGAAAATAACCTTTATGACCAGGTTGAAGTTTGTGGAATCTGCTGTACAGCCTTGGAGACAAGTCGATATACTTCAAAGACTAAAGTGATTGGTCCATTTTCACGTCAGCTTTTCTATATAAGAAGTGGGATTGCAGATGTTATTATAACGGATGAACAATGCATGAGGACAGATATGGCTCAAGAGGCTACAAAGGCTGGCTCCCTTCTGATTGCTACGCTTGACAAGGTAATGTATGGGCTTGAAGATGCTACCGGAAAAGAAACGGAGGAAATCGTAAGAAGAATGATTGAGGAGAAAAAACATTTTGCTATCCTCGATCCTAAAAAAGCAGCTGAGGTAGCCGTAAAGGTGGCCATGACCATTGCTCCTGAAAGAAGGAAAAAATGGATTTCAGACTCAGAAGCCCAAGAATTTGCAAAGCGATGCAATCTATGTGGAATGTGTGAAACCGCCTGTCCGAATCTTTTTCAGATTGGCCAGGGTATAAGTGAGGTTGCAAAAGGAAATTACGAGGTTATAACGGATCAATTGAATTATTGTATTGGTTGTGGGAAATGTGAGGAGGAATGTCCGCGAGATATTCCGATTCTAAGGGTGATGCAGGTTGGTGCAAGTAAAGAAGCTTATAAAATAAGGGCAGGCCGTGGACCTATCATGGATACAGAAATAAGGATGGTTGGAGCACCTATTACCCTGGGGACAATTCCAGGAGTAGTGGCTCTGGTCGGATGTTCAAGCTACCCAGATATAAGGGATGTTGCTGAAATAGTCGATGAATTTGCCAAAAGAAAGTATATCGTTTTAGTCTCGGGGTGCACCTCCATGGCAGTGGGCATGTGGAATGATGCTGAGGGAAGGACAATCTATGAAAAATACCCCCCTGTTTTTGATGCAGGGGGAGTAGTCAATGTTGGTGCCTGCGTAGCTAATAGCCACATCTCTGGAGCCGCCATAAAGATCGCTAATTTGTTTGGAACCCTACCCTTAAGAGGAAATTATGAAGTCATTGCAGACTATGTTTTAAATCGAGTTGGTGCTGTGGGGATTGCTTGGGGAGTCTATTCACAGAAGGCAGAAGCAATAGCGACTGGATTTAATCGATTGGGAGTTCCTGTAATATATGGTCCCCATTCCTCTAAGTATCGAAGACTATATCTTTCGCGAAAAGAGGAGGACGAATGGAAGGTCATGGATGCAAGAAAGAAACAGATTGTTGAAACGAACGAACCTTCGCCTGAACATCTTGCCTACCTCTGTGAAACAAAGGAGAAGGCAATGGTTACAATAGCCAAGCTCTGCATCCGAAAGAATGACACCCCTCAGGGTAGGGCGATAAAACTTAACCACTATATCTCCCTTTATAAAAAATACATGGGAGGAGGACTACCTGAAGACCTTCATCTTTATGTTCGAAGGGACTCCGATATTCCTCTTGTATATAAGAAGGAGGTTAGAGTTTATTTAACAGAGATGGGCTGGAAACCTAAGGAACCTGTGGGGCTTCCAACCTTGATTGGAACTTACCCTACAAAGGTACCTGTGGAATCAGTCATCCATTAATAATGGTGAGTTTTGCATAAATTTACGGAGGCAAATCATATAGATCAGAAGATCCAAACACTCGATTTAAGACCAATGCCAGCATTTGAAAGACACGAAAAGAGTTTCCAAATTTGGGAGACCCTGAAAACAGGGGAAATATTGAGAATCATCAATGACCATAATCCAAAACCTTTGTATTACCAATTTGAAGCAGAATATAAAGGGAAATACGAATGGGAAGATGAACAAGAGGATCCCAAAGATTGGATTGTTAAAATTAAAAGAATTTAAGAGGAGGTGTATAAATAGCTCCATTAGATCCGATTGTAGAGTTTAGAGAAGATCATAGGAAAGGAAGGGATGGTTTATTACAAATCATTGAAACACTAAAAGCAAAAGATGTTTCAAAGGCAGGGGATATCTTAGGAAGTTTGAACATTTTATTAGGACCCCATTTTAGATATGAAGAAGAAGTCTTATATCCTGCACTTAGGGTTTTTCTGGGCGAGTATGTTGACCAGTTGATCACGGAATATGACGAGGTGATAAAGACGGCTAAGGCCTATGTGGAATTATTAAATAAAGGAAGGCTAAAAGACAAAGAGGGAGAGGAAGCGGCAAAAGCAGCAAGGGCACTTCTCGTCCATGTATCCAATTGTGATGGTTTGGCTATACTTTCAGAACGTCTTGGTGAAAAAGATCTTCAAAATTTGGGTGAAAAATTATTATCGATGAGAAAATAAGGAGTATCTTTATTAGGTTGGGCCGAAAAGATAAGTAAAAAAAAGATCCTCAGTTTAAAATGATAAATAGAGGGGGAGGGATAATATTACATAGCGGTTCTTATGATCGGCTCTATCATGGATTCTCTCTTTGTCTCGCTGCACTCTCATTAGGAAGAGAGATAAAAATTCTCTTTATCCATTGGGCCTTAATATATGAAAAGGGATAAACCCAAATCCTTTTCCGTAGAGGAGTTAGGACAAGAACAAAAAGGGGTATTAGAAAAGAATAAAAATAAAGGACATCTTATAGAGTTTCGTGAGTTTATTCAACAGATCAAGGTTTTGGGAGGGAAAATATACGTGTGCCCTCATTCAATGGGACTCCTTAATATTGCTCGAAACGAGTTGATTGAAGAAGTGGATAAAAGTGCAGGGCTAACAACTTGGTTATAGAAACGAAAGAATATCAATTTATTTTTATTTAGGCATGAAAGAGATTATTTTGAATGGACATAAAATATCCATTGAAACTACGGTCAACGCTGTAGGTTTATTTTGTCCCATTCCTGTGGTAAGCCTCAAAAAGGAGTTAGAGCAAGTCCAACAAAAAGGGGTCGTGGAACTTTCATCTGACGATCCTGGAGTTTTGGAAGAGATCCCTGCATGGTATCGTGAGACTGGAAACAAACTTTTATCTTTACAAAAAAATGAAGAAGGTGTATTTATATCTTATGTCATGAAGGAGAGGATTTAATTTTATGAAAGAAGGCCATCAATTCAATCAATATAGTCCGAAAGTGATAGATCATTTTACCAATCCACGAAATGTTGGTGAAATTGAAGACGCAGATGGAGTTGGAGAGGTAGGGAATCCAGTTTGTGGAGACCTGACGAAGTTATTTATTAAGGTAAAAAACGGAAAAATAGAGGATGCAAAATTTAAAACATTTGGTTGCTGTGCTGCTATTGCTACAAGCAGTATGCTTACGGAATTGATTAAGGGAAAAACTTTATCCGAATTAAAAGAGATTACAAATAAAGTGGTTACAGAAGCTCTGGATGGCTTACCAAGGGTGAAACTCCACTGTTCTGTTTTAGCTGAAGAGGCTTTAAAAGCAGCATTGAAAGATTATTATAAGAAGCAAAATAAAGAAAATCATGATGAAACAAATTAATTTTTGACCATTCAGCCTCTTCATACATTCTTCCTGAAGCAAGGGAGGCGATGATACCTTTCCTATCGGAACATATAGGGAACCCTCTTAGCAGGCATTTTTAGGAGAAAAACCTGCTAAAGCTCTTGAACAGGCGAGAGAATATGTTGCAAGACTTATTGGTGCATCTGCCGAGGAGATAATATTTATAAGTTGTGGTAGTGAATCAAATAACCTTGCAATAAAAGGAGTAGCTCATTCCTATGAAAAAAAAAGGGAAGGCATATTATTGTAAGTCCTATTGAGAACCATTCTATTATCCATCCTTTTAAAAAACCTCGAAAAACAGGGTTTTGAAATTTCATGGCTAAAGGTGGATCCAAAAGGAAATATGGAACCTAATGAAATCTCTCCTTTGATAAGAAAAGATACCATTTTAATCACGGTTACTTCTGCATCTAATGAAATTGGAATGTTAGAACCCGTTAAAGAAATAGGGAGAATTGCTCGGGAAAGAGGGATAATCTTTCATACCGATGCTGTGGCTTGTGTGGGATTTATAGAGATGGATGTCAATGAATTAAATGTAGATCTTTTAAGTATGGCGGGTAATGTATTCTATGGTCCATTGGGAACAGGAGCTTTGTATATAAAGAGAGGGGTAAGGGTTCTGCCCCTTATCGAGGGGGGGTATTCAAGAAAAGAGACTTCGAGCAGGAACTCACAATATTGCCGGTTTAGTGGGGATGGGTATGGCTGCAAAAATTGCTAAAGAAAAATTATCTGAACGAAGAGATTATCTCACTCATTTGAAAGATTTTTTAATCGAGGGGGTTTTAAATAATATCTCAGATTCTTACCTTACAGGTGAGAGAAATTATCGTCTTCTAAACCATGCAAGTTTCTGTATTAAATTTATTGAAGGGGGAATCAATCTTCTTACATCTAAGTTTTGCAGGGGTTACAGGGACAAGTGGTTCGACCTGTTTGTCAGAGGCTCTCAAAGTTTCTCATGTCCTTAAGGCCAACGGGATCGATCCGTTTTTAGCTCATCGTTCTTTGACATTTACTCTGGGCATCGATAACACTCGTGAAGATGTAGATCTTCTATTAAAAGAGTTGCCAAAAGCTGTGGATGAGCTGAGAGCTTTATCACCTTTTAGTCGTTCGACTCGAGTTGCTTAGGAAGGAGGTTGAGGTGTGTCTTTATTAGTTTATCTTCATATGCTCTCTATAGTTATCTGGATTGGTGGAGTGGCTTTTGTGACAACCATTGTTTTTCCAGTTTTAGGCCGAATGGAAGATTCTATGGCAAAAGTTAGTTTTTTTATAGGATTTGAAAAGAGATTTCAGCTTCTTGCAAAAATCCTTGTCATCATTTCAGGGGTAACCGGGATAGCCTTATTTTTTAATAGGGGTGGTTTTGGCAGTCTAACCAACGAAGAGGGTTTCCTTCTTGGTTATAAGTTTATTGTCTGGTTATTATATTTTGCACTTCTTTTTGGTGCCGAAAAGCGCCTTATGGCAATTCTTGTTTCTCCTAATACCCCTGTTGAAAAGGCTTTTAAAAGATTAACATTATTTCATTGGGTTGTACTCATTTTAAGCCTTCTTGCCGTTATTTCAGGGATTCGATTAGTTCGGGGATAAGAGATCAATTGAGCAAAAAGGCTTCTTAATGTCAAAAAAAAGAAAAGAGAACCCTTTGGTATCATAAAGAAAATAAATTATTTCTTTCGATGTTTTTCTCGGAGGTCTTGAGCTATCTCCTTAATCTCTGTAAGGCTTCTCTGCATCTCGCTCCATCCATACCATAATGCATAATCAGGATTTGCATGAAATGTCCCCTGAAATGTCCTCATCCGATGCTCAAGGAACATAACGAAAAGTTTTTGCTCAATCACTGTTGGGGCATCATGGAATGTAAGGAGATCAGGAAATGGATAAGCATAATTCTTTGGCTTGGGAAGAATACCATCTTTATATAAATCGGCTACTATTCGAATGGCTTCAGCCATCAATCTATCAGCCTCTTTAATAATCTGGTCGCCCTTTTCAAGTTCTGCCTTTGCAAAATTTACAGAATGACATTTATTACAAGTTTTTATCATTTTATCTCTTTCTTTTTGCCATGTTTCCTGCGTAAGCCTTGCAACATCTGCAGCCTTAACTACATCCAGCCTTGCAGTTGGTTTTCCGTCGGGATCGAGCACACCCAGTGCTTGAAGGATAGTTGCCCGGTCAATTGCCCATTGTTTATCTTCAGGCATTGGGAGTCTTACAGCAAGAAATCCCCAAGGGGTTCGAACTTCGTGATTTCCACCCTGCATATGACATGTCTGACATGTTGGAGCAGAGGTGGTCTCAGGAAGCGTTTTATTCTGTTTAAGAAGATATCTTACTCCATGTTTCGAACCTGAATACATCTCCCATTGAGGATGGTCAAATCCCATGTGACAGGTCTGGCAAGCCTGAGGTTGTTTTGCCTCCTTGACCGAGAAGGTATGTCTTGTGTGGCAAGCATCACATGAGGCAACACCAAAGCCAGCTCCAGTCTTTTTTAGTTCTTTTATTTCAGCCTCACTCTTAAGACCAATCTTATGACATCCTCCGCACCCCTTCATCCCTTCCATAAGAGCCATGGGTTGCCAATGAGCAGTTGGCATGGCTCTCATTGCCGCCCACCCAAAAGCATGTTTCCCAGCTTTAAATTCCTTAACCCTTTTCTCATGGCATGTCGAACAAGTATCAGGTGTAGGAATCTTCGCTTTAGCTACATCCTTAGCAGACTTATGCTCTTTACCGTGGCATTCTGAACAATCGATCTTATTTTTACTGTGTTTGCTCAGTTGCCAATCATTAACAATTCCAGGAGTAACCTTTTTATGACAATCTACACACACTTGAGCAGAAACATAAGTGGAAAAAATTAATACTATAAATAAAGCAATAAATAATTTTGAAAAAACAGTCCTTTTCATAAAAACCTCCTCGTTTGTGAATTTTTAACAAAAGCGATCTTCTCGGAACATTCCTTTAGTAAATGATAGGCAGAGCCACCCTGTTTAAGAATTTTTATCATCTCATCTGAATTGGTTATTCTTACACCTGCCATGATATCAACGCCTCTTTTAAAGAAGGCATCAGGAATCATACTTGCAGTTGGACCTATGATGGCTGTACGAATCTCATCTTTTATCAAAGAAAGGATTGAGTCAATTGTGTTATTTACAATTGCTGTTCCCGTAATAATTAATATTTTTGATTTCTCAATAGCACTCCTCATTTCTGATTCAGGTTTAAAATATTTGATTTCGTCGACTCTAAGTGCCTGGGGATTCTTCTCGATAATAAAGAAGGGGTTCCCCATATTTTTTAGCCTTCGAATGTAAGGGCCAAAAGCGCCGACAAGTGAAACAGTTTCATGAGGCTTTATTTTTAGAAGGTCGAAACCGTCTTCATTTTTGACGATTTGATAATCACCATCTCTTTCTGAATCGATGATCGATTGAGTTAAAGCATTTATTGTAGCCACTCCGATTGCACTCTTAAGAACATTGGGATCAATTGCATAGTTTAAGATTTCTGAAACAGGTTTCCCTTCAAGTGCCCCTGCCTGAGGCATCCTTGCAGCTGAAGTTGGGCAACATACTGCCTCTGGAATCTCACTCACAGGAGTAAAGGCACAACCTCCATGACCGGAGGATAGCTTTACCCCTGTAAAGAAGATTCCTATAACAAGATCATCAATCCTTATTTCGTCAAGTGATAAAGGAGATTTCTCAATTATGACCCCTATGGTTTCTTCAATTACCGATACCATAAGTAAAGTCCTTTTAGAATAATGGAGTTTTCCAAAAAACTCTCACCCCATTACACCGTTTTTGTTGTTGCCAACTTTATTATATCATAAATGTAAATCAAAACACCTATAAAGAAACCGAGTCCTCCAAAGAAAACTGCTTTAAACCATGGTTTCATGAACTCCTGAACAACTAAGAAATCCATTCCCAACCCTCTCTGGAAATATGATTGTACTATCCCTGCAGCGCCAAATGCAAGGCCCATAACAGTCATTCCTATAGTCATAATCCAGAAGGCCCAGAAACCAGGTTTTTGATTAAATTTTTCAATTCCCTTCAATTTAGGAAGGGCGTAATAGATAATTGTAATAATTAGCATCGCATACGCACCAAAAAAAGCCATATGCCCGTGGGAGGTAGTTACCTGTGTTCCATGTGTCCAGCGGTTTACAACAGGTAATGTATGGATTATTCCCCAGACACCTGCACCAATTAGATGATAGATTGCACAACCCACAACCCAATAAAGCACAAGACGATTTGTTATTTCAATCTTTCTATGTCTTACATGATTTAATGTATCAAATACCATCAAAATTATTGGAACAGGTTCGAGGGCACTGAAGATTCCACCCCACCAGAGCCAGTATTCTGGTGTTCCAATCCAGTAGTAATGGTGGCCTGTTCCAATGATTCCCGTAAAAAGAACAAGCGCTACTTCTATGTATAACCATTTTTCAATTATGTTACGCTCAATACCTGTGATTTTTAAGAGAATAAATGCCATAAGAGAAGCTGCAATCAATTCCCATGCTCCCTCAACCCAAAGGTGTATCACCCACCACCAGTAATAATAGTCAAGGGTAAGGTTTTTAAAGAAAGGTATCCCAAAAAGCCACATCACGGCAAGCATGACAATTCCACCAAGCAGAAGGCCTTGAATGGCGGTCCAGTTCTTTGTTTTTTTCATTGTTAAAAACACATTAAAAATAAATATCAGGGCTATTACTACGATTGCCCATTTAAGTTCTACAGGTAACTCAAGAAGCGGTCTTCCTGCAGTCCAGCCAAATAGAAAACCTATAACTGCGACCAATCCACCAAGAAGAAGGAGCCAGAATTGAAGATTTGCAAGCTTTTTGCTATAGATTTCAGTTCGAGCTTCTTCAGGGATAACATAATAAGTTCCACCCATAAACCCAAAAAGCATCCAGACAACAAGAAGATTTGTGTGAATAGTACGTGCTGTATTAAAAGGGAGTATCCCAATCAAAGGATCAGGCCATATGTATTTTAGGATTAGAAGAATACCTAAAATAACCTGAAGACCAAAAAATATGGCTGAGATTACAAAATATTTTAATGCTATTTTTTGAGATTCGTAAGTCATATCCTCCTCCTTTTAAATTTTTATTATTAGGATCATCGGGTATTAGGATAATTAGGACTATTTTAATCCTGCCAGAAAGCTAACCATTGCTTGAATTTCTTCATCTTTAAGTTGGGGATAGGCCGGCATTTGGGTATTTGGATTATGGGATTTTGGATCTTTTATCTGAATAAAAAGCCATTCTTTTTCCCTTTTAGCCCCTACCTTCGAGAGATCGGGGCCTATAATTCCACCTTGTCCTCCTATTTGATGGCATAGGTCACATCGATGTTGATTATAAAGATTCTTTCCCTTTAACAATTGAAGAGTCTCATCGATAGGAGTTTTTGTGACTTTTGCCACCGTGATAGGTTTTGGTGGCCATTCATTCGTATCAATTCCATCCACCCATTTTAAAAAGGCTATGAGTTTATTTATTTCATCCTCTGAAAGACCTTGATTTGGCATTTTCCTTCTCTGGGGGTCAGGGGTTTCCGGGTTCTTTAAGAAGGCCTTGAGCCATGTTTCTCCACGCGTGGAATAAACCTTTGTCATATCCGGAGCATAATAGCCACCAATGCCAAGGATCGTATGGCAATCATTGCAGTTATATTTGTGCCAAACTCTTTTACCTAAAACGACTTCATCGGTAAGTTTATCGGTGTTTGTCCTTTTAGGAATGGTTGAATGAGTATCAATGGTTAGCCAGATAAATACGATGGTACAGATCACCGTACCCCAGATAAAAAGATTTCTTGCCGTCTTTTTCTCCATAATCAAAACCTCCTTTTCAATCATTTATTAAATTTTTTATTGTAAATAACCATAAAAAAGATTAAAATCTTTGACCTAAGTCAAAAAATGAGAACCCCCTCACCTTAATCCTCTTCCCAAGTGGAGAAGGAAGGGGGTGAAGGGGGTTTTCATAGTTCGCGGGTGACCAAACGGTCATGGGAAGTTACTAAAACGGTTAATAAGGATGGACCCTAATCGGGCAGCTTCTTTATACCGCTCCATTTTTTGAAGGCATCAATCTCTTTTTGGAGTGGGTCAGCCAAAATAGCTCCATGAGACGAAGCTAATAATTTATATATCTCGATAGTCGTTGCAGCTAATTTATCTTGTGCCCTAAGGATAAAAACAGGTTCATCCTCCCCAATTTTGGGTATATTGATCTTTCCATATTTCCCAGAAATAGCCATTTTCTTACCTCCTATTAATTTTAAACTTGTTAATATAAATGTCTTAATCTTTAAATACACCTCACAAGTATAACGGGTTTGGTAGAATAACGAATGACCTTCTCTGCTACACTTCCTAATAGAAATCGTTTCACACCGCTTCTCCCATGTGTAGTCATAGCAATCATATCAATTACGTTCTGATTAGCATGTTCCAGAATCTCTTCGGCATCATTCCCATAACGAACATGAGTATCTACCTTAAGCCCTTTAGTTTTTAACTCATCGGCTATCCTCTCAAGATACTCCTCTGCCTCTCTTACAACCTTTACTTGTGCTTCTGTGGGATCAACCCCTGGAAAAGTATGTGCTATAACGACACGTAACAGAGAAATACTTATTTTTAATTCACGAGCAAGCTTTTCTACTAATGGAAGGACATTCTCGGCACAATTGGAACCATCAAGAGGAACAAGAATTTTCTCTAACTTTTCCATTTTAATACCCTTTCTCCAAAAAATTTATTTATTTTTAAGAAATATTTTTATACCCCTTTTTAAAATTCATAAATAAGGTTTATTTAGTATTTTATAAATATAAAACCTGTATTTTTTAAATTGTAAGGAATTTAAAAAATTAAATAAGGGGTTTCTATCAAAGGATTTATCAGGTTAGATTTTTTTGAGTAGATAAAAAATACATAATTTTTAAAGAAGAAATACTGTATTTCACCTATTTATTTTAAACTTTCTTTTGTTTAAATTTTTTACAAATAATTAATAAGGGGGTAAGCGATGAAAAGAAAAATCATCTTCAATCTATTTGTTACAATCTTTTTGGTATTTTTTATCAATATGGTAACGGTATGGGGTGAAGAGAAAATTCCTTATCCAAAGGGTTATAGGGATTGGCACCACGTTAAGTCAATGCTTATATATGATTCAAAACACCCTCTTTTTAACCCTTTTGGAGGGATCCATCATATCTATGTTAACAAAAAGGGGTTGGAAGGGTATAAAAAAGGGGGGCCATTTCCAGATGGAACCATTATTGTTTTCGATCTATTAGAAGCAAAAGAAGATAATGGAACCTATGTAGAAGGACCGAGAAAATTGATCGGCGTGATGTATAAAGATTCAAAAAAGTTTAAGGAAACTGGAGGTTGGGGTTTTGATGCCTTTGAAAAAGATACAATGAATTCCTTGGTAAAGGATAAGGGAATAGGTTGTTATAATTGTCATTTAAGCCAGAAAGAGAAAGATTTTGTTTTCTCTAAATATAGACCATAAATAGAGAACGATTTTTTAAAACGAAAATAAACAAAACTAATTAGACGATGATAAACTCAATTATCAAAGAAGGGGATGGATAAATTTTTTAAAATTAAAAAATCCTAAGGCTGTTCAATAATTGGGAGTTTTTGTAGGGTAAGATTAATTAGATAATTTTTTAAAAGGATTCTAAGCAATGTTGGGAGCAATTCAATATTCTGATCAGCTCATTTGGGCTTTTCCTCCTCCTT
>Ga0209479_1002500_pt1 | contig 12722 bp, 13 predicted proteins | sample DewCreD2012metaG_2_FD_184112 | JGI IMG/M metagenome (GOLD analysis project Ga0209479, IMG submission 184112) | Hot spring sediment bacterial and archeal communities from British Columbia, Canada, to study Microbial Dark Matter (Phase II) - Dewar... ...
TGCAGGCCTGGTGGCGCCAGGCCCGGCCGCCTGCGGCCGGGCCGAGAGGCTGGCGTCTTGCCCCCTCCCCAGGCAGCCGCCCCGCCGGCGCTGCGCAACCCCAGGTGGTGGACGGCAAGCATGGCGGCTGGCGGACATTGGGCAACATTCCTAGGAGACGAGGATAACGGCGTGGGCGACGATCCGGCCTTGTACGCCGACGCTTGCCGCCTGCCCCTTAGGGCACACACCGAGACCTCTCCCGTCCCCGGGCGGGTCCCTTTGCCCATGGCCTTGCGGCCGGGCATGTGCCACTCGGTCTCCAGCCCCCGTCTGCAGATGGGTGCGAGTCGGAGGTGAGAGCCGCTGGCGGCCGAAGCGGATAGGCAACACGCACCACCAGCCAAGGAGGAGGAGTGATGCTCTACCGGGCCTGGACGTGGGCAAGGAAGAGTTGCGTACGGGGCGCAGGCGCTGCCCTGGCGATGGCGGTGGCTTTTGCCCTGGCCGCCTGCGCTGGTGAAGAGGCGACCCCAGCCGGCCAGGTGGCCACCGCGCCGGGCGTCATCGCCCTGCGGGCCGGCCTCAACGACCCCCAGGACGTGAACATCGCCGTACTCATGTTCCTGCCCCAGTCCATCACCGTGCCGGTGGGGACGACGGTGGAGTGGCGCTTCGCGGGCCCCGAGCCCCACACCGTCACATTCTTCCCGCCGGGCCAGCAGCCCCCCAGCCCTGACCAGGCGGAGCCCTTCTTCGCCCCTACGCCCCCTACCGGCCCCTACGACGGCACCGCCCTGGTCAACTCTGGGCTCCTTCCCCAGGGGCCAAGCGCGGCCAGCTTCCGGGTGACCTTCAGCAAGCCTGGCACCTACCGCTACGTCTGCGTCATTCACCCCCGGATGGTGGGGACGGTGACGGTAGTCCCTAGCGGGCAGCAGGCCGACGACCAGCAGCAGGTCACCCAGCGGGGCGACCAGGAGCTGCAGCAGTGGCTGCAGGAGGGACGGGCGGCCAAGCAGCGGCTCCTGTCCCAGCAGCCGCGACGCACCGCCAACCCCGACGGCACCACCACCTGGTTCGTGGAGATGGGCACCACCACCGAGCACACCGACGTCCTGGCCTTCGCCCCCGTGCCGGCGACGGTGCGGGCGGGCGACCGGGTGACCTTCGTCAACAACTCGGGGGCGCCCCACACGGCCACCTTCCTGGGCGGGCGCAGCGCCCCCAGCCCCGACTCGCCCGAGGTGGGGCAGGTGATCCCCGGGCCTTCGCCCCAGGTGCTCAACGCCCAGAGCTACTTCAACACCGGCCTCCTGCCGCCCAACGCCCCGCCGGGCAACGCCCCGCCCGAGGCAGTCCGCAGCTTCACCTTCGTGATATCGGCTGCTGGGACCTACCCTTATGTCTGTATCCTCCACGCCCCCAGCGGCATGGCCGGCACAATAGTCGCCCAGTGAGGGGTGAAGCATGGCCGACGCCCCTTACTCCGCCGTCCTTTTTGTTCACATTATGGCCGCCATGGGCCTCTTCATGAGTGTGGCCCTGACCCTTGCCGGGTACCTGGGCGCCCGCAGCTCTCGCACCTTGCGGGAAGTTCGGTTGTGGCTCTCCCTAGCCTCCAGGGCAGACCATGCCCTGCCGGTGGTGGCCCTGGCGCAACTCGCCTCGGGGCTCTGGCTGGTCCACGACCGCTGGCGATGGGGCACTGCCTGGATTGATGTGGCCCTGGGATGGTTCCTGGCCACCTTGATTCTGGGCCCTCTCCTTAATGGCCGGCCCTTGGCCGCGCTGGCCAGGCAGGTAGCGGAGGGCCACGATGGCCCCGTGCCCGAGGCCTTGGCCGCTAAGCTCAGGTCGCGCCGCCTTGGGGCCTCCCTTCTCGGGCTGACGGGCAGCACCGCCGGCATGCTCTGGCTCATGGTCACCAAGCCCGGCCTGGCGGGAGCAGTGGCAGCGGTGGCGATAGGGGCGGCGGTCGGCCTCGCCGCGGCTCGACTGCTGCCGGCAAGAGGGGCTGGCGCCGTCAGGTGAGGGGGTGAAAGAGGGGGAGGCCTCAACCCGTCACAGGTCGCTGGTCGGCCCGAAAGGCAAGCAAAGAAAGGAGGAACCCTGGCATGCGCTGCAAGGCGATCCTGTTGTTCTTGGCGTTGGCAGCCGCCGCCCTCGTGCCCGGCAGGGTGGGGCACGCCGGAGGCCTCCCCAGCGGCGAGCGCCAGATCGGCCAGGCGCTGGTGGAGCCGGCCTTCGACGACATGACGGGCGGCATTATCTACCTGCTCACGCCCACTCACGCCCCCTTCCCGGTAAACGCCAACGAGAGGTCGTGGGAGCCCATCTACAACGTGGTCTATCCCGCCTCCAGCAGCTTCGAGGACCTAAACTGCATGATGGCGCCGGACAACTGCCCCGACCACAACGGGGAGTTAGACGAGATCGCCAGAAGCCTGAACCCTAACCACCTCTACGACAACGGCAGCAAGGGGCACGACCACATCCTGCACGCCCCCGGCCCTCCTGGAAGTGAGTTCAATGTCAACTGGGAGATACACGTCATCCTGTTCACCGATGCCCAGGCGGCACAGCAGCGAGTGCGCACGCTCGATGACCTGTTCGGCCCCAACGGCGTCGTGACCACAGGGAAGGCGATAGACGTGGACACGGAGACGGCGTTCCTCTGCGCCGTGGTGCCGGCCCGGGTGTACCTGAGGGGAGCGCCGATCAGGTAGGGTTGCGGCATAGGTTCGGAGCTGACGGCGCTGGATACATGGGTGTGCAGATTGCCTGCCCGTCAGCCCTGGCGCCCGACCGCCTTTGGAAATGTTATCAGGAGGGGTGAGAGGATGCCCGAGTGGCTCATGCGCGGTCAGTACCTCAAGAACTGCAGCTGCCTGCCTTCCTGCACGGGCTCTAGCAGCCGCGGCGGCCCGTAGCGCTTCATCCACCAGTACCTCAAGAACTGCAGCTGCCTGCCTTCCTGCCCCTGCGACACCATCGGCGTGCCCGCCCCCAACAGCTTCTGCGAAGGGGTGTCGGCCATGCATATCGTAGAAGGCCACTACGATGGCCTGCGCCTGGACGGCCTGCGCTGGGCGGCCGTCGTCCACTGGCCAGGCGCCATACACGAGGGCAACGGCTCCCTGGAGCTGTTCGTGGACGAGGGGGCCAGCCAGGAGCAGCGCCAGGCCTTGCTCCAGATCCTCTCCGGCCAGGCCGGGGGCACCCTGTTCGAGATCCTCGCCAGCGTCGTCAGCGAGGTGAAGGGCGTCCACTTCCTGCCCATCCACTTCGAGTTCGACAAGGCGGCACGACGCGCCCACCTCACCGTCCCCGGCTTCGTGGAGACGGTCTCCCAGCCCCTCACCGTGCCCGCCACCGGCGAGGAGCAGCGGGTCATCGTCTGTATGCCCAACGGCTTCGAATACAAGGAGATGGAGGTGGCCCAGACGGCCGTCCTCCGCTCCCACGGCGCCATCCGCTTCGACTGGCAGGGCACCCACAGCTCCCTGGCCGAGGTGACCCACACCCACCAGGGCCTCCAGGCCTGAGGAGGAGCTTGGCAGGTGCGTGGCAAGCACAGATCGAGCATCGTTGACGCCCGCACGTGATGGGCTGCTCGCGGCGGCGCCACCCCGAGGCGGTCCTGATGCCGAGGGGACGGTTCGGCCCCGACCGGGGGCTGCCCTCGGTCCGGGGAAGGGGCCAGAGCCTCGCCTGTGCAGGAGGCGGTGCAGGCCTACAGCGTCCGGACCGCTTACAGCGACCATGGCTTTACCTGGGAAGTGAGCGGCAAGAACGCCGACTACGCCAGCTTCCGCTGGGCCGGCCCGTGACCATGACGGCGGGCGTGGGGAGGTGAAGCTATGGCCCGGTCGGTTCCGCTGGCCCGCGAGCGCAGCCTGATACTGGCCGCGCTGCTGGCCCTGGCCGCCGCCGCCTGGGGGCTGCTGGTCTGGCAGCAGGGCGGCATGGACGAAGAGATGATGGGCCCCACCATGGGCATGGGCGCCCCCCTGTTCATGGCCATGTGGGCCCTGATGATGGTGGCCATGATGTTCCCCACCGCCGCGCCCATGGTGCTCACCTTCGCCACCGTCCAGTCCGGCCGGCGGCAGCGCGGCCAGCCCTACGTCCCCACCTGGCTGTTCGTCTCCTCCTACCTGGCGCTGTGGGTGACCTTTGGGGCCATCGCCTACGGGCTGGCGGTGGGCGGCGAGCACCTGGCCATGCGCTGGGGCTGGCTGGAGACCAACGCCCCCCGCCTGGGCGGCGGCGTGCTGGTGCTGGCTGGCCTCTACCAGCTATCGCCCCTCAAGTGGGCCTGCCTCAGGCGCTGCCGCTCCCCCCTGAGCTTCATCCTCGGCTCCTGGCGGGAGGGTCAGTGGGGCGCCGTGCGCATGGGCCTGGAGCACGGCGCCTACTGCCTGGGCTGCTGCTGGCTGCTGTTCATCATCCTCTTCCCCCTGGGGGTGATGAACGTGGCCATCATGGCCCTCATAACCGCCCTCATCTTCGCCGAGAAGTCGCTGCCCCTGGGCCCCCAGGCGCGGCTGCTGGCCGCCGCCGCCCTCATCGCCTACGGGGCGGTGGTGGTCTTCCACCCTGCAGCCCTGCCGACCATGTTCTGAAGACAAGGAGGACGAAGCGATGTTCGGCACCCTTTCGATGCTCGCCTCGTCGCTTTCGAACTCGTGGTTCATGTTGCCACGGTTGGTGATGACGAAAGTCGCCTCCTCGCCAGGCTGCACCGTCACCTGGGCTGGCTCGTAGCACATGCTGCCGTCGCGCCGCTCGCCTGCCGTGACGGCTATCTCCCCGCCGGTCCCACCTTGGCAGGTGAGGGCGCTTGCAGCCAGAGCGACGGCCAGGGTCAAGGGAATGAAGCGCATCTGCCGCCGCCCTCAGCTATCGTGGCACCCGCACTCGCTGCATCGACGAGCGCCCCGCTACGCCGGCGAGGGTTAACAGGACGAAAGGCGCCACCAGGTAGACGAGATACCCGGCCACCTGCCCCAGGAACGGGCTGGCATCATAGCCCAAGACGGCGCCCAGCAGCTCCCCGAAGCCGTAGTTGTCGGGAAGCAGGGAATAGGTGTCCCACAGGCGAGGGCCTAGGCCGGTGAGCACCCCGGCCTCGTGCAACTCCTTGAGCCCGTTGGCCAACGGCCCGGCAGCGTGCACCATCAGGACGATGGACGTCAGGCCGAGGAAGAACTTCACGGGCACCCTCCTCGAACAGGCGTAGACCAGGTAGCCCACTGCCACGGCAGAGGCCAGGCCCAACCCGGCCCCCGCCCACTAGAGGGCCAGGGAGGTCGCACTGCCGCTGCCCGCAAAGAGGAATAGGGCCGCCTCCAGTCCTTCGCGCCCCACAGACGAGAAGGAAAGGAGGGCCAGGGCCGTGCCCGAGCCCAGGGCCACATCCACCTTCGCCTTCAGTTCGCGGCCGATGGTGGCTGCCTGCCGCCGCATCGAAAAGACCGTCCCGGTGACGACGACGGCCAGCAACATGGCGCCTCCCTCCACGGCCTCTCGGGCACGGTGGGGTAGCTCCACCGCCATCGCCTGAAGGAAGGTGTATGCTTTTCTGCGGGCGGGGAAGCGCATGGGCCAGCGGACTGGTGCCGCGGACTCGCGGTCGCAGGGGGCCGCCCCGCTGCTGGCTGCCCTCTCCCTGTCCATCTGGACAAGGGCCACCGCCTTTCTGGCCCTGCCCACCCCTGGCCCGCTTCCACTTGGCACGCTCTTGCGCCTGGTGGCAGGCGGCGCGGCAGCTGGGGCCACGGTGGCTGCGGCCGTTGCCGTCCTGCTGACCGCCCTGAGGTGGGCGGAGGGGGCGTGGCGTGAGAACGGGGGACTGTGATGAGCAGCAGGGGCCGACAGCAGGCCCGGCCTCTGCAGTTGGCCTGGGAGGTGAGCAAGCGTGACCCGTTATCCCCCCTACCGTCGGTCGTACTTCGCCCGTCTGGCCCGCTGGACGGCCAGGGCCACAGGGCACCCCTGGGGCTTCCTCGCGGCGGCGCTGGTCGTCCTGGTGTGGGCGGGCACTGGGCCCCTGTTCGGCTTCAGCGACAGCTGGCAGCTGGTCATCAACACCGGCACCACCATCGTCACCTTCCTCATGGTCTTCCTCATCCAGAATACCCAGAACCACGACAGCGCCGTCGTCCAGTTGAAGCTGGACGAGCTCATTCGGGCCCAGCGCAACGCCCACAACGCCCTCCTCGACCTGGACGAGCTTACGGACGAGGAGCTGGAGCAACTGCGGGCCCAATACGTGGCGCTGGCACGGCTGGCCCGTGAGGAGCTGCGGCGCCGGGGACGCGACACGGGGGCGCCCGAGGTGCGGCTGGACCGGGCCCTGGGCGCCCTGGAAGGGGACGACCCTCCGGGAGGGGGTGCCGGGGGAACATGACGCCCGCTCAACCTGGCCCCCTGCCGTCATCCCTGCCGCCTGGTGAGGGCAGGGCCAGGAGCCGCCCCTCGACCGGGCCTTGCGGGGCAGGGCCTGGCAGGGGGCCCGGCAGGGGCGGGGGAAGAGGGTGCTGCCCACGGCCAGCCCAGAGGGGGGGCGTAGGCTGCCCAGGGAGACGTTGCGGTCCATAGCCAGGCTGGGACGCCGCATCGAGACCACGGTGGCGCAGCTCACGGAGCGACCGGGCCCCGCCCGCCATGGGGCCAAGAGCCTCTGGGGCCTGCCGGCCTGCACCGCCGCCATCCCTCCCCACACCAGCATCACCCCCAGCTGGCTGCCTGCCTGGCCGCTTCGCCCAGCCGCAGAAACGGGCGCGGCACCGGCTACGGGAGGTAAAGGGTTGGCAGGTAGAGGGTAGACATGTCCATCACATGCCGGGCATGGACCGCTGTCACCCCTTCAGCGTTCCCTCCATGCGGGCGATGTGACGGGCCAGCTCCTTAGCTACCTCTCCGCAGAACCAGTAGCCGCCGTGGGAGAAGAGCGCCCCCAACAGCGGAAGCCTGCAGTTGTCGACCTTGTAGTCGGTCACCCTGAGCCGGTCGGAGCCGAAGAGGCGGGCCACCGGGAAGGGGATGGGGTCCTCCTCGTCGTAGAAGTTGAACCACCCCTCGGCCAGGCAGAAGGGAGCGTCTTCTCCTGCAAGCCGCCCCCGGAAGTGGTGGTACCGGCCTTCTTCCACCAGAGAGAAGAGCGCTATGGGAGAGCCCAGGGTGAACAGGGCCGAGGCCACCAAGGTCGACCTTACGGCGCCCTCGCCGACTGCCACCAGCCTGCCTTTGGCGGCAGCGGGTGACCGCCAGCGACCTGTCGGCCCCTCTCGACGCTGGCTCTCGTGCAGGAAGTCGAAAGCCACCACGGACCACATGCTGTGCCCTACCAGGGCCAGACAGGCCCCCCTATCCCTGTGCTCCCTCGCCAGGCCGCTTATCTGCCGACGCAGCCCCTCCATCACCCGGTCCCGGACCGCGAAGTAGCTGACGATGTCGCCCACGTCGCAGAAGGCGAACTCCCTGGCCGTGGGCAGGCCCAGACGGTGCAGAAGGCGCCGGGCCCAGAAGGGTGTCGGGTCGCCACCAGGATAGAGCCTGCGGAACAGCTCTTCGGCGGGCAGCCCGACATCCCATATGCATTCCCGCCAGAAGTGCTCCAGGTCGGCCGTCGCCCGCCGGGCGGAGTCGGGGGCGATGCTCTCCAGCTCCCCCACCACCCGGTCTCGCAGCCGGCGCGAGAAGCCTTCCCGCCTCCCCTGCCCGATGCCGTGAATGGCCACCACGTGCACGCGCACCCGGCCACCTCCCCGGCCCCATGCCGGGACGCCGCGGCACATGCCACCTCTAGGCCCCTGTTAGGGGCCGGGCCTCACCGCCACCCCCACCTCGGCGTAGGGCGGGAACTCCTGGGAGCCGCTCAGCCAGGCGCCGCCGCCGGCCCACTGCCAGGAGCACGACCCGCCAGGCTGCACGCCGCTGCAGCTGTGCACCCTCGTGCCGCCGTAGCCCTGCACGCCGTCGTAGAGGTGCAGCTCCGAGGCCTTCCCCGGCACCGACACCTGGCTCTGGGCCCAGCCGTAGCTCACCCCGAGGAAGCGGTAGCCGCCCACGACGAAGGCCCAGTGCTCGCTGGTGCCGGCAGGGAAGCGCCTTGCCGCCATGCCCCCCACGAAGACCACCTGCGAGCAGCCCGCCCCGTTGCAGGCCGAGAGGCGGTAGTAGTAGGAGAGCAGGTCCTGGCCGGGCATCCCCACCACGATGGTGTTGCCCCAGAGGAGGGAGGAGGCGTCCACCTCCAGCGAGTTCACCCCGAAGGTGAAGCCGGCGTCCAGGGCCGACTGCAGGCGGTAGCTGGTGGCCCCCTCCGGTGGCAGGAAGCTGATGCAGGCCACCCCCTCCCCGCAGGGCCAGAGGGAGACGAGGCCCGGCGCAGCAGGCGGCGCCGAGGGGGGCGGAGGCGCCGGCTCCTGCTGGGGTATGGCCGGGCCGCCCGGGTCGGCGATGACGCCGTTCGCTGTGCCGTCGGCGTCCCCCTGGCCGCCGTCGGTGAGGGTGAGGGTGATGACGCTGTCGCCGTCATCGTCGCCCACCGGGATGGGCTGCCAGGAGCCGCCCAGGAGCTTCAGCCAGACGGCGCCCACAGGCAGGGGCCCGGGCAGGGTCACCTGGACGGTGATGCTCGCCCCGGGCGGGAGCCCTGCGGCGGTGATGGAGTAGAGGCCGTGGGGGAGGCTGTAGCCCTGGGGCAGGGGCACGGGCGGCGCCCAGGTGTAGGGCTCCACCTGGAGGGAGAAGGGCATGACGGCCCCTATCACCTGGAAGGTGAGCTCCCCCGTGCCGGTGGGGCTGGGCACCGTCACCGGGCCGGGAGGCGGCGGAGCGGGCGGCAGGCCGCCGCCACCGCCGCCGCTCGGCGGCCCGAGCACGGTGGTGCGGGCCTCGGCCGTGGAATTCGCCGGTTCGACGTTGCCGACCGCGTCCTCCGCAATACTGTAGAAGGCGTAGGTATGGCCCGCCGGCCCGGTATAGGTGGCAGAGGTCGCCGAGGTGTTAGCCAGCCAGACCGTGAAGGGACCGCCGTCCACCGAGACCCAGACCGTGTAGTTGGCGATCCCTGCCCCCGTGTCGCTCCCCGACCAGCTGACCGGGAAGCTGGTGGTGGACTCCGTGGCCGGCAGCGGGGCAACCGCGCTGGTCGGCGGGGTGGCGTCGATGCTGTTGGTCCAGGTCCCCGTGGCGATCGGGGCGTTCACGTCGAAGGTGACGACCGCTTGATCGCTGATCGCCGTCCCGGTGGGCAGGCCGCTCTTGGGCATGACCGAGAACAGGACGATCCCTTCGCCGTTCGGCGGCGCCGTGTCCGGCGGCAGGAAGCCGACGGTCGGATCGCTCGGCGGCTGGCCCGTGGTCGGGTCGATGGAGGTGTAGGTCCAGGTGATCAGCCCGGTACTCTGATTGATCTCCGCCGTCACCTTCACGACAAGCTGCTGGGCCGGTCGCAGGTCCACCACCGCGCTGTAGCTGGTCGCCCCCAGGGGCGGCACGACCACGTGCTGGCCGAAGCTGATGGGGCCGAGGCTGGCCGTGGACAGGTCCACCTTGGTCGGGTCGAGCTGGTCGGTGATGGTGACCTTTTGGGCCGGCGCCGAGGCGTCGGGCTCATTGGAGAAGAAGACTTCGTAGGTCAGCGGCTGCGTCGGGGCGATCCAGCGCTGCGGCCCCACCCCCGCTGGCCCAGCCAGGTCGTTCGGATCGCCTGAGATAATGGTCTCGATGGTGAGAGCGGTGGAGCCCGACTGGGTAGGCACACAAATCGCCTGGTCCGGCGGCGACGACGGCGGGTCAGCACACGTTTGCCGCTGGAGAAAGGCCTTCTTGGCGACCATGAATGCACGGCTGCCACCGATCGGTGGCTGATCGCTGCTGGCCGCCGCATTGGTCAGGTCACAGGCGACTTGATCGCCATTCTCGCATTTGTCGAGAACTGTGTATACAAACTCCCCGATCCTCAGAGCGCCCCAGAGGTCACTGGTGTAAGGACCGATGCCTGCTAACCAGAAGACGCCTCCGGCCGAGCCCTTGGCCAGATCGCAGAGCCACTCGGGTAATCCCTCTCGGGCAGGAAAGCACGCCAGGATGAGCGGAGCTACGACGTGCGTGAGGATGCTGTGCGCCTGGTCGACATCACTTTGCAACTGCTGGGCCGACGAATCAGAGATATAGCCCTTGGTCTGCAGCCAGGTCGTCATCTGCCTGGTTTCCTGCAGCAGTTTGTCATTCTCGTAAGCCTGCTTGATGTCGTTGTACAACCCGAGGGCGCGCTGCGACCAATCTGAGAGCTTCCTCCACAGCTCGGTCGACGATTTGGCCAGAACCGTCCACTTGACGGGATCGGCGTTGGGGTCCGTGAACTGCGCTGTCAGCGTCGTCTGGTCGCCCGACGAGCTAATGTCCAGCGCAGGCGGCTCGACGGTGTCGACCTTGGTCTTTGCGAAGTCCAGCGTCAGTTGGCCGGTGGTGCTGGCGCTGGCAACCTGCAGCACCAGGTGCGCCGTCGTGTCGTCTGACGAGACGCTGACCGGGCTGATCTGGATGGTTGGGTCCCCCTGGTCGACGGCGGGCTCGTTGGCGGTCTGCCACTCGGCCCGCAGTTCAAAGAACTGGTGCCTAAACTCCGGCGTATCGGGCACGTTCAGATGGAAGGGAGCGGCGTAGGGCACGCCCGGCGCCAAATCGCTGGGCGACGCCACGAGGACCACCGTGCGGGTCCCGTCCGGGTTGACGAATACCGGCCCGGCGAAGTCGATCTGAATCGGCGCCGGCACGGTGACAAAGGCGACGGCGCCGGATGCGTTGACGGTGCCGGTATTGGTGAAGATGCCGTAGTAAGTGCGCCCCTCGCCCGCCCGCAGGTAGAGGGGCCCGGTCAACTGGAAGTGCACGGACGCCGTGCCCCCCGACAGGACCGTGAACTGCCCTGGGAGGGCCCAGCTGCTCCCATCGGGGTTGGTTACCACGAAGTCCCGCGACCCCGGCGCTTGCCCGGTCAGGTCGAGCGTGGCTGTCAGCGTCTGCCCATCCGGCGACACGAGGACGTTCGTCCCCACGATTGGCCCCCCACCCCCGCCGCTCAGCATCGCCGTCGCCCCCGGGGCGAAGCCGCTCCCCACGGCGGTCACGGTCACCGCCCCGCTGTTGCCGCCATAGGCGGGATAAACGTAGGTCAGGGACAGCATCGACCCCGCCTGGCCCAGCGCGTGCAGCCCACCAGCCGGCCCATACCAGGAGTCGCCGCTGCCGACGTAGATCGTGCCATCGGCCCCGATCGCCGGGGAGGACTCGACGACCACCCCGGCATCGTACTGCCACTTGAGCGACCCATCGGGGTTGAGGGCGTAGAGTCTCGCGCTCTGGTCACCCACGTAGATCGTGCCGTCAGCCCCGATCGCCGGGGACGACTGCGACCACGAGCCGGTCGGGAACCGCCACTTGAGCGTGCCGTCGGCGTTGACCGCATAGACGCCCTGGCCGCCCATGCCGTTGCAGTAGAAGTACACGGTGCCGTCGGGCCCTACGGCCGGCGCATCCAAGATGATGGCATTGGTGGAGCCGAGCACCCCTACCGATGGGCAGCCCCTAAACGTCCACTTCAGCTGGCCGGTCGGGCTCACCGCGTTGAGCGGGCCCCCGCGATCGGCGACGTAGATGGTGCCGTCAGGTCCGATGGCCGGTGCGCCGATCTCGTTGCTCTGGCCGCTGATGGGGGCAGTCCACTTCAGGCTGCCGTCCGGGTTGTAGGCGTATAGCTGGGTGGGGAGGGCCCCGTTCCAGGCATACACCGTGCCATCAGCCCCCACCGCGGGCGTGCCGCCAAACGCCTGCCATACTGGGCCGGGAAACGGTCCCCGCTGCCACTTGATGGTGCCGTCGGGGTTGAGGGCATTCAGCGCGCCGGAGGCATCGACGATGTAGATGGTCCCATCAGGCGCAACCGTCGGCGACGCTCGAAAAATAAGACCCGTGTGGAGCTTCCACTGGAGGAAGCCGTCGCGGCTGAGCGCGTAGAGATAACCATCAGTCGAGACGATGTAGACCGAGCCGTCTGGACCAAGGGTCGGGCTGCTCACGATGGCGGCCCCGGTACGATACTCCCAGGAGAGCGAGCCGTCGGGGAGAAGGGCGTACACGAGACCGTCCCCGTCCCCGAAGTAGATGGTGCCATCGGGCCCGATCGCCGGCGACGAGACCACCCAGAAGTTTCCCGTCGCTGGCGGCGCCGACAGCTTCGTGGGCTGACCGTTGACCAGGGTGAATACCCACTTGAGCCTCCCCGGGTTGCTGGCAGTGTTGACCGGGCTGAGCCCGGTGTGGGCGCTGTCGCGGTGGAACATGGGCCAGACAACGGTGCTGCCATCAGCATGGAGCCGAGGGGCGGGGGCGAACTGGCCCACGATCAAGAGCAGCAGGGCCGTCATCGCCACACGCAAGGCGCATGCGCGCCGCTTGCGGACGGGACGGGGCGAAGAGGTGAACATGCCTGCCACGTCGTTCCCCGACCCCGGCAAGCGAGCCGTGCCCGTACGATCGCTGGAGCTACGGGGCCGCATAGCCCTCCCTCCCCTTTCGCGCTGACCAGGTCGGTCTCCTACCGCCATGCTTGCCGTCCACCACCTGGGGTTGCGCAGCGCCGGCGGGGCGGCTGCCTGGGGAGGGGGCAAGACGCCAGCCTCTCGGCCCGGCCGCAGGCGGCCGGGCCTGGCGCCACCAGGCCTGCA
>Ga0209479_1002502_pt1 | contig 12715 bp, 10 predicted proteins | sample DewCreD2012metaG_2_FD_184112 | JGI IMG/M metagenome (GOLD analysis project Ga0209479, IMG submission 184112) | Hot spring sediment bacterial and archeal communities from British Columbia, Canada, to study Microbial Dark Matter (Phase II) - Dewar... ...
ATACGAGCGTCGTTGCCGACCGTGAAGGTACTGTCGCTCTCCGAGAACCGCGGCTTCGCCGCTGCCTGTAACGCTGGCCTGGCCTGGGCGCGCCAAACCGGGGCCCACTACGCCTTCCTCTTGAACAACGACGTCACCCTGGATCGCTCCTGCCTCACTGCCTTGGTGGAGTCCTCTCGCCGGCACGGCGATAGTGTCCTGCTGACGCCCAAGGTCCTGGCGTCCAACACGGGCACCATATGGGCCGCCGGCGGTCTGCTGCGCTGGCCCTGGCTGGAGCGCCAGCACCGAGGCGCCGGCCGCAAGGCTCACGAACTGACGGAGGAGACAGAAGTCCCCTGGGCATCCGGGTGTGCTCTCTTCCTCTCCCTTGAGGCGGCCGAACGCATAGGCCCCCTGGACGAACGCTATTTCCTCTATCTGGAAGACGTGGAGTGGTGCCTGAGAGCACGCCGTAAGGGGGTACCTGTCCGCTACGTGCCTGATGCCGTGGTTTGGCACGATATCTCTGCCACCACCGAGGCCGTGGATCCCCGCATCGTCCGCTATTACGTGGTCAGGAACTATTACCTGCTGGTCTTTACCCACGGTGGCGTGGTAGGCCGTCTCTGGGCGGCCGCGAGGCTCCTCCTGACCCTGGCCAAGACGGGGCTGCGAACTGTCTTCACCCCTTCCTCACGAGGGGACGGTTATTACCACGCCCAGACGCGGGCTATCTTGGACTTCCTGCGGGGCCGGCTGGGTATGGCCCCTTACCCTCACGAACTCCTGCGCCCTCAGTCAGCGGTGGAGGCCAGATGACCCTCCGGCAGCTATCCCTGGGGCGACCTCGCCCACCTACCCACCTCCATCCAGCGACGGCGCTGCTGCTCGGCCCGGGCGCCCTTCTGGGGGCGGCGCTGCTGTTCGGCGCCTTGGCCAGTGGCCTCGTAGTGCCCCTTTCCCTATGTTTGGCAGGGGGTGCCATGGTCTACGTCGCCTGGCGATGGCCCTTGCCCACGGCGATAGGACTGATGGCCCTGCTCCCCCTGAGCCGCTTTCTCTCCTTCGTTGCCTTCGCCGCCACCGACTCGGCGATGGTGCTGCGGGCCAGTCAGCTCTGGAAGGATGTCGTCCTAGTCACCCTGCTGGCGAGGGTCTGCCACGAGGCGTTTGGGAGGAGACAGGCGCCCAGGCTCTACTTCATGGACATCCTGATGGTCGCCTACGTCTCCCTGGTGGGTGTGTATATCCTGTATCCTGGCGACCAGCAGCAGTCGAGCCTCCTAGTGCGGCTGCTGGCCTTCCGACAGGACGCTTTCTATCTCCTGGCCTACTTTGTAGGCCGTGGCCTCTCCTTCGAGCGCCGGCACCCGCGGCAGATGCTACTCGTTCTGGGAGGGACAGCCCTCCTCATAGCTGCCGTGGCCCTCTGGCAGTGGCTGGCGCCCGAGCTGAGCAACGGCATCTTCCAGGCGCTGGGCTACACCCGCTTCACGGAGGCTGTGGGAACCCCCCACGAAGTGGAGCTGGTGCGGAAGCGTCTACTCTCCGCTGGCGAGCTGCCCCGTGCCTCCTCCCTGTTCCTCTCCGACCTGGGCCTGGCCTTCTTCCAGGTGCTGATGGTGCCCCTGGCGGCCGGGCTCTTAGCCTGCGTCAGGGGACGGCGGGACGGCCTCCTGGCTGGTCTCTTCCTGCTGGCCATGCTGGGAGCGCTGGGCCTAACCCTCTCCCGGGCGCCCATGATAGCGGCCGCTCTGGGACTGGGGGTGGTGATCTTGGTGTCCCGTCGCTTCGGTCGCTTTCTGGGAGTAGCCGCCGCTACGGCGGTGCTGGTGGCGCTCTTCGTTCTGGTCTCGGGTCTCGGCCTGGGCGCCCTGAGTAGCATGTTCTCGCCCCAGGAGAGCTCTGCCTTCGCCCATCGGGAGTACATCCGTCTGAGCATGGAGCTGGTTCAGGGGGCGATACTGGGCCACGGGCTGGGCTACGGCAGCCACGTCTCCATTCTGGCCAGCAACATCGGCACGGGGGCCCTGCCGGCCTGGGCCACAGAGACGTGGTACCTACAGCTAGGGCTGGAGATGGGGCCCGCCGCCGTCTTGCTGTTCAGCCTGCTGCTAACGATGGCGACCCTGAGTAGCCTCCTTACCGCCTTCCGGGTGAGAGACCTTTGGCTGCGCTCGCTCACTCTGGGGGTGGCGGGCGCTGGCATCGGCTTCATGGTAGTGGGGGCGTTCCACCCCGTCTGGGCCGCCGTCCAGGTCTCTGCCCTCTTCTGGCTGTTTGCTGGGTGCACTGTTAGAGCGCATCGGCTGGAGAAGGAGTGGGAACGAGGCGAGGGAGGGCAGAGGTGAGGATCGCCGTCTTCCACAATCATCCCTCTGGCGGCGCCTCCCGCTCTCTCTACGAGCTGGGGCGAAGGCTGGCTGCCCGACATTCCCTAGACGTGTACACCCTCTCCACGGCCGACGAGTGCTTCCTGGCGAGCAGGGAATACGCCTGCGCCGTGCACATCGCTCCCTTCTGGCCGGCCCGTCCTCGTCGCCTGGGATTCTACTTGAACGACTGGCAGCAGTACCGTGACCTGCAGCGGCTGGACGGGGTCTCGCGGCAGTTGGCCCGGAGGATTGATGCCGCCGGCTACGACGTCGTCCTTGCCAGCGCCTGTCGGTTCATGCAGTCGCCGGCGCTGCTGGCCCACCTGACGACGCCCAGCGTCTACTACTGCCATGAGCCGCCGCGCCGCCTGGTGCAGGTGGAGTGCCGCCCCGACGCTGGGCCCCTAGGCCCCTATCAGCGCCTGCGTGCCGCCTGGCACCGGCCCGCTCAGGCCCTGGTGGCGGCGGCCCTTCGCCGTTACGACCATCGCAATGTGAGGGCGGCCACCATCGTCCTCACCAACTCCCGCTTTACTGCCCGCCTAATTCAGAGCCACTACGGCCGGGAGCCCTCTGTCTGCTACCTGGGGGTGGACGGGAGGCGCTTCCTCCCTGGCCGGCGCCACGGCGCAGGCTACGTGCTGTCGGTAGGGGCACTGGAGCACCACAAGGGCTTCGATTTCCTGATACGGGCGCTAGGTCGCCTTCCCGAAAGTCATCGGCCCCCTCTGGTCATCGTCGCCAACTACGCCAATCCGGGTGTGCACGCCTACCTGCTGCGGCTGGCCATCCGTCAGGGGGTGACGCTGATGGTGCGAATCGGCATCGACGATGCCGCTCTCCTAGAGGCCTACCAGGGGGCGAGCATCTTCGCTTATGCCCCCCACGGGGAGCCCTTTGGGCTGGCGGTGCTGGAGGCGATGGCCTGCGCCCTGCCGGTGGTGGCAGTGGCCCAGGGGGGCGTGATGGAGAGCGTTCAGGACGGGGCTACCGGCTACCTGGTGCCCCGCAACGAGGCCCTCCTCGCCGAGGCCATCTCACGGCTCCTGGGCGATGAGGCGACGGCCCGGCGCCTGGGCCAGGCGGGCAGGGAAGTGGTCCAGCAGCGCTGGACGTGGGAGGCGGCAGCGGAGCGGCTGGAGCGGCACCTGCGCCAGGCGGCATGCCCGGGCGGGAGGACGGTGGCCCGAGGATGAGGCTCGGTTTCGACGCCAGCATACTGGCGTCCCACACCTTATGCTCCGGGGTGGGACGCTATGCCCTCCGACTATTGCAAAAGCTGCCCCGGTCCGGCCAGGGGCTAGAGTGTGTCCTCTTCGGCCTCCCCGGCCAGGGACGACCGCCCGGACTACCGGAGGCATTCCCCTGGCAACCGCTGCCCAGCCTGCGACTGGGCAAGATCTCCACCTTCGTCGCCTACCAGTGGGCGCTGCCACGCCTGGCCGAGAGGTGGGGGATAGACCTCCTCCACGTCCCGGCCGTCCATACCCGACCTACCTGGCCATCCCTGCCCCGCCGCCTTCCCTGCCCTCTGGTGGTAACCGTTCACGACCTGATACCCCTCACCTTTTACTCCCGCCGCCACAGGCTACCAGCCCGCCAGCGCCTCTTTTACCGCTGGAACCTGGGGGCGCTGCAGCGGGCGGCGCGGGCAATCGTCGTATCCGAGTCGTCGCGGAGGGAGGTGCTGGCCCACCTACCTATCTCCCCGGAGCGAGTGGTCACGGTCCTCAATGGCCTGGACCGGCCCGCAGAGGAGGGCTCACCGAGCGGTAGCCGCCACGTGCTCTGTGTGGCCTCCTTCGAGCCCCGCAAGAACCTGCCTCTGCTGGTTCGGGCCTATGCCCGGGCGGTGGAAGGAGGACTGTCGCTACCCCTCGTCATTGTGGCGGAGCCAGGCTCCGGGGACGAGCGGCCAGTACGGGAGGCACTGGACTGGCCGGCCCTGCGGGACCGCCTCGAGCTACGACATCACCTCAGCGATGATGAGCTGTCCCGCCTCTATCGGGAAGCCGCCTTCGTAGTCTGCCCGTCGCTGGCGGAGGGATTCGGCTTGCCGCCCCTGGAGGCGATGGCCCACGGGACGGCCGTCATCGCCTCGGACATCCCCGCCCACCGGGAGCTCCTAGGCGATGCCGCACTCTTCTTTCCCCCGGAGGACGGAGAGGCGCTGGCGCAGTCCCTCCTCCGCCTGGCTGGGAACGCCCGGCTGCGGGAAAGGCTTGTCCGGAGCGGGCGGGAGCAAGCGGGCCTCTACTCCTGGGAGCGCTGCGCCGCCGAAACCGTGGCGGTCTACTTAGAGGTGGTGCGGGAGGCAACGGAAGGACGAGCCCGCGCGGCTCGATCTCTGACCCGCGGGAGGGAGGGCTGACGCGGTGCGAGTGGCCCTCATGGGACGCTCCTTGCGACCACCCCTCACGGGCATCGGCCGCTACACGTTGAACCTGGCGCGGGCGCTGGCGGCGGCGCTGTCACCTGGTGCTGTCACCCTCTTCCTGACACGAGATGCCGTGGCGCTGGACGGGCTGCCCTGTGTTCGAGCGCTCGCCCCCCTGCCCACCCCCCACGAGTTGCTGCGTGGCGCCTGGGAGCAACTCCTAGTGCCCCTGGCGGTCCGCCGGGGCCAGCACGATATCTATCACTCACCCAACTTCACCCTTCCCCTGTCCCTGCCTTGCCCCGCCGTCCTGACCGTCCATGACCTGGCCTACCTGCGGGGCGGCCTTCACAATGCCCGTCTCCAGATGTACCTGCGCCTCCTCACCAGCCTGGCCATCGCCAGGGCGGCCCGTATCATTGCCGTCTCCCAGAGCACCCGCCGTGAGCTGGAAGCCCGCTACCCTAGGGCACGCGGCCGGGTTTCAGTGGTCTATCCGGGCCTGGACCCCCAGTTCTGGCACCCGCCAGCGGCCAGCGCGATCAGGGCCTTCCGCGAGCGACTGGGGCTGTCACGCCCCTACCTTCTCTTCGTGGGCACTATCGAGCCGCGCAAGAACCTGCCGCGGCTGGTTCGGGCCTTCGAAAAGGCGGTGCAGGAGGCTTCCCTCCCCCACGAACTGGTGGTCTGCGGGCCGTGGGGCTGGCGGCACGAGGCCGCCGCCCGCGCCCTGGCCCGTTCCCCGCTCCGGCAACGGATACGTAGACTGGGCTACCTGCCACAGGAAGAGCTGCCCCTCCTCTACGCCGGCGCGGAGCTGCTAGCGTACCCCTCGCTCCTGGAGGGGTTCGGCTTCCCTCCACTGGAGGCGATGGCCCTAGGGACGCCCGTGCTCACCAGCGACACCTCCTCTCTCCCGGAGGTGGTGGGAACCGCTGCTGTGACTGTGTCGCCCCTCAGTGTGGAAGGTATCGCCCAGGGCATCCTGCGGCTGCTGCATGACCGCTCCCTGGCCGACCGCTTGCGGAGCGCCGGGCCCGAGCGGGCACGCCAGTTCACCTGGGAGCGGGCCGCCCGGGAGACCCTGGAGGCCTACTTCCAGGCCCGGCGGGAGAGCTGAAGCGGTGCGGGTGGCCCTCTACCACCCATGGGTCTACCTGCGGGGCGGGGCGGAGCGAACCATCCTGGAGCTGCTGACCCGTAGCCGCCACCGGTGGACGCTCTTCACCAGCCGCTTCCAGCCGGACGATACCTTCCCCGAGTTTCGAGAGCTGGAAGTGGTGCAGGTGGGCCAGGTCTCGGTGCGGAGGAGCCTGCTCCCCGTAGCCCGCGCCTGCCTGGAGCTGGCCCTGATGCGAGAGGACTGGCGCCGCTTTGATGCCTTGATGGTCTCGTGCGATGGCATCGGTAGCCTGGTCACACTGCGGGCGCCCACCATGCCCCTTTTCTGTCTCTGCCACACCCCGCTGAAGGTGGCCTACGACACCGAGACCCGCCAACGCTGGCTCACCCTGATGCGTCCCGGTCTGGCCACCCGCGCCGCCGTCAGGCTCTTCGTCGCCCTGGATCGGCGGCTCTGGCATCGTTACCAGCGCGTCTTCTGCGTCAGCCGTGAGGTGGAGCGGCGTCTGCTGCGAGCTGGCCTGGTGGAGCCGGGCCGCACCGAGGTCGTCCATCCCGGCGTGGACATGGAGCGTCTGCGGCCCAGCGGCCGCCGGGAGCCCTTCTTTCTGCTGCCGGGCCGCATCATGTGGACCAAGAACATAGAACTGGCCCTCCGCGCCTTCTTGCGCCTCAAGGCGCAGCTAGGGCCGGTGGCTGAGGAATTCCGCCTCGTCGTCGCTGGCATGGTGGACCGCAAGAGTGCCCCCTATCTACGATGGCTGCAACAGAGCGTGAGCGGACGGGAAGACGTTGCCTTCGTCGCCTCGCCGACGGACGCGGAGCTGTTCGACCTCTACGACCGCAGCTATGCTGTCCTCTTCACACCACCCAATGAGGACTGGGGCATTGTGCCCCTGGAGGCGATGGCTTTCGGGAAGCCAGTGGTGGCAGTGGCCAGCGGAGGGCCACTTGAGAGCGTGGCCGATGGCGAGACTGGCTTCCTCTGCCCGCCGACGCCCGACGACTTCGCCGCTGCCATGGCCCGGCTGATCCTCTCCCGAGAGATGTACGGGAAGATGTCGGCGGCGGCGCACCGGCGGGCGGGGCTCTTCACCTGGGAACGCTTCACGGAGCGTATAGACAGTTACTTGGACAGCCTGGAGGAGCAGCGGGGGAAGGGATTGCCAGTGAGGGTAGCACGGTGAAGGTCGGCTTCGACGGGACGCCGCTGGCGGCGCCGATGTGCTACACCGGTGCCGGTCACTACGCGGCCCAACTGCTGCGTCATCTAGCCTCGGTGGAAGGGGATGTCGCCTATCTGGTCTACGGGCCGCCCGGTATGGCCCGGCCAGGCTGGCTCCCGCGGGGGATGGGCTGGCAGCCCCTCCCAGTCCTGCGGCTGGGGCGCCTCTCCGCCCTGACCACCGGGCTCTTCCTCCTGCCAACGCTCGTCAAGAGGGACGCCCTGGACGTCTTCCATTCGCCCACCGTCCACACCAGGGCCTCCCTTCTCCCGGTGCCCCGAGGGCTGTCCTGCCGACTGGTGGTGACCGTCCACGACCTGATACCTCTTCGATACCGCGAACTGACCGGGCAGGGACTGCCCTGGCGAATGCGCCTTTTCTACCGTTGGAACCTGGAGGGAGCGTTAAGGGCAGATCGCATCGTCACTGTCTCCGAGACCTCCCGCCAGGAGCTCCTGGCGGCGTCCGACCTGCCCGCCCACCGAGTGAGTGCCATACCCAACGGCATCGGCCCTCCTCCCCCCGAGGACGAACGGGGGGAGGGGCTGCTGGCGGCATTGGGCGTTCGCCGGCCCTATCTGCTCTTCGTGGGCTCCTGGGAACCCCGCAAGAACATTGGGCGGTTGCTGGAAGCCTTCGCCCTCGCGCGACAGAGAGGGCTGCCCCACCAGCTCGCCTTGGTTGTGGAGGCCCACTCCGGCCATGCCCGCCGCCTTCTGGAGCGAGCACAGAACCTGCCCTGCTGGGGAGAGCTCCGCTTCCTTCACTCCCTGGACGATGGAGCGATGTGGGCCCTCTACCGCCACGCCGACGCCCTGGCCTGTCCTTCCCTCTACGAGGGGTTCGGCCTGCCGGCGGCGCAGGCCATGGCTTGCGGTACCCCGGTGGTGGCCTCGCCCCGGGGAGCGCTACGGGAGGTGCTGGGGGAAGCCGCCCTCTACATAGACCCGCTGGACCCCGCCTCCATAGCGGAGGGCCTGCTGGATGTCACCAGGGATGAGGCCCTAAGACGACGCCTGTCCCGCCTGGGGCGGGAGCGGGCCGCCCTCTATTCCTGGGAGGAGGCGGCCAGGAGGACAGTAGCCGTCTACCGCCTCGCACGGGGAGCGGACACCTGAGGTTGAGGGACAATGCGTTTCCGGGAGCGGAGGCCTCGGCGGGGCCCCGGACGCTGGCTGCTGGGGGCAGGCGCCCTGGTGTGCTTCCTGGCCGTCCTGGTGGCGCTGGACACCATCGTCTCGAGCCGGAACGCCGGTCGCCCGTCGCCCCCGCCACCCCTCGTCACTCCCGACCCCACCATCCCGCCCACAGTGCTGGCCTACTTTTACTACTGGTACGACCTCCCGAACGGACCCCACAGCAGCGCCCTGACCCATCGCCCCGCCGAGCCTGACGCCAGCTACCGGGACAGGGACTGGTTCAGGAAACAGTTCCTGGACATGCTGGCCGCCGGTATAGACATAGCCCTGGCCGTCTACTGGGGCGATGCCGAGCCCTCCAGCGACATCGGGCTGGCCAACATGGCGGAGGCCACGACTGCCCTCAGGCGGGAGGGCTTGGAGCCGCCGAAAATCGGCATGTTCCTGGACACGGGAGCCATCGCCCGCTGGCCGGGTGACCAGCGAGACCTCCGCCAGCCCGCCAATCAGGAGCGGGCCTATCAGATGGTGCGCGCCTTCTACAGTATCTTGCCCCGTGAGGACTGGGGCACCATCAAGGGCCGGCCCATCGTCTGGCTGTGGGGCAATTACTTCCAACTCCCCTTCGATCAGTCTCTGTTCGACCACCTTTCTTCCCGCTTCGCCCAGGAGTTCGGCACACGACCCTACATAGTGGCGGAGATGAGCTGGCGGCATCCCATCGTGGGAGGTTTTCTGGGGATCGGTACACGAGTGGACACGGGTCAGACCGTAAGGGTGGACCAGTTCTATGTATGGGGTGCGGCGCTAAACGGTTTCGTCGATCAGGGTGGAGTGGCCCAGGTAGGCCCCGGCTATGACGAGCGAGCGCTGGACGGGCCAGGGCGAAGCGGTCGCTTCCGGCCCCGAGAGGGCGGCGCCTTCTACCGCCGCAACCTGGAGGCGGCGCTGGCCTCTGGCAAGCGGCTGCTGGCCATCGAGACCTGGAACGAGTTCCACGAGGCGACGGACATAGCCCGCTCCGTGGAGTACGGCGACCAGTATATCAGGATCACTCGTGAGTATGTGGACCGTTTCAAGGCCCGGAGCGCCGGCAGCGGGCCCCGGTAGCCGGCTGCCGGAGAAAAGGGCCCGGGCAGCGGGGCGCTGCCCGGGCCCCGCCGGTCATCCGGCCCTTCAGAGCCCCTGCACGTTGGCGATGAGTGTGTCCACCAGCGGCCGCACCTGGGCCTGAACAGCGCAGTCCGTTATGTGATCGTTCTGGTCAGGGGCGGCAGGGCAACCGTCCATCTTGGCCCGCAGGGAGTCCAGGGCCTGGAGGGCGTATCCCTTGAAGATATCGCTGGTGGCGGGCTGGCCGGCGGCGTCGTAGAAGACCGTCAGCAGAACGAAGCGTTCGACTTCGTCCAAGCTGTTCAGCATGGCCCCCTTCATGTTGGGGTTCTTGAAGGCGGTGCTAGGGACGCCGCTCAGGACATTCTGGAGCCATTCCACATCGGCCCCGTCCTTGATGAAGTCGTTGTCGGTATCGGAGTCCAGGGGATCGGCGCCGGTCTGAATTTCCAGGCCGTCCCCGAGGCCATCGTCATCGCTGTCGGGATCGAGGGGATGGGTGTGGTGGACGTTGGCCTCGGCGCCGTCGGTCAGCCCGTCGTCATCGCTGTCGGGGTCCAGAGGGTTGAGGGTGAAGAAGACCTCCACACCGTCCTTGAGGCCGTCGTCATCGCTATCGGGGTCGGAGGGGTCGGTGCCGTGCAGGAGAACCTCTACGATGTCGTAGAGGCCATCGCCATCGGTGTCGGGGCTGAGGGGGTTGGTGCCCAGGGAAACCTCATCCCCATCGTTGATCCTGTCGTCGTCGCTGTCGGGGTCCAGGGGGTTGGTATGATAGGTGTTGGCCTCGGCACCGTCGGTCAGTCCATCGTTATCGCTGTCGGCGTCCAGGGGATTGAGGGTGAAGAAGACCTCCACCCCGTCATTGAGGCCGTCGTCATCGGTGTCAGGGTCCAACGGGTCGAGCCCGAAGAAGAAGCCGACCTCGAGGCCGTCCGTGAGGAAGTCATTATCGGTATCGGGGTCGGCCGGGTCGGTGCCCAGGCCCGCCTCGACGGAATCGTCTAAGTGGTCGCCGTCGGAGTCCAGGGCCAGGGCAGAGGACGGGCCGGCCAGGAGCGAGACCGCCACCGCGAAGATAACAGCCGCCAGCCCGGCCGAGAGCTTCAGACAGACCGCTTTCAACATGGCGCCCTCCTTTGGAGAAGACCGGGGCCTGACCAACCCCGCGGACTGCGAGGCGATGGGAAGATAAAGGGCGGCAGGTTAAGGACAGGTTAAACGCCGCTGGCTGGCCAGCGGCATCCGCTTTCTGGGGGCCACCAGGGAGGTGCTGGGGGTGCTGGCCGCCCCCTCAGCCGAGCTTGAGGCGATGGCGAGAAGGGTACATGAGCGGACCAGGGACGAGCGGCGAGTCTCTGTCTCACCAGCGTGCCGGGCTCGGGCTTGCTGTGCCGCCCTCACTCATGGCTCCGGACGAGGTGGGGGACATCTCTCGCCCGCTCGGCCGGGCGCATGAGCTGCTACCCTGGTCTGGTGCCTTCCATCTGCGCCTCCGGGGGAGGTTGGTGCCGCCCCTGCACCTCCCACTCGTCCTGCTGCTCCTCCAGCAAGGCGCCCACAGGCCGCAGCACCGCCTGTACGTTGGGGAAGATGCCAGCATATCGCAACGCTGGGCCAGCTCCCGATTCAGCCGCACCAGCACGTTGGTCGAATGTCCCCGCCGCCAGTGCAGGAGCGAGAAAGGCAAGACGGCCAGCATCTCCTCCGCCGCCGCCGCCCGCAGCGACGCCGCTACCTGGGGGACCCGCGCTCCAGGACCCCTGCCACCTGCTCCAGCTACTGGCGGGCCGAGGCCTGATCCGGCTGGGAGTCCTTACAGAGCTGTGCCAGCAAGTCCGGCATGAAGCGCACCCGCAGCGCTGCCAGGACACCACCGCCAGCGCCTCGGCGGTGACCTGCCTCAGCCTCTGGTGGACGTGGAGATGACCAGCCGCACCCCGGCGGCGATGACCGCTGCCATATTCACCACCCGTCCGTCCCACCGCACCTCGGCCGTCCTGGCGTCCGGCGGCCGGACCAGCGCCTGCTGACCGCCCTCCGGGGCGACGAACGGAGGAGGCGAGAGTGGAGGGGCATCCTCGGCCGGTCCGTGCCCGGCACCCCATCTGGAGAGCGGGGGAACGATACAGGGGAAGAGGCGCCGCCTACCGCCTGGCGCATGTATCCCAGCGCCTCCCGAGAGCACAAGAAAAGAGGCGCCGCATGATGCGGCGCCCTGGCCGCCCGCCGCCGGCATCTTTCAGCGATCTACCGCTGTGGCGACCTCCTCTCCTCAGGGTGCTCGCCCAGGAAGTCGTAGACCAGGCCGGCCAGGAGGCCGCCCAGGAGCGCCATCCAGTACATGGCGAAGTCGCTCCAGTGGTTGGCCACCACGGCCGTGCCCAGCACGCGGGCCGGGTTAAGGGCCGCCCCCGTCAGGGGGAAGGCCAGCAGCGTGGCCACCAGCACCGCCAGCCCCACCGCCAGGGCGCCGAAGGCCCGCTGACCCCTGGGGTCCACCAGGGTCATCAGGAAGGTGAGGACCAGCAGGAAGGTCAGGGCCGCCTCAAGGAAGCCCCCGGTGAAGAGGGCCGCCCAGGAGCCTCGGTAGGCCTCGCCGAAGGCGAGGGTGGCCTGACGGGCCGCCGCGTCGGCCACGTCACGGTAGACGAACTGGAGCATCAGGGCCCCCAGCACACCGCCGATCATCTGGGCTGCCCAGTAGAGGATGGCCATCGCCGGCGGGATGCGCCGCGCCACCAGGTGGCCCAGCGTCACCGCCGGGTTGACGTGGCCGCCGGAGACGGGATAAAGGGCGGTCACTATGATTGCATACGCCAGGGCCGTCCCCAGGGCCAGTATGAGCAGCCCGACGGTGCTGAAGCCCCGCTCCGCCGCCGGGATGAGAACGAGGAACGAACCAGCGATGAAGACGAAGGCCAGGGTGCCCAGGAACTCAGCGAAGACCGGCCGTGCCGCCTCCGCCATCTCCCGGGTGGTGGCCGGCACCCACGTCCAGCCCACCTCCCTGGCGCCCCATCTGATGGGTGGGAAGATAGCCGCCATAGCTCCCAACCTCCTCCTTGCACTCTCTCCTGCCGGCTAGCGGGCGGCCACTTATTGTCTCGACTGGACGCCGATATTCGATTTCTCTATTAATCATCTTTGGCTCCTGCGCGCATCGTTGTCAAGAGTCATTGACAAAGAGATTGAACTTTTCGGCTCCCCGGCCGGGGCCTCCCGCGAGGCGGTGGGATTGGGAAGAGAGGCAGCGGTTACAGTCCGGAGGGAAAATCGGCCGGGCTGGTGTGCCGTTACTATTGACATCTCCGCACGAAGCGCCATAATAGTCTCAATCCGCACTGCTCAGGGGCCCCGCCGGGGAGGAGGCAACGGCTG
>Ga0209479_1002503_pt1 | contig 12714 bp, 8 predicted proteins | sample DewCreD2012metaG_2_FD_184112 | JGI IMG/M metagenome (GOLD analysis project Ga0209479, IMG submission 184112) | Hot spring sediment bacterial and archeal communities from British Columbia, Canada, to study Microbial Dark Matter (Phase II) - Dewar... ...
CGTTACCCAATCTTCCATACTTATCACACCCATCCCCTCCCATCTATTAATATGATGGAAGGTAGTTTACCCCAGAGTGGACTAATTTTCATGAAAAAACTGGACTATTTTACAATGAAAAAATACATAAATTTCAAAGGCTACTGCTGAAAAAGCGCTCCAATCTTTTTTAAATGCTGTGACCAAGGCATTAAAGAGGGGAGACAAATTGACTCTGCCAGGATTTGGGACCTTTTCAGTAGCTAAGAGAAAGGCAAGAGTGGGAAGGAATCCTCAGACCGGAAAAGAGATTAAGATACCGGCAAAGAAAGTCCCTCGATTTAAACCGGGCAATCTCCTGAAAAATTCGATTAAATAATTTTATAAAAGAACCGATCCTCGTCCTTATCCACGAAGGGGAGTTAAAACTCCCCTTCTTTTTTCAATGAAGAACAAAAATGGTTCCGATAGGAGTGTTTGAAAAGGTTTATTCCGAGATATGAAATTTACACAGGTTATGAACAATTAGGTGGAGTTGAGGGATCTAAGAGCACGATATATGGGGGTTTTAGGGGAAGAGGGCACAATTTCTAAATTATTAATATTATTAAATAATTTCACGAATCTTAAAAAATCCATTTATTTTTAAGAAATTAGACGATTTTGGATTCGACATTTCTTTTTTTTTCAACAAGATTTCAACAAAGAGGACCGAAATCTTCCAACAGTTGATTTTCCTGCGTTTAAAGGGTGGAGCGTTCTCTTTCCCTTGATTTTTATAAAAGTGTAGGATTATGCGTGTAAAAGATAATGTAAAATCGGATCAAGAAAAGGCAGATCGAATTTTAACTAAAGAAAATCCAATTTCAAAATATGGGATTCCTTACGAACCATCAAGATAACAGGATTTTTAATTCTCTATTGGAATCCATCACCAAGAAATGAAGAATAAGCCCGAGAGGGGGGTAGACGTTCTATGGGTTTCGGAAATACTCCTTTCGGGCTTAAATTTATTTCCACCTTTCAGTGATGTATTGACTCTCTTATAAAGACTTCCTATTGAAACTCCTAATGGTTTTTGTTATCGTTTCGAAAAAAACCTTTTTGGTTAGGGTATGAAATACGTTATTTTGGGAACAGCAGGCCATATTGATCATGGAAAGACTGCCCTGGTAAAGGCCCTCACGGGGGTGGACACAGATCGATTGAAAGAAGAGAAGGAGAGGGGAATCACCATTGAATTGGGATTTACTTTTTTGAACCTCCCCAGTGGGATAAAACTGGGGATCATCGATGTGCCAGGACACGAGAAATTTGTAAAGCATATGGTGGCGGGAGTTTGGGGGATAGACCTGGTTGCCCTTATCATTGCCGCTGATGAGGGAATTATGCCCCAAACAAGGGAACATTTGGAAATCTGTGAACTTCTTAGAGTGAAAAAAGGGTTGGTCGTTCTCACCAAAATCGATTTAGTGGATCAGGAGCTCATTGAACTGCTCAAGGAAGAGGTCTCCGAGCTAATTAAGGATACGTTTTTAAAAGAGGCACCCATCCTTCCCGTCTCTTCGGTAACAGGTCAAGGGATTTCGGAGTTGATATCGGTTCTCGATCAACTTTCCCAAGAGGTGGTAGAACGACCCACGGATGGGCTATTCCGATTGCCCATCGATCGAGTTTTTGTGATGAAAGGATTTGGGACTGTGATTACTGGAACGGTAGTCTCCGGGACTCTTTCTTTGGGGGAGTCGGTCGAGATCCTTCCCTCAGGTTTGAAAGCCAAGGTGAGGAGCCTGCAGGTCTATAATCAACCCGTTGAAAGAATTGTGGCCGGTCAACGAGCCGCCATCAACCTTCAGGGAGTAGAGGCCTCTCAGATTGAAAGGGGAGAGGTGATCGTTCGTCCAAACACCCTCGTTCCGACCACCCTTCTGGATGTCTATCTTGAACATCTCCCTACCGCTGAAAGACCATTGAAGAATAGGACCGTTCAGCGTTTTCATATTGGAACCTTACTGGCTAATGCGACGATTCAACTCCTTGACAAAGAAGAATTGGTCCCTGGAGAAGGGGGGTTTGCTCAATTAAGGCTGGATCGACCTGTTATGGCGATGCAGCAGGATCGTTTTGTGATCAGAGGATCCTCCCATATTCAGACGATCGGTGGGGGAGTCGTGTTAGACCCCTACCCAGAAAAGCATAAACGATTCTCAGAAACCGTCATTAATGATTTAACCCTTTTGAGAGATGGGAATAAAGAGGAGATTCTTCGCCATTACCTTCTAAGAGCGGGAAGGGCAGGGATCACCCAGGAGGATTTATTGAGAAGGACAACCCTCCTCCCAGCGGAATTGCAACTCCTTCTTAAGACAATGAAGGAAAAAGGGGAGATTCTCTATATCGATCCAGAGAGGTCTAAGGTGATCCATCTTTCTCATTATCACCAATTGAAAGAAATGGTCCTTCGGCAATTAAAAGAGTTTCATCAGCGTTTTCCTCTCAAATCTGGATTAGCGCGGGAAGAACTGAGAACGAAGCTTCCTCTGGAGATGGATGCAAGGTTGTATCAAATGCTTCTCCATGACCTTCTCCAGTCCGGGGAGGTCATTCTCGAAAAAGATCTCTTGAGACTTTCAACCCACAGTGTCTCCTCCAGGGATGAAAAGGGTTTGGTCAAGAGAGTGGAAGAGGCAATCTTGAAGGGAGGTCTCCAACCCCCTTCTCCCAAAGAATTAGCCGAGGAATGGTCTGAAGAGGAGGACCATCTTCAAACCATCTTCGATCACCTGGTTCATCAAGGAACATTTATAAAAATAAAGGAGGGTATTTATCTCCATCACCGTCCCTTCCATCAGCTAAAGGAAGAATTAACCCACTATCTCCAGGAGCATAAAGAAATTACGACTGCTCAATTTAAAGAGATGACCAAAATCTCGAGAAAATATATGATTCCAATCATCGAATACTTTGATCAAATCAAGTTGACCCTAAGGGTTGGAGATAAAAGAATATTACGGGCTGGACGAACGAGTTAAACAGATGGAGATGGAGCAGGAGGATAGAGGATGAAGGTAAAAAAGAAGATTATCAAAAAAAAGTTAAAGAAACCGGATGAATTGATTAGTCTTACAGAGAAGTCTCTCGCCTTTATTCTTCATCATAAGAAAAAAATTCTCTGGGTGGGGATTCTGGTTGTTCTCCTGATCGGGGCCTTTTATCTTTTTCAGAGTTGGGAAAGAAAAAAAGAGGAAGAGGCCGCCGAGAAATTCCATCAGACTGTAGAAAAGTATCAGAGGCTCACCTCTCTTTTCAAAGAAGAGAACGTCCAGGAACTGAAAGGGGTTCTAAAAGAATTCGATGAAATTCAGTCCTCTTTTCCCAGAACTTCTCCAGGAAGATTCTCTCTTCTCTACAAAGGAGATCTCCATCTCAAATTAAACGAATTTGATGAAGCCCTGAAGGCCTATCGAGCTTTCTTAGATAAAGCCAAGAAAGAAAAGCTCTATCGATTCTTTGCCCTGGAAGGATTGGGGTATGCTTATGAAGGAAAGAAGGAGTTCGAAAAGGCCCTCGAGGCCTATCAAGAGATTCTCAAGTTAGAGGAGATTCCTCAGTGGACGAATCTCTATTTCCATATGGCCCGATGTTATGAGAAGATGGGTAAGACCAAAGAGGCCTTAGAAAATTATCAGACCTTTTTGAGGCTATTTCCAAAATCATCGATGGCCAATTCTATCCTCCGAAAGATATCCAAACTTGAAGAAGAGTCCAAAGGAAGATAATGTTGATGTTCCCTAAATCCTCATTCTCTTTTTAGCTCTGGTGAGGCTTTACTTGACATTTTTTAAAAATTGGTTAAATTGTGAGAAAAAGAACAATGTCTTTGATAGACATTTACTTAAAAATTTTTATAAGTTGAAAAAAGATTTAATTTTTCAGGAGGACCTATGGAGAAAATACTGCAAGGCAATTATGCGATTGCAAGGGGAGCCTGGGAGGCAGGGGTAAAAGTGGCCTGTGCCTATCCAGGAACACCCAGTAGCGAAATTCTTACGGCCCTCTCACAGGAATATAAAGGGGATGTACTGACGGAATGGTCTCCCAATGAGAAGGTTGCATTGGAAGTGGCTATAGGAGCCTCCTTTGCAGGAGCAAGGGCTATGGCTTCTATGAAACATGTGGGCCTGAATGTAGCTTCTGATCCATTCATGACCGTTTCCTATACAGGAGTCAAAGGAGGACTGGTGATCATCGTCGCGGATGATCCATCCTCCCATAGCTCTCAGAATGAACAGGATAGTCGTCACTGGGCAAGGTTTGGGAAGGTACCCATGCTTGAGCCATCCGATTCACAAGAATGCAAAGACTTCACGAAACTGGCTTTCGAAATGAGCGAACAGTTCGATACTCCCTTTTTAGTGAGAACCGAAACTCGAGTCTCCCATTCTTTTTCTCCTGTCAGGCTTGGAGAACGGAAAGAATCTCCTATCCCCTTAGGTTTAGATAAAAAAGATGCCCCGAAGTATACTATGGTTCCCATCTATGTCAGGATTAGGCGGAAATTTGTGGAAGAGAGGATGAGAAAGCTTGAAGAATTCGCAAACTCATTTGAATACAATGTGATCGAAATGAATGATCCCAGGATCGGGGTCATCACGAGTGGGGTCTGCTATAATTATACCAAAGAGGTTTTTCCGGAATACTCCTACTTGAAACTGGGAATGGTGTGGCCCCTTCCTAAAAAGATCATCGAGGAATTCTCCCGAAAAGTAAAAAAGATTATTATTGTTGAGCAACTCGATCCTTTCTTGGAAACAGAGATTCGTTCTATGGGGATTAAGATTTTTCATGGGAAAGATGTTCTACCTAACCATTACGAGTTTTCTCCAGAGATTGTTGAGAGAGCGTTAAAAGGGAAAAGATACAAACCCCCAAAAATGAGAGTCCCCACAGACGAACTTCCTCTACGGCCTCCCAATCTCTGTCCAGGTTGTTCCCATCGTCCCCTCTTTTATGCCATTAAAAAATTGGGTCTCTTCACCTTTGGGGATATAGGCTGTTATACCTTAGCCACCGCACCTCCACTCAATGCCATCCATTCGACTGTCTGTATGGGAGCTGGAGTAGGAGGGGCCTTCGGGGCGATGAAAGCCTTAGGAAAAGAGGGGCTCGGAAAATGTTGCGCAGTCATCGGAGACTCCACCTTTCTCCATGCAGGAATTCCTCCCTTGATGGATATTGTATATAACAAAGGCAACTCTACCACGATCATCCTCGATAATCAAACCACAGGAATGACAGGACTCCAGGAGCATCCAGGAACAGGATATACGGCTACCGGTGAACCCACCCATCGGATCGATTTTGAAGAATTGGCCAGGGCCTTAGGGGTAAAGCACATTCGAAAAGTAGACCCTTACAATCTTAAAGAGACAATGGAGATTATCAAAGAGGAAGTCGAACGAGACGAGCCCTCTGTGATTATTACCGTCAATTCGCCCTGCATGCTCCATCGAAGGGAAAAGAGGAAATTTGAACATCCTTTTTACAGGGTTTTGACGGAAAAATGTAGGGGATGCGGGCTCTGCCTCGAGGCAGGGTGTCCAGCGATCAGTTGGAGAGCGGTTTCCGAGGAGGAGGCTCTAACCCAGGATGGTCATAAACGAAAAGGTGTGGTCCAAATCAATCGATTACAATGCCCGGGCTGTGGTCTTTGCAGTCAGATCTGTAAGTTTGAGGCCATCGTTCCTGTAACGGCCTAAGGAGGTGAAGATATGGAAGAACGGGTTACAAATGTCCTGCTTTCAGGAGTCGGAGGACAGGGGACGATCCTTGCCAGCGATATTCTTTGTACCGTATTTCATGAGATGGGATACGATGTGAAAAAGAGTGAGGTCCATGGGATGGCTCAACGAGGCGGAGATGTGACCACCCATTTTCGGTTCGGGAAGAAGGTCTATTCCCCTCTCATCAAATATGGAGAGGTTGATTATTTGGTCTCCATGGAGCTTCTCGAGGGATTAAGATATATCAACTGGTTAAAGAAAGAAGGAAAGGTTCTTCTGAACCTTCAGGAGATCTTTCCACCGGCGGTCAACCTGGGAAAGATGAAGTATCCGGAGGATATTGTTGGCCAGTTCAAAAAATTTTTTAATGGCCGAGTATTTACTGTCCAGGGTCTGGATCTGGCCATTGAATGCGGGGATGCCAGGGCTACCAATATCGTGATCCTCGGAGCCTTCTCCACCTTCTTTGATTTCTCCGAAGAGGTATGGGAGCGAAATCTCCTGAGGCATCTTCCCCCCAAAATCCATGAGCTCAATCTAAAGGCCTTTAGAGCAGGCAGAAGGGCATTGAGTTAGGATATTTTAAAAGGTCATTTCTTTTTATTATGATTCGAAGGGCGAATCCTGAATTCTTTTCGATTCGCTCTTTGTTTTTTTGGAGACGATCCTTTATAATTTTTTAAAAGGAAAGATGGATTCAAAGATAGGAAAACATCGATGAAACGCAATCGTCCTCTCTCCGTTTTCTTTTTGCTTTTATATTTCATCCTTCTTTGGAAGATTGAGTGGTCCTTTTCTGAGGAAAGGATTCATCGATTCTCTCTGGAAAATGGAATGCGGGTGGTCCTCCAAGAGAATCGAAGCACCCCTGTCGTCTCCCTCCAGATTTGGGTGAATGTAGGGAGTGCGGATGAAAGGGATGAAGAGGCAGGGATGTGTCACTTTATCGAACATATGATTTTTAAGGGGACCGAGAAACGAAAGGTCCGTGAGATGGCAAGGGAGATTGAATCCCTTGGAGGCTATATCAATGCCTACACCTCCTATGATCAGACCGTATTCTATATCACCATTTCGAGTCGTTACGCTGGAGTCGCCCTCGATATTCTGAGCGATGCGATCCAGAACTCCACGTTTGATCCCGAAGAACTCGAGAGAGAAAGGGAGGTCATTTTGGAAGAGATCCGAATGGGAGAGGACGATCCGGACCGAAGACTATTTAAACAAACGATGGGGATCCTTTTTAAAAACCATCCCTACCGGAGACCCATCATTGGATATGAAAAGACGGTTCGTTCGATCACCCGTCAACAGATGGTCTCTTTCTTTAAGCGTTGGTACGTTCCGAATCGAATCATTCTGGTGGGGGTTGGAAATTTCGATCTTCAAGAAATGGAGCAAAAGATCAGGGACTCTTTTCACCAGTTCAAACCCCGTCGTGAAGAGGTTCCTCCAAGAGAAAATGAACCCGAATTGAATGAGATAAGAACCCGTCTCTCTTACGGAAACTTTAAAGAAGCCTACCTTCAGATCGCCTTTTCAGGAACGTCTCTTCTTCACGAAGACACACCGGCTTTGGATGCCCTTTCCCATCTTCTGGGAAGAGGGGAGGCCTCCCATCTGGTTCAGAAGATCAAACTGGAAAAAGGGCTGGTCAATTCGATTTCTGCCTCCTCTTATACACCAAAAGACCCGGGAGGATTCTTTATTGAGGCGACCCTCGAGGCAGAGAAGATAGAGGAGGCCGTGGAGGCTATTCTTGCGGAGATCAATCGATTGGCCAGAGAAGGATTTTCTTCAGAAGAACTCCATCGAGTGAAAGTGAATGTGGAGAGTGAACTCATCTACGATCGTCAAACGGTTCAGGGTCAGGCGAGAAAGATCGGTTTTTACGAAATGATGGCCGGGGATCTCGAATTTGAGAAGGACTATCTCCGAAGGATGGGTCTTCTTGGGAGTGAGGATTTAAGAAGGGTCATTCGGAAATATCTCCATCCATCCCGAATGGTGATCAGCCTCCTCATCCCTCAAGAAAAAGAGGCCCAGACCAAAAATCTTCGTCTTAAAGAGGTGGCTGAAAGAAAGGCCTCCGAAGTCATCGAGAAGAAAGAGAAAGAGGCCTCCAGGGTTCATCGAATCGTCCTGGACAATGGAATTCGCCTCTTGGTGAAGGAGAATCACCATCTTCCCATCGTCTCCATTCAAGCCTCTTTTCTGGGAGGGGTTCGATTTGAAAATGAAGAACTAAGCGGAATTAACCGATTGATGGCCATGATGATGACCAAAGGGACCTCCCGACAGAGCGCTCTGGAGATTGCAAAAAAGGTGGAGAGAATGGCAGGGAGTCTAAGCGGATTCTCTGGCTACAATAGTTTTGGACTGACCTTCACTTTTCTCAGTCACCATTTCGAAGAAGGCTTCTCCCTCTTTTCAGAAATCTTGAAAGACCCTTCCTTTGATCCGGAGGAATTAGAGAAAAGGAGACGCCTTCTCCTTGCTTCCATCCGTCAGCAGGAGGATGACCTCAGCCGGCTTGCCTTCAAACTCTTCAGAACTATTCTTTATGAAAAGCATCCTTATCGAATGGATCCTATGGGGACTGAAGCCTCCATTCAAAAAATCACCCAGAAAGATTTAAAGGAATATTACCGGAGGATTGTTGTCCCTGAAAATATGGTATTAACCTTCGTGGGGGATGTCCATCTGAATCAGGTTCTCTCTTATGTAAAAAAAGAGTTTGGTGGACTTCCTAAAAAAGGGTTCTCTCCTCCAGAGATTCCCAGGGATCCCCCTCTCAAGGAGATCAAAAGAAAGGAAGTCTTTAAAAAGAAAGAACAGGCCCATTTCGTCTTGGGATTTTTCGGATCGAGTTTCAAAGAGAGGGATCGGTATGCCCTGGAGATTCTCGATGCTGCCCTTTCAGGACAGGGAGGAAGACTCTTCTACGAACTAAGGGATAAGGAGAGTTTAGCCTATGCCTTAGGTTTCACGGCCAATCCCAATCTGGATCCTGGGTATATTGCAGTCTATATGGGAACCCATCCTGAAAAACTCTCCCGGGCCATTGAAGGGGTTTTAAGGGAGCTGAGGAAGGTGATAGAAGAGGGGCTGACCGAGGAGGAGGTCGAAAGGGCAAAAAGGTATCTCATTGGAAATTTTGAGATTGGGCTGCAAACCAATGGTTCTCAGGCGAACACGATCTCTCTGGACGAGCTTTATGGAATCGGATTCGACCATTACGAAATCTATGCCCAGGAGATCCAAAAGGTAAAAAGAGAAGAAGTGAATCGGGTAGCCAGAGAATACCTCCGTTTGGATGCCTATGCCCTTGCCATCATTCGTCCTCCGGATGAAAAGGATCCATGAGCGGATCGTTGCGGGTCGAATCCTTCTCCCTTCGAGACACCCTGGAGTCAGGTCAATTCTTCAGATTCACCAAAAATGAAGATACCTATCTGATTCAATCCCACGGTCGACTCTTTTCCCTTTCCCAAAGAGGAGATCTCTTGTTTTATGAAGGTATTGACAGGAGGTTTCTCATCCGTTTTTTTAGATTGGAAGACGATTTTTCTCGCATCCTCTTAGAAATTGATCGAGATCCCGTAATCCATCAGGCCATTCAAAAGTATTACGGGATGAGATTGATCCGGCAGGATCCCTGGGAATGTTTGCTTTCTTTTCTCTGTTCGCCTGCAAAGACGATTCCTCAAATTAGACTCATCATTGAATCTCTCTGCCAGACCAGAGGAGAGAAGGTTTGCTGGAAGTTTCATATTGGATACCGATTTCCAAAACCCTCCTCGATCCGAAGTCCTCTTGAACTCGAATCCATTCGGGCAGGTTTTAGAACCAAGGCCCTCTTTCTTGCCCACCAGAAACTCGATCGCCAGAAGCTGCGGTCCTTAAAGAAGCTCCCTTATGAGGAGGCCCGAAGACGGTTGATGCAATGTCCTGGGGTTGGAAAGAAGATTGCAGATTGTGTATTGCTCTATTCCCTGGATTTTCTTCAGGCCTTTCCAATGGATACCTGGATTAAAAAGGGATTACAGAAATTTTATTTCAAAGATCAAAAGGCCTCTCCGAAGGAGATGGAAAGGTTTGTATCGGACCATTTTGGACCCTACGCAGGTTATGCCCAGCTCTATCTCTATCACTTCTGGCGAAATCAAGCCTTTAATCGATTGGCTTAAAAAGTGAGATTTCAATACGAAGCTCTTTTGGAAAGGGAATCGGGGAAAATCATGCCTTAATGATCTTTTTGCGCCATTGCTTCAGATCCTTGGTTACGTTTCGAGTATCGACCAAGAGAGGGACATGTCTGACCACCCATTCATAGTCGATCGAACTGTGATCGGTGACGACGACAGCGACATCCATCTTTTTAAGAAGGGAAAGGTTGAGGGGGGAAGATTTCAGATTAAACTGGTATTTCCTAAACCGGGGAAGAATGGGGATGAAAGGATCATGGTAAAAAAGAATAGCCCCTTTTCTTTGAAGGAGATCCATGATGGCTAAGGCAGGGGATTCTCTCGCATCGTCTATGTCCTTCTTATAGGCCACCCCTAAAATCAAGACCTTAGCCCCCTTTAGGCTTTTTCCCATGCCATTGAGTCCGTCCTGAATCTTGGAGACGACATAATAAGGCACATGGACATTGATCTCTCCAGCTAAATGAATGAACCTGGTTGCGAAATCATATTCCTGGGCCTTCCAGGAGAGATAGTAAGGATCCACAGGAATACAGTGTCCTCCCATTCCCGGTCCCGGGTAAAACGGGGTAAACCCAAAGGGCTTCGTACTTGCTGCTTCAATGACCTCCCAGATATCAATTCCCATTCGATCGGCAAGCATCTTCAGTTCATTGACCAGGGCAATGTTGACACTTCGATAGATATTCTCGAGAAGTTTTGTCAGCTCTGCAACCCTCGGAGAGGAGACAGGTACCACTTTCTGAACCACTTGACTGTATAGAGTTTCCACCGCTTTTTTGCAGAAGGGAGTGACCCCTGAGACTACCTTGGGAATCTCTGAGGTAGAAAATCGTTTATTCCCGGGATCTTCCCTTTCTGGAGAATACCCCAGGAAGAAATCCTTTCCCACCCTGAACCCCGAGGATTCCAATCGAGGACAAATCAACTCTTCCGTTGTTCCGGGATAGGTGGTGCTCTCAAGGATGATGAGCTGCCCTCTCCTTAGACGGGTTTGGATAGACAGAGTCGTCTTCTCAATGTACTGGAGATCGGGTTCTTTTTTATCCGTCAGAGGCGTAGGAACACAGATGAGGATACAGTCAGGCCTCTCCAATTGAGAGAAATCATCCGTGACTTCCAAGAGACCATTCTTTCGAAATTGAGAGATCCGTTCCGAAGAGATCGATCTTATATAGCTGGTCCCTTTTTTAAGGAGAGCCGTCTTATAAGAATCGATATCAAATCCTAAGACCTCGAATCCTTCTTCGCAGAATCGTAAAACGAGTGGAAGACCTACATATCCCAGTCCTATGATTCCAATCAAGGCCTTCTTATGATGGATCTTTTTTATGAGTTCCTCAAGGATTCTTGGATCCTTCATTTCGGCAGGAGGTTCGTCCTTAAAAGAGATTTCTCTATTCATCCTTTATAGAAAGCTCTGATGCGGTCAAACACCATGAATTGTTGTTCATCGGTCAACTCCGGAAAGATAGGGAGGGCCAGGGCCTCCTCGGCCGCCTTTTCCGAGACAGGAAACTCCCCGGGTCGATGATTTAAAAAAGAGTAACATTGCTGAAGGTGAAGGGGAATGGGATAATAGACATCTGTTCCAATCCCTTCTTCTAAAAGAAATTTTCGCAGTCGATCTCTTTCAGGTACCCGAATGACGTACTGGTTAAAGATATGGCGATTCTGATGCCGAATCTTTGGAAGTCCGATTTCGACTCCTGAGCGGATAAGTTCCTGAAAGAGTTCTTGGTATCTTTCAGCTCTACTCTGCCTGGCCCGAGTCCATTGATCCAGGTATTTGAATTTAACCAGAAGAATGGCGGCCTGAATCGTATCCAAGCGACTATTGATTCCAATCCATTTGTGATAATATTTAGGCTGACTTCCATGCGTCCTTAAGAGTCTAATCTTTTCTGCAAGCTCAGGATCATGGGTTACAACCATCCCTCCATCTCCAAAGGCTCCTAAGTTCTTGGTTGGGTAGAAGGAGAGACAGCCGAGATGTCCTAAGCTTCCAGCTCTTTTTGCCTCGGAATCCTCTTTTGGGCGATACTCGGCACCAATGGCCTGGGCAGCATCCTCAATGACCCAAAGGTTGTATCTTTTTGAGATCTGGAGGATCCGGTCCATCTCTGCACATTGCCCGAAGAGATGAACGGGAAGAATGGCTTTTGTTCTGGGGGTGATCTTTTCCTCGATCTTCTCAGGATCGATATTATACGTCTCTGGCTCGATATCTACAAAGATAGGGGTTGCTCCCAGACGAGAGACAGAACCCGCTGTCGCAAAGAAGGTAAAGGATGGGAGAATCACCTCGTCTCCCATTCCCACCCCAACGGCCATGAGAGAGAGGAGAAGGGCGTCTGAACCAGAGGCCACTCCTACTCCATATTCGGTCTGACAGTAGGAAGCCACCGCCTCTTCAAGGGTATAGACTTGCGGACCAAGGATGAATTGACCTGTCTCATAAACCTCTTCGATGGCTGATCGAATCTCCTCTTTGATCGAGTTCAATTGTCGGCTGAGATCAAAAAAAGGAACCCTGACTTTCACTTCTACCCCCCCGTCTTTTAGAGGAGTTACTTAAGATAAAAAAGGGGGATAGTCAAGCCCATAATCCGCTGACCGTCTATCACTTTTAGGTACTCCTTTCTGAATTAGTTTCTAACCATGGGAAGGGGCGGAGTGTGGGTGGAGGGATATGTTTTTTGAGAGATTTTAGAGAGAGGTTCTGAGTGGAAAGAAAGTAATGA
>Ga0209479_1002504_pt1 | contig 12710 bp, 10 predicted proteins | sample DewCreD2012metaG_2_FD_184112 | JGI IMG/M metagenome (GOLD analysis project Ga0209479, IMG submission 184112) | Hot spring sediment bacterial and archeal communities from British Columbia, Canada, to study Microbial Dark Matter (Phase II) - Dewar... ...
CCATCGTCGCCGAGTGGACTTACACGGGCAGTTTCGTGCCCCCGCCCGGCGACGAGAACCCGCGCATGAACCTGTGGCTGCTGAACGGCGAGCCGCCCACCAACGGACGCGAGGTAGAGGTCATCATTAGCCGATTCGAGTTCCAGCCGCTGTGAGGAGGCGCGCTGTGCAAGCCATCGGGACACCAACAGCATCTGTGTATTGCAGTCCATCGAGCGCGTATGCGCAAACGCGGCGCGCGGTCTACAGTCCGGCGAGCGCGTATGCGCAAACGCGGGGCGTGCGAGCAGAATTTTCAGAACCCCCTCCTTAAGGTTCCCCCTGCCCGCAGGGGGAACCGAACAGGCGCACTGCGCGGTTCCCCTCGCGAAGCGGGGGAACCTAAAGGAGGGGGGCAACCATAAATCGTATCTCTGTGATTGGTAGCCCTGAAGGCAGCCTATGAGAACACTTGTGAGCCTATTGTTGGCATCGGTAACAGTGGCAACTCACGCCCAGCCGCTGATGGACGACTTCTTCGGCGGGTTCGACTCCCAGCACGGCTGGAGTTGGGGCGTGCCCAGAAACGCGCCTGCGAACACGCACGACCCCGCGCGGGTGGGCTTCACCGCCGAGCATCTGCAAATCACGGCGCAGGCAGGGACGCTGTATCAAGGCGTCAACAGCATCCGCAACCTGCCGAGCGTGTCCGTGCCTGCGCTGCGCGGGGCGTGGGTGCTGGAGACGCGCGTGCGCCTGACGCGGGGCGGCGCTTTGGGCGGCTACATTCAGGCGGGGCTGGTTGCCTTCCGCGACGCCGACAACTACTTTAACCTACACTTGGTGTACCTGCCCGACCAGAACTACGCGCTGTCGGTCAGCGGCGGGCACGAGCAGGCAGGCGTCTACGGCTGGGCGGGGCTGAGCGGTGCGGTGTGGAGCCCCAGCGCGGGCGATACCGTGCGCCTGATGGTGCGCTATGAGCCCGACACGGGGCGCGTGCGCGTCTTCTACGACCGCGAGGACGGCACGCACTGGCGCGAGTTCACCGGGTCGCCGCGCCCGCTGAGCGATTTCCCCGTGTTGCAGGCGGTGGCGCAATCGGGCGGGCAAATCGGGCTGTATGTGGACTTGGGCGGCGGCGGAGGCAGCCCCGCGCCCGTCGCAACCTTCGACTACCTGCACATCCTTAGCGACTACCACCCCGCCGATGTGAACTGCGACGGCATCGTGGACGACGCCGACCTACTGCAGGTGCTGTTCGCCTTCGGCGTGCAGCGATGCAACCACCCCGCCGACATCAACGGCGACGGGACGGTAGACGACGCCGACCTGCTGCAGGTGCTGTTCAGTTTCGGCGCACGCTAATCAGGTACAATTGAACGCCACAGGAGGCGTTCTGGATGCAGGTGCTGACCGAAGCGCTGAGTTTCGACGATGTGCTGCTGCTGCCCAACCACTCCGAGGTGCTGCCCGACCAAGTCGATGTCAGCACAACGCTGGTGGGGAACATTCGGCTGCGCATCCCTATCGTGAGTTCGCCGATGGACACCGTGACCGAGTCGCGCATGGCGATTGCGCTGGCGCGGGAGGGGGGCGTCGGCGTCATCCACCGCAACATGCCCATCGAAAAGCAGGCGTTGGAGGTGGATCGCGTCAAGCGCAGCGAACACGGCGTCATCTGGGATCCGATTTACCTCTCGCCGAACCATACTGTGCGCGACGCACTGGAACTGATGGAGCGCTACCATATCTCAGGCGTGCCCATCACCGACGAAGAGGGCTACCTGGTGGGCATCCTGACCAACCGCGACATCCGATTCGAGACCAACTTCGACCGCCCCATCCACGAGGTGATGACCAGCGAGAACCTGATTACCGCGCCTGTGGGCACGAGCCTTGAAGAGGCGGAGAAGATCCTGCAGAAGCACAAGATTGAGAAACTACCGATCGTGGACGAGCGCGGCAAACTACGCGGGCTAATCACCATCAAAGACCTGCTGAAGATTCGGCAGCACCCGAACGCCACCAAAGACGAGCGCGGGCGTCTGGTGGTCGGCGCGTCGGTGGGACCGATGCGTGCGCCTGTGGAGCGGGCGCGTGCGCTGGCGGATGCGGGCGTGGACTTCGTCGTCATCGACTCGGCGCATGGGCACTCGCAGGGGGTGCTGAACGCCGTGCGGATGATCAAGCGTGCGCTGCCCGACCTGCTGGTGATTGCGGGCAATGTCGCCACGCGCGAGGGCGTGCGTGCGCTGGCGGAGGCGGGCGCAGACGCGATTCGCGTCGGGCTGGGCGCAGGGTCTATCTGCACAACGCGCGTCGTAGCGGGTGTCGGCGTGCCCCAACTGTACGCCGTCATGGAGTGCGCCGCCGAAGCGCAGAAGTGGAATCTGCCGATTATCGCCGACGGCGGCATCCGTTATTCGGGCGACATCGTGAAGGCATTGGCGGCGGGCGCAAGCGCCGTGATGCTGGGCAACCTGTTGGCAGGCTGCGAGGAATCGCCTGGCGAGATCGAAATCTTCCGCAACCGCGCCTACAAGGTCTATCGCGGCATGGGGTCGGTCGCCGCGATGCGTCAGGGTTCCAGCGACCGCTACTACCAGACCGATCCGCGCAAAATCGTGCCCGAAGGCGTCGAGGGGCGCGTGCCCTATCGCGGACCCCTGTCGGAGACGGTTCACCAACTGGTGGGCGGGCTGCGGTCGGGCATGGGCTATGTCGGCGCGCGGAACCTGCAGGAACTGCGCGAGAAGGCGCGCTTCATTCGCATCACCAACTCAGGGCTGCGCGAGAGCCACCCGCATAGCGTTTCTATCACGCGCGAGCCACCCAACTACTGGACGGGAGGCGAAGAATGAGACGGCAACAGGGCTTCGAGGGCGTCTGGTGGGGCGCGCTACAGGCAGGCGTACAGCGGCTACGGCTTGTGTTCCGCCTGCAGCGCGACGCCGACGGGCAACTGCGCGGCACCATCGACAGCCCCGACCAAGCCGCAACGGGCATCCCTATCAGCGCAATCACGGTGGAGGGGAACACGATTCGCATCCGTTCCGATGCCGTGCAGGGCGAGTTCGTGGGCGCGCTGTCGGAAGACGGCAAGCAACTCACGGGCACATGGAAGCAGGGCGGGCAGGAGCTGCCGCTGACGCTGACGCGCGGCGAGCCGCCTGCCCCCAAACGCCCGCAAGAGCCGAAGCCGCCCTTCCCCTACCGCACGGAAGAGGTGCGCGTCCCGAACCTGAAGGGGCGGTTCGAACTGGCGGGCACGCTGACCCTGCCCGACGGCAAGCCGCCGTTCCCCGCAATCGTGTTTTTCACGGGGTCAGGGGCGCAGAACCGCGACCAAGAGATTTTCGGGCACAAGCCGTTCCTGGTGCTGGCGGACTACCTGACCCGCGCAGGCTATGCGACGCTGCGCATGGACGATCGCGGGGTGGGCGGTTCAGGCGGCGACATGCGCACGGCGACCACACTTGATTTTGCCGACGACGCGCTGGCGGGCGTGCGCTACCTGCAGAAGCGCAAGGAGATTGACCGCAAGCGAATCGGACTGCTGGGGCACAGTGAGGGCGCGCTGGTGGGCGTGATTGCCGCCGCCAAAGCGCCGCGCGAAGTCGCCTTCCTGATTATGCTGGCGGGCACGGGCGTGTCGGGCGAGCAGATCCTGTACCGCCAAGCCGCGCTGATTAGTCGCAAGTCAGGCATCGCCGAGCCGCTGATTGAGCGCAACCGCGTCCTGCAGCAGCGCGTGTTCGAGATTCTCAAACGCGAGCGCGACGACGCGAAAGCGCAGGAGGCGATTTACGAGGCATTCGCAGAGTCGCTGGGCGCGGGCGCGAGCCTGCCCGAAAACCAGAAGACCGCCCTCCGCGCGCAAGCCGCCACCTACACGACTCCGTGGTTCCGCACTTTCATCAGGCTGGATCCCGCGCCCTACTTGCGCAAGGTGCGTTGCCCTGTGCTTGCCCTCAACGGCGAACTCGACCTGCAGGTGGATCCCGAACAGAACCTCCCCGTGATTGAGCGCGCCCTGCGCGAGGGAGGCAACAAGCAAATTACCATCCGCCGCCTGCCCAACCTCAACCACCTCTTCCAGAAGGCGAAGACGGGACTCATCACCGAGTACGCCGAGATCGAGGAGACCTTCAACCCCGACGCGCTGGAAATCATCCGCAAGTGGCTGGACAAAACAGTGCGGGGTACGAAATAAAAAAGTGGTGACCCCAGGGGGATTCGAACCCCCGTCCTCCTGGCTGAAAACCAGGCGTCCTAGACCACTAGACCATGGGGCCAGCCGTCGTTAGTATACCCCACGGTGCAGGGGCAATTGCAAGCCTTTACGCCTGGTCAGTCGCCCTGCTGCTGCGCGAGCTGCTGGGCGAAGTTTTCGAGGCTGCCTGCCGAGACCGCAAGCGGGTAAAGGGCGTTCAGGGTCGCTACATCGCGAATCGCGCGCAGTTGTGCTTCCACCTCCGCAGGCACTGCGCCGTAGAGTGTGCGCAGTAGCGTGAGAATCCCTTCCTGCAAGCCTTCCTGCAAGCCCTGCGCGCGTCCCTCTTGCAAGCCCTTCTCGTGCCCTTCTTGCAAGCCCTTCTCGTGCCCTTCTTGCAAGCCCTTTTGGACGCCTTGCTCCCAGCCCTCGCGCAGCGCTTTGCGCTCCAGTACCGACAGGTACGGCGTGTTCTGCTCGCGCTTCACCTCTTCCAGAAACTGCTCGTAGCGCTCCTCCAACACTTCAGGCAGTACCATAACCCACTCCAGCAGTCGGATGAGATTCTCAACCTGTTCTTCAGTATACCCTCGATCCAGCGCGAGGCGCACAAGCTCTATCCGCGAGGCGAGCATGAACTCTGCTGTGTCTGCCCGCATCGCGCGTCGGAACGCTGCCAAGATAAGCGCGCAGGGATTCGGGTCATTCAAGAGCTGCTCCTCGTCCATGTCCAGCAGCTTCACGGTGTAGAAGTTGAACTCCACGCGGCAGCCGCCCAGCGACTGCGTGAACGCGCTGGGACGCCAGTTCGGGTCGTTGTCCGCCAAAATCGCAATACTCACGATGGGGCGACGGTAGAGAATCCAGAGCGTCGCGTAGTAGGTGAACATCCGCGCCTCAAAATCGGGGTCGGGATGGGACTGCGCCTCGATGTGAATCAGAATCCAGTACTCGCTGCCGTCGCGCAGGTAGACTTGCACCAGTTTGTCTACCGTCTGACGCCCTGTGCGGCTGCGCGGCGCGATTTTGCGCAGTTCCGAATCCAGAAACTGGTAGCCGCGTTGCCAGTCGATCAGCGCGTAGAGTTCGGGATGAATCAGCTGAATCAGTTGCGGGAAGAAGAGCGTAATGAGCGTCTTCCATGGATTGTCTTGGTCGCGTCGGCGTCTATGGTTGCGCATCGCATTCCTCTTATGGCGTTAGGCGTAGGTTATCGGCGAGGTACCAGCCGCCCATCAGCGCGAGGAACAGCAGGTTGCCCCCGAACAGCGCGATGTAGAGCCAGTCGTGCGGGTAGAGCAGGGCGAAGCCGAGCGTGAGTGCGCCGCCCACGCCGAAGGCGCGCGCCACCGAGCGGCTCAGCCCGCCCTGCGTGAGCGCAAGTAGCGTGTAGAGCAGCACCGCCAGCGGGAAGCAGAGCGCGCTCAGCCCGACCAGCGCGCCGCCCGCCGAAATCTGCCCCCCGCGCCGCCGCCACGGGAACGCATCGCCAATCGGCGCGACCCAGCGGCTGACCGCCATCAGAAAGCCCGTCAGAAAGCCCGCCAGCCCCAGATACGCCACGAGGTTTAGGCTCCAGCCGAGTATCAGCGGCGCGCCTGGCGCCGTGTACGCCAGCGTCAGCAGGAACAGCACCGCGCCCCAGCCCAGCGATTGCGCCGCGTAGAGTTTCCACTCTGGGGGCAACTTCAGCGCGGGCAGGTGGCGCAGCACAGGCGACGGCGGCGACGCCGCACGCGCTTGCGTGTGCGCCAGCGTCGCGTCCAACTTGCGCTGCAGGTCGGCGTTGTTCGGGTCTAACTGAATGGCGTAGGTGTAGGCGTTCAGCGCGGCGTCGTAGTGCCCCTGCGTGCGGTACACATCGCCGATAATCTCGTGCCCTTTCGCGAGGCGCGGGGCAAGGCGCGTCGCCTGCTTCGCCCAGTAAAGCGCGTCCTGCAGGCGACCCTGAATGAAGGCGCGCTCCGCCTGCAAAATTGCACGGCGCGCCTCGTCGAGCGCAGGGTTCGGCTTCGGCTGGCTCGCCTGCGGGGGCGGGCTGGAACGCTGCGGGGGTGTGCGCGGCTGGCTGTAGCGCGCGCTGGGCGGCTCGCCCAGCTGTAGGCGCAACAGCGCGTCGTAGTGCCGCCGACGCTCAGGGTCGGAAAGCACCTGATACGCCTCCTGAATGCGCAGGAACCGCTCCTTCGCCTGCGGCGACGGGTTCACATCGGGGTGATACTGGCGCACCAACTCGCGATAGCGACGCCGTATCGCCTCCTGCGTCGCGTGCATCGAAAGCCCCAGCACCTCGTAATGGTTCTGCATACGCCTACGGTTCACCCGCCGCGCCGAAAATTGAACTGAAGTAGCCCGAATAGAACTGAATCAGAATCATCGCCACATAAATCGCCACGCCGATATAGACTGCCACGCCCAGAATGTAGCCCGCTTGGTGCGAGCGCAGTTTGCCCTCCTCTTCGTAATACTCGGCGACCTTGTCCATCATGAAGCCGAGTTCGCCCGTGTTCTCGCCTGTGGCGACCATGTCCATCACCATCGGCGGGAAGACGCCCGTGCTGGCGAAGGTTTGCGCGATGCCTTGTCCCGCTTCGAGTTTCGAGCCTGCGGGTTCGATACGGCTGCGCAGGTATTCGTTGCCTGTGGCTTGCGCAGCGTAGCGGATGGCTTGCGAGAGGGGCAGCCCCGCGCCGTATAGCGCGCTCAGCGCGCGGGCGAACCGCGCCAGCGCGAGTTGGCGCACCGTGAAGCCAATCCACGGCAGGCTCACCGTGAACAGCCCCCAACTCCAGCGGAAGCCCTGCGATTGCATCGCCAGCCGAAACACCGCCCAGATGCCGAAAATCGCCAGCAGAATCTTCGCGAAGGTCAGCCCGATGCCCGTCAGCACTTGCCCCACAGGCGCGCCGCCCTGCGCCCCCACCAGCGTAATCAGCGCGGGAATCAGTTGCGGGATCACAATCGCGAAAAACAGCACGAGTTTGGGATAGAAGGTCACGCGGCTGATTAGGCGGCGCAGTTCCAGTTCGTTTTCGAGGTAGTCGGCGATTCGGCGCAGGATGGTCTCCAGCGCGCCGCTGGTCTCGCCGACGCGAATCATGGCGCGGATAATCGGCGAGAAGACGGCGGGGTGCTTGTCGAAGGCGTCGGCGAGTCGCTCGCCTGCGAGGATGCTGTTGCGGATGTCGCCCAGCACGCGGCGCAGGCGGGCGTTGCCCCCGCGCTGGTTGCCCAGCGTCTCCAGCGCTTGGTACATCGGCACGCCCGCTGCCAGCATCGTGGCGAACTGGCGGAAAAACACCGCCAGCGTCTTGAGGGGCACGCCGCCGAACAGGGGCTGCCACACGCTCTGCTGCGCGGCGCGCATCGGCGTGGTCGGCTCTGGCTCGGCGTACAGCTCCAGCAGCCAGTAGCCTTGTTTGCGCACGGCGTCGCTCGCCTCCAAGCGCGAGTTCGCCTGCACCGTGCCGCGCACCTCGCGCCCTTCGGGGGTTTGCGCTACATAGCGAAAGGTGGGCATCACGCGAATTATACACGACGGCGGACGCGCCTACAGCCGTCGCCGCAGCGCCCACAGGTCAGCCACCGCGCGCCCGTACCGCTCCAGCCCGTAGCGGGAACGCCCATGCGCCCGCGGGCGATGCGCCACGACCACCTCCGCCACGCGAAAGCCCAATCGATGCGCCATCAGCGCAAGGTAGCGGTGGAAGTCGCGCTCCAAGTAGGGCAGCAGCGCGTCGGCGACCGCGCGGCGCATGCCCTTGAAACCGCAGTTCGCATCGTGCAGGGGCAGCCCCCAACCCCAGCGCAAGGCGGCGTTGAACACGCGCGACGCCAGCATCTTCACGGGCGGGTCGCGCCGCAGCCTACGCCAGCCGACCACCATGTCGGCGTCTATGCGTAGCCGTTCCAGCATCGCAGGGATTGCCGCAGGGTCTTCCTGCAGGTCGGCGTCGATGGTGAACAGGTACTGCCCGCGCGCGGCGCGGAAGCCCGTCGCATACGCCTGCGTCTTGCCCAGCCGCTGCGGATGGCGCAGCCCGCGCACGCGCCGATCCGTCTTCATCGCGTCCTGAATGACTGCCCAACTGCCGTCGTCGCTGCCGTCGTCAATGAGCAGAATCTCCCATGATTCGCCCGTGCGCTCCAGCGCGGCGGCGCACGCCTCCAGCAGGCGCGGCAGGTTCGGCGCTTCGTTGTGCAACGGCGCAATCAGGCTCAGCGTGGGGGCATCCATCGGTAGGCGCGGCGAATCTCCAGCGGCTCGTCCCGCTGCAGGGTGAAGCGGAACGGCGCGTTCGTGCGAATCAGCGCGTAGTAGGCGGCTCCGCGAAAGTCCATCGTGCGCAGCGGCGTCAGCGGGTAGCAGGGCGTCTCGTCCAGTAGCACCAAGTGCTTGTGCAGGTCGGGGGGCATCTTGCCCTTGTAGACGCGCTCGGGGATGATAATGATGTCGCCGCGCTGCAGACCCGCGCCGTTGGGCAACAGTTTGCGGAAGCCGTGCTGCTCGGCGTAGAACATCCAGCCCCACGACCCCGCGTACCAGACGCGCTCGCCCGCGAATAGTTCGGCATACACCGCCGCGCCCCGCTTGTAGCGCACCGCGTAGTCGTAGTCCGCCGCGATGACCGCCAGACACAGCACGCCCTGCGCCACCAGCAACGGCGCGTTCCTGCCCGCCCACGGCGTGAGTATCAGGATCAGCGGCGGCAGCGCGTACAGCAAATGGCGCATCGCTTGGAAGGGTATGCCCCACACCGCTGCCGCCAGCGCGACCAGCAGCCAGATGCGGAGGAAGAGGGCGATGGTTTTGTAGCCCTCACCCCCTGTGTCCCCCTCTCCCGCACGCGGGCGATGGGGAATGACAGGGCGCACGCCGTGCGCCCCTACACCTCCTGCGTCCTCATCACCCGCTCGTAGGGGCACGGCATGCCGTGCCCCTACATCCTGCCCAGCCCCCACCCCCGCCGCCAACCCCAGCGCAATCACGCCCGCGACCAGCCACAGCAGCGACTGCAGGTACATCGGCTGACCCGCGAACTGCAGGCGATACCACCCCACCACACCTGCAACCGCCAACGCCAGCAGCGCGACCTTCCACCGCCAGCCGTCCCCCAGCGCGGCTTTGAACCGCTGCCCGACGCCCAGCCATAACAGCGTGCTTGCGCCCAGCCCGACGATGCCTGGCAGCAACTTCGCTCCCAGCGGTGCGCTGCCCCGACGCTCCTGCCACAGATACAGCAGATGCACCGCGCCGTCCGCCCACAGGTTCAACGCCGACCAGCCCGCAATCGGCGCAAGCGCAAGCGTCAGCCAGCCCAACGCGCCATACGCCCGCCGTAGCACAGTATACAGCGCGACCAGCGGCAGCCCAATCAGCGCGGTGTATTTCGCCAGCCCCGCCAGCCCGACCAGCAGCGCGCCCGCCAACAGCCACCTTGCCTGCCGACGCTCCAGACCCTCCACCCAGCACGCCAGCCCGCCCACCAACAACGCCAGCGCAGGTACATCGCGCATCAGGTTCATCCCCGGCAGCACGGCAGGCGACAGCATCAGCCAGCCGACCGCCCACCACGCCCATTCCGCCCCCAGCCAGCGCGTCGCCAACCGATGCATGCCCCACATCAGCAACGCCACAAACGGCGCAAACGACAGGTGCAACACCCACTCGCGATAGCCCGTCAGCGCAATCCACGGCGCCAGCCAATAACTCACCAGCGGCGGGTTCGTCGTCACCTTCGCCAGCGGTTGCGGCGCCTCCAGCCAGAAAAACTCGCCCGCAAACGGACGCAACGGGTCGCGCAAAATATTCGCCGCCACATGCAGCACAACCGTATCGTCGATATGCACGGGCTTGATCAGCGCGAACAGCCCAATCCCCGTCGCCACCAGCGCCAGCAGGAAGCGGTGCATCACCAGCCGTACCGTTCGGGTCCCCAGTCGCGGTAGACCAACTCCTGCTTCAGCAGCACGAGTTTGCGGCTGGGGATGTCCTCGTAGACCACGATGCCTGCGCCGACGCACGAGTACGCGCCGATTTTGACGCCGGGCATGGTGATGACATTGACGCCTGTGCGCGAGAAGTCGCCGAAGTAGGCGCCGTTCGCGCCGAAGTCGGGTCGCTCGCGTCGCCCGCGGATGGTGTGCATCGTGTCGCCGTCGTCGAAGCGCAGCGTGCCGCACACGGTCGCCGCGCCGATGTCCACCCGCTGCCCCACCACGCCCATAATCTCGCAGTAGTGGAACAGGAAGCTGCCGTCCAGCATCACGCCGTCCATCTCCGCGCCGTGCCCGACGATACAGCCGTTGCCGACCACCGTCGCGCCCGACAGGTGGCAGTAGTCGCGCAGGTGGCTGCGTGCGCCAATCGCCGTCCTGCCCATCAGCATCGCGCCGTTCGTCAGGTGCGACTCGCGCCCGATGAAGCAGTTGCCACGGATCACCACGCGCTTGCCAATCACCGCGCCGTCTTCTACCACGACCTTGCCGTAGATTTCGGCGGAGTCGTCAATCTGCGCCGTCTTGCTAATGCGGTCGCTCTCCAGTCGGCTCGCCTCGTACTCCAGCCAGCGGGCGTTCGCCTCCCACAGGTGCCACGGCTTGTCCATATCCACCAGAAAGCCCGCAGGCTCCACGAAGGGGATGTCCTGTCCCTGTTCCAGCAGCGTCTGCAGGGTTTGGGCGAGTTCGGCTTCCAGCGGGGGCATGCCGCCGACGGGCACGCTGGTCATCAGCCCCGGATGGGCGTTCAGCGCGTCGCGAATGTGGGGCTGGAACGCATACAGCCCGCCGAGTCGGTAGTTCGTGTCCGCGCTGTGCCCTTCGATGCGCCGCAGGCGTCCCTGATGCACCACCGCGCCAATCCAGTCGCGCGGGTCGTGTTCGGGCAAGTAGGGCTGCGCCACGACCGCCGCCAGCGCGCCCGACCCCTGAAACGCCTCCACCAAGCGGCGCACCGTTTCAGGCGGGGTGACGATGTCGCCGTAAGCCACAAGGAACGGCTCGTCGCCAATCAGCGGCAGCGCGCTCAGCACCCCATACGCCGTGCCCGTCGGCGGGTTCTGGCGAATGAACGCGACGGGCAACTCGAAGTCGTGCAGCGCGGCGCGCACCGACGCCTCATGCACGCCGACGACCACAATCAGCCGCTCGACGCCCGCCTGTCGCAGCGACTCTGCCAGTCGGCGCACATTCGGGCGGTTCATGATGGGCGTCGCCGCCTTGTGGCGCACCTCGTTGTAGGGCCAAAAGCGCGCCCCGTGCCCTGCGCACAGGATGACCGCAGTCTTCATCGCCTGCAGATGTTCAACGCGCGCGCCGCGACTCCTGCCAACCCGCACCGCCAAATCCTTAGCCACGCTAACGATTGCGCGAACCCCCCACCCAAAAACCCCACCCGCGACCAAACTTCAATCACGACTTCAAATTTAACCCGCGAACCGCTGAACTCAAACCGCCTCAATCCCTTAGCCACGCTAACTATTGCGCGAACCCCCCAACCCCTTGAACTCAAATCAAATGTCTACCGACCTTCGCGCAATAGTTAGCCACGCTAAACAGTTGAACTCACCCCCAAAACACACCCTACACTACCCCCAAAACGCTGCCCAATTTTGAACTCAAAAATGTTCTGTTGCGAAGAAGCTTGTCTATCCTCAGACCCCTGCTCATGCGCCGAGGTGGTTGAACCTGTGCGCGCCCCTGCTTGGCTTCCCCGCAGGGTGCGGAAACCCTCTTCGCAACAGAGCAATACCGTAGCATTCACCCCCAAGGGTGGGTGCCCGTTGAAACTTCATTCACCGATACGACGACCGTATCGAGTTCCGCGCAGCGCTGTAGCATTCACCCCCAAGGGTGGGTGCCCGTTGAAACAGCCATGTTATCCCCGACCCAAAGTGGTCACCCACTTCGGAGTAGCATTCACCCCCAAGGGTAGGTGCCCGTTGAAACGGGCACCCGGGTACCCAAGCCCCGCCCACACGCTAAGTGGTAGCATTCACCCCCAAGGATGGGTGCCCGTTGAAACTAGCGGGTGGTTCGCGCCCAGCGGCGTGCCCCCCGCCTCCGGTAGCATTCACCCCCAAGGGTGGGTGCCCGTTGAAACGAGGGCGCGCACCCTTAGCTATTGCGCGGGTGCGCCAGGCGCGCTGCGTAGCATTCACCCCCAAGGGTGGGTGCCCGTTGAAACATTGTTTGCCTCATCAACTTATCGTAGTATTGCAGTAGCATTCACCCCCAAGGGTGGGTGCCCGTTGAAACATGAGCAGCTCAACGTACACGATGTAGCCCCCGGCGTAGCATTCACCCCCAAGGGTGGGTGCGGGTAAGGGTACACTGCGTGAGTTCCCATGCACAGGAGAGGGCGAGCTTCTGTGGGTATCTCTCCCACACACGGGACATCGTTTGGAGTGCTGAAGCGGAGCTTCCGCCTACGCTGAAGCTTCAGCACTCTAAACAGGTCAGCGCGCGGCTCACCCCTCTCCCACGCTGTGGGAGAGGGGCTGTGAGGGTGAGG
>Ga0209479_1002517_pt1 | contig 12643 bp, 10 predicted proteins | sample DewCreD2012metaG_2_FD_184112 | JGI IMG/M metagenome (GOLD analysis project Ga0209479, IMG submission 184112) | Hot spring sediment bacterial and archeal communities from British Columbia, Canada, to study Microbial Dark Matter (Phase II) - Dewar... ...
ATTGCGTTACGCTCACCACGGCGGGCTAACGCCCGCCGCTCTTTTGCGGGGAACACGCGTTTGTCTAGCGTAGAAGTCGCTTTATGGCCGCAAGCGAACCTCGCACGTCAGGAGCGGCGGGCGTCAGCCCGCCGTGCGGATCGGGGGTCGCACTTGCCAAGGCGCTTCCGCGATTATTCAGGAGGCTGCCGACTGCGTGTGGGGGCGACCCGCAGTTGCAATTGCGTTACGCTCACCACGGCGGGCTAACGCCCGCCGCTCTTTTGCGGGGAACACGCGTTTGTCTAGCGTAGAAGTCGCTTTATGGCCGCAAGCGAACCTCGCACGTCAGGAGCGGCGGGCGTCAGTCCACCGTGCGGATCGGGGAACGGGCTTGCGAACGAGTGCGGCTTCTGTGATGCACGTACGCGCGTGCACAGGAGCGGCAGGCTAACGCCCCTCGTGCGGATCGGGAGGGTGGCAATTTCGACTGATCGCCGGCCTCGATTTGCAGCAACGCTTGCCGTTGTTGAGACCTACGATGCTAGCTGCCACAGCAAAAGCAGGGAGAATAGACCGGCGCGATGCTCCTCGGCGGGGACAGGAAATTTTGCTAAGCTAATGGCGAACTCGGACCACCGATAGCGTCGGGAGTCCGGGAGCGGTGGGCGTCCGCCTGCCGTTGGATCGGGCAACTGGCGGGAGCGTCGGAAGTCAGCCCGCCGTGGAGAGCAGCCGCAAGAGGAGGGCCGCCATGACTGCCGTAGAGCCGCTAGCCATTGGTGTGTGCAGTTGGTCCTTGCAGGTTCGCAGCATTCCCGAACTGAAAGGGTTTCTCGACCAGCTCGGCGTGGACGTGGTGCAGATTGCCTGTGGCGACCCGCACCACGCCAGCTGGGAAGAAGGCGATGCGATGCCGCAAGCAGCCCGGGCAGCCGGGTTTCGCATGGTCGGTGCCATGCTGGGTTTTCCCGGCGAGGATTACGCTACACCGCAGACCATTCGCGAGACAGGAGGATTCGGGCCGAAACATTTGCGGCCGGAACGATTACGCCGCCTGGAATGGGCCTTGCAGCGCACACGCGACCTTGGCCTGACCGATCTGATGTTCCATGCCGGTTTCATCCCCGAACCGGGCGACCCGGAGCGGAAGGAATTTCTCGATACCCTGGCGCAGGCGGCAGATTTGGCGGCTCGTTACGGAGTTACTATTGCGTTTGAAACCGGCCAGGAAACCGCGCAGTTGCTTCGCCGCACTCTCGACGAACTTCGTTGCCCCAATGTCAAAGTCAATTTCGACCCCGCCAATATGCTGCTGTACGACATGGGCGACCCGATCGAAGCGGTGCGAATTCTCAGCGCCGATATACGCAGTGTGCATGCTAAGGATGCTTTCCGACCCAATGTCCAAGGCACCTGGGGAGAAGAAGTGCCGCTCGGTCAGGGAGCCGTCAACATTCGCCTCTGGGTGCAAACCTTGTACGAGGTTGGCTATCGTGGGCCGTTGCTGATTGAACGGGAAGTCGGTTCGCAAGCGGAACGGCTTCGGGATATTGCTCACGGTATCCGCTACCTGCGGGAATGTGTCGCCGCTTTGCATTGACCGATGTGGCAAGTTGGTTCCTCTCCACCATTGCAGGGTGGAGCCGACTGCTAGTTCGCTCGTACAGCTGAGAAACGCACGGCAAAAATACCGTGAGGGTTGCCCTCAGCGAAAGCGGCGCGCGTGTCGGTCAGCCCTTCGAGACACCGGCGTGCCTGCAATTGCCCCGCGTATCTTCCTGGTGTCCTTGCAGGGTGCTGGCGATCTCGGCAGAACTACTGAAAAAGAACCGCGTTGCCTTGACGGAGATTCGGACGCTGGTTGAGAATAACAACAGCTTTCTGAACCTCTGAGGTATGTAACTGTGGGCATCCTGGCGTGGATCATCTTCGGTCTGATTGCTGGCGCGGTGGCGAAGCTCATCATGCCGGGCAAACAGGGCGGAGGCATCTTGCTCACTATTGTTCTCGGTATCGTTGGAGCGGTGGTCGGTGGCTTCATCAGCAGCCATTTACTCGGCATCGGGGACATCAGTGGGTTTGACCTGCGGAGCATGGCGATCGCGGTCGGCGGTGCTTTGCTCGTACTGTTCGTTTACGGGTTGGTGATGCGGGCTCGCAGCTGACCGGTGGGGAGGAGCACGCAGATGGCAGAGACCGGACAAAAAGCTCCTAGCACTCCTCAATCAACCCCCTCTATCCCAGCGCCCGTAGCCCCTTTACTCATGATGGCCTTCTGGATGCTGGTAGGAGGAGCGGCGGGGATAGGGTAGCGCAGAGTCTTTGGCAGTTCCTCGAGTGGGACACGGGGGCGGTCTCCATTGCTGTCCCGGTCGGGGGCGCCGTCGGGGCAGGTCTCGGGGCGCTGCTGGGGTTGATCACTAACCCACGGCTGTTGTTGCTGCTGATGGCAGCGTCCGCGGGCGCGTCGGCTGGAGCGGTCGTCGGCAAAGTGCCTTGGAGAGGAATCGGGGAGATCAGCGGTCAGGTCTTGGGTGCCATGCTGGGAGGAACCGTTTGGGGCATTTGGCTGCTGTTTTTCGAGTGTCGGAAGGGAGCAACCCAACCCAACTGTGCTCCCGAACCCGTGGAACAGCGGGCCGAAGGCGCTGCAATGGAACAGGAGAAAATCTGACTTCCTGCGGTTAACTCTGGCTCTCAGGTGGTGTAGTTACTTGCCCAACCCCGGGGTGCTTTTCTGCCGGGCACAGGGAGTAGATGTTGTAAACAGGGACGGCTTTGTACTGGGAAATCCTGTGCGTCATACTTTCTCAAGCGGGGATAGTTTCGTGGCAGATCCGATTGCCCATTTGCGGGTTGCCCATAGGATCGCCGTGGCCACACGTTAGCGGCGGGAGTGTGGTGTTATGACTTTCGGGGATTTTTTCCGGCAGGCGATGGGGGACGGAGCAGCGGAACCGTATCCGTTTCAGGAGCGTTTTGCTGTCGGCGAGCGCCTGCCGGAACTGGTTTGTATTCCCACCGGGGCCGGCAAGACAGCTACTGCGATCCTGGGCTGGCTCTGGCGGCGTCGTCACATTTCCGGCACGCCGCGCCGACTCGTCTATTGTCTGCCCATGCGGGTTCTGGTCGAACAAACCTTCCGCCAAGCGAAAACCTGGGTGCGGAATCTCGGCCTGGACATCCCGGTGTATCTGCTCCTGGGCGGCAGCGAAATCGAGCCCTGGTTTCTTTATCCCGAGCGGGAGGCCATTCTGATTGGCACCCAGGACATGTTGCTGTCGCGAGCGCTGAACCGGGGTTATGCCGCCAGCCGGTTCCACTGGCCTGTGGATTTCGCCTGGCTGAACAACGATTGCCTCTGGATTCTGGACGAACCGCACCTGATGGGGACGGGCGTGACCACCTCGGCACAACTGGCCGGGTTGCGACAGGCCCTGGGTACGTTCGGCGAATGTCCGTCGGTCTGGATGTCGGCGACGTTGGAAAAGAAGTGGCTCGACACCTACGACTTCCGCAGCCAGATGGGGCAGCTTCAGGAACTGCGGCTGGAGCAGGCCGATCACCAGATGCCCGCGCTGCGTAAGCGTCTGACGGCGGAGAAGAAGTTGCAGGCGGCCCCGCTGGCGATCACGAAAGAGGCCGACCGGGACGAAATCCGTAAACTGGCCGAGCTGGTGTCCAGCAAACACGTGCCGGGAACGCAAACCCTGGTCATCGTCAACACGGTTCGTCGCGCCCAGGCCCTGTTTCAGGCACTGGCCGGGATGAAAAATGTTCCGCCGAATCGTCTGCTGCTGCACAGTCGCTTCCGGCCGCCGGAACGCCGACACCTGCAAGAGCAATTGCAGGCCGCTGGCCGCGATCGCATCCTCGTCGCCACGCAAGTGGTAGAGGCCGGCGTGGACCTTTCCGCACGCACGCTGTTGACCGAACTGGCGCCCTGGTCGAGTCTGGTGCAACGGTTCGGTCGCTGCAACCGCACCGGCGAGGATGGCCCCGGACAGGTTTACTGGATCGCCGTGGCCGAGGACCGCGCCGCTCCCTACACACCGGAGGAGTTAGAATTCGCTCGTGAACAGTTGCGGAAGCTGGAAGAGGGGGACATCTCGCCGCTGGCTCTGGAAGAGTTCCAGCGTGCCCAGCAAATCGTTCTGTCGCTGCCCAGCGGTCAGGTGCTCCGCCGCCGCGATCTGCTGGAACTTTTCGACACCGCTGCCGATCTGTCGGGCAACGACGTGGACATCAGCCGCTTCGTTCGCGGCGACGATCCCGACATAGATGTGCAGGTGTTCTGGCGTGATTTAGGCGATCAGGAACCCGCGCCGGAGGAGCCGGCGCCGCAGCCCGAGGAATTGTGCAGCGTGCCAGCCGGCGAGGTGCGCGAATTCCTGAAAAACCGTGTCGGCTACGTCTGGGATCATCTGGAGGAACGTTGGCGAAAAATTCGCCGGGAGGAAGTTCGCCCCGGCCTGGTGATCCTGCTGCCGGCTAAGGCGGGCGGTTATGACTGGGACACACAAACCGGCAGCGGGCGGGGCTGGGATGTCAAGGCCGAGGCGCCCGTGCCTTCGATTCCCGTGCCAGACGCTGAAAGGGAACCGGAGGAAGCGACCGGCTCCGACCCGGATTCCATCGGGCAGACACGGCCCTGGACGATTGCCCAGCACACCGAGCATGTCTGTCGCGAACTGCAAGAGATACTCCACGCGCTGGGCCCGCTGCTGGACACGGGGCCACAGGCGGGGGACTGGCGACAGCACTTGTTGCAGGCAGCATGCTGGCATGATGTCGGCAAGGCCCATGCCGTCTTTCAAAAGAGTTTGCGGCGGGCGAATCCAGGTTTGAGCCGCCACGAGTACTGGGCCAAGTCGGGCAGCTCATGCTCACTACGCCATGATCGGAGACATTTTCGCCATGAACTGGCGTCTGCCCTGGCAGCGTTGCAAAACGGCTTGCCGTTCCCAACCGCGTACCTCATCGCTGCTCACCATGGTCGGGTTCGGCTGTCGCTCCGCGCTCTGCCAGGCGAAGAGACGCCGGAAGACCCCGACCGGCTTTATGCCCTGGGAATCTGGGACGGAGATGAATTGCCTGCGGTGTCGCTGGGAAATGGGGCGGTTTGCCCGGCCACGCGATTGGATTTGACGCCCATGCTGCTGGGCGCTGCCCAGAGCTGGACGGAACGAGCTGTGCAACTGCGTGACCAGCTGGGGCCATTCCGGCTGGCTTATCTGGAAGCGCTCCTGCGCAGCGCCGATGGCCGCGCCAGCCGCCGCGAGAAAACTGAGAACGGCTATGCCTGAAATCTCCTTGCCTGGCTGCATGGCCCATCACCCCTTCTGGAGCGAAGATCAGCGGGAATTCGCTGTGGCGAGGCAACTGCGGGAAGGCGAACGCATCCGCTGACACGAAACACGGTGGTCCGCTGCGGTGTGGAGCGGACGATCTGTTAGCTCATTAGCTCAAGGGCATGCGGCGCATGCGCCTGAAGTATGATCGCCTCGCCGTCATCCAACGGACCTGGAACCCTCTGGCCACTCGCGTTATTGGCTTGCGGCTGCTGCGCGGCGGCGTGCATGGCTATCAAGACAGTTTTGTCACAGCGTCCAATAGAATTTTGCTTCTGGCTTGGCGAAACCGTGCACCGATCATTTCTTTGCTTTCGGCGGTCGCCAGCGGAAGACATTGTTTTTACCGCCCCAACCGCTGTTTTCGGTGAACACCAGGTATTCGCCGTTCTTGCGTTTGAATGCCCGCAAGCCCATAGCTGCATCTTCCCAGGCGCTATGGCCACCGACTTCTGGACCGGGGAAGAGGATATCCACCAGCTGGCCCGTGTTGGCATCGAATACGTGTACTTCACCGAAGATATAAGCCAAAAATACATAGTCGCCGACATATTGCAGTCCCATGTAGCCGCGATAGGGATAGGGATTGACCTCGACCAGGAAGTATTGCGGATGGGTTATGGGATCAAACGCCTTGACCTTCCACGTCGGCGTGCGATTGCCCTTGAGCCAGTTGTCATAACGGGCGAAGAAATATTGGGGGGCCGAAGTATCGCTTTCCCCTTTACGGGGCACCGCGGGATACATGGCGATGAGCACGTCACGGTCGGCATCGTAGTCGAAACGTACTGACATGCCCCAGGCGCTGGTCTTGGCACCTTCTTCGGGGAAGGGAATGTCTTCGTAACCCACTCCCGGTTCGCATTTGTAGATGGGAACGCCGTGCTCGTTCAGCCCCTTGAAGAAGTAGCGTCGCATAAACGACCCGCCGGTGCCGGGGTGCGCAAGCCACAGATCGCCCTTAGAATCGACCACCAGTGCGGTGGCCCAGGTGATCCTTCCCTCGTGCTTGGTGACTTCGCCGGCATCTACCTTGCCGTTGCCGTTGCTGTCGATCCAGAAGTTACCGTCGGTTGTTATGGAACCGCAGGGAATTGCCAGTTCACCCTGATAACGGAAGATCAGGACATCGCCGATGGTCCCCTGACCGCTGGTGTACATCACCAGTTGCTTTTGTGGACCGAGTCGGCGAAGAATCGCCTGCGAGGAACTCGCGCGCTTGGGTTCGCCAAAACGTCGAATGTCGTAGTTGTAGCTGACGTAGGTTTGGTGCTGGCCCAGAGGTTTATTGAAATCGAGCTTGATATGGTTGTAGGTAGCATAGACGTCTTCGCCGTCGCTCGCGGGGTCGACATCATAGGTGCTAACGAATACGTTGCTGTACAGCATCCAGTCCAGGGTGCCATCAGGCTTGAAGGCGCGGAGGTCTGTGCCTTGAAATCCGCCGGCGACATATAGATGGCCCGAGGCATCCTTGCCGACACCGGTGATCCCGGCGAAGCGTGCGTAACCACCCCTGGTAGGATCATGGATTAATCCCGGATTCGTGCCGGCATAAATCCCACCCTTTTCTCCGAAAGTCCGGACGAGCTTGGGTTGGCTGTCGAGCGCTCCATAGAAGCGCACGTTGAAGTCTGGGGCGTTCTCGCCGACAATCAATTCATCTTTAGCCGCATCGTAGGCCAGTGCTCGCGGATTGGAGACATCGGTGATTGCCCGCCCGGTGAACTTGCCGTCGGGGCTATAGCACTTGATAGCTGCGGGATGCTTGGGCATGGGTGTACCGGGATGATCGCACCCGCGCTGCACGATCCACAGGTCGCCTCGCTTGTCAAAGACCATAGCTCCGGGGCGTTCGACCGCGAAGGCGCGGTGCACGTCTTCTTGCGTTTCGCCCAGGAACCCCTCCACGGCGGGTCCACCGCAGTTGATGCCCAGGAGGCGTTTACCCGACCCATCGAGGACTTCGATGGCACATACGCCCGGTGCACTGCGGGGAGCGGTCCATGTGAAGTCGATGCGGCCGTTTTTGTCAGCCTTCCAATCGGTGAAATCCAGCACCAGCGCCTTCATGGGTCCGCCGGCAAGCTTGGCGACATGAAACGATTTCCCGCGGATCTGAATTTGGCGCTGTTCATTTTTTTCCGCCCCTTGAAGATAGTCGACGGTGTGAACGCGGATCGTATAGCTCTTGTCAGCTTCGAAACCCGGGAGGAGGTACCTGATGCCCTCGCCAGTGCGCTGGGTTTGGTAAACCACCGCTGGGGCAAGTCTCGCTTCGCCTCTGGGAAGTTCAACTGGGCCCGGAGCCAAGGTGATGCCGTCGTTGGCTGCGACAGCCTGGTGCAAGGTCTGCACCGGTTCCACGTTCACCACCCGCACCACGTTGTCTCGTGCATCGGAGACATACAGTTTCTTGCCGTTGCTCGCCATCCCCGCCACGACACTGGTGTTCGTTGTCTTGTCCATCAAATTGATTGATAATGTCAGAGGCAGGGGCGCGAAATCAGGCTTAGAGGGGTCCAGTCGAAGAATGCGATCGACCCAGGCAACATAGATATATCGCTCATCACCGGTAATTCCTCCGTCCGCGGTCTGGGGGGTGCCCACCGGCAGAGCCCGGGCGACTTTTCCATTCTTGTAGCTGGTCACCGGACGTCCAGCCTCATCCCAGTAGCTGCTCGTGTAAACGGTACCGTCTGGTGCGACCCACATGGCGCTTGCGCCGTTGGAGACATGGCCATCAAACCACCGATAGCCGCAGGAATTGCCGACCCAAGTGGTTTGATAGGTCATTCGGGGTCGCGTGATTTCGATGGAATCAAACGTCGCGGTGACCCGAACATGCGGGTTTCCCGAACTGACGAAAAATCCAACCTGCATTGGTCCGTTGATATCAAAGCCGCCGCCGGAAGCGTTGGACATGGGAGCCCAGAGCTTGCCATCACGAGAGCGAAAGGCGGCGAAGCTCCTGCCGACGCGCACGAACTTGAGCCAGATCGGGGCCGGCTGTTGCAGCTCAATACCGCCGAAGTTCACCCGGGGCCAACTGTTGGCAGGTTGAATGGAAAGACGATACATCCATCCGACGCCGGGCTTGTCGTTGGTATACCAAGTAGCTGCGGAACTCGCCTGGGGTGAATGATCGGCCCGCACCATGATGCCTGCATAAGCACCCTTGGGAGCATCGAACGCTACCACGCGGGCGACGACCTCGAAATCGGCATTTTCTTTGGTGAAGGATACGAAGTAAACTTCATCAGCGTCTTTGATATTCAAACCCGCAGATGATCCGGAGATAACGAGCGTGGCCCCCTTCCAGGTATATTCCCCCTTGGCGGCCCCGATGGGCGTGCTCTTCCACTCCAAGGACTGGGCATAGGAATTGTCAAATAGAACCAGGACGACGATAACGCCAAGTAGAACCAGGACGACGATAACTCGGTAGAAGCAGGAGATGTTGATCATACACAACTCCGGTTCGAGGTTTCAGTGGTGAGTCTGCCAGGGGCTTGCTGGCGGTTCTGGTTGTAGGTGAACCGTTCCACCTCGTCAAGCGCTGGCCCAAAGTCGTTTCCAGGCAGGGTTCAGGTAAGGAGGAGAGACAGCTTCCTCCGGGTGAGCAGCAAGGCGGCGCCTGGCCGCCGCCTTACCGCTCGAACACCTTGCCACGCAGCGGCAGTACGCCGCGCAACGCCAGAGCGGCCTGGTGCTCGTTGGTCCTGCCCGCAACGCGCAGTTGCTTCAGCACAGCAGCCGCTGCCGGGACGTAGGCCGTCCGCCGGCGGGCGCCAGGGACATCGCCGTCGGCCGAGCCACGCGCCGTCTTGCCGTCAAGAGCTATGGCGTCCCCGCCGGGGTGCGGCACACGCCCCAAGAGCCAACGCCCCAGGGCCTCCTCGCGGGCGGCGACATCCAGGCGGCGGAAGAGTTGGCTCAGGCAACTCTTGCTGGGGGTCGTGCCGCGGGTGAAGCCGAGGGCGTGGGCCAGGGACCGTCCGTGGTCGCGGCCGAACGGAGCGATGGCCTCCAAGCTCTTCAGGCCCGCGAGGGGGGATGGTGAGGGAGAGGATGGCGGTCAGCGGGTGGAGCCGTCCCTTGCGGGAGCGTGGGTCAGGGACGGTGGCCAGTTCCTCGACAAAAGACAACGGGTTAGAACGGACTTCCTCCTCCTGTGCAACCTGGACAGGACATACCCACTCCACGTGTCTTCTCCAAGCCCAACTGGGAAACAGCCCTGGCAACGAAACCTCATGCTATTGACATAAACCGGTAATCAAGGATTGAATTGTAAATTGTTACCAAGACCAATCACTAATGAGGAGTTCCAATGTGCCGTGTCGCCGCTTTTCTTTCGGTGTTTGCCTGGGCTTTGATCGGCGCCTCGCCAGCAGGCGAGAAACTGAAAGGCATCGCCTGCCGATCCGTCCATCTGTGGTATCCGGCCGCTGTCGGCACGGCATTCTACAACGAACTGACAGTCTATAAATCTGCTGACGGGACTTTCTTCATGGTCTGCGGGTGGAGTAAAGGCTACTTCGGTATTCAAGAATTGGCGAATGGGAAGAAGCTGGTGATCTTTTCGGTCTGGGAAGCTGCTGCCGGCGACACGGAAGAGGCCGAGGTCGCCGGTTGCGTCAATCTGCGTCGGCTGGCCGAAGTTTGTTTCAAGTACGATCCCAATTCGCTGATTCACGGAGTCTTTCTGGAGAAAATTGCAGGGCGGTTGCGGCATCCCCGGGCCCTGTCGGCGTTCATTGAAGCACGCGGCGCCCGACCAGCGGATAGCGGCGGCGTCAAATTCGATCGTATCTTGCCTAAACCGAGCGTCGCCGGACTTGGTGCCGAGGCCGGCTATGGCAACGTTCCTTTCCATCGCCGCGAGTTCACTGCCGAGGCGATCACCGCCTATTTCACGCTTGACCTGGCCCAGTTGCGTGGTTACGGCCTGGGCGATCATGCCACCGACTTGCTGATCGCCCTGTCGCTGTGGAAAATCCGACGTTTCCTGGAGACCGGCTTGCGGTTGCGCACCGCCTGCGATCTGGAACTGGTCGGCGAACCCGTGGTCAAACAGCCCACAGGATTCCAGCTACCCACGACGGCAGCGCTGACGGCAGCGCTGAAGCAGTTGATCCAGGCTTGTCAAGCGAAATTCGCCAAACCTCCGGTGACCGAACTGACCTGGACTGCGGAAGCGAAAAAATCGGGCAAGAAGGCCGGTGCGGAGAAGCCCGCCGATTAATGCTTGGGCATCCTATGGCAATTCTCATCAAAATCTCTTTCCTGAGCGGTCGCTATCACGCCACGGTGTGGGGTCGGCACGTCAACGAAAGGGTGGCGGAGTGGCCGCCGTCGCCGTGGCGCTTCCTGCGTGCCCTGGTGGCGACCTGGCGACGAAAATGCCCCGAACTGGGTGAGTCGGAAGTTCGCCGGGTGCTGGAGCAACTCGTCCAGCCGCCCCGCTTTCACTTACCTCCCGCGCGGGTCGCTCATGTCCGCTATTACCTGCCCTGGGAGAAAAAAGGCCCCCAGGACCGAACCTTGGTGTTCGACACCTTCGTGGTGGTGGCGCCGGATCAGGCGGTGTCCATGTATTGGCCGGAGGCTCGGCTGGAGCAATCCGACCACGCGATCCTGGAACGTCTCCTGGCGAATCTCACCACCCTGGGCCGCGCCGAAAGCTGGGTTCAGGCCGCACTCGCCCCCGACGCCGATTCGCTCGACTGCAATTGCTATCCCGCCCAGCAAGCGGGAGCCAACCAGGAACTGGTCGCTGTCTTTTGTCCCGACCCCGATACCGCTTTTGCCAGCACTCATTATCCCTTGCCGCAAGCCAGAAAAGGTCGGCGCAAAACCGTGGACCCGAAGGACTATCTTTTCGACTGCCCGCGCTGGCATCTATGTCTGGACACGCAAATCTTTCAGCAACAGCGCTGGCCGAATATGCCCGGGGCACGCTGGCAGTGGTACGTGCGTCCGGCAGAAGCCTTGGCGGCGCCAGCGAGGGAGTTGGCCATGATACCTGCGATACAGCGCACGCCCGATCGGCCAGCAACGGTGGCCCGCTTTCTGCTCGATGCGGCGGTGTTGCCATCGGTAACCGATGTCGTCCGGGTGGCGGAGTCCTGCCGCCGCGCCCTGATGAGTCAGTTCGCGCACTGGTGCCGGCGTCACCCGGAGCGTGCCCATCACTATCGCCGACCGGGCCAGGAGGATGCCTACAGTTCACCGACTTTTTCCGGCAAAGACCACACGGGTACTGCGCTGAAGAATCATCTGCATGCCTATTATCTGCCGACGGCCGAGGGGACGGACCCCCGCCGGATTACTCATATCACGGTCTTTGCCCGCGCCGGCTTCAGCGCGGAGGAGGTGGCGGCCCTGAGTGGTTTGCGTGTGCTGGCGGTGCCGGGGTGGTCGAAGAACACTTGCGCTGTCAACAGGTCGGCCTGGGCAAAGCGGAAGATTTTACGGTGGCGTTAGTGCAGGAGTCAGCCGAGTGGATCTCCGCGACGCCCTTCGTTGGCCCCGCCCATATTGGCCGCAGGCAGCAGCAGCGCTATTTGCTCAAGGCCTTGCGCCGCGAACTGCGACGCTGGCTGGAGAGACAGTATCCCGGACAGTCTATCCAGGCAGTGCCCGCGTCCATCACGCTGGGAGAGACCCCGGCGCGACTGCCGGCGCTGGAGTATCGGCGGGCGCGCCAGCGCCGCAGCGCTGATGGCTACCATCGTCCCTGCGGTTTCTTCCGGCTGACTTTTGTGGACGCCGCGGGGCAGCCTGTCCGCGTGCGGGGGCCGATCTGTTTGGGTTACGGCAGTCATTTTGGCCTGGGCCTGTTCCTGCCGCAGGAGAGCTAATTTATTCTTTATCATTGACGCTTGCTGTTGTCCGACTTGGCGGCACTGTCGCAGGCGTCGAAGCTGACCCCGAGGATGCCCCAGAGGATGCCCCCGGCGATGGGCCCGAAGATGGTCGAGCCGATGGACTTCACTTTGTTAACCCGAGGATGCCCCCGAGGATGCCCCCGGCGATGGCCCCGGCGATGGCGCTGCCGATGGCCCCGCCGATGGCCCAGCCGATGGCCGAGCCGATGCCCGTGATGGCCCCGAAGATGGCCCCGAAGATGGCCGAGCCGATGGCCCCCCAGATGGGTCCGTCGCTGGCCCCGCTTTCTTGACCTGGACGCTTGCTGTTGTCCGACTTGGCGGCACTGTCGCAGGCGTCGAAGCTGACCCCGAGGATGCCCCCGACGATGGCCCCCCAGATGGCCACCCCGTGGGCTTTCCACGGGGACTTCACTTTGT
>Ga0209479_1002521_pt1 | contig 12628 bp, 14 predicted proteins | sample DewCreD2012metaG_2_FD_184112 | JGI IMG/M metagenome (GOLD analysis project Ga0209479, IMG submission 184112) | Hot spring sediment bacterial and archeal communities from British Columbia, Canada, to study Microbial Dark Matter (Phase II) - Dewar... ...
GCTTTAAAAAGAATCGACCAACTCAAAGTTCCGCAAAAATCACGAACTTGCAAGTAAACGGCTTTTCATAATCCAGTGTTCATGCAGGTTTCAGAAGAAAAAATATCATTTTCACGCATTATTGAGGTTTATATTCAATCCATCCGCGTTCTATGGGTTTCGAAAATACTCCTGTCAGGCTTAAATTTATTTCCATCTTTCAGTGAGGGAATACTCCCTTCTATCTCTTTCCCAAAATCATCGCCAGAAGAGCCATCCTCACGAAGATTCCGTTTCGAACTTGACGAAAATAGGCAGCCCCTGGATAGGTATCCACTTCTGGGTGAATCTCATCGACCCTTGGCAAAGGATGAAGGAGAACGACTTTCTTCTTCAGTTGGCTTAGAAAATCTTGGTCGATGATGAAACTTCCCTTTACCTTTTCATATTCAGAGAGATCTGAGAAGCGCTCTTTTTGAATCCTGGTCATATAGATCAAGTCACTTCGAGACGCAGCCTCCATCAAGTCTTCAGTCTCAACCACTTCCAATCCCTTTGCTTTCAAATTGGAGGTAATCTCTTCCGGCATTCTGAGGAGGGGTGGAGAGACGAAGAAGAGTCGTGTCTGATAGTGAGAAAGCAGTTCCACCAAGGCATGAACAGTTCGGCCATATTTGAGATCTCCGACCAGGGAAATGGTTAATCCTTTCAGCTTTCCAACCTCCTTGCGAATGGTATAGAGATCCAGAAGGGCCTGAGTGGGATGTTGCCCGGCTCCATCTCCAGCATTGATCACCGGGACGGCAGAGACCTCCGCTGCTTCTTTTGCTGCCCCGATGCGGGGATGTCTTAGGACAATGACATCCGCATATTGCGAAACAGTGCGCACTGTATCTGAAAGGGTTTCGCCTTTCGCCACTGAAGAACTCTCCACTGAGCCCATACCGATCACACCCCCTCCAAGACGCTGTATCGCCACCTCGAAGGAAAGGCGAGTTCGAGTGCTTGGTTCAAAAAAAAGGGTTGCTAAAATCTTACCTTTCAATAAAGAGATAGAAGACTTATGTTTAATTTCTTTCTCAAATTCCGAAGCCACTCGAATAATAGTTTCAATCTCTTTTGGGGTAAATTGGTTCCCGTGAAGGATGTGTTTTCCTTTAAGACTACCCATTTTTTTTCCTCCTATTAAATTATTTAAAAAATTTTAAAATTCAGTATTTTATATCATAAATTTAAATAAAATTCTTAGTTTTTTTAACTCATCGCTCCTGGTGGATGAGATAGGCTTTAGAGGGGTATGACTAATCGAATCTCATAATTTTTGTTCTAAGAAATTCTCCTTGACCTGGCTCTCCTTTCATCTCTCCGTTTTCGATCAATATTCTCCCTCTCTGGATCACAAGAACTGGTTTTCCTCTACATCTTCTCCCTTCATAAAGGGTATAGGGAGCTTTTGAATGTTGAGTTTGATACCGAATTTGATGGATTTTTTGGGGGTCAAAAATGACGAGATCTCCATCGGCACCCTTCTGAATCACTCCTTTTTGGGGATAGAGGCCAAATATCTTTGCAGGCATCTCTGAAAAAAGTTGAATTAATCGAGTAAGTTTGATTCTCCCCCGATTTACTCCTTCATCATAGGCCACTGTTAACATGGTTTCTGCTTGAGGGGATCCATAAGGCGCCTCAAAAAAGGGATCCTCCCTCTTTTTTGTTTTTGGAGCATGATCACTCGCTATTACATCGATGATTCCTTCATGAATGGCTTTCCAAAGGGCTAAACGATCCTTCTCAGTTCTGAGGGGAGGACCGATCTTGGCCGGGGCGCCCCATTTTTGAAGGACTTTATCGGTCAGGGTCAAATATTGGGGGCAAGTCTCCACATAGACTCTTTGACCTTCCTTTTTTGCTTGTCGTAAAACCTCAACCCCCAATGCCGTGCTGAGATGGACAATATAGAGGGGACACCTCATCACTCTTGCGATGGAGAGAGCCCTAAAAATCCCTTCGGCCTCCAAGATATCCGGTCTTGTGTTCAAAAAGACCCTCTTTTGATCCTCTCCCCTTCTTAAAGAGCGATCCTCCAGATAATCGGTTACCAGTCCATTCTCTGCATGAACCATCGCCATTCCCCCACACTGAGAGATGAGGTCCATGGCCTCTGCAAGGTGATAATCGTCTGTCATCCAACCGAGTTTGGCATAGGTCATAAACATCTTAAAGGAACTTACCCCAAGTTCAAAGGCCTTTGGGATTTCCTTGATTTGAGAGGCTGGATCAAAAAGGGTTCCATGAAGCCCAAAATCAAGATAGGATTGCTTCAATCCATCCTCTTTGTATTTTTCAATCGTTTCTATCAACTTCATTCCAGGTTTGGCATAGGCGAAATGGATAAGGGTTGTTGTTCCACCAAAAGCGGCCGTATAGGAAACCCCTCCCATATCATCTTCATAGACTGGATGAACATGAACGTCGATGATCCCGGGGAAGACATATTTACGTGAGGCATCGATGACCTTCTTCGCTTCCTCAGATTTTAATCCCTTTTTTACCTCTACAATCTTTCCCCCTTTCAAGGCCACATCACACTTTACGATCCCTTTACCTGTAATCACCCACCCTCCTTTAATTAAAAGATCATATTTTCCGTTCATCGATTTCACTCCTAATAGTGAGTCTTCAATGTTTAAAGGGTCAAAGCCAGTAGAGCCTTTTGGGTATGAAGACGGTTCTCTGCCTGATCAAAGATGATGCTGTTTGGCGAATCGGCGACCTCATCGGTGACCTCTTCTCCACGATGGGCAGGAAGACAGTGCATAAAGAGGCAGTCCTCTTTGGCCTGTTTTAACAACTGGATATTGACCTGATAGGGCTGGAAGACCTTGATCCTTTCTTCCCGTTCTTTCTCTTTTCCCATACTCGCCCAGACATCTGTATAGAGGATATCCGCTCCTTTGACGGCTTCGAATGGATCCTCCGTCAGTTTCACTTCTGATCCATTTCTTTTTGCTTCGTCTTTGGCATAGGCGACCACCTCAGGGTGAGGTTGATATCCTTTCGGGGAGGCCACTGTTATATTCATACCCATCTTCGAACATCCGTAGAGAAGGGAATGAGCTACATTGTTGCCATCTCCTACATAGGCAAGTTTTAATCCATAGAGTCTTCCCTTTTTTTCATAAATGGTAAAGAGGTCCGCGAGGGCCTGACAGGGGTGAGAAAAATCCGAAAGCCCGTTAATGACAGGGACTCTTGAATACTTGATGAGATCAAGAATCGTTTGGTGTGAAAAAACTCTGGCCATAATTCCGTGGACATATCGAGAAAGGGTCTGTGCCGTATCCCCGATGGTTTCCCCTCGTCCTAATTGGAGATCGCCTGCGCTGAGATATAAGGCATATCCACCTAATTGCCACATTCCAACCTCAAAGGAGACACGAGTTCGGGTAGAAGGTTTTTCGAAAATCATCGCTAAGGTCTTACCTTTCAGTAAAGGATGATCCTGACCTCGAAGCATCTGGAGTTTGAGTAATTCTGAAGTTTTAAGAATTTCTTCGATCTCTTCCCGGGTGAGATCCTTTAAGCTGGCTAAAGATTTCCCTTTCATCCTTACGGCCATTGTCCTCCTCCTGATGTTAAGATTGAAACGGGGTGCTCTCCATGAGAGCCCAGTCCTCTATGGAAGAAAACTTTAACAACATCTTTTCTTTATTTCAAGAAAAAAACGGATGATCTGAAAACCCCTCACTGAAGGGTGGAATAAATTTAAGCCCGACAGGAGTATTTCCGAAACCCATAGAATGCGGATGGATTGAATATAAATAGATCCTACGAATCGATCTTTCGTAGAAACGGGTTTCTGATTAAAACAAATCAAGGTGATGATTTCTACGGACCATTTAAGGTAGCCGCACTATGGGTTTCTCCAACACCCCTCTCGGGCTTATTCTTCACTTCTGAGTGAGAGAATATATAACCTGAAAACCTTGACTTCCATAAAGGTATTTGTTAATTATCAATAAAATTTGTAAAAAGGGGGTGATGATGGTGTCGAATGTACTGGGGATCATTGCAGGAGTGATAGTCATCGTCATCGGTCTTATCCTTTTGGTCACCTGGTGGAGTATGTTTGTGAAAGGCCTAATGGCCACCGTCCCCATTCTCCTCATCCTCATCGGTGCGGGGGCTTTGGTCTACTTCATCAGCGAGATCAAGTCAAAATTGGAGCTCAAAAAGGAAGAAGCGTCCTCAGAAAAGAAATAAGCCGATTCGAGAGAGGATCGAAAGAGGCGATGGTCGTTTCTCTATCCCTTCGCCTCTTTCGATTTTTTTGACGCTTTTTTATCCCTTCATATGAAAAAATTACAACCCGAAGATCACATCGTAAAAATAGATGAAGAGCTCGGGATCGCTTGGATTCTCTTACCTCCTGATCCAAGCCTGAATGGATTTCAAGGCATCTCCCCTCGAATCATGGACGAGACTAAATTTCTTGCCGCCAAACAGAGAGCTCAGAAGGAGAAAAAAGACACCTTTTGATCCTTTCTCTCATTCTCAATGTTTGATTCTCTCTTGCTGTGCCCCTGACTTTTCTTTTTGAGAAAGAATCCCCCCATGGATGACTATTCCATTAGGATCGGCACTGATCGCTTTTAAATAATAGTGTTCGGCTTTTCGTGCCTCTCCGATCCGCTCATAGCATTCCCCCAAGAGATTCAGGGCATCTTTATAAGTGGGAAGAAATTCAACGATTTCCTCGAGCGTATTGATGGCCATGTAGTAACGACCCAATTTCCAAAAACATACTGCTAACCAATAGTGTCCCTGGTAATGTTTGGGATTGATGCGGATCACTTTCTCGTAATAAGGAATAGCCTTTTCGTAGCTTCCCCTTCTAAAATAGAGGCCCCCTAAATTCATCAATACAGGGATACTCTTGGGTTGTTTCCTCAAAATTTTCTCATATTCTTTTCCTGCTTTTTCAGGAAGGTTGGCCCGCTCATAAGCGTTCGCCTTCCCAAAAAGATAATTGGTTCGGATTTCATCCCATGGAACCTTTTTAAAAATAAGGTCTCCGAGAAGGTCTCTCCATACCGGGATCATAAACAAGAAGAATTTCAGGAAGTTCATCTCTCTTCCCCTTCGATGAAATTTAGTGGAGAATCGATGGGTGTGGATTCAGGAAACATGAAAACGGAAATGGACGATATCCCCATCCCGAATGAGGTAGTCTTTTCCTTCTGACCGAAGGAGTCCCCTCTCCCTTGCCACCGATTCAGATCCACAGGAGATAAACTCTTCAAAAGAGATCACCTCGGCCCGAATGAATCCCCGTTCCATATCCGTATGGATTTTACCTGCCGCTTTCGGAGCAGGAGTTCCCTTAGGAACCGTCCAGGCCCTCAAATCCAGATGAACGATGGTATAAAATGTGATCAACTCCAATATTTCATAACCAACTTGAATGAGCCTTTCCAGACTCGAACCTTCGAGCCCCAATTCTCTTCTAAACTCTTCCCTTTCTTCCTCCCGGAGTTCAGAGATTTCGGCCTCAAGATCACCGCAGATGACGACCACTCGGTGCCCTTCCCTTTTCGCCCAATCGAGCAAGGTCTTAAGACAGAGGCCATTGTCTCTCAATTCAGCCTGATCGACATTGGCAATATAAAAAACAGGCTTGGTCGTCAGAAGATGAAGGTCTAAAAGAACAGCCCTTCGATCCTCACTCAAAGAGAGGTTTTTAGGGTTCCCTCCTCGATTTAAGATCGAGTAAACTTCTCGATAAACCTCGATCTGAAGAGCGGTCTCTTTTGCCCCAATCCGATGGAGCTTCTCTACCTTGGCCAGCCTTTTCTCTACGGTCTGAAGGTCAGCCAAGATGAGCTCTGTATTCACTACCTCAATGTCTCTTACCGGGTCAAGAGAACCAAACTCATGGGCTACCTTTTTATTCTCAAAACAGCGAACCGTATGGGCGATGGCATCCACATTTCGGATATGGTCTAAAAATTGATTTCCTAATCCTTCCCCTTTGCTGGCTCCTTTGACCAGCCCTGCGATGTCAAAAAATTCGAGGGTAGTAGGGGTGACTTTTTTGGGTTGGAGGAGTTTGGCAAGACGTTCTAAACGTGGATCGGGAACCGGAACAATTCCTACGTTGGGCTTGATCGTACAGAAACGATAACTGGCTACCTCAGCACCTGCAGCCGTGAGGGCATTGAAAATGGTTGATTTCCCCACGTTGGGAAGGCCTACAATTCCGCATCGAAACCCCATGAGCCCCTCATATTGGTGAGTTTAATTTTTCGGTGGATTTCTTAATTTATATTTGTATAATAAACTCATGAGAAAATAAAGGGGGCATCTTTGGTCAAGAGGATAGGAGGAGGGTGAGATGATCAAGGCTCAGAACAGAATGCTGGTAGAGATGGCCTGTTCCATTGTCAAAAAAACAAAGGCGAGTGGGGTCTTGCTCTATGGGGATTTAATCCAGGATTATGATTCCCTTTTTAAGATCCGCCAGGAGAAGAAGATCGAGATGATCCTCGCCATCAAAGATGAAGGATTCTATCAGGAAGCCACTGCCTATTTCGATCGAGTCCTTCGTCTTCCAGATATCCCCTTGGGGAGAATCAACCAGATTAAAATGGCCATCCTCCAGGCCCTTTCCGAGGGGCTGGTGAAGAAAGGGGAAAAATGGATCTGCCTCTCGGGGATGCCTCAGGCCAAACTTCTTGATAATCTCCTGATCCTCGATTTTGGAAAAGAGTTTGAGATTCTCTCTTCAGCCGACCTTCCTATCATCTCGGAGATTGTAAGGCCAGAGGTCTTTGAAGCCGTTTTAAAACTTGCTCTGGAGATCTCCACAGAAGGAAAGGAGGGGAGGAAACCTGTCGGGACCATCTTCGTCCTTGGAAGACATGAAGAGGTTCTCAAATTCTCCCATCCGATGGTCATCAATCCTTTTCAAGGCTATCCTGAAGAGGAACGAAATATCTTGGACCAGAGATTAAAAGAGACCGTAAAGGAATTTTCCTCTATCGATGGAGCCTTTATTTTACGTGAAGATGGAGTCATCCTTGCAGCGGGTCGTCATCTGGATGCCTCGGGGGAGCATATTGAGATTCCCCTTGGCTTAGGAAGCCGTCATCGTGCAGCCGCAGGGATCACCAGTCTCACCGATGCCTTGGCCATTGTCGTCTCGGAAGAGACTGGAGGAGTTCGAATCTTTCACCATGGGAAGATCTTTATGGAGATTGAAAAGGAAGAATGAGTCCTCAACCCCCGAAAAGATCGAGAGTGAGGGCTCATTCTTCGATTAGAAGATTCCTGGGAACTTTGAAAGGACAGGAGCCAAGAGAAGGGAAATGACGGACATCAATTTGAGCATGATATTGAGAGATGGTCCTGCTGTATCCTTCATAGGATCGCCGGTCGTATCTCCTACCACAGCCGCTTTATGGGCATCTGACCCTTTCCCACCAAAGTGACCTGCTTCGATCCATTTCTTCGCGTTATCCCAAGCACCCCCGGCATTATTGAGGGTCACAGCAAGAATAAACCCTGTCGCCAGGGAGCTGATGAGAAATCCACCTAAGGCATATTTGCCAAGGATCACTCCTACCAGAATAGGGGCAATAATTGTCATAATGGAAGGAGCGAGCATCTCTTTTAAGGCAGCCTTCGTAGAGATATCCACACATCGGTCATACTGGGCTCTGGCTTTACCTTCCCGAAGTCCTGGGATTTCACGCCACTGCCTTCGCACTTCTTCCACAATGAGTCCAGCCGTGACTCCCACCGATTTCATGGTAATGGCCACAAAAACGGCAGGGATCAAAGCACCGACTAACATTCCAACAATGACGGAAGGAGAAAGTAAACTCAACTCTGGAGGGGCAGTAATCTTTCCATCCGATGTAATCGAAACCAACCCGGCAGCCAAGGCATAGGAAAGAATTAGACCTAGGGCATTTAAGACTGCCGCACCGATCGCAAACCCCTTTCCTGTGGCCGCTGTTGTGTTTCCAAGGGAATCCAAGGCATCCGTTCGTTCCCTAACCTCTGGAGGGAGCTCAGCCATGGTGGCAATTCCTCCCGCATTGTCTGCAACCGGACCATAGGCATCGGTGGCTAAAGTGACGCCCAGGGTAGAGAGCATACTGGCCGCTGCAATGGCTACTCCGTAAAAACTGGCAAAATAGAAAGCAACAAGAGTGGCGAGAGCGACCAGAATCACTGGAGGCCATGTACTCAATAACCCAACCGCAAACCCCCTCACCATAGTGGCTCCGCCTCCGAAAGTGGAGGCCTCAGAAATCTCTCGAGTCGGTTTAAAGGCATAGGAGGTATAGTAATTGGTACTTTCTCCCATGAGAACCCCTGCGATCAATCCGGAGAGAACAGCCCAGAATAGCCCCATTTGGGCATTTAAAAGTCGAATGATGAGCAACGCAAAGAGGGCAGTCAGGATCGAGGCACTGAGAGTCCCTTTGCGAAGGGCACCCAAAAGAGCAGCCATCTCCACCTTCTCTCCCACTCTCACAAAGAAGCAACCGATAATAGAAGCGATAATTCCACCTCCCATAATGAGCATGGGAAGCCACCATGCAGCTTTTAGAGAGGCTTCCGGAGACTGAGTGGGAAACAGAGTTTTTACCCAAGGAGCAATAGCCTCGGGAGCAACGACCACTCCGACAATACAAAGGGTCATTGCAGCCACTACGGTTTCCACGTAGGATTCAAAAAGGTCAGCCCCCATGCCACAGACATCCCCAACATTATCTCCAACGAAATCAGCAATGACCGCAGCATTTCTCGGATCATCCTCAGGAATCCCTGCCTCAACCTTCCCCACCAGATCCGAGCCAGCATCTGCGCCCTTTGTAAAGATGCCTCCTCCTACCCTCGCAAAGAGAGCGACCAGGGAGGCTCCGGTCCCAAAAGCAGGAATGACAGCCAGAAAATTGGGATCCTTATGCCAGGCAAAATAGAGGATGGAGAGTCCAATCACCCCGATGCTGACCACCGTCAGTCCCATGACGGCTCCCCCTCGAAAGGAGACCCTTAACCCTTGATTCAAACTCTCTTTGGCTGCAGCCGTGGTCCTTCCATTGGAACGAATGGCCATGTTCATCCCAGCATATCCTGCCCCCATGGAGCAGATGGCTCCAAAGATAAAGGCAATGCTCGTCTTCCAGCCCAGTGCTGGAATAAGGGCTAATAGGATTGCGGCAATAATAATCACTACGATCTCGGTCCGATATTCTCGATGAATAAAGGCTAAGGCCCCTTCTTTAATGGCCCCCGAAATCTCTTTTATTCTTTCCGTCCCTTCGGATTGCCGTAAGACATAACGAACGAAATAGAGCACAGTGGCAAACCCTAAAATCCCACAGATCACAGAGATCCAAACCAGATCCATAGCTTCCTCCTTTCTATTTAATTAGAGTTTTGTCAAAGGATAACCCGTTCCTTTCTTGAAAAGGGTGAATCTTCGTTTTTATTTTATCCCCCTCTTCGTTGAAATTGATTCATCGCCTTCTCTATCCCCTCCAAGAGCATCGTGACCAAAGCCTTACAAGCCCGAGAAAGGACTTCATCGAGAAGGGTTCTTTCCTCTTCGCTAAAAGGGCTCAGTACATACTCAGCGGGCTCCATTCCATCGGGAGGTCTTCCAATCCCGACTTTTAGTCTTACAAAGGTATTTCTTCCAAGGTTTTCAATGATGGATCGAACCCCCTGATGTCCTCCATCACCTCCTTTCCTTTTAAAACGAAGTCTCCCGAAAGGAAGATCCAAATCATCGTGAACCACAATCAGATCCTCGGCAACGAGTTTAAAAAACTCAAGGGCCTCTCGAATGGCTACTCCGCTTCGATTCATAAACGTCATCGGTTTGAGAAGGAGAATCTCTTGGGATTCGATCTGCCCTATTCCATAAAGGGCCTGGAACTTTTTGGTGGAAAGAGGGATATGATGATTTTTAGATAGACTATCGATAACCCGAAACCCAATATTATGGCGATGGTTTTGATATTGGATTCCAGGATTCCCCAAACCAGCAATGAGTTTCACTTAATTTATTCCTTCTCCTCTTTCTCCTCCTCTGCTGGAGTAACCTCAGCGGCTACCTCCTCTACTTTCTTTTCTTCTACAATGGGTGCCAGAACAGTAGCAATGGTCTCCTCCGGATCTGTAAGGATCTTCCCTTTTTCAAATTTGATATCGGAGATATGGATGGAATCACCGATTTTGAGGGAACTCACATCCACTTCAATGCTATTTGGAATATCTCCTGGGAGGCATTGAATTTCGACTACCCTACGAATCTGGTCAAGAATCCCCCCGAGTTTTGCTCCTTCAGGTCTTCCAACGAGGTGGATGGGGACTTCAACCGTTATCATCACATCCATAGCCACTTCATAAAAATCGGTATGAAGGATCTCCTTTCCAAGATAGTCATATTGTACCTCTTTAAGCATCACTACTTTTCGGCTCGGAAGATCTCCATCCTTTATCTCTAAATCGATCAAGACATTGCCACCGGCCTCTGTTCGAAGGGCCTTCGTCAATTCCTTGCGTGAAACAGTCAGAGGGATGGGTTGGGTTCGAGGGCCATAGAGGATAGCCGGGATCAATCCCTTGGCTCTCAATTTGCGGGCAGACCCTTTCCCTCTTCCTTCTCTTAACTCCGCTGTTAAAACGAGCCTTTCCATATTTAAATTCCTCCCAACCTATCGAATTCAAAATTGAAACTGATAATACCCTGCTTTTCACACAAACAAACAACTCACCGATTCATCCCTGTATATCCTCCTGATGGCATCGGCTAAAAGTTCAGAGATAGATAGGACTTTAATTTTAGGACACCGGGCTGCTTCTGAACGAAGAGGGATCGTATCGGTTACGATTAGTTCCACAATGGGAGACTCCATCAGAATCTCCACGGCACTTCCAGATAGAACAGGATGGGTGCAGCAGGCATAAACTGACTTTGCCCCTTTTTCGGCCAGGGCGTAGGCCGCCCTCGTAAGGGTTCCACCTGTATCCACCATGTCATCGACTAAAACAGCCACCTTTTCTTTAACTTCTCCAATAATATTCATTATTTGTGAAACATTTGGGGCTTCTCTCCTTTTGTCGATAATGGCCAGGGAACTATCCAATCGTTTTGCATAGGCCCGAGCTCGCTCTACTCCTCCTGCATCTGGAGAGACGATGACGATGTCGTCCTCGAGTTGCTTTAGATAACTTAAAAGCACAGGGGCAGCATATAAATGGTCAACCGGAATATTAAAAAAGCCCTGAATCTGTCCTGCATGAAGATCTACGGTGAGGATTCTCGAGGCTCCTGCTGTGGTGATCAAGTCTGCGATCAGTTTTGCTGAGATGGGGGCCCGAGGGGAGACCTTCCGATCCTGTCGGGCGTAGCCATAGTAGGGTAAAACGGCTGTAATCCTTTCGGCAGAAGCCCTTTTCAGGGCATCAATCATAATGAGGAGTTCCATGAGATTATTATTCACAGGATGACAAATAGATTGGATGACAAAAACATCCATCCCGCGGACACTCTCATCAATCTCTACATTGATCTCTCCATCACTGAAATTCTTAACCACAGATTTCCCGATGGAGACACCGAGATGCTGAGAAATCTTTTCAACCAGGGGAGGGTTTGAGTTTCCAGTAAAGATTCGGAGCCACTTCAACTCTTCGTTTTCTTCCTTAAGAAATCGTCTTTTCACCAATTCCCCTTCATCCTTTTAGAAATAAAATTGGCTGGGGTGGGAGGATTCGAACCTTGATAAAGTACTAATAATTTCAATAACTTAACTCAATTTTTTGTGGTGCAAACGGGGTGCAGAAAGTCCCTTTTCGCATCATCTCTTTTTACCTAAAAGTTCTCCTCCTTTAGGCCCTGCATTCCCCAACCTCAATTTAGATTAAAAAATCTTACCATATACTCTTTATTACAGCAATATCAAATAAGCTTCTCAATTCTCTTTTTTATTGCCTCATAAACCTCTTTTCTATGGATAATCCCAAGAACCCAAACCTCTTTTCCAACAATTTTATACACTACCCGATAATCTCCGACTCTCAATTTCCAATACCCTCGAAGGGTCTTTCTCAATGGCTCTCCATACAAATGAGGTGCCTCCACCAGCCGAGTTTCAATAGCTTTTCTTATGCGATTTTTCAGTTTTAAATTCAATAGGGGAATGTCTTCGGACTTCACATCGGGATGGTACCTGAGCTCAAAAGACAATTTACCATACCTCGTTATGCCTCAATGATTTTTCCTTTTTAAAGGTTTTCTCCCTCCTCTTTGCAAACTCAGATAACGCCAGATCCTCTTCGGCTTCCAGCGCCTCTTTCACAAGGTCACGAACCTTTAATGAAAGAGAAATCCCATCTTTTTTCGCCAGCTGTTCAATCGCCCGATATAAAGGCTTCTCCAATACTACATTGATCCGAGGATTCTTAGTTGGCATTTTTTCACCTCCGAATTTTATGTAAGTGATTGTTCAATAATGCCAAAAGCCTTTAAAATCAAGGCTTCCAAAAACTCCCCTATTGATTCCTACCGCAAATTGATCTAACATTACATCCAAACCCAACCCCAGGAGTCAATATGAAAAGACAA
>Ga0209479_1002534_pt1 | contig 12520 bp, 11 predicted proteins | sample DewCreD2012metaG_2_FD_184112 | JGI IMG/M metagenome (GOLD analysis project Ga0209479, IMG submission 184112) | Hot spring sediment bacterial and archeal communities from British Columbia, Canada, to study Microbial Dark Matter (Phase II) - Dewar... ...
GGCGAAGGCGTCCTCTGCCTGCTCTCGGATTCGACCTACGCCGACCTGCCGGGCTACACCCCGTCGGAGGCCGTCGTCTCCCGGGCCCTCCTGCAGGTCATGGCCCAGGCCCCGGCCCGGGTAATTGTGGCCACCTTTGCCTCCCACATATCCCGGATCCAGCAGGTGATAAACGCCGCCTTCGAAACCGGCCGCAAGGTTGCCATCTTCGGCCGGAGCATGCTTCAGAATGTCGAAGTGGCCATTGAGCTCGGCTACTTAACACCCCCGCCGGGAACCCTCATCCACGCCGATGAGGTGAACCGCTACGACCGCCGGTCTCTGGCCCTGCTTACCACCGGGTCCCAGGGCGAGCCGGGCTCGGCCCTCGCCCGCATCGCCAACCGCGACCACCGGATCAAGGTCCACCCCGAGGATACGGTGGTCATCTCGGCGTCCCCGATTCCGGGCAACGAGCAGGCGATAAACCGGACCATCGATAACCTGCTCAAGCAGGGCGCCACCGTCCTTTACAGTCGGATCGCCGACGTCCACGTTCCGGGCCACGCCAGCCAGGAAGAGCTTAAGCTGATGCTTGCGCTTCTTAAGCCGAAATTCTTCGTCCCGATTCACGGCCAGTACCGCCAGCTCTTCGCCCACGCCCGGATCGCCCACAGCGTCGGCATCCCGACCGACAACATCTTTGTCCTGGAGGCCGGTCAGGTGCTGGAGCTTACCGACCGGAGCGCCCGGGTTGCGGGCAAGGTCCCCTCAGGCTACGTCTTTGTGGACAGCCTCGGGGAGCTTGGGCCGGCCGTTCTGCGGGACCGCCAGCGGCTTGCGGCCGACGGGGTGCTCGTTGTCATTGTCACCGTCGATCGGCGCACCGGCCGGGTTCTGGCCCGGCCGGATATCATCGCCCGGGGCTTTGGGGCCGACGGCCGGGCCCAGGAGCTCCTCGACCGGGCCCGGAACGTGCTCATGGAGGCCCTCGACCGCCGGTCCGACCGGATCGCTGACTGGAGTTTTATAAACTCTAAAGTGAAAGAGGTGCTCGGCCGGCTGGTCTACCAGGAGACCCGGTCCCGGCCCCTTATCCTCTCGATACCGGTCGAAATCTAGACGGCCAGGACAGCATTAATGGCGGCGGTCCGAACCCGAGCCCACCTCCGCAAGCGCCGGCCGGCCGGTCGGAAGCCGGAGCGGCGGCCGGCCCTCGCCCGAACCGCAGCCTTCATCGACCGGTTGCCCTGGGTGCTGGGGGCCGCCGTCCTGGCTGCCGGGGCCCTCTGGTTCAGCCGGGAGTTGATTTTCAGTGCCGTCAGCTGGGGACTCGCCCAGGTTGGGTTCGTCCCGCCGGTTCTGCTGGCCGGCGGCGCGCTGGCTTACTGGCGGCTGGCCGACCGGGACCTGCCCCGGGTCGTCCGGTTCCGGCAGGCGCTGGCGGCCGAGGTCTTTGCCCTGGGGTTTGCCGTCCTGCTGGGCGGCGTCTACCCGGCCGGCGTCCGGCTCGCCGGCGTCGACTTCGGCCGGGTTTCCCTCGGCGGCCACCTGGGGGCCGCCCTTTTCGGCCCGAACGTCTTTGTCGGCGTTATGCGGCTGGGCCTGCTGGCGGGATTTGGGGTTGTGCTCCTCCACCCGCGGGCGACTTTCCGCACCGGCCGGACGCTGGTCCGGGCCGGGGTTCGGGCGGCCCGGCAGGCGCCGCGGGTGCTGGTCCGGCGGCCCCGGCCGGCCGTCCCGGCAGTTGCTGCCCCGCCGATTGACCCGACGCCGGTTATCGAGCGGGTCCGAACGGCGGTTGTTTCGGCCGCGCCCGCCAAACCGAACCCGGCCCTGCCGCCCATCGACCTGCTGGAACCGGGCCGGGAGGGTGAGACGGTGACGATGGACAACCGTCAACGGGTTAGACTTATCGAAGAAAAGCTGGCCGAGTACGGTGTCGACGCCCGGGTCGTGGAGGTCAACCAGGGCCCCACGGTTACCCAGTTCGGCATCGAGCCGGGCTGGGAAGTCAAGACCCGCATCGTCAAGGAGCGGGACGCCCAGGGCCGGATAAAGTACGACAAGGACGGCAACCCCAAGATTCGGATTGAAGAAGTCTCCCGGACCCGGGTAAAAGTGCGGCGCATCAAACAGCTTGAGGAGGACCTGGCGGTTGCCCTGGCGGTGCCGTCGGTTCGGATCGAAGCCCCGGTCCCCGGCAAGCCTTACATCGGCATCGAGGTGCCGAACGTCAACACGACCCTGGTCACCCTTCGCCAGGTGGTTGAAACGCCCCAGTTCCGGCGGCTGGCCGCCAAATCCCGCCTTGCCCTGGCCCTGGGGCAGGACGTTGCCGGCGAGCCGATTGTAGCCGACCTGGCGGCCATGCCCCACCTGCTCATCGCCGGGGCCACCGGGAGTGGGAAATCCGTCTGCCTGAACTCCATCGTCTGCTGTCTTTTGCTCCACAACACCCCGGAGCAGGTCCGGCTGATTCTGGTCGACCCGAAGCGGGTTGAGCTGGTCCAGTACAACGATGTGCCCCACCTCCTTGCGCCGGTTGTGGTCGACGTGGACAAGGTGATCGGGGTCCTCAAGTGGGTCACCGGGGAGATGGATAACCGCTACCGCCGGTTTGCGGAGGTTGGGGTTCGCAACATCACCGCCTACAACGCCTGGGCCGCCCGGGAAAAACAGCCGGCCCTGCCCTACATTGTGCTCATCATCGACGAGCTCGCCGACCTGATGATGCTGGCCCCGGACGAGACCGAGAAGCTCCTCTGCCGCCTGGCTCAGCTCGCCCGGGCCACCGGAATCCACCTGGTTCTGGCGACGCAGCGGCCGTCGGTGGACGTGGTGACCGGCCTGATCAAAGCGAACTTCCCCTCCCGGATAAGCTTTGCCGTCTCGTCCCAGGTCGACTCCCGGACGATCCTGGACACGGTTGGGGCCGAGAAACTGCTGGGCCGGGGCGATATGCTCTTCCTGCCGGGGGATGCCCCCAAGCCCATCCGGCTCCAGGGCTGTTTCGTCTCCGACGCCGAGATCGAACGGCTCGTCAACTGGTGGCGGGCGAACCGGCCGCCCCAGTACGTCGAAGACCTTATAAACATAAAGGGCTGGTCTGAGGACGAGCAGGAAGACGAGCTTCTGGACGAGGCCCGGGCCCTCCTGCGCCAGCACGGCCGGGTCTCGGTTTCATTCCTTCAGCGCAAGCTCCGGATCGGCTACAACCGGGCGGCCCGTCTGCTCGAACAGCTCGGCGAAGAAGAGGACGAAGATTCAGAGGGCTAGCGGCCCGGCACCATCGGGCCGCTAGCCCTGGAACCAGCCTGAGGCGCGGCCTCGAGGACTTAAGCCTGGGTCTGGGACGACTGGGCCTGTGCCTGCTGGGGAGCGGGCTGGGCCTCGGGTCGGGGCAGTCCCGGCGAAACGAAGGTCGGGTCGAAAATCTGCGACCGGATGAGGCCGGCGATCTCGTGGACCGTCCAGCGCTCGGGCTTCCACATGTGGCGGATCGGCCTCTCCTCCTGGGCCCGGGCGACGATTCCACCGCCCACGTAAAAGATCTGGCCGTTAATCCAGCCGGCTTCCTCACTGGCCAGGTAAACAACCATCGGGGCGACATCCTCGGGCTCCCGGCTCATCTCAAAGCGGGGCCGGGCAAGGCCCATCTGCTCCCGGATCTGCCGGGCCCGGTCAGGCACCGTCGCGGTCATTCGGGTGTTTGCGCTGGGCGCAATGCAGTTAACCGTGATCCCGTAGCGGCCCAGGTCCAGGGCCGCAACCCGGGTGAGACCGGCGATGGCCGCCTTGGCCGCCCCGTAGTTGGCCTGGCCGGTGTTGCCGATAAGGCCGCTGGAAGAGCTGAAGGTGATGATCCGGCCGTAGCGCTGCTGGCGCATGAGGACCGAGGCCGGCTTCATCACCGTGAAGTGGCCCTTAAGGTGGACCCGGATGACCTCATCCCACTCCTCCTCGGTCATGTTGAAAATCATCCGGTCCCGCAGAATCCCGGCACAGCAGACCAGGATGTCTATCCGCCCAAAGTTGTCAATGGCCGTCCTGATTATCCGCTCGCCGCCTTCCATGGTGGCCACCGAATCGTAGTTGGCCACCGCAACCCCGCCCCGACGCCGGATCTCCTCGACGACTTCGTCGGCCGGCCGCTGGTCAAAGCCGGTCCCATCCACGGCCACCCCGGGGTCGTTGACCACAACCCTGGCCCCCTCCTCGGCCAGCAGCAGACAGATGGCCCGGCCGATTCCCCGACCGCCGCCGGTGACAACCGCTACCCGGTCCTGAACGATGCCCATTGCTATGCCTCCTTCAACGCCGGTCGTCGATTTCAGCTAAGTATACCCCAAAACAGCCGCGGACCGGGATGTGCCATGCCCTCACTCTCCGGTAAAATCCATGTGGAGTGAAGATGCCGACCCTGGAAGAACGCGTTGCCGCCCTGGAAACCGCCGTCACGGCCCTTGCTGAAACCCTCAAGGCCGGCCAGGAGCAGTTGGCCGGTGCGGTTGAGCTTCTCAAGGACCTGGTCGCAACCCTGAGTCCGCTGGCAGACTCGGTCAGGACCCTGACGGACGCCCAGGGACAGCTTATCAGCGTGGTCCGGACCCTGGCCGAGGCCCAGGCCCGGACTGAGTCTCGACTCGCGGAGCTGGCCAAGGCCCAGACCCGGACTGAGCAGGCTATTGAGACCCTTACCGGCCGGGTCGACAGGCTCGAAGAGGCCGTCACGCGGCTTACTGAAGCCCAGACCCGAACCGAAGAGGAGCTCCGGGTCCTTACCGGCCGGGTCGACAGACTCGAAGAGGCCGTCACGCGGCTTACTGAGGCCCAGACCCGAACCGAAGAGGAGCTCCGGGTCCTTACCGGCCGGGTCGACAGACTCGAAGAGGCCGTCACGCGGCTTACTGAGGCCCAGACCCGGACTGAAGAGCGTCTTACCCGTCTCGAAGAGACCGTCGCCCGCCTCACTGAGGCCCAGACCCGGACTGAAGAGCGCCTCGGCCGCCTCGAAGAAGCCGTCACGCAACTGGCCGAAGCCCAGGTCCGGACCGAAAAGCGCCTGGATGGTGAAATCGGTCGGCGGGAAGGCGAACGCTACGAGCGGCAGATTGCCCTGAAGGCCTATGTCCTGCTCGGACCGGGCTGGGGCGGCCGTCCCGAAATCCGGCCGGAAGTTCCGGACCGGGTCAATGAGGCCCTCGCCCGCGCCGGGATTGTCCCGGACGACGAGGCCAACCCGAACCTGGCGGACCTGCTCTGGTGGCCGAAGAACCTTCCCGATACTGTCATCGTCGTCGAAGCCTCACTGGTCATCGATTCGGGCGACGTTGCCCGGGCCAGGCACCGGGCCGAAACCCTCAGGGCTGCCGGCCTTGAGGCGCACCCGGTGGTGGTCGGCCGGGTCCTGCCCGACCGGGTTCGAGAGCTGGCCGCCGAACTCGGCGTTGAGTACTACGTCGAGGGCGAAGGACCATCCGCCGGCCTGGTCCGCCTCCGACAGGCCCCGCGGGGCTGACCCCCAGAGCCGATCGGTGTTGTGCATATCCTTGTGGATAAACCCTGCTATCAGGACCGGTTCGTGACATTGTGCAGGTTCAGAAAGATTTGAGACAGCCACCCGGCCTATAGGCCGGGTGGGCCGGCCGCAAGCTTGACTTAAAAAACATCGAGGGGCATCCTTCCGGGTAGAGAACAAACACCAGGAGGTGCCCCTCGATGCGGGTAGTTGGCCTACCCAGACAATTTTACCAGGCCAACCGCATAACGGTATCCGAGCTCAGCCCCAAAGCCCAGCAAAGGCTGCACCTCATCTGGTCAGTCGATAACCTCAAGGCCGAGGGCTTAAGCGTCGAGAAGGCCGCCGAATGCCTCGGAATCGCCCGCTCAACTTACTACCGCTGGCAAAGGCAGCTTAAGAGCGAAGGCCCAAAAGGCCTTGAGGACAGGAGCCGCAGGCCTAAAAGGTTTAGAAAACCTGCCTGGGAGCCCGGGCTCATCCTGGCCGTAAAGGACCTCAGGCAGCAACACCCCGGCTGGGGCAAGGCCAAACTTGCCCCCATCTTGAGGGACCAGGGCTTTTCGGTCTCGGAATCCACCGTGGGCCGCATTCTGCGTTACCTTAAGCGCCGGGGTCAGCTCATCGAGCCGCCCAGAAACGGGGTAAAGGCCCGCCGAAGAAGGCTTAAACGCCCCCACGCTGAGCGAAAACCGAAAGATTACCGGGCTGAGGCGCCCGGGGACCTGATTCAGCTCGATACCCTGGATGTCAAGCTCACCTCCTGGTTTGGATTCAAGCACTTTACGGCTCAGGATACGGTAAGCCGGTGGAACGTGGTGGCAGCCTACCCGAGCGCCAGCGCCAAAAATGCCCGGGACTTTCTCGAAAAGCTCATCGAACGGACACCTTTTGAGGTCAAGGCTATCCAGGTAGATGGCGGAAGCGAGTTCATGGCCGAGTTTGAGGCTGCCTGTCAGGAACTGGGCATAAGGCTGTTTGTGCTGCCGCCCCGTTCGCCCAAGCTTAACGGTCAAGTTGAGCGTGCCCACCGCAGCCACGTCCAGGAGTTCTACGACTACTACACGGGCGAACTCTCCATTGAGGCCGTAAACCGGGCCTTGCGGGCCTGGGAGGAGACCTTCAACACCTTAAGACCCCATCGGGCCTTGAAGCTCAAAAGCCCGCTCGATTATCTTAAGGCCAAGCACCCGGACAGGATGACCCCCTGTCTCAAATGTCTTGAACCCATACACAGATTGACCGGATGTTTGGGCGTCGGTTATCCTTTAACCGGAACCGTCCATGGCCGACCTTAAGTACAGGTCCCCCAGGGGAACCGCCGACATCCTGCCCGAAGAACAGCCCTACTGGGCCTTTATCCTTGAGACGGCCGTAGGCCTGGCCGAGCTTTACGGCTACCAGCGAATCGACCTGCCCGTCTTCGAGTTCGCCGACCTCTACATCCGGGGCGTGGGCGAGGCCACCGATATCGTCCAGAAGGAAATGTATATTTTTGCCGACCGTGGGGGCGACCGGATGGCCCTGCGCCCCGAGTTTACGGCCGGGATCTGCCGGGCCTACCTTCAGCACGGGCTGTCCAACCGGCCCCAGCCGGTAAAGCTCTGGACGGCCGGCCCGGTCTTCCGCTACGACCGGCCCCAGCGGGGCCGCTACCGCCAGTTCCACCAGTTCAACTACGAGGCCATCGGGGAGCTCGACCCCTGGCTCGACGCCGAGGTTATCGACCTCGCCTGGCGCTTTTACGAGCGGCTCGGCCTCAGGGACCTTACCCTCGAGCTTAACAGCATCGGGGACGCCCGGTGCCGGCCGGCCTACCGGGAAGCCCTCCGGGCCTACTACCGGCCCCTGGTCGACCGGCTGTGCGCAGACTGCAAGGACCGGCTCGAGCGCAATCCCCTCCGCCTTCTGGACTGCAAACAACCGGCCTGCTGGGCCCTGGCCGAGACGGCCCCCCGCTCGGTGGATTACCTCTGCGACGAGTGCCGGGCACATTTTGCGGGAGTCCAGGAGTGGCTTGGCCGCTACGGGGTGCCGTACCGGCTCAACCACCGGCTGGTCCGGGGCCTGGATTACTACACGAAGACGGTGTTCGAGGTCCAGCCGCCCCGGCAGGGTGCCCAATCGGCCCTGGGGGGCGGCGGCCGCTACGACGGGCTGATCGAGGAGCTGGGGGGCAGGCCGACGCCGGGAATCGGCTTTGCCACCGGCATCGAGCGGATCATCCTGGAGCTCAGGGAGCAGGGAATCACTCCGCCGGCCCGGAAGCGGCCCGTCGTCTTCGTGGCCTACACCGGCGAGGCCACCCGGCTGGCAACCGTCGAGGTGGTCGGGCGGGTGCGGGCGGCGGGCCTGGTGGGGGTGCACGCCTTCGGCAACCGCAGTCTCAAGTCGCAGTTGAGGCTTGCCGACGGCCTTGGGGCCGAATATGCCCTCATTCTCGGCGAAGAAGAGTACCGCCAGGGCCGGGTGGTCGTCCGGGACATGGTAACCGGTTCCCAGGAGGTCCTTCCGCTGGAAGAAGCTTTAAGTCGGATTGGACGTCGCTAGGGATGGAGCCGGTTGGTTACAACTACAGTCCGAACTCCCACCTGGATATCGACTGGGTTGACGGGCGGCTTGCGGTGGGGGCGGCCTTCAGCCCGAACCAGGTCGGTCTGCTTAAGGAGCAGGGGATCGGGGCGGTCCTGGACCTGCGGGCCGAGGCGGCCGACGACCCGGACCTGCTGCGCAAGCACGGAATCGAGTTCCTCCACCTGGGAGTTCCCGACGGCGAAGCGCCGGACCCGGCCCAGCTCCGGCGGGGGATAAGCTGGGTCCGTGAGCAGTGGGCCCAGGGGCGACGGGTGCTGGTTCACTGCCAGGGCGGGCTGGGCCGGAGCCCGTGCTTTGCAACGGCTCTCCTCGTGGCCGAGGGGCTCCCCCTCGAGGAGGCGTTCGAGAGGGTAAAGTCCGCCCGCCGTCCGGCGGCCCTCACCGCCAGCCAGTGGGAGGCCCTGCGTCGGCTCGCTTTAGAAGTGCCAGCCGAATAAGCCGCGGCGGGACGGGGTGCCCGCCGGCGCCGGAGGCACGGTCCGGTACGGGGCCGGAATGTAGGTGACCGAGGGGCGGGCCTGCTGGGCCTGGGGGAAGAGGCGCATCAGCTGGTAGACCTCCGGGGGCATCTCGGTCGAGACGGGCAGACCCAGCTCCCGGGCCTGCTCAACCGTAATCGGGTAGTCGTGGGTCCAGGTCCCGCTGGTGAGCAGGTTTGCCACCCGCTCGGCCTCGGCAGGCTCCATCCGCTCGAGCAGGAGGTCCCGAACCACCGCCGCGACCTGGCTGATGGCCTTCCGGCTCATGTCGGCCAGGATGAGGGTCTGGTCGTCGATATCTTTAGGCTGTTTGATTTCAAGGACCTTGAGGATCGACGCCGCCGGAAACTGCCCGATCTGGGGGTCCAGCGGGCCGAGGACGGCGTTCGGGTCCATGACGATCTCGTCGGCGGCCAGGGCGATAAGGGTGCCGCCCGACATCGCGTAGTGGGGCACAAAAACGGTCACCTTACCCGGCCGCTTTTTCAGGGCGAAGGCGATCTGCTCAGCCGCCAGGACGAGCCCCCCTGGGGTGTGCAGGATCAGGTCGATGGGCAGTTCCGGGTCGGTGAGCTTGATGGCCCGCAGGACGTTCTCGGAGTCGTCAATGTCAATGTACCGGAAAACGGGGAAGCCCAGGATGCTCATCGTCTCCTGGCGGTGGATGAGGGCAATAACCCGGCTCTTGCGCTTGCGCTCAATCTCGTGGATGAGCCGGACCCGGGCGGCCTCCAGCATCCGCTGGCGGACCAGCGGCTGGAGGGTGACGATGATGAAAAATATCCAGAACAGGTCAAAGACCGTCATCGCGAGCCTCTACCAGGGCCAGTACTCGTCTAAATAATAATAGCTTCGACGCCTGGCAAACAACTTTACCAGGGCCAGGCCGGCGACGAAGCCGCCCACGTGGGCCCACCAGGCCACCCCGCCGAGGGTAGCAAGCTCGTCAGGGGCCAGCAGGCTGAAGACCCCGTTCAAAAGCTGGGAGAAAAACCAGACACCAATGTAGAGGACTGCCGGCAGCTCCGCAAGAAATCCGAAGAAGAGGACGGGCACGATGCCGATAACCGTCGCGGTGGGAAAGAGCACCAGATAGGCGGCAAGGACCCCGGAGATGGCGCCGCTGGCCCCCACCGTCGGGACCGGCGAATCGGGGTTCAAAAAGACGTGGGTAAGGCCGGCCGCCACCCCGCACAGCAGGTAAAAAATCAAATATCTTAGGTGGCCCATCCGGTCCTCGACGTTGTCCCCGAAGATGTAAAGGGCCAGCATATTGCTTATCAGGTGAAACCAGCCGCCGTGCAGAAACATCGACGTAAAAAGGGTAACCCACTGGAAGGGGTCAGGCGAACTTAAAAACCGCTCGGGCACCAGGCCCCAGGTATTGACGAAACCCACCAGTCCCCGCCCCAGGGAGGCCTCGTAAAGAAAAAACGCCGAGTTTACGGCGATAAGGCCCGTGTTGACCAGGGGAAACTGGGTGGCCCTGACCGTATCCTTGATGGGTATCATTAAGTTGTTAGCTCAGCTTGCCCCGGCTGGTTTCAGCCCGTCTGGATTTTGATGGTTCGGCGGGCCGAAGGCTGGGCCTTCGGGAGCCTGATGGTCAGAATCCCGTGCTCGAGTTTGGCCTCGGCCCGACTCTCGTCCACCGGAGCCGGGAGCCGGACCGACCGCTCAAACCGGCCGTAGCGGATCTCCCGGTAATAGTGCCGGGCGGTCTCCTCTTTTTTCTCCTCCTTGGTTTCGCCCCGGATGGTGAGCAGGCTGTCCTCGACCGAGACTTCCAGGTCCTCGGGCTTGAGGCCGGGGACGGCCGCCTTGACGACTATTTCGGTGTCGGTTTCAGCGAGGTCCACGGGCGGGCCGAAGAGCTCAACCGTCGTCGGCAGGCGGCCGAACCGATTCCAGGTCTCTTCAAAAACCCGATTAATGATGTCCCGCAGGGTTGCGAGCTCCCGGGTAGGGTCCCACCGCTCAATGGCCATTCCGCCTCACCTCCACGTGAAGTTGCAGGCTTTGCACCGTTAGGTTAGCAGAGTTCCGGGTCGCCGGTCAAGCGCCGGCGGTGCTAAGATCAAGCAGAATTTCCGGTCCAGGGAGGGGGCAGGATGCGCAAAACCGCAAGAATCGGGGCGGCTCAGGTGGCGCCGGTCATTTTCGACGTCGAGGCAACCCTGGAAAAAACTTTAAAGACCGTCGCTGAAGCCGGCCGGCTCGGCCTCGACCTGGTGGTCTTTCCCGAGACCTACTTTACCGCCTACCCTTACTGGCGGGGAAACGTGACCGTGCGCCAGTCGACGGAGCTGGCTGTCCGGATGATGGAGTCGGCGGTGCGGTGGAACGGTCCGGAGATGGAGGCCCTGGCCCGGGCGGCCCGGGATGCCGGCACCAACGTCGTGATCGGCATCAACGAGAAGGACGACCGGACCGGGAGCGAGACGATTTACAACACGCTGGTTTTCATCTCCCGGGACGGCCGGATTCTCGGCCGGCACCGGAAGCTGATGCCGACCCACTCCGAGCGGGTCTACTGGGGGATGGGGGATGCCCGGGACCTTAAGGTCTTCGACTTCGATTTCGCCCGGGTCGGCGGCCTCATCTGCTACGAGCACCACATGAGCCTGCTCCGGGCGGCCCTGGCCTTCCTCGGGGAGGAGGTGCACGTGGCCGTCTGGCCGGGCTGGTGGTCAATGCACGGCCACCTGGGGGCCAAGTACGGCGACCCGACGAACCTGCGGTCCGAAATCGACGCGGCGATCCGGGAATATGCGGTCGAAAATCAGGTCTTCGTGGTCAGCGCAAGCTGGTACCTGCCCCCCGAGGCGGTCCCGGCTGACCTGAAGGAGGTCATGGGCTATAACCTGGCCGTGGGCGGAAGCTGCGTCGTCAATCCTTCGGGCGTTTACCTGGCCGAGCCGGTCTTCGGCCAGGAGACCATCGTCTGGGCCGAAATTGATAAGAAGGATCGTCTGCTCGCCAAAGCCTACTTTGACTGCGCCGGCCACTACTCCCGGTTCGACGTGGTGAGCCTGCAGACCCAGGCCTTCGGCTGGGAGCCCTACGGGCCGGTTCCGGTCAGGCCGCCTGAGGCCGAAGGGGCCTTGCCCGAGGCCGCCGACGAGGCGGAGGCCCGCCCGGTTCATCAGCCCGACCGCCGGCTTGGCCCCGGTTAAAGGCCGCCGCATCTGGTTGCTTGAATTTCGCCAGAATTCTGGTTAGTATCGTGCAAGGCGGCCGGCGCCCCGGAACCCGGGTGGGGAGACCGCGGCCCCTTAAGGAGCGGGTGATTCCCGGCCGCCCTTCCGGCCTGCCGAACCCAGCTCTGGGGAGGGAAGACTTGTGTTCACGCCGGGGCTTGACCCTTCAGTAGTCAAATACATGTTCGTTGAGGTGCTTGCGCAGACGACCCGGTGTGTGGCCGAGGACGGCATGGTCAGGCTTGAGACCCCATTCCTCCTTCCCGACGGCCACGTGGTTCGGGTTTACCTGCGCCTGGGACCGGAGCAGGAAGTCATCGTGTCGGACGGGGGGTACACGAGCCGGACGGTGACGGTCTTTTCCCGGTTTGAGGATGAGGCCAGGGCCCGCTACGAGAAGCTGCGGCAGATCGCCCGGGACCTCGGCCTGGAGTACGCTAACGGCGAGCTCAGCTTCGTCGCCATGAACCTGGAGCAGGCTATCCGCCGGATCCCCACCCTGGCCAACGCGGTGGTTGCCGGGCTGGGAATGCTCACCTGGTAGGCCGGGGAGATGCCCCTGTCTCAATTGAACCCATACAGAGTTGGGCTTGTCCTATAAAGGGGTGAGGGGTTAAGATCGTGGCGAGATGAAGCGGCTGGATATTCAGCGACCGAAGGCGGTTTTCGAGCTTGCGCACAAGCTTGCCCAGAAGCGCTTCGGCGAGCTGGATAACGCCCCGCCCAGGCAGGGCCACCCCTGGGTC
>Ga0209479_1002535_pt1 | contig 12513 bp, 10 predicted proteins | sample DewCreD2012metaG_2_FD_184112 | JGI IMG/M metagenome (GOLD analysis project Ga0209479, IMG submission 184112) | Hot spring sediment bacterial and archeal communities from British Columbia, Canada, to study Microbial Dark Matter (Phase II) - Dewar... ...
TGGGCCCTGCCACGACGGCCGGGACACCAGCTCCGGGCCGGGCCGCCTGGTCCCGGCTCGACCTGCGGCTGTGGACGGCGCTGCTGGTCCTGCTGGCCCTGGGACTGGCTCCCGTCCGGGCGGCCACCGGTGCCGTCACCGCCTTCACCCATCCCGACGGCCTGCGCCTCGCCTATCCCGCCGGGTGGCTGGCCGCCCGGCGGGACGGGGCGGTGCTGGCCGTGCAGGCGCCGGTCTCGCGCGGGCTCGTCCCCATCGAGCTGCGCGTCACCGCCGCGCCTCGACCCCGGGGCCAGTCGCCCGCGGCCATCGCCGCGGCGGACGTCGTCGCCCGCTCGGGGGCGCTCTCCCTCTACCGGGCCCTCGCCATCGAGCCGACGACCGTCCCCGGGGCGGAGGCGGTGGCGGTCGAGTACGCCTTCGTCACCGACCCGCACGCCGCCGTCCTGGCCGCCGAGCGGATCCCGGCGGTAGTGCGAGGGGTGGAACTGGTGGTCGTGACCTCCACGCGCGTCTTCCGCGTCGACCTGCGCACGAGCGCGGGGAGCTTCGAGCAGGTGCGGCCGACCTTCGACCGCATCCGCCGGAGCGTCCGGGTGGAGGAGCGGTCATGAGCCCGACGGGAGCCATCGTCCGACGCGCGCTGATCGGCCTGGCCGTGCTGGTCGCGGCGGCGGGCCTGGCCAGCGCGGAGGTGAGCGGCGACGTCATCGAGCAGGCGGAGCAGCGCACGGTCCTGCTGCTCCTCCCTACGAAGGACGGGCTGGCACCCTACTGCTCCGGATCCTTCGTCACGCCCCCGGGGACGATCCTGACGGCCTCCCACTGCGTGCGCGAGGTGAAGGGCCCGCGCAAGGGGCAGCTCTACCTGCCCCAGGGACGGGTCGTGATCGCCGTGAACCTCCCCGGCAGGGTCAACCCCGTGCCCAAGCTGTGGGCGCAGTTCGTCGCCGACGTCCCCCAGGACGACCTGGCGCTGCTGCGGGTGGTGGAGCTCCTGGGCGCGGAGGGGAAGCCGCTGCCGCAAGGCTTCAGCGTCCCGCACATGCGGCTCGGCGACGTCGCGCGGATCCGCAAGGGCGACAGCATCGCCGTGCTGGGCTTCCCGGGCGTGGGCGGCATCTCCATCACCGTCGCCAAGGGGCACGTCACCGGCTTCGAGGCCGACGCCAGCGAGGTGAAGCGCCGGATGAAGCACGACGCCGCGGTGGGCGGCGGGGCGAGCGGCGGGCCGGTGGTGAACGAGCAGGGGGAGCAGGTGGCCGTGCACGTGGCCAGCGTGGCCGACCCGCAGCGCGCGGCCGCCGCGCGCTACGCCACACTGGTCAGCCGCATCCCCCAGGCGTGGGCCCGGTACCTGGGGGAGCCGGCGGCGACCCCGCCCGAGCCCGGTCCGGGTTCGGCTCCCGGTCCGGCCCCCACTCCAGGCCCGGGACCTGGAATCCCCCCGGGGCCGCTGCCCGGTGCCGGCCCGGCTTCCGCTCCCGGTCCAGGGACGGCGCCCGGTCCCCGGCCCGTCCCTGGCGGCCAGGGTGTGCTCGTCCAGGGGGTGATCGTGGACGCCGCCTCGGGCAAGGGCATCCCCAACGCAGGGTTCTTCATCCTCCGCCCGGGCGTGGATCCCGAGCAGGCCGAGGAGAAGGACGTGCTGACCTGGGCCCGCACGGACGCGAAGGGGTTCTTCCAGACCACCCAGCGGATCCGCAGGGGCGCGCGGTACCCGGCGGTCGTCCTGGCCCAGGGGTACCAGGGCATCCTCGGCACGCTGACCGTCCCGCAGGATGCGCCGGCCATTCTGCCGATCGGGCGGATCCCGCTGGACCGGGAGTAGCGCGGCCAGCGGGACCTAGGAGCCTGTCCGAGAATCCACCCTCGGACAGGACTTTAGTGTGCTGAAGTCGAATCTCCTTTTATGCCGACCAAAGCGTATCGTCCCTACAGTCCCGACCAATTGCTCCTCCTCCCTCCATCCCTGCGGGAGTGGCTTCCCGAAGGACACCTGGCGTACTTCATCAGCGATCTCGTGGACACGTTTGACTTGACCGACATTGAGGCCGTTTACGAAGACGAGCTGCGCGGGGGACCGCCGTACCACCCGGCGATGATGGTCAAGGTATTGCTGTACGCCTACACCCAGGGAGTCTACGCCTCCCGGCGCATCGCGCGGCGGCTGCATGAGGACGTGGCCTTCCGGGTACTGGCCGCAGGCAACGCCCCGGACTTCCGGACGCTCAGCGACTTCCGCAAGCGGCACCTGGACGCCCTGAAAGCGTTGTTCTCCCAAGTCCTGGTGCTGGCCCAGAAAGCAGGGCTGGTGCGGCTGGGGCAGGTCGCGCTGGACGGGACGAAGATTCGGGCCAATGCGAGCAAGCACAAGGCGATGAGCTATGGGCGGATGTGCCAGGAGGAGACCCGCCTGGCGGCGGAGGTGGACGCGATGCTGCGGCGGGCCGAGGAGGCCGACGCCGCCGATGATGCGCGGTACGGACCGGATCGCCGGGGCGACGAGCTGCCGGAGGGCCTCCAGCGGCGCGAGGAGCGGCTGCGTCGGATTCGTGAGGCGAAAGCGGCGCTGGAGGCGGAGGCTCGACAGCGGGCCGCGGCGACACAGGCCGAGCGGCCGGCGGGCGGACGGCGCCGGCGCCCTCCGGCTTCGCCCGCCGCCGCGCCGCGCCCCCAGGACCAGTACAACTTCACGGATCCCGACTCCCGCATCATGAAGATGGCCGATGGCGCCTTCGCCCAGGCCTACAATGCGCAGGTCGTCGTGGACGCGGCCCACCAGATCATCGTGGCGACGGACGTGACGGCCGTGGCCGCGGATGCGCCCCACCTGCCCAGCCTGGTCGAGACCACCACGCGGCACGTTGGCCGGCCCAAGCGGCTGACGGCGGACGCCGGCTACCACAGCGAAGAGCACTGCCGGCTGCTCCAGGCCGCCGGCATCGACGCCCTGATCCCCCCCGACAAGCTCAAGCACACCGATCGCCAGCCCCCCGCGCCCCGCGGGCGGATTCCCACAGGGCTCTCGATGCGCGAGCGGATGCGACGGAAACTGCAGACGCGCGTAGGATGGGCCGTCTACCGGATGCACAAGGCGATCGCCGAACCGGTCCTGGGGCAGATCAAGGGGGCGCGTGGGTTCCAACGGTTCCTGTTGCGGGGCTTGCACAAGGTGCGCGCGGAGTGGGCGCTGGTGGCAACCGTCCACAACATCTGCAAGCTCTTCCGGGCGGAACGGCAGGTCCGCAGGGTCTGGGCAGCGGGGTAGAGGGAAGGGAGTCAAAGGCCTCCCGAGTCTGAGCGGTGTTCGCCAGGCTGACGTGACCGGGTGAACTGAGGAGTGCGTCGGCATGTTGGACGCGAAATTCACGATCAAGACGAATCCTCGGACAGGCTCCTAGGGCTTGCCCTGCCGACGGGCACGGTACACGGCCCGCTGCACAGCCTGGCCGGCGCGACCGCTGCGGGCCTGGCCGCCGCCGTGGTGGGCAAACCTCTCGTCCACGCCCTCACGATGCCGCTGCGCACGCTCCTGACGCGCGTAGACGGCATGCCGGCCTGGGTGGTCGAGCAGGTGGTGCCGGTCGGCTGGACGGCGGCGCTCGTCGGCGGGCTCTTCGGCGGGGTCTCTCACGCCCTGCTGGATGCGGTCATCCATGCCGACGTGCAGCCCTTCTGGCCCTTCACCGCCCGGAACCCCTTCCTGAGAGAAGGCAGTTTCTACCCCATGCACATGGTCACCGCGCTTGCGGGCCTGCTGGGGGGTGCCGCATGGCTCGCGCTTGCGCGGCGGACTCCCCGTGCGGGACGATAGGACGAGGGCTTCGGGATCATACGCAGGGCAACCGGAAGCCGCCAGCCCAAGCGCCCGTCTGTGAGGCCAGTGCCACGGGATCAAAGACCAGGGCGAAGCGCATAGCCCATGTATCAGGTCGTCGTCTTCCTGCACCTCCTGGCCGCCGTCGTGTGGATCGGGGGCATGGTCTTCCTCGCCCTCGTCGCCATCCCCCCGCTGCGCCGCCTCCCCGATCCCCAGCGCGCCGCCCTCGTGACCGCCATGGGGGTGCGCTTCCGAATCGTGGGGTGGATCGCCATCGCCGTGCTCATCACCACCGGTATCCTCAACCTGGCCTACCGAGGTGTGAGTTGGGAAGCGGTGGCCACCGGCCGCCTGTGGGAGACGCCTTTCGGCCGGATCCTGGCCTGGAAGCTGGCGTTCGTCGGGGCGATGATCGTCCTCAGCGTGCTGCACGACTTCATCATCGGCCCGGCCAGTGCGCGGCTGGCGCAGCCCGGGCAGGCTGGCGCGCCGTCGCCGCCGGACCGGCAGGCCCTGGCCCTGCGCCGCGCGGCCGCCTGGATCGGCCGGCTCAACCTGCTGCTGGCACTGGCCGTGCTCCTCCTGGCGGTGACGCTGGTCCGCGGACTGCCCCATTGACAGCTGCGCGAGGCCGCGCGGAAGCGTCGAACAGCGATGACCTCATCCCGCCCCGGGTGAAGAATGGCTGCGGCGAGACCCGATCCCGTGGTCGCGCCCGCACCATGCCCGGGGTTTGCTCCCTGGCGCCCCGGCCGCTATGATGTCTCCCCGGCACCATGACCGACCCCATCGTCCAGGTCCGCGACCTGCGCAAGCGCTACGGCACGCTCCTGGCTGTCGACGGCGTCACGTTCGAGGTCCGCCGCGGCGAGATCTTCGGCATCCTCGGGCCCAACGGCGCCGGCAAGACGACCACCCTGGAGATGCTGGAGGGCCTGCGCACCCCGGACGGCGGCAGCGCCCTCGTCGACGGCGTCGACGTGCGGCGCGACCCGCGCGGCGTCCGGGCGCGCATCGGCGTGCAGCTCCAGGAGGCCGGCTTCTTCGACCGCCTGACCGTCGAGGAGACCCTGCGCCTCTTCGCCGCCTTCCACGGCCGCCCGGCCCCCGCCGCCGCCCTGCTCGAGCGCCTGCAGCTGGCCGAGAAGCGCCGCGCCTGGGTGCGCACGCTGTCGGGCGGGCAGCGGCAGCGGCTCGCCATCGCCGTGGCGCTGGTCCACGACCCGCCGCTCCTCTTCCTCGACGAGCCCACCACCGGGCTCGACCCCCAGGCCCGCCGCAACCTGTGGGACGTCATCGAGGACCTGCGCCGCGAGGGACGCACCGTCATCCTCACGACGCACTACATGGAGGAAGCGCAGCGCCTGTGCGACCGCGTGGCCATCATGGACCACGGCCGGATCGTGGCCCTGGACACGCCGCGGGCCCTCATCCGCACCCACGCGCCCACCGCCACCGTCGCCCTCGCCGTGGCCGACGAGCTGCCGGACCGGGAGGCGCCCCTGGCCGCCCTCCCCGCCGTGCGGCAGGTGGAGCGGGCCGACGGCGAGGTGCGCCTGAGCACCACCGACCCGGTGGAGACCGTGCAGGCGGTGATGGCGCTGCACCGCGACGGGACGCTGCGCTTCACCCAGCTCCGGGTGGAGGAGGCCACGCTGGAGGACGTCTTCCTGCACCTCACCGGACGGAGGTTGCGCGAGTGAAGGCCAGCCCTCACCCTCCCGTGACGACGACCCGGGCGGATCCGCGGGCCAGGAGGTCCCGGTGACACGATGCGTGCCTTCGGCCTGACCGTCCTGCTCTTCTTCAAGCACTACTTCCGCGACCGCACCAGCGTCTTCTGGGGCCTCCTCTTCCCGCTCATCCTGATGAGCCTGATCGGCGTGGCCTTCGGCCGCGGGGAGAGCGTCACGTTCACGGTCGGCTTCGTGCGCGGGACGGGCCCGCTCGCCGAGGGGCTGCGCCGCGGGCTGGCGGAGGTGCCGGTGCTGCGGGTGGTGGACGAGGCGGACGAGGCGACGGCTCTGGAGGCCCTGCGCCGCGGCCGCCGCATCCTGGTGGTCGTCCCGCCGGATGTGGCCGGCCGCAGCGGCCCGGCCGGCACGGCCGGTGCCGTCGGCAACACCGGTCCCGTCGGCACCCTCCGCGTCTACTTCGACCAGGCCCGCCTCCAGGACGCGCGCACGGCGCTGCTCATCCTCGACCGCTTCGTGGCCGAAGCCAACCTGCGCCTCACCGGCACCGCACCGCTCCTGCGCCTGGAGGCTGCGCCCGTGGCCGGCGCGCGCCGCCTGCGCTTCTTCGACTTTCTCCTCCCTGGCATCCTCGCCCTGACCGTCATGAACTCGGGGCTGCAGGGGACGAGCTGGGTGGTCACCGAGTACCGGCAGCGCCTCGTGCTCAAGCGGGTCCTGGCCACGCCTGTCCACCCGGCGCTCTTCCTCGGCGGCCTGGTGGCGCGCTACGCCGCCACGAACCTGGTGCAGCTCGCGGTCATCGCGCTGGTGGCGGTGTGGCTCTTCCGGGCGGTGATCGTGGGGAACCTGCTTGTGCTCGCCGGGCTGGCGGTGCTGGGGACGCTGGTCTTCGTGGGGATGGGCCTCGCCGTCTCGACCGTCTCGCGCACGCCTGAGGCCGCCAACCTGCTGGGCAGCCTGCTCGGCTTCCCGATGATGTTCCTGGCCGGGACCTTCTGGCCGCGGGAGTTCATGCCCGCAGCCATCCAGCCGCTCATCAGCGCGCTGCCGCTGACCCCGCTGGTGGAGGCGATGCGCGGCGTGGCGGCCCGCGGCGACGCCCTCACCCCCTACCTCCCCGGACTGCTCTACCTGGCCGGCTGGGGCGTGGTGGCCTTTCTCCTGGCAGGGTGGCGGTTCCGCTGGGAGTAGCCCGGGACCGCCATCCCTCCCATCTGCATCAGCGTGGCCAGGGTGGCGGCCGGCCATGTTGGGCATGAGACTCCTCGAGGCAGAGAACCGACAGTCGCCTCCAACGGAAGCGCGGCTCAGGTGGCCTGCGCTTTCTGGTGCGTCCTCTCGTCCGGAGGGTCGTCGCGATGGCAACCGGCGTGCAGTCTCGCCCCGACCGCGCCTGGCCCCGCGTCGTCACCGCGGCGGTCATCGGTGGTGCCGCGGGCCCGGCGATGGACCTGGTGGCGCACCCCGCCCTCCTCCACTTCCGGAACTGGGAGATGGCAGGCATCCCCTTCGTCATCGCCCAGGTCCTCTACACGCCGGTGCTGGCGGGCCTCACGGCGGGCATCCTGGCACCGCACAGCCCCTATGTGGCGGCCGTGCTGGCGCAGGTGGCGGCGGCCATCTGGACGGTGGCAGCGTCGGAGCTGGGGTGGTGGGATCCTCAGGTGTCTGAGATCGCCGCGACGCCGCTCGGGATCCCGCTGGCCCTGTGGGGGGCGCTCGTCACGGACGCGCGCGCGGCGGCGCGGAAGCCCCTGCTGGGATGGGTGCAGGACACGTCCTACCTGCCCGCCTACCTGCACACGGTCTTCGCCACGCTGCCCGTGGCGCTGCGCTGGCTCCCCTCCCCCTTCGGCTTCCTGCTCGGCTGGGCCCTCCCCGCGGCCTTCTTCCTGAACGTCGCCCGGCGGAACCGACGAGCGCGGACCTTCCAGACTTGAAACTGATTTCCCGACGGAGCAGCACTGCCACGGCGATTTCGTTCCATGAAAGCTCTAGAGCTTTGCCTTCCAGTCCAACAGGAGGAAAATCCTCCTCCACATCGTAATTTCGCCTCACGTACTTCGAACGGGTGGTGCATTGGGACTACATTGTTCAACAGCTATTCCCTCAAGAGGGAGGGCCCTAGGAGAGGTCTAAAGTTGGTGGAGGCTCAAATGGATCCAGTAGCACGGCGGCTTGCCCGACAAAAGTGGGCATTTGCTGATCAGGATCCTGCAGCCCTCGCTGAGATTGGCCGGAGAGTAGCAGAAACGGGACGTCGTCGCACTCTCATCACATATTCTGATTTGGTGAATGGCATCGACTTCAGATTGGCAACCGTCAACCACGGTAGACCCTTTCGCCTAGGTATTCCCGAATGGACCGATCTCCACAGGAGGATCATCGGTGACTTCCTCGGTCGGCTTTGTGTCGATACCTACCTTCAGGGGAAGTTCATGGGAAGCGCACTTGTGGTTGCTGAGGACACCAGACAACCTTCTGAGGGCTACAGGAAACTTATGCGCGAGCTTGGGGTCCTCCGTGGATACACTGATGAGGCCTTTTACTCACACTGGCTCGACCAAGTTCAGAGGGCGTACGCTTGGTACGGCCGACAGGAATCTGAAAAAGGCACGTCTCTCAACCCGTCAGACCCAGTTCCATTGGCCAGCCCTACCGTGAAGGACCAAGTTCCGGACTCTGAAAACTCGGGAGGATCCGCTGCACAACGAACCTGGCGCCCCTGGCCGCCTGGGTCCGTCGTCCGACACCGCACTCTTCGCTACATTGGCCAAATCGACGCAACACCGACGACGCACTTGGAGTCAGTCTTTACTGGACCCTGTCGCAATCCTGACGAGTCTCAATACCGTATCCTGATCAAGGGTGAGGACGAACGAAGAACCGCCGCCGAGTGTGAACTCGAACTTCTCGGGATTATCCCTCATCCTGCTACAGAGAGCGGTGTTCTAAAAGAGACCTACTGTTGGAGGTGCAAAGAATTCACCATTAATTATGTATCCGGCGTGCGACATGAGCGGCCAAGCGGGTGTGGATGGGTAATTTGCCCTGAGTGCCGTGCCTGCGGCTGTGGCTATATGTAAACGCGAATTGACATCACCATAGGATCACTTACACACTTCACGAATCTCCCGTGAGATGTTGACAACAAAACCCATGGCAACCGGGGAAGAAACCTTACCTCCATCTTTCGGGCGCTTCCGGCTCATTTACTCCTGCTCGAATCCCTGAGCCTGAAACCTCAGCGTCCTCGCGTTCTCGGTGACGATCCGAACTACGTTCTCGGGAACGCCGTCTGGCACGTCCGCCTCGATTTCCAGCGTCACCTCGACCCGGGCCCCTGGGAGGCCGGCCAGATGCGAGATCACCTCCTGGGCCACCCTCCCCGCATCCGCCCCCGCGCGCACGGGGTCAAGCGGCACCGTGCCATGGAAGCGACGCGGGCGCGTCGGTTTGACCGCGGCAGTGACGATCGTGGTAGTCCGCTCCCCGGCCGTGCTTGAGTCTCCATTCTCCACGCCTAGCGGATGCTGCCGCCCCGCGTCCGGTGTCGTGGGTTGCTGCTCCAGCTGCCGCCTCGCCGCATCGGACCTGACGATCAGACCGCGCGGGTCCTCGGCCGTGAGGTGTACGTTCTGCGCCGTGCGCAGCCCGCGGTAGCGTCCCGCGGCTTCGTCGTAGTCGTCTGCGTAGGCGAACGAGTCCTGGTCCCAGGTCAGGAGAGATACCCCGTCCTGCACCGCCTCCACCAGAACCGACGGCCCCTTGAGCCTGGGCAAGTACAGGTAACGAGCAAAGTCCTCCACCAGCTGTCGCACGGCCACGTGGTCGCCTCGCCACAGCGGAACCCGGTCTAGCTCCATGCGTAACCGGGATCCTGCAAGACTCGCCAGCAGCAGCTCGTCGCGAACCAGGCGCCGGCTGGCCCGCTCCGCCAGCCCCCCCTCGCCCTGCAGTCGGACCTCCTGCCACTCGACAGGGCCGTGGGGGTCGGTCTGCACGGGAACGAGCAGCCACTGAAACGTCTCCGGAAGCCTCGCCTGCACCGCCTCGTCGCTGGCTTTCTTCTGCTGCTCGGCCTGGCGCTGCTGGTGGGGGCTAAGGTCCAGTTGCTCCCTGTCGCGGAGGATCGAATCCCACGCGAGATAGCGCCGGACCGCCTCGTCCAGGTCCTGCAGGCGGGTCCGGTCGGGGGCCAGAAAGACCAGCGTGTTCTTGTACACGCGAGGTGCGCTACCGCGCCACTCCAGCACCTGCTTTGCAAACGCGAGAGCCGGGCTCTCCTGCCCCCTCGTGTGGGGGCGGTCAACCCCGACCACCACGAGCCGCGCATCCAGGTCGTCTGGCACGTCCTGGCTGGACTGCGGAAACGGGTGGACTCCGCTGAACAGGCCACGTGCCCGCGTCTCTTCACGCATGCGCCTCTCCACTTCCCGCGCCACATGCTCGGGCTCGCGCGCCAGCTGGGTCGCCCGTTCCTCCGCGAGGCTCGTCACGTTGGGTTGTGTCGAGTACCAGTATCGTGGCGCGTCCTGGTAGAGGTAGGTGGCCTCCGAGGCGAGTCGCCGGAGGGCGTCGCCAAAGATCTGCGGCGACTCTCCCGGCATGACGCAGCCGAGCTTGACGCGCCGGTCCTCGATTCCCTGGTGCGCGCCCCGCTGGATCGGGGCGGACCCCAGGTACACCGTCCGGGCGACCCGTCGGCAGGCGTGATACCTCCCCAGGTTTGGCAGCTCGGAGTCCAGCCGCGCGGGAAGCGAGTTCGGCCCGTCCACGTCCTTCTCCATGACCGGCGTCCAGTTCTCGGACAGGTAGCGTGTCAGTTCCGACTGCACCCGTGGGTCGTCCAAGGGAATGGTGGAGGGTAGGATCAGGGGGTTCCGGTCGCCCCGTTCCCACAGGCTGTAGATCACCGCGGCCATCAGGCGCAGCACACCCCGGGTCCGCTGGAACTTCGTCAGGGTGGCCCAGTCCTCGTACAGCCGGGTGAACACCTCGGGGTGGATGGGGTAGGCCGACTTCAGCTTCCGTTCGTAGTCCGGCTGGGAGCACTCCGCCGGGAACTCCCCCTTTTGGCTCCGGTACAGGTCTGCGAACGCCCGCGCCACCACGTCGCGGGCCTTGAACTGATCCGGGTTCGTCATGGGCTCGAACAGGCGCCGCCGGACGATCTCAAAGCTCTCCTCCGCGCTCGCAGGCCGCCAGGGCGACTCCAGGCGGCCGACCACGTTGCGCAGCCGTTCCAGCGCCTCTCGTCCGCGCACCCCGCCCACCTCGATGTCCTCGGCGGTCGCGTGCGGTGAGGAGGGGGTCTCCGATGCCGGAAGGGACACCACCAGCAGACACCCCTTGGCCGTCCTCGCGCTCTCCGTCAGGGCCTGGGCGAAGGTGAACTGGGTGTCGAAGGTGCCGCCAGGGAGGTCCGGCGTATCGTGCAGCTGGCGAGCGTAGGCCACCCATTCGTCGATGAGGACCAGGCACGGACCGTAGGCATTGAACAGTTCGTGCAGCGCATCCCCGGGACTCGTGGCGTTTCGGTCGTCCGCGGCCACCCGCGCGAAGGCCCGCCTGGCTTCCCGAGCCCCGCCCGCGGCCAAGCCCAGCTGCCACGCAAGCTCGCCCCACAAGGTCCGTACCTCGGTGCCGTCCGGCTTCCTGCTGGGGTTTCCCGGAGAGATGCGGTTGCCTACCAGCACCACCCGACGGACCTGCGGAAGGCGGCTCACCCCTGCCTCCGCCATCACCGCGTCCACCCCCGGAAGCTCCGCGGGTGGCCGGCCGTCAAACAGGTGGTAGAGGGCGATCATGGCGTGCGTCTTGCCGCCACCGAAGTTGGTCTGGAGCTGTACTACCGGCTCTCCGCCCGATCCCGACAGGCGCTTGACCGCGTTTACCAGTAGCCGCTTCAAGTTGTCCGTGAGGTAGGTGCGGCGGAAGAACTCCACGGGGTCCTGGTACTCGGAAGCCGCTTCTCCCTTGCGTACCTGCCAGAGGTCCGCGGCGAACTCCGCCTGCTGGTAGCGGCCGCTGGCCACGTCCGGGTGCGGGGCGATGACCTCGCGCCAGGGTTTGAGGGCGCTGGCCGCCGCGGCTTCCACGAGGGTACCGCCGAACTTTCGCCTTTCCGCCCGAACCTGCTCGTCGAAGCGCACGCGCAGGAGCTCCAGCTTCATCCGCTCCAGCTCGTCCACCTGAGGGGCCGAGACGGCGGAAAGCAGCCGGCTCGCGGAATCGAGGGCACGGTACGCGTCGTCCGTACTGAGCGTCTCCTGATGCGCCCACTTGTTGCGCCAGTCCCGCAACTCCGAGACGAGGCTGCGCTCAGCCTGGCCCAGGGTGCGCCGGAAGACCTCATTCCACCCGGTCCACATGACCTTGAGCAGCGCCGCCACGTCCCACTCCCGGATCGGCTTGCCTGCCACGTTCCGGTCGTCCTCCACGAGCCGCGACGCCTCCGCCCGGGCCTGACCGCGGTACTGGCTTTGGAACTCGCGCTCCACGAACGGGCCCAGCCCCGCCCGCAGGAGCTCCAACGCCTTTCCGACCCGCTCGTGGTTGGTCACCGCCATCTCAGCCCTCCCTATTGCCCTTCCCGAACAGTGCCTGGATCAGAACCTCCCGGTCCATCTCGAGGTACTCAGCGTCCTCCCTCACAACGCCCGCCAGTGTGCCTACGCGCAGCGGCTGGTGTCGAGGAATCGTGATCTTATGCTCTGAGCCACGGACCGAGGAGACCAGTCTCACACTGCGATGACCTCTTCCGAGCCATGTGCAGTCGAATGACCGCCGGCCGCTCCCCATCGTCGAAGTGACACCGCACCGCGTCGCGCAGCTGCTCCTTGAGGCTTTGGAGGCCGTCCGCCTCGGTGAAGATAGCGTGTCCAAGGGCGCGGGCCTCGTATCCTCTCTCGGGAGATTCCTGCACCAGGAAGATGATCTCTCCGGCCACCATGCCACCTCCTCAGCAGACCCTCCCCCCGTTTCCACCTG
>Ga0209479_1002560_pt1 | contig 12391 bp, 9 predicted proteins | sample DewCreD2012metaG_2_FD_184112 | JGI IMG/M metagenome (GOLD analysis project Ga0209479, IMG submission 184112) | Hot spring sediment bacterial and archeal communities from British Columbia, Canada, to study Microbial Dark Matter (Phase II) - Dewar... ...
GCGAACCCTGGTGATCAGCCAGGTGATCCTCAGCTTCGGCCTGCCCTTCGCCCTGGTGCCCCTGGTCCTCTTCACCAGCCGCCGCGATCTCATGGGCGGGCTGGTCAACGGCACCGGGACCACGGCGCTGGCGGGGGCGCTGGTGACTCTGATCATCGCCCTGAACCTGTTTCTGCTCTACCGGATTGCCGCGGGAGGCTAGCCCATGTTCCGCCACATGCTGGTTCCTCTTGATGGCTCGCGGCTGGCGGAGGCCGTGCTACCGGTCACCGCCACCCTGGCCCTGGCCCTGGATGCGCAGGTGACCCTGCTGCACGTGGTCGAGCCGGGTGCACCGCCCACGGTGCACGGCGACGTGCACCTGACGCAGGCGGGGGAGGCGGACGGCTACCTGCGCGGGGTGGCGGAGGCGATGGCCGCTCGAGGAGTGAGGGCGGCAGTGGCGGTGGGCCAGGGAGCAGATGTGGCCGGGGTCATCGCCAGCCGCGCGGCCGTCCTGGGGACGGACCTGATAGTCCTTTGCACTCATGGCCGCGGCGGGGTGCGGGCGCTGCTATTCGGGCGCGTGGCTGAGCAGGTACTGGCGCGGGGGACGGTTCCCGTCCTGCTCATGGCCCCCACCGCGGTGCGCCGCGAGCAGGTCTGGACGGTCCGCCGGCTGCTCGTCCCGCTGGACGGCAGCACCATGGCCGAGGCCGCCCTGCCTGCGGCGACGGCGCTGGCCCGCGCCCTGGACGCGGAGGTGGCCCTGGTGATGGTGGTGCCCACGGTGGCCACCATCGCCGACGACCGGGCGACGGCCGCCCGCCTCATGCCCACCGCCGGCGCCGCGCTGCTGGACGTCGAGGCGGAGCAGGCGGTGACGTATCTGCAGGGTGTCAAGGCGCGGCTGGAGCAGGAGGGGGTGAGGGTGGCCATGGCCGTGGAGCGGGGCGAGCCGGTACGCGTGCTCCTGGACCGGCTGGCGGGTCCCGACGTGGACCTGCTGGTGATGGCCACCCACGGTCGCTCGGGCGTCTCCGCGGTGTGGGCGGGGAGTGTGGCCTCCCGCCTGGTGGCGCGCTCTCCCCGTCCTGTACTTCTCATCCGGATACCGCGCGGCGGGGATCAGGCTGGCCTGCAATCCGATCTTCCACGGAGCGGGTGATGCGGCCGATGGTGTTCTCCATCAACCACCGAGGTGGTAGTCGACGGGGATCACGCCGCCAAGACCATGGTGGCCTGAACCCACCGCTGCGGGCCGCGGCGCCCAGAGGGGAGGCAGGGAGATGGTAGGAGAGCACCAGCAAGCAGGGGCACCGGAGGTGCGGGTGCGCCGCATCCTCTTTCCCACCGACTTCTCCCCGGGGGCGGAGACGGCCGCCCGCTGGGCGGAGGTGATGCGCCACACCTTCAGCGCGGAGCTGGTGGTCCTGCACGTGCTCGACCTGAGCCTGGCGGGGCTGGCTGGACTTTCCACGCAGGTGGCTATGATGCCGGCCGTGGACGAGCTGGTGGAACGGGTGCGTGCAGAAGCCACGGAGGAGATGGCCCGGCTGCAGGCACGCTTCCCTCAGGCGCGGACCGTGCTGCGGGAAGGCTCCACCCGGCCGACCATCCTGCAGGTGGCCGAGGAGTTGGGAGCCGACCTGATCGTCATGGGCACCCACGGGCGCACCGGCCTGGCCCGCGTTCTGTTGGGCAGTGTGGCGGAGTACGTGGTGCGGCACAGCCGCATACCGGTGCTGACCATCCGGGAAGCAGAATCGGCGTGATCCATGGTGCGCGTCAGGGGCGCGGTCCAGCGGCGCGCACCGCCTCGGGGACCTGGTCGGCAAACTGTGCGAAGTTCCGGGTGAACATCTCCGCCAGCCTCCGCGCCTGCATGTCGTAGGCCGCCGCATCCTCCCAAGTTTCCCGCGCGGTGAGGATCTCCACGGGAACGCCCGGGACGGCGGCGGGGACGGCGAGACCGAATACGGGGTCGGGGCGCAGGGGCACCTCCTCCAGGGCTCCGCTCAGGGCGGCGCGGACCATGGCCCTGGTGTAGTCGATGCGGATGCGCCGGCCCACACCATAAGGCCCACCGCTCCACCCGGTGTTGATCAGCCAAACGGCCACCCGGTGGCGGCGGAGGCGCTCACCCAGCATCTCCGCGTAGACGATGGGGGAGAGGGCCATGAACGGCGCCCCGAAGCAGGCGCTGAAGGTGGCCTGCGGCTCGGTGACGCCCCGCTCGGTACCCGCAACCTTGGCGGTGTACCCGGAGAGGAAGTGGTACATGGCCTGGGCCGGCGTGAGGCGGGCGATGGGCGGCAGGATCCCGAAGGCGTCGGCGGTGAGCATGATGACGGTGCGCGGGTGGCCGCCCAGCCCGTCGCGCGCTGCGTTGGGGATGTGAGTGATGGGATACGCCGCTCGGGTGTTCTCGGTGAGGGAATCATCGTCCAGATCCACCCGGCCCGTGGTGCTGTCGAAGCCCACGTTTTCAAGAATGGTGCCGAAGCGGCGGGTGGTTGCGTAGATCTCCGGCTCCGCCTCGGGAGAGAGTCGTATTACCTTGGCGTAGCAGCCGCCCTCGCAGTTAAAGATTCCTCGGTCGCTCCACCCATGCTCGTCGTCGCCGATGAGGATGCGCTCAGGGTCGGCGGAGAGCGTGGTCTTACCGGTTCCGGAGAGGCCGAAGAAGATGGCCACATCGCCCCCGGCCCCCATGTTCGCCGAGCAGTGCATGGAGAGCACGCCCCGCTGCGGCAGCAGGTAGTTGAGCACGGTGAAGACCGACTTCTTGATCTCCCCCGCGTAGTGGGTGCCTCCGATGAGCACCAAGCGTTGCCCGAAGTTGATGACGATGAAGACCTCCGAGCGGGTACCGTCAACCTCGGGGATGGCGTGGAAGTTGGGCGCGTGGATCACGGTGAACTGGGGGACGTGGGCAGACAGCTCAGCCCGCTCGGGGCGGATGAAAATGACGCGGGCGAAGAGGTTGTGCCACGCGGTCTCGGTGATCACCCGCAGGGGGATGCGATACTCAGGGTCGGCGCAGACGAAGCAGTCCTGGACGAAGAGGTCCTTCCCCTGGAAGTAGGCGAGCAGACGGCGGTGCAGGATATCGAACTGCTCTGGTGGCATGGGCCGGTTCACCGCTCCCCACCAGATGCGCTCCGCGCTGGACGGCTCCCGCACCACGAACTTGTCGTTGGGGGAGCGTCCCGTGTGGTGTCCCGTGCGCACCACCAGCGGACCCAGATGGGCCAGCCGCCCCTCCCGGCGGCGGATAGCCTCCTCGTAGAGCTGGGGCGTCGTCAGGTTCCAGTAGACGTTGTTCACGTTGCGGAAGCCGTGGTGCTCCACTCCGACGCGGCTGCGGGTCCCGTCCGAAGTCTCCATGCCCTCACCTCCTGCGGGCCAGCGTTTGTCCTGCGGAAGTGTTCGCCGCCGGGTGCGGCCGCCCTGGCCACCGGGCGGCCCCGAGCGGGGAGAGACGCGGCCCGCTCGAACGGGTATATGATGGCTGCGTGGATCGCCTGGGCATTCCCCAGCTGGAGCCGTGAGGGACCAGCTATGACGAGCCGTCCACAGGCGCACGTCCTGGCGGCCGGCCGGGTCATCGCCCCACGGGGGGACCTCATTCCCGGAGTCGTGAGAATCGCCGGCGACCGCATCGTGGAGGTCCGCTGGGGTGTGGCACGCAGCGCCGACCTTGTGGCTCCGGAGGGGATCTTGGCGCCGGGACTAATCGACCTGCAGGTCAACGGGGCGGCTGGAGTGGACTTTCTCTCGGTGGGGAACGGCACCGACCTGGAGGGTGTGCGCCGCTATCTGCTCTCCACGGGCGTGACCGCCTTCCTTCCCACGCTGATTTCCGCACCCCTGCACCGCCTGCGCGCCGCGCTGACATGGTGGCGGCGCGCTACAGCCATCGTGGAGGCACCTCGGATCCTGGGCGTGCACGTCGAAGGGCCGTTCCTCAATCCGGAATTCAGAGGGGCGCACGACCCCCGCCACCTCCACCCTCCCGACGACCGCCTGGCTGCCCTACTGGACGAGGTGCCCGGGCTGGTGCGCATGGCGACCCTGGCACCGGAGCTCCCCCAGGCGGGCCGCGTCATCAAGGCGCTGCGGGAGCGTGGCTGCGTGGTCTCGGCCGGGCACACGGCCGCCACCTACCAGCAGGCGCTGGAGGCGTTCGCCCGGGGGGTCCGCGTCGTCACACACCTGTTCAACGGTATGCGGGGCCTGCACCACCGGGAGCCGGGCATCGCTGTCGCGGCGCTGCTCCATCCCGGCATCACCGTCGGGTTGATCGCTGACCTGGTGCACGTGCACCCGGCAGTCATCCGGCTGACCGTGCGGTTGAAGGGGTGGAGACGGGTAGCGCTGGTCACCGACGCCATGGCAGCGGCAGGTCTGCGGCGGCGCACGGCACGGCTTGGGGGCGCGCGCGTGCGCATCACGGATGCGCCGCGACTGGCCGACGGCACCCTGGCCGGCAGCGTGCTGTCGCTGGATCAGGCGGTGCGCAATCTGGTCAGCCTGGGGGTTCCGGTGCGCCAGGCTGTGCTGATGGCTTCCGCGGTGCCAGCACGGGTTCTGGGACGGCGTGATTTGGGGCGCATCGCCCCCGGCGCGCGCGCCGACCTGGTCCTGTTCGACCGGGCGCTGCGCGTGGCAGCGGTGTTCGTGGGAGGGCGGCGGGTCTACGGCGACTGAACGTCGTGGCCGTCTCGAGATCCCGCACCCCAGTGCGAGGGCTCAGACGGGCTAGGAGGCAGCCACGCGCTCGGTCTCTGCGTACTGCCGGTACCAGGATTCGTCCTTCTCGGGAATGCGCACCCGTTCCCACCCGCCGATCGAGGGGTGGTCGAACCAGGGCCGCGCCCGCTCCGCCGTCGCGTTCGCCCGCAGGAAGTTGTAGGTCCCCTCCGTGCGAAGGAATGCGCGCATGCCTTCCAGGTCGGGGTACCGCGGCACGACGTCCTTCCAGATGGCCCGTCCGCACAGGAATCCGCTGGCCCCCGCTTCCACAGCCAGCTCCAGGTTGGTCAGGAACTCCTTGATGTCCACGCCGCCGCTGAGGATGACCCAGGGGCGCCGCGAGGCCTGGTCGAGGCGTCGGCAGAACTGGCGGACCTGGTCCAGGTGGTACACCGCTGGCCGCTCCTTCCCGTCGAAGGCCCCCGCGCAGAATTCCCGTGCGTACTTCAAGTCTCCGGGGAACTCCAGCTTGAGGATATCCACCTGGTAGTCGTCGCGGGAGAACTCCCGCGCCGACTCCACGGTGTGCTCCGGGCGGCGGCGGGCGAACTCCGGCGTGTCCGCCGCGGGCTCGGCGATGGGGTAAGTGACCAGCTCCAGGAGGAAGGGGATGTCCTCCTGCCGGCAGGCCTCGCCCACTTGCCGCACCACCCCTTGCTGGTGGGCCAGCACATCCGCGGAGGCCTCAGGGTTGTAGTAGATGAGCAACTTCACCGCATTGGCCCCCGCCCGCTTGGCCTTAGCCACCGACCACCCCTCCACCAGGCGGGACTTCCGCTCGCGGCCGTCGGGACCGGCCTTCTCGTACCCCGTCTCCTCCGTGGCCACCAGCACGCCCACGGTCCCGGGGATGACCCGCACGGCGCGGGGCAGCCCGTAGACCGGATCCACCAGCGTGGCCGAAGAGCAAGGGGCGAGGACTTCGGTGATCAGTGTCTTGGTCGCCGCCATGTCCTCGTAGGTCACCTGGGCGCTCTCCCGTCCCAGGGCCTGGCCCAGAGCCTTGCGCAGGGAGTCGCGCTGGTCGATGGCCAGCATCTTGAAACGTCCGGCCCCATCCGCCAGCCGCCGCAGGTTCGCCAGCTTCCCCATGCCCATGGTGGTCATGCCGTTCCTCCTCGCCTCACTTGACGATGTTGGCCAATTCGTAGAAGGAAAGGTCGAGCCTGTGCTCGCCGGTGAGCGCCTCCTCCAACGGCAGGGAGGTGATCCGGTTGCCCCGCAGAGCCACCATCACGCCGAACCGGCCCTGCTTGATCATCTCCACGGCGGCCACGCCGAAGCGGGTGGCCAGGACGCGGTCGAAGACGGTGGGGGAGCCGCCGCGCTGCAGGTGGCCCAGGACGGTTACGCGGGTTTCGTAGCCCGTCCTGGCCTCGATCTGCCTTGCCAGCACGTTCCCGATCCCGCCCAGCCGCACATGGCCGAAGGCATCCACCGGCGCCTCCTGGGTGATCTGCACCCCGATATCGGAGGGCTTCGCGCCCTCCGCCACTACCACGATGCTGAAGCTCTTGCCCTGATCGTGCCGCGCGCGGATGCGCTCGCACACCTCGTCGATGGTGAAGGATACCTCGGGCACCAGGATGATGTCGGCGCCGCCGGCCAGCCCGCCGACCGCCGCCACCCAGCCCGCATCTCGTCCCATCACCTCCACCACCATCACCCGGTGGTGAGCTTCCGCTGTGGGGTGCAGCTTGTCGCAGGCGTCCATGACCACGTTGACGGCAGTGTCGAAGCCGATGGTGTAGTCGGTGCCCGGTATGTCGTTATCCATGGTCTTGGGAATGCCGACCACGCGAACGCCCAAGTCCGAAAGGCGCCTGGCCACGCCCAGGGTGTCGTCTCCCCCGATGGCCACCAGGACGTCGACTCCGTGCGCCCGCAGGCAGTCCATCACCCGCTGCGGGCCGTCCTCCTCCTTGAAGGGGTTCGTGCGGGATGTGCCCAGGATGGTGCCGCCGCGGTGCAGGATGCCCCGCACATCTTCGGGGGTCAGCTCCACCAGGTCGTCGGTGAGCAGGCCCAGCCACCCGTTGCGGATGCCGACGATGATGTAGCCCTCCCGCCATCCGGCGCGCGCCACCGCCCTGATCGCCGCGTTCAGTCCCGGCGCATCTCCTCCTCCGGTGAGAATGCCAACACGCATGCACACTCCTCCCGTCCGTGCCTCAGATCCACTATACAGGATGTTTAGGTCTCCCCCCGTGCGGCCGCCAGCGGAGGGGGCTCGTAGGGGGCCACGCGCACCCGCGCGTCAATGACCGCTGCTCCCCGCCGCAGCACCATGATGGGGTTGCAGTCCAGCTCCACGATCTGGGGCAGGTCCTCCACCAGGGCGCTGACCCGCAGCAGCGCGTCCTGCAGGGCGGCGGCGTCGTGCGCCGGCTGGCCGCGGAAGCCGGTCAGCAGGGGGTAGGTCTTCAGGCTCTGCACCATCTCCTCCGCGTCCTCCGCGTTCAGCGGGGTGAGGCGCACGGAGACGTCGCGCAGCAGCTCCACCAGCACCCCGCCCGCGCCGCAGGCGATCACGGGCCCAAACTGCGGATCGTGCACGACCCCGACGATCATCTCCACGCCCGCGGGGACCATCTCCTGCACCAGGAACCCTTCGGGGGTGATTCCACGAGCGGAGAGGGCGGTGGCCATCTGCGCCGCGGCGGCGGGTACCTCCTCGGGAGGTAGGTGCAGCCGGACAGCGCCCAGCTCGGTCTTGTGGACGATCTGGGCCCCCACGGCTTTCAGCGCCACCTCGCCGCCGATCCGCGCAGCCGCATCCCCCGCCTCCTCCGGACTGCGCACCGTCTCCTGGCGGACCAGGGGCAGGCCGTAGCAGGAGAGGAGCGCCTGGACCTCCTGGGGAAGCAGCCACCCCGCGCCGCGTTGCAGGGCTGCCGCTACTACCGCCGCCGCCTCGTCGCGGCGCACCTCCAGTTGCGGTGGTGGCCGGCGGGGCCGGGCACGCCACTCCCCGTAGCGCGTGACCCGTGCCAGGGCGATGGCCGCATCCTCAGGGAAAGCGTAGGACGGGATGTGCACGTCGGGAGCGCGCAGGATCTGGGGGATCCCCCGCGCTGACATGAAGACGGTGAGAACCGGCTTGGCTCCGCGCAGCTCCCGCGTACCTTCCACGATAGCGGCGGCCACGTCCTCGGCACGTGTGACCAGCGGGGGGATGAAGATGACGATTAAGGCATCCACCGCGGGGTCCGCGGCGACGATGCGCAGGACCTCCCGGTAGTGCGCTGCTGTAGCGGAGGCCACCATGTCCACGGGGTTGGTCACGCTGGCCTGCGGAGGGAGCACCTCCCGCAGCCGTCGCTGCGTCTCCTCCCCCAGCAGGGGGATCTCAAGGCCTTCCGCCTCGCAGGCGTCGGCGGCCAGGATGGCTGGTCCGCCGCCGTTGCTGATGATGCCCACACGCCGGCCTTGTGGCGCGGGCTGGTGGGCCAGCAGCAGGGCCACGTCGAAGAGCTCCTCCAGGGTGTCCGTGCGGATGACCCCTGCCTGACGGAAGAGGGCGTCCACCGTGACCTCCGACGCGGCCACCAGAGCCCCGGTATGGGAGGAGGTGGCTCGCGCCCCCGCCCGGGAGCGACCGCTCTTGACCACGGCGATGGGCTTGTGGCGCCCCACCCGCTGGGCGATGCGCGAGAACTTCCGCGGGTTCCCGAAGGATTCCAGGTAGAGGAGGATGACGTCGGTGCGCGGGTCACTTTCCCAGTAGGTGATCAGGTCGTTGCCCGAGATGTCGGCCTTGTTCCCCACGGAGACGAAGGTGGAGATGCCCAGGCCCAGCGTCGCCGCGTGGTCGATCACGGCCAGTCCCAGGGCGCCGCTCTGAGAGAAGAAGCCGATGCGTCCTTCCGGCGGCGCAGCCGTGGCAAAGGTGGCGTTGAGGCGCACGGCGGGGTCGGTGTTGATGATCCCCATGCAGTTGGGGCCCACCAGCCGCATCCCGTGGGCGCGGCAGATCCGCAGCAGCTCGGCCTGCCGCGCCCGCCCTTCCTCCCCTGTCTCGGCGAAGCCCGCGGAGATTACCACCAGAGCGCGCACCCCCTTGCGGCCGCACGCCTCGGCGACGGTGTTCACCTCTGCGGCGGGAACGGCGATCACCGCCAGGTCCACGGGGCCGGGGATATCCTCCACCGACTGGTAGGCGGGGACGCTCTGCACCACCGTCGCCCGAGGGTTGACCGGGTAGACTGGTCCGTTGAATCCGTAGGATAGGAGGTTGTGGAAGATCTCCCCGCCTATGGTGCCGCGCTCCCGCGAGGCGCCGATGACGGCCACGGCGCGGGGCCGGAAGAAGGGTAGTAGCGCGTTGGCCATGGCCACCCGCTCCCGCTGCTCGAAGAGGGCACGCGCCTCCTCCGTGACCGCGGTTGGGAACCGCACGTGCAGCTCGCCCGCCTTCACCTCCACTTCGAGGGGGAAGCCGAAGTCGCGGAAGAGCTGCAGCATGCGGTGGTTTTCTGCCAGCACCAGCGCCTCGAAGACGCGGATACCCCGGGCGGCCGCAGCATCCGCCAGGTAGCCCACCAGGATGGTTCCGATGCCTTTGCCCTGGTACTCGTCGGCCACCGCCAAGGCCACCTCGGCTCGCTCCGCATCCTGCCGGCCGAAGACGGCATGCCCGACGATCCGCTCCTCTACCCCGGTGGTGGCTACCAGGCCAAAGCGCTGCACCTGGTCCACGCGCGCCTCCCGCCTTGCCTCCCGCGCCAGGAACTCGTCTGTGGTGGGGACGAAGTAGCGCAGGATCCGCGACTCCTGCGACAGCCCGCGCAGGAAGGCCAGCAGCCGCTCCTCGTCGTCCGGGCGCACGGGGCGCAGCCGCACCGTCGACCCGTCGCGCAGCACTACGTCCACTTCCCGCATGGCCTTCAGCGTGGTCTGTGCACGGTCCCCGCAGCGAGGAATGCGCCTTTCAGGTAGGCAGCGCGGCCAGCAATCCCACGACGGGGACCAGCTTCTTCCCAATGGGATCTACGGCCAGCCCGCACGCTTGCAGGGTAACGGTGCCAAGCAGTGGCATGGAGTCAGCATCCCCGAAGATGCACGTCGTCGCCACGGTATCGCCATCCACCGTAACCAGCACCGGACCAGCATCCCGTTCGATGATCTGACCTGTGGCCGTCTGAAGGCGACGCCGGGTCGTCGGGGTGACCCCCACTCGCTCCAGGATCGGTCTGGGGACCCATGTATACGTGGCCCCCGTGTCGACCAGCGCCTCCACGGTCTCAAAGACCGAGCCGTCGAGGCGGCCAATGCGGATAGTGTAGCGAAACGTCCCCATGGCACCATCTCGCCCTGCACAAGTGTACCAGAACGTCCTACATATGGTCCTCGGGCAGCCGGCGGCTCCCGGGTCGAAGGACACGTAGATCTTCGAGTGCGGCTCTAGCGGGCCAGCTCGAACCAAACATTCCCAGCAGTCCGGACGGAGAAGCCGCACCAGGCGACGGAGCACCTCACCGGCTCCTCTCTCACCCGTTCTCCCTTGGCATTGAGGGCGAAAAGACGAAGACCGCGCGCGCTCCGCATGGCAACCGTCGCCACTACCGGTTCTAGTAGGACCGGCCCCGTACCCCAGGCAAGCAAACCCTTGCCGTCCTCCCGCCATCGCTGCCCGGTGTTCATCTGACGCGCGACAGCCACAAGGAGCATCGTGCGGGAGTCTTCGAGGGGCTCGCTGTCGAGAGAGGTGACTACGATCACGCCATCGGTCTCAGAACGGATCCGCACGTCCTGTAGGGCGACTTCCCCTCTCGACAGGAACCCGACGGCGCCCTGCGTCCTCTCTGTGTTGATCCTGACCACTCCGACCTCCCCGTCCCAGACGAGCTGCCCGGTATCGCTTATGAGCAGTCTCCCCGGCGTCGCCATCCCTTCCTCCCGCGCTATCTCCGGTTTGCCTGCGGTGAATGTCTGGCAGATGCGGTGCCGCAGGGCGAGGGTCATGGGGGGATACCTGCCACCATAGGTGGGAGTAGCTCCCGCCGCGCGGAACTGCTCAAACACTTCGACCTCTGGATGTACGATGGTGAGTCTCTGCCGCGCGGGGGAGATATCGCCCCGGAGGAACATCAGCGAGCCAACCGGTAGGAGGGCCAGCTTGACGGGGTTTGCGTCTACGTCGAACCAACCGGCGATGCCCTGGCGGTCCCAGTTCTCCCTGTCGTGGCGATAGGTATACACGAAGAGACCGTCCCACCCTTGGAAGGCGCCGTACGCCGCCACCAGGAGCGGCATCTCATACTCGTAGCTGTTGGGGAATGGCTGGTTCCACTCGCTGACGGTGAGGGGCTTGCCGCACACCGCCGACAAGGTCCAGCGTGGAAGCGGGCTTGAGTTAAAGGCCGTCTGCCGCATCAGCGCAGGGCTAGGCAGGAGAGACCCGTTGGTGATCCGGAAATCGTCGCGGTCCCAGGGGCGGTTTGGGAACGTGGGGTGGTCCCAGTAGCCGTGGGTGTCCATGATGTCGGCGGTGGACTGGGCGTAGATGCTCGGCAGCCCGTAGTAGTTGTTTGTGCCGGCGATGGGGACCCTCGCGCCGATCTCCGCGTGAAGGTAGTCGAGCATCTCCCGGAAATAGCTGATCTCCAGGTTGGCGTAGAAGCGCGCCAGGTCCGCAACCCTGGCTGCCGAGTAGCGCCGGCGCTCGGTCCACGGGATCCTGCGGACCGTGCCCCTCGCCGGATCCTCTCCCGGCTCGAGCCCTCGCTCCTCCCTTCCCCCTGGTGCCCACAAAACCTGGAGGGCCAGCCGGTTGCCGTAGCGACCGAGGAGCCAGCGGTTCCAGAGGTCGTCGAGCTCCGCCCGGTAGAACGGGGGGATGGGGCCCCGCCAGGGATCCTGAGGGCGGCCAGATGACTCCCCCTGGCGGTCAAGGGCGCCGGTAAGCCAGCCAGCGAACAGGGAATTCTCGTTGGTCAGCTCCAGCAGTGCCACCCCGGGCTCATCCCTGTATTGTCTGCCTGTGTAAGGGTTGTGGTGCGTGAGGACCTGACGGGCATACTCTTTCTGGAGTTCCACCAACCGCCTGTCGAAAAGCGTTACGAACTTGCTAAGGCGCGGGATGAGAGAGGCCTCCACGACACCGTCACCTTCGGTGAAGGAGCGGCCCACGTGGAGGTTCAGGTCAACGTAGATCCCTCTGGATTTCAGTTGTGCTATGAGGTAATCGAGGCGGTCGAGCTGTTCGGGGCTGACGTGTCTTGTGTCCTTGAAGTTCCTGTCCCATATGCCACGGGGCTCGTAGGCCGAGTCCATGTGGTGCAAGCGGACCAGGTTGAACCCAAGCTTGGCAAGGCGGGCGGCCACCCGCTCTGCTACCTCATGGTCGGGAAAGTTTGCCGCCGCTGAGATGTTCACCCCCCAAAACCTGGCCGGGGTGCCGTCATGAAACCGCAATTCATCGCCCTCAACGGTGAGGAACCCGTGCTTCCCCGCTGGCGGGTCCAGGAGAAGCCTCCCGATGTGGGTCAAAGTGGGGGTGTCGTCGTCCCAGAAGACGGGAAAAGGAAACCAGCCCTCCCGGGCCTGCGGCGCGAGAGTCAGCAGAAGGACCAGTACTGTAAAGGTCGCCTGTATTCTGCCGATGCTACCTAAACATTCGCTCATCCCCGGCCAGTTCCCTTACCTCACCCGA
>Ga0209479_1002566_pt1 | contig 12371 bp, 8 predicted proteins | sample DewCreD2012metaG_2_FD_184112 | JGI IMG/M metagenome (GOLD analysis project Ga0209479, IMG submission 184112) | Hot spring sediment bacterial and archeal communities from British Columbia, Canada, to study Microbial Dark Matter (Phase II) - Dewar... ...
CCTGGCTGGAGAATCTTCTTCTCCTCGACGATCTGTTTGAGGATGGCCTCCCGGACTTCCTTGAGAGTCATCCCCTTGACCATAATCGGGTCCAATTGGGGGAGTTGGATGGTGCCATCCTCTTGGACCGGAACGGGCAGGCCTTGGACGGCGGGTCTATCGCCGCTAGGGGTGAATTGAACCGGAATCGGTTGGTCTGCTTTGGTTAGGATTTCATCGGCGACAATAGCGAGAACGTCCCCTTTGTCCAGGCGGTATTCTTTGGGGGTATTGATACGGAGCAGAGTGAGGGGAATGGGGCGGTAATCGCTTTTGGGCCGTCCCAGAATCTCCTCTGGCAGCCGGCGTACGGGGATGCCATCAGCGACAGGGTTTGTCAGAGCGGCGCAGCCGGTCGTCAGAGCAGCGGCTACAAGCAGGAGCAGACTCAGGAAATGGCGGGAGAGCGGCATCATGGTCGCCCTCCGGATCGCGGGAGAAGTTCCACGGGCGTTGGACGGGGGAGGGGAAAGCCGGTTTCTTCTCTAGACGGTGGCATGGAAGGGGGCAGGTTCCCGGATGGGGTTGATCCTTCGGGGGATGACGGCTCAGATGGGGGAGAACCGGTCGAAGGCGGTGGAGCATCGCTCGGAGCCGGTGGCTGGGCCAAACGGAAAGGCGGCGGCTCTGGCGAAGGCGATGGTAGGAGGACAGGGACCGTCAGATAGCGGCGCTGACCGCTCGCGATGGCCTGCTGTTGGCCAAGCTGAAAGCCCAGAAAATATTGCTGCAAGCGGGCATGACCTTCCGGAGTGAAATAGCGGGGATGGCGCGTGTATTTACTGGGCGGCACTGCGGGAAGATGGGCCGGTCCGCCGCGGTCCAAGTAATCCACATAGCCGTCGAGGAAACCCTCGCGGAACTCCGGGGCACAGTCCGGGAACTCCCCCCGGATACTCTTCCAGGCTTCGCGCGCCTGTTGCTGTAAACGCTGGGTGATGATCCACTGCGTCCCCAGGAGGCGGGGTTCGTGATGGAAGTTACGGATCGCTTCGTGCGCGATATTGCAGCCGGTGGCGAGCAGCGGAAGAAGCAGTCTCATGACGCCTCTTTGACCCATCCTGCGTCTCTCCACCGCTTCGTGTGGGTCGGTCTGTTGTCACTATCGGCAACTCTTGGGGCTGGATTTGATCAAACAGAGTGAGTTTGCCGATTTTTCAGTGGTGCGAGGGACAAACATGTGGCATGTTTTTTCAAGAAGGGATGGATCGGGAGAAAAAAGCGACGAATAATGCAAGAAAGAATCGACAAATGCGCCGCGTGCACTAGCATGGTAACAGGGAAATCTGTACTCGCAGGCAGGAGGCGTTTCTCGGATTGAGGCAATATCGACCGCGTGGAAGGTCGATACTCTGAGTAACTCTGGGAGATGTTGACGATGGCCAAAAGCAGCAAGAGCACGGCAGCCAAGAAGACGACTGCCAAGAAGACGACGGCCAAGAAGGCAACCGCCAAGAAGACCAAGGCGGCAGGGAGCGTAGCCAAGAAGACGGCCGCCAAGAAGACGACGGCCAAGAAGGCTGCTCCGAAGAAAACCACGACTCGCAAGGCCACCGCGAAGAAGGCCGCCAAGGCTGCTCCGGTGACCCCTGAACCCGCGCCGGCTCCGGCTCCCTCGGAAACACCGCCGCCGGCTCCGTCTTTCCCCTGATCAACCGGTGCATCCTTCCGGGTAACGATGTCCGCGCCGGCCTGCTGCCTGTGCCAGCGACAGCAGCGCTATGAGACTTGGACAATTGAGCCTGCAATCCTCAGTCAAAGTCTCATCGTTCTGTTGCTGGGGTTGAACCGGCAAGGCTAGGCGCTCTGTTTTCACCGTGAGGGTTGCCTTCTAAGCTAAGGCTGAGGAGGTTCCTTTCTGTTTAGGGAGGTTCCTCACGCCGGCGCTGGGGCATTGCCTTCCCCTCGCCGTCTACCCCTCCGGAGGATGCCCATGCCTCATCCTGTGGTCATTGCGACCTGGCCATTTGGCCGCCGGGCGGTGGAAAAGTCTTTGCCCCTTCTTGCCCGCGGTGAACCAGCCCTAGACGCTGCTTTGGCGGGTGCTCAGGCGGTAGAAGAGGATGTCACCATCCGTAACTCGGTGGGCTTCGGCAGCTTACCCGACCGGTTGGGGCGCTTGACCCTGGATGCGAGCGTGATGGATGGCCGAACCTTGGCCTGCGGAGCGGTGGGGGCAGTGGAACATATCCGGCACCCGGCCGCCTTGGCCCGGCGAGTCATGGAAAAAACCCCCCACGTCCTGCTGGTCGGTGAGGGAGCCAAATGGTTCGCCCTCCAGGAAGGGTTTCGCTTGGAACAACCCTATACCCTCGCTGCTCTGCGCGAGTGGCTCGAATGGCACCCGGACCTGCGCCCGGAAGACAAGCCCAAGCCTGATAAAAAGTCTCCGGAGGAGAAGCGGAGTGCCTCAGATGCCGGCTCTCCGGATCCGGAGACGTGCCGGGATGGGGCGAGTGACATCACAGCGGGAGAGTTGAGCCACGACACCGTGACCGTCCTGGCCTTGGATGTCAAAGGACACTTGGGGGGCGTCTGTACGACCAGCGGCCTAGCTTACAAGCTGCCGGGGCGGGTCGGCGATTCGCCGATCATCGGAGCGGGGCTGTACGTGGATGACACGGCCGGAGCGGCGGGGGCTACGGGTGTTGGGGAAGAGATCATCCGCATCGGCGGCAGCCTGCTGATCGTGGAATGGATGCGCGCCGGCAAATCTCCGCAGGAAGCCTGCGAGATGGCGTGCCAGCGCGTGCATGCCGCTGCTGCCCGCCGAGGGGTTCATCCCGCCCGTGTCGCCTTCTTGGCTCTCGATCCCAAGGGGAATGTCGGCGCAGCTTGTACCGCCAAAACCAATTTCCGTTACGCGGTCGGCCGGGAGGGCAAAATCGAATTGCTCCAGGCCAAAGAAATTCCCCCGCAACCGTAACTTGGCTCATTCCTCTGCCCAATCCTGATCCGCCCTGGCTTGGTCCGCCGCGGCTTCCCACTTTGGGGTCGCCTTCCGGCGGATGTTCGTTACCGCCTCCTCTCGCAAAGTGGGCAGGGGAAGGCCGGGGTATTCTTCCAAAGGAAAAACGGATGGCCAGTTATGACCATCCGTTGCCCATCGAGGGAGTCTGCCAACGGAGGATTCAAGGCCGTCCGGTAGGCTTCTCCATTTCAGCGGAGGCGGGTCCAGAAGGGGACAACATACTGGTAGGCTGGTAGGCGGACATCAAAGTTCGGTTGGGGGCCGGGGTTGGCCGGCACGACGTTGGAAACGCAGTCCCCCTGATAGTGATGGTAGCTGAGCGTCGGTCCCGCTGTGGGCCAGACCACCGTGACTGTCAGGTCGGCATTGCCATTGGCATGTAGAGTGACTGCCTGCACCTGGACAATTTCCATAGTGCCACCCATCCCCACTGCCAGAAATTGGCCCGGATTGATGAGGGGCACCGATTGCCCTTGGTACCAGCCGCTACTTTGGGGGGCGTAAACTCTCAGGGTATTGCTGCCGGCTGGAGCGTTGGCCTCCAGGGTGGTGAAGAAGGGGGCTTGCTGTTGCGGGAGGGACAAGCTGCCCGTCCCACTGCGGAAAGCCACGTAAGTGGCGGGATCCACCGCGATTAGGCTCCGGTCCACGATGGCGAAGAATTGGAAGCGGGTGTCCCCCGGCACCTCCCGGAAGTACTCCCGGCCCAATCGTGTAAAGTTGACACCGGGCACCGCTGTGGGTAGCTCCTGCTCCACTTCAAAGTAACCGACCGTGACCCACACGGCAAAAGTATGGCTGACGGTCGTCACATTGTTCAAGATTTTGCGGATGGCCGCGGCGCTCTGATAGGGATGCAAGGCTTGGGGCGGAGGAACAGCTAGGTGGGGGAGGAAATTGCCGCCTATGAGGGAACCGCGCAGGAGGGTATCTGTCGCTAATCCCAAGCCGCCGCCATAGGCCGTGGCGCTGGTACCGGCAATCGGAGTGCCTCCGGGTGGGACAGTGGGAGCACCGAAGGGAAGGATGGGCCGGTCGCCAGTTGGCGAATTGCTGTCATAAACCGTAGCTCCGGGCACAGGGCAGGGATGCACGGTTCCATCTGCGGCTGGACGTGCCTGCATGTTAGGCGTGCGGCTCCCCATAAACGCACCCCAGGCTCCATCAGCAAAGGCTTGGTCGAAGGGATTACCATTCGCATCCAGAAGGGCGTCCCAGACTCGCTTGTCCCGGACAGTGTTGAGGTTGATCCGGCCTGCAATCCGGCCTCCGAGCGGCACACCGGAAATGTGCGGTTGCACCCGCAGCAAATCCAGAGCGCGATATAGCAGGATAAAGTTGGGGTCTTGCCGGAGCAGTTGTTCGATGCTGCCGGTAAACTTCTGGATGTTGCCACCACTGGAGGTGATAAACTGTTGGGTCAAGTCACGGGGGCGGCCCCAGGTGACATGGAGTAGCTCCATTTGGTTGATGAGGGGACGATCCAGATGTACCAGCCAGTCGTAGGGAGTCATCAGCGTCTCCCCGTTGGCGAGTGACGCAGGTGGTCCTGGGTTGAAAGTCGCTCCTGGTGGAGTGGGACTGCGGCTGTTTTGCCGCAAGAATGTGTGCCGGACACCTGGAATGGGGTTGCCGGTGTTATCCACCGGGTCTTGGCGGACCACCAGCGAAGTGGGGAAGGAGTACACGGGATACTCAGTGTTGGGAAGGGGCGGTTGGGGGACGCACAGTCCGGTCAGAGGTTGCACCTTGCCCAGTGCATGCCGCCGCACGATCGGATCACCGGCTGCAGGAATATCCACCGGATCATATCCCGGTTGGACCGTCATACCGTTCCACTGCTTGGGGTTGCGATCAAGGATCGCTCCGTTTTCTCGCTGAATAGCATCGAAGCTGGGGACATGTTCCATGTAATCCACGGTGATGTAGGGGTTGTTCGGACCTTCTGGCTGATAAGGATTCGCCAGGCGTTGGAGCACGACAATGTGATTTTTGAGATCATTAGCATTAGCAGCATTGAGGGCCTGATTGAGAGGGTAGAGGTAAGTGAGTGAGTCCGGATTGCCGGGAGCTGCCGCATGGATCACGGGAGCACCAGCCGGGAAGATGGGATTGAATTCACTGGCGTTGTGAACCTGCGGAACATGGGCGGCACAAAGCACCATCCCGCCGGCGGGGTTTCCATTGGCAGGGGGAACGACGGCGGTGGGATTACCCGCGGCGGGACCGAAATTGAACTGGATTTGCGCAGCTCCCGGATCACCGGTCGTTTTCGCCGGATCGCGCACTGCCATCCCAATGTCCCCGTGAGGGTCTTGCGCAATCAGCAGGCGGTAAGGATTGAACGTGCCGTTGTGCAGAGTGACGGAACCGTCTCCCAGCGGGCCGGCTGGAGGACCTCCTGCATAAGGGTTGCTCGTGGGATTGTGCAACTCCACCCAGAAGCGGACATGCGCCGGTAAAGCCGCGGGCATCGGAACGGCACCGAAAGTAGGATCAGCGGGATCATTCGTCACTTCCGAATAGACTTCGTTGATCACCAGCCGCGGCTTCTCAACTCCGTAGACCACCTCCGGGGGATGCTCCGGGTTAGGCTCCGGGGGGTACCACAGGAACGGCGTCATGATGTCGTCACTGTCGATGTAATCCACGATATTGACGGCAATTTGGGCAAGCTGCCGGAGGGCGGCGTAGTTGGGATCGGTGGGACCGAACGGCAGGTGTTGTACTAAACGGTACTGGCCGCTAACGGGAACCGGGTTGATGAGGTTCGGCATCATCGCCGCGACGAGCCGGATGAAGATATCCTGGGCAAACTGTTGCCGTTCTGTGGTCGCCTGAGCGACGTTTCCCATGTTAGTTGAGCTGAGGGGTTGGCTCAGATCATTGCGGTAGTCGGCCAAGGGGCGATTGAGGTTGATCGGCGGCAGATTCGCCAGAGGATTGGGCCTCAGCGCGGTGACGTCGTCGTCGTAGTAGTAACCCCAACCGCCGGGTCGATCCAGGGAGTAGGAATGGGTGGTGAAGAGCATCCGGTTGCGATGACTCGGCTTGATGCGATAGTCATTGCGGGTGTTGGCGGCGATGAGGGTGGTCGGGAAGTTCCCCGGCCCGGTGGTACCCAGCACACTAGAAGCAAACATCCCCACCTCCAGTTGGGCATAATCCGAAGGTAGGGCGGCGTAAGCGAAATGCAGCAGCTTCAAATCGGGGAGAGAGTAACTCCGGGGCACATTGTTGCCGGGAATGGCGGGCCATTCATGGGGATGATAGAGCGACGGATGCCGCGGAACGGGGTTGTTGGTGCTGTCATAGCCGTTGGCATAGGCCGGCGCATCGGCATAAAGAGAAGCACCACCTTGGCCGGGAATCCTGAGTGCACCGAAACCAGTAAAGCCCACCCAGGGAGCTTGGGCGTAGCGTGGCAGTTGATTGTTCGGCGGCAGCATGTAAGGCGCAAACGCCCGGCTGGTGGCACCGGCCCGGTTCATCAGATTGCCACTACCCGAGCGCAGTGCCACGAGATTGCGAGCTTCCGCGGCATTCCCTCCAAAAGCAGCGAAGGCTCTCTCCAGGCTGACTTCCCAAGGTCCGAGACCGTCCCCTGAGCTGTGCACACCGCTGTTGAGCAGATTCCCGTGGACGCTCAGGTTGAGCAGGCCATCCAGGTCCACGATGAGGGGGGCGACCAGCGGCTTGTAGCGCTTGCCATTGGGGGCGATGACAGGCGGCAGACCAATGTCCATCCAGAGGCTATCGTTTTTCTGGAAACCAACGGCACCGCGGAGGTTTTGCACATCTCCCGTGTAGGTGCCATCGGCGTTGGGAGGAACAGGGGGGAAGTTGGGATGTTCCGCCGGCCGCGGACGCAGAGTCAAAAATTTACCTTGGGGATTGGTCCAGTTGGGGTTGCTCGGATCAAGGGAGCCGAAAAGCTGGGGACGATGGAAGGAGGGCAGGAGTACTTCCCCGGTGGCGGGGCAAATGGCGGCGAGGAAGTAGTTGTTGACATCCGGATAGGTGTAAGAGGCGTTTTTCGGGATGTAGGTACCAGCCGGCGGTCCCCCGACCGGTCGTCCTGCTGGATTGGAATATTCGGGGTCCACCATCAGGTTCATGCCGGGGAAGAGGGTGAAGTTGACAATCTGGCGGCGATTGAGTCCTGCGTATTCCGGTGCCGCGACGGCTTCATCGAACAAGCCGATGCCGCTCCAGGCGAGCGTGCTCCCGGTTTGGCCGCCGTACATGAGGGTGGTCAGGTCATGGCCGCGTAGGGCGTTGAAATAGCTCGGCGCAGGAGCCGTGGAGGTCGGCATTACTGCCGGGAAGATCAAATTCGCCAGGAAGGCATTGAAGGCGGCGCTGCCATCGTCTGGGAATTGTAGATTTCCCGGATTTTGAATCTCCGCGGTGATGCGGGCATACTCGGCCTTGCCGCCAGCGAAAAAGACAAAGGTGATGCCCACTATCGCGAACAAGCTCAACATGGCGAGCACCACGATGAGCAATACGCCACGACGCTGATCAACTCTCTGTCCCATTGTGTTTTTCGCCAACATGGTGGATGCTCCAGGTTATGGGTTTCCAGAGTATCTCCGTTTGGATCGACAAAAGTTTCCTCTTCCCGAATGAAAAGGTTTCCTCATTCACAATCACAGGCACAATCACAGGGCGAAGCGCCAGGTGTTCTGCCGCACCGAGCGTGTTTTCGGATCGAACACCCGGATGGTGATTTGAATCCCTTTCACCCGGATGGCTAGCGGCAGAGGCCCCGGAGAATTGCTAGTGCTAAAGGCCGCATTCGGGCCGGTGGTCCAGCCGGTCTCGTCGTGCCAAGTATCGAAGGTCGCCGGCAGAGTGGAGTTACGACCGAGGTTGAGGCCAGGGATAGGTTGACTAGGATTAGCGGAGCCAAGGTTGTCGTAGGGAAACTCGGTATTCCCCTGCGCCAATCCACGAGGTGGGAGCGAGCTATTAAGGGCGAGGTCCGGATTGGGATCCCAGTTCACGCGAACCTCGAACGAGAGCACATTAGACAGCAAGATGTCCGTGCCGTAGTTCTGGTCGTTTGCGGGGATGATAAGGTATGGCAAAGAGGTAGCACTCGGTGTCAGGGGTATCGAAGAGGGACTTAGCGCAAGACGTCGGTTTGGATTTGGATTGCGAATTTCTCGGAGCGTGAGGGGTTGCAAAGGGGACTTACCAAGCTCACAAGCAACTAAATTTGGATCTATTGATCCAAGTTGTTGAGAGAGGCGGTCACGGTCTATGTCATCGAGAGCCACCAAACGTTGGCGGCGCATGAGGTTGTACAAGCGGGGGCCGCCGGCTCCAGTAACATTCCCTGTGTCAGCGAGGAAGTAGGCGATCTCGGCCGCCCGACTTTGAATAACTGGAAAGTTGGGAGGACCTGGGACATAATAAGGATTGCTATCGTTTTCCGGCAGGATGGCGGTGAAATGCAAGGCGTGGTTCGTAGCGGAGTAGATGTTCAGCCCTTCCGAGTCCGTTTGCACAAGGGCCGAGTTGGGACTGACGATGCGGAAAAAGCCGCCGGGGGGAGGCGTCCACCCCTGGCCGCTTGCAGTGAGACGGTCCAGTCGCTGATCGCTCAGGCGCAACCCCCGATTGGGACGATTGTCATCGGGAAGGAAGGGGTGAGCTACCACCAAGTCCCGATGGAGGATGTTCCCCACCGCACTGAGTTGGGTCATCAGTTGGGCCTGAGCACGGGCTTGACCGATCATCTCCAAGCCGATGCGGAAGGCCTCCGCCAGAATCCACATGGTCAAGACGGACAAGCCCAAGGCGACCATCACTTCGACCAGCGTATAACCATGCCGGTGAGGTGAGGAGCGGCGGCGGATCATCGTGGGGCAGATCATTGTCGGTGCCTCCCGAGTCGGTGAGGGAAAACAGAGACAGGCATGCCTTTGATCATCCATAGGGTTGTCCGCGATCATCCGCGGTGAATGCAGGTGTTGGCTTCGCATGGCCAGCGCCCGTATGGGATATTTCGAGTGTTCGAGAGTCACGCAGCTCAATCCTGGGGTCCAAGGTTGTCCTGTGCTTCTACAGTTTGAAGGTTAGTTCCCGTTGATAGGGTTTCGGATAAATACGCCCGACACGCCTCGGAGAAGGATGAGGGTGCCTGAGTAAGGAATCGGGTTACCATCGGTTGGGGTTCGCAGGGGTGGTTGGACTTCTAGTTGGGTCCCCCCAGCGGGTGTTTCCGTAATAGCTGTCACACGGTAGAAATGCGCGTGGCGGATACCGGGACGGCCAACGTTAATGCCGCTACTTGGATCGTAAATGGTGCCGTCCATGACCCAATCACCACTGCGGATTTCTAATTCATTTCGGGTCACACCGGGCAGAAACAGAGCTGTTTGGCCAGGGGCAAAATTCACCCCGTGGAAGACTTGTTCACTTCCTGGTGGGGCATACATGTGGGCCCGACGGTCGAAGACGATGACGGTCAACGAGGCTTGGAAACTGTTCTGGTTGATCGGCCGTTGCACAACCCACAAGTAGTTGTAACGCAACTCGCGCTCTGGGGTAGGATTCCCGTTAGCGTCGGTGGCAATTCCATCCCGCAGACTACAGAGAGCCAGTGCCGCGGCAGGATTATTGCCGACGATTTGCAAATTGCGCCGTGGGACTCGTGTGGGTGTATCACCAAACCAGTTTTGGTTGGGTTGGCCCCCACGAGCCAGGTAGCCCATGGGGTCGATCACCACGGGGTAGCTCACCTCGTGAGGCAAACAGGGGGGCATACCCGGGGTAGGTTGATCGAGAGCCGAGAAGAAAGGGTCAGGGGTGGTAGCTTCGACCACGTAGGTTTTCCAATACGATCGGAAAAACTGGTCGGCATTGTAGGCAGCCAGGGCGCTCCGCTCATCGCGGAAGGCCTGACCCATCCGCATGGCTCCCAAGGGGAAGAGGGTTAGAATCGAGATCACCCCCAGACCCATGATAAAGATCGCCGTCAGGACTTCGACCAGCGACAAACCCTTGCGCAGGTACATGGCGGCATCCCTCTGGATGATCGGCTCGCCACACGACGCTCCGGGACGGGAACAGAGGCGGAGCCGTGGCTGCTAGGTATTATTCGGCCGGATATGCCATCCACCAATTTTTCGCTGCCGGTGGTTTTTTCCCTGGAAATTCCGCGGTTTTTCGCGGTCTGTCTCTCGTGGGCCAGGGGCCAGAAACAGCACAATCCGATATCCTATTGGTTCTGGATGGCTTCGCGGGCAAACTTGTGGAGATCGGTACTGGTGCTATCCGGCCAGTAGACCGGTGCTGCTCCGATAGCGCCCGAGCTGGCCTTGATGGCCACGATCATTTGCTCTCCCCCTCGCCGCAAGGCGTCCAGGAATGCCGGAGTCGTGACTCCGCCGTAGTTGCCGGGAGCCATTTGTCCACTTCCTTCCGGTTTGTTTGGATCGCGCACCCACAGAAACACATGGCCTGCTCCCCGATTGGCACCGTAGGGAGACAACTGCCCGCTGGGTATGAAGATCAGATCATAGTCAGTACCTGCGGGCAGGCTCGAAGCATCCGGAATGGATAACCCTGGCGACAAATCAATACACGTGCGCGAGGGGAGCCGGACGATCGGTTCGCCCAGAAGCGGCTGAGGTGCCCGGAGAATGCCAAAATGATAGGTGCGGTAGATTTCCACGTCGGTCGCTGCGGTTCCCGAAGGAAGACCCGCTGCTCCCAGAACTTCATCGGGATAATGACGCAAACCCAATTCCAGGACATTGCTCCCAACGGGGGTGACAGAAATGATATCATTCCACGTTCCCAAGACAGGGAGGACGAGGAGCAATCGCTGTTGGGGGCTGAAGGTCAACAAAGCGGTCGGCACATTGACCAATTGGCAGCGGCGGTTAACAATGGCTCCGCTGTTGTCGTATGAATAGAGAAACCGAATGTAGGGCGCACTGGGTAAGAGGGTGGGATCGGGGTTGGGGAGCAGGAGGGGGGGCACTTCGATGTATTGCAGCGAAGTTGCAAACAGCAGGTTAGGCTGAGTGGAATCGAGGATGAGGCGGACTCCATGAGGTCGGCCATCCCGCATGGCTCGGGCCTGGGCAATTTGCAGCATATTTTGAATTTGATTGACGGCATCGACGGTCCGGTCGCGTTCCAGAGCCGCAGGGACGACCATCAAAGCCACCGCCGCCACGGACACGATCAGCGCCATGACCACCAGCAGTTCGATGAGAGTGAACCCCCGCCGCCCCAAGGTGGAAGCTGCTCCTGCTGACTCCTGAGCCACACAGTGCAATCGCGCTCGCTTGTGACCGCTCATAATCGAGAACTCCTGAGATGTCATGTGCAGCTCGTGGTGTGACACCCTACCGAATCCCCCCTTCACCTGTCCAATGCATGTCCCCTTTGTTTCCAATTCCGAGGCTAAATACAACTTTTCAGTGCCAAGTACTTTTACTGGGCGGACGGGTTACCTCCTCTGGCTCCCAATTGCCGGAGGCGATACCCCAAAATATCGTCATTGGATCCGAAGATTCGATCGCGTCCTAAGGAGATGACGGTCAACACTTTGTTGTTGGCATCAAAGACGACCCCTAAGCGGGTTTGCGCATCCGCTCGGTTGGTCCAATTCGGGTCGGCGAGTTTGCCCAAGGGATCGAAGGGATCGTGTGAGCCGGGCTTGGGGTTGATATACGGCGGGGCATTCAGTTCGGGCGAGCTATAGAAGCGCCCCAGAATAATGGGAGTTCCCCAAAAGTCCGTAAAAACCCGGACCGTTCCGTTATTGATGGCAATGTCGGCTTGAGCGGCGTTCATCACATCGTCGCTGGCGAAATTGGCTCCCCCCGTACCGAGGCGGGAAAGGGCTTTGTAGAGCAAGGCGGCAGCTTCCTGTTCGGGGAGACCGCTGATGCTGGGCGGCAAATCCGCATAGGCAGTGTGAGGGGGCCAATTAATTCCCGCTGCGGGGATGGTCAGGTTGCTTCGTGCTTCGGCGAACGTGACCGGGAAGGTATGGCGCAGGCGACAGTACAGGAGCAGGGCTTCCGCCCGATCCTCGTCGTTCACGCAGTAGGGGAGCAATTGGGTGAACGCTGAACTGCGCGTGAGTCTTTCCTTGCGCACCTGCTCGGTGAGAGCTTTGACATGTTGGTCCAAGGCTTCCTGAAGTTTGTAAACTGTCTGTTCACTGGAGCGGTATTGTTGGCGGATACGCACATATCCGACGCCGCTCATGGTCAGTCCTGCCAGAACGGCCAGGATCGCGATGACCACCAACAGCTCCACCAAACTGAAGGCATTGCGGCGGGAAGCCATCATGGTTGCGTCCTCACATGGCACTCAATTGAAGCCTGCA
>Ga0209479_1002576_pt1 | contig 12296 bp, 9 predicted proteins | sample DewCreD2012metaG_2_FD_184112 | JGI IMG/M metagenome (GOLD analysis project Ga0209479, IMG submission 184112) | Hot spring sediment bacterial and archeal communities from British Columbia, Canada, to study Microbial Dark Matter (Phase II) - Dewar... ...
CCTGCCTTAACCGGCAGGACCCTCTCGGAACGGGACCCCCAAGGTCCGATTCCGCCGGCTTCGCGCTCACGGGAGCCGGATCCCCGTCGGCGCCTACTGGGCTACCTAGCCGTTCGGACCGCCCCTCGCAGGGGAACTCGGCCGGCCGCGCGGACGCCGCGCTCTCACCTCGCCGCGGCTCTCTTGGGCCCGCCCTGGACGGCCTACGCGTCCTGGTCTTCGGGTTTGTTGTGATGCTAGGGAGGAGTCGCGAGGCTTGTCAACGGCCGTTCGATGCAGCCCGTTGATCAACCGGCGTCTGTCCGCCGCTCAGGGTGGCCCGGAGCGTCTGCACGAACCGCTTGCCCCACTCGTTCAGCCCCCGCCCGCGCAGGTAGATCAGGTCCACGAACCTCTGGGGCATCTCCGCACCCGCCAGGCGCACGGGGATCAGGGTCCCCTCCGCCACCTCCCGGCGGACCGCCAGCTTGGGCAGCAGCGAGATGCCAACCCCGCGCTCCACCATCTTCTTGGTCGCCTCGATGGTGTCCAGCTCCAGCACCACGTTCGGGATCAGACCCTGCCGCCGGAAGGTGGCGTTCAAAAGCGTCCAGTCGCTGGACCCGCGGTCGTAGAAGATCAAGGGCTGACCCGCCACCTCCTCCAGACTCACCCGGGACGCGCTGGCGAAGGGGTGGCGCGGGTACACCACCAGCACGAAGGGATCACGGGCCAGGTGGATGGTCTCCACCTGCGGGTGGGCGAGGGACCGCGCCAGGCCGATCTCCGCCTCCTCGTTCAGCACCATCTGCAGGACCTCCCGGGAGTGGCCCGTGCGGATGAGGACCTTGCAGTCCTCGCACGCCTGCCGGAACCGCTTGAGGGCCTCCGGGAGTAGGTACGTGCAGATGGACGGCACCGCGGCCAGGCTGAGGGGCCCCGCCGCGGGGCCGGTGGTGCGGTGCACCGCGTGCTGCCCTTCCACGACCGCCTGGATGGCCCGCTCCGCGTAGGGTAGCAACGCCTCCCCCGCTTCCGTGAGCCGGACGCTGCGGCCGTCACGCCGGAACAGCCGCTTGCCCAGCGCGCGCTCCAGGGATTGGATGCGGGCGCTCACCGCGGGCTGCGACAGGTACAGCGCCTCCGCGGCCCGGTGGAAGCTGCGGAAGGTGGCCACCGCCACGAAGGCCTCCAGCTGGTGGAGCTCCACCGTGCCGCCCATCCCGCTACCCGCCTGCCCCGCCACCCGTGAAACCCGGCTCCGTCATGCGGGAAGGATCCAGGATGCGTTGCAGCTCTTCCTCCGAGAGGTTCAGGCGCTCCCGGGCGACTTGTCGGATGGTACGCCCGGTTCGGGCGGCCTCCTTGGCGATCTCCGCGGCGGCGTCGTAGCCGACCACCGGCGCCAGGGCCGTGGCCAGCATCAGCCCCCGCTCCACCGTCTCCGGTCCCCGCGGAGTGGCGCGCAGGCCGTCCACGCACTGGCGGGCGAAGTTCCGTGCGGCGTTCGCGAGCAAACTCAGCGACTGCAGTAGGTTGTAGCCCATTACGGGCATCATGGTGTTCAGCTCGAAGTTGCCCCACTGGTTGCCGAGGGCGATCACCAGGTCGTTGCCCTGCACCTGCGCGCACACCTGGATCACCGACTCGGGGATTACGGGGTTGACCTTGCCGGGCATGATGGACGAGCCCGGCTGGACCGCGGGGAGCTCCAGCTCGCCCAGCCCCGCGTGGGGCCCGGACCCCATCCAGCGGATGTCGTTGGCGACCTTCATGAGGCTGGTGGCGAAAGTCCGCAGGACGCCACTGGCAAGCACCACGGCGTCCAGGCACGCCTGGGCGCGGAAGTGGTTCGTGGTCTCCCGCACGGGCACGCCCAGGGCCTGGGCCAGCTTCGCGCACACCCGCTCCGCGAACTCCGGGTGCCGGCCGGTGCCGGTGCCCACCGCAGTGCCGCCCAGGGGCAGCTCGCACAGCCTGTCCTCCGCCACGCTGAGGTTCTCCAGAGCCGCTTCCACGTGGCCCGCGTAGCCGGTGAACTCCTGGCCGAGCCGGATGGGGGTGGCGTCCATCAGGTGGGTGCGGCCGGTCTTCACCACCGGCATGAACTCCTCCGCCTTGCGCCGGAAGCTGTCCCGCAGCTCCCGGAGGGCGGGTCGCAGCTCCTCCCGGATGGAGATCAACGCGGCCAGCTGGATGACGGAAGGGATGACGTCGTTGCTGCTCTGGCCGAGGTTGACGTGGTCGTTGGGGTGCACCCGGCGGGATCCCCGCGCCTCGCCCAGCAGCTCCGCGGCGCGGTTGGCGATGACCTCGTTGGCGTTCATGTTGGTGGACGTCCCGGAGCCTGTCTGGAACACGTCCACCACGAACTCCCCGTCCCAACGTCCGTCGGCCACCTCCTGGGCGGCCTGCGCGATGGCCTCCGCCAGGGTCCGGTCCAGCAAGCCGAGCTCTGCGTTCACCTCTGCGGCGTACCGCTTGACGAGGCCTAGGGCCCGGAGGAACGTCCGGGGAAAGCGAAGGCCACTGATGGGGAAGTTCAGGACCGCACGCTGCGTGCTAGCGCCGTACAGGGCGTCTGCGGGGACCTCCATGGGGCCCAGGGTGTCGCGCTCCACCCGGACCCGCGGTGCGGTGGTCGGCTCGTTCACGGGCACCTCCAATGGGTTTGGCCTTTTGAGACCAGTCTAGCCGACCGTGGAAGCCGCTGCCGCTACGGGCCCGGCAGCCGGACGATCCCGTGGGCGTAGGGGGCTGCGGCTTCGTCCCATGTGAACAGCAGGACCTGGCGTTCCGCGGCCAGCGTCTTGAGCCAGCGGAGAGCGCGCACCCGACGCTCGGGGTCGAAGGTCACGAAGGGGTCGTCGAGCAGCAGGGGTGGCCGGGCCTCGGGGGCCAGCACGTCCACCAGGGCCACGCGGGCCGCCAAGAACACCAGGTCCACGGTCCCGCGGCTCAGGGGGGGCTCCTGGGCCGGCAGCCAGCGGCCGGCTTCCTCGGACCACACCTCCACCCGCAGCGTCTGCGCGTCCGGAGGCACGCGAAGGCGGCCATACCGGCCCGCGGTGAGCTCAGCGAGGAACTGCCCCGCGCGCTGCTCCACCGCCCTCCGGGCTGGCACCTCCACAGCGCGCTTGGCTTCCTGGAGGACCTCGAGCGCGGTGCGCAGCGCGCGACGCCGGCGCTCCAGGCGCGCGAGCTCGGCGCGGGATGCCGCGAGCTCCTCCTCCGCCCGCAGCACCGCCTCCTCCTCGACCGCGGCCTCCAGTCTCGCTTCGAGCCGTTCCAGGCGCGCCTCCAGGGCCTTGCGCTCCCCCTCGAGCTCGTCCGCTTCGCGCTCCGTCCGCTGCACCTCGAGGGGGACCAGGACCTTCCCACGCACCTCGTCGCTCTCGAGAAAGTCGGTCTGGGCGCGCAGGTCCGCCCGCAGCCGTCGGGCGTCCTCCTCCAGGCGCGCCTCGTCATCCTGCCCGAGCACCGCCTCCAGCCGCACCTGCAGCGCGCGGTAGGCCCCCCCCAGCTCCGTCCGTTCCGCGGCCCACGCCTGGAGCTGTTCAAAGGAGCCCGCGCCGATCCGGTCCAGCTCGGCGTGCGCGAACCGTTCCAGGCGGCCGGCTTCCTCTTCCAGCGAGCGCGCCAGGTGTCCGCGCTCCACCCGCCGCGCTTCCAACGTCGCCCGTTCCCGGCCGGCCCGCTCCCACTGCCGCCATCCCGCCCACGCGGCCGCAGCCGCCACCGCCCCAAGCGCAAGCCGCAGGAGCAGGGGAAGGTCGGGCAGCGCCGCCACACCGACCGCCGCGAGGGCCACGAGCCACGGCCACCAGCTCGGCCGCGTCATTTCCTGGCTCGCGTCAGCGGGCCCCGAAAGCTCTTGCACTTGGGCGCGCAGGGCCTGGGCGCGCTCCAGGGCGTCGCGCACCCGTTCCGCGTCTTCGGGCCTCACGTCGGGTAGCTGCCCGAGCCGCGTCCGCAGGCGCTCCAGCTCCCCTCGGAGGCGCTCCACCTCCGCCCTCCGGGCCTCCAAGCGTTCGAGCTCCTGCCGAACTCGTTCTGCGCGTTCCTGCGCCTGCGCGACCCGCCGGTTGAACTCCAAGAGCGCCCGCCGATCCTCCAGGTCCTTCCGGACCTCCTCGAGCCGCCGGCGCACGGCCTCCAGTTCAGCGGCCGCAGACCGCGAGGCCTCCACCTCCCGACGCAGCTCCTGCACGCGCGCCTCGAGCTCGCCGACCCGCTGGCGGGCCCGCGCGATGCGGCCCGGGTTGGCGGCGGGCCGCTCGGAGCCCCGCTCCAGCTCCTCCAACACCCGCTCCAGGGACCGCAGCGCTTGCGAGGCGTCCTCTTCCGCGCCGGCCACGATCCTCCCGAGCTGCACCGCCACGTCCTGCTCGCCGATGGCGTGCAACTCCGCCTGCCGCACGTGCGCGGTGGCCAAGAACGCCTTCTCGGACTGGAAGCCGAGCGCGCGCTGGAGGGCGGGCTGCACCACACGGTGCCGCTCCCACACGCCGTCCCGGCCCCGCAGGACCACACGCCGCTCCTGGAAGTCCTTGCGCAGCTCGTACCGGGAACCCCCGTAGTCGAAGACCAGCTCGAGCACCGGCCCCCGCTCCTCGCCCCACGCCAGGAGGGCCTCGCGGGTCCGCTGGCTCCCCGTCTCGGGGTTGTCGAACAACACGCACCGCAGGGCCTCCCGCAGGGCCGACTTGCCCGCCTCGTTGGGACCCACCACCAGGTTGAGGCCGGGCGAGAAGGAAAAGCGCCGGTCCCGGTGCTGGCGAAACCGGAGGAGCCGCAGCTCCACGAAGGTCAAGCGACCACCTCGCGCCCCTGCAGCGCCGCCACCCCGAGCTGCAGCGCCTCCTCCAGCTCCTCCCGTTCCTCGGCAGAGCAGGTGGCGAGGCGCTCCCGCATGCGGCGCACGAACTGCCCCAGGACTGTGGAGGGCTCGAACCGCTCCAGCGCGTCCTCGTCCAGCCGCGGGTGCGACCGGTCGCGCAGGTGCAGCCGGAAGAATCGGTCCGCGTACTCCCGCACCAAGGCCCCAAGCGGCCACGGCCGGTCCGGCTCCCGGACGCCTGCGAGCGTGAGATCCAGCACCACGTCGCGGTCTGCCGCCTGCTCCAGGTAGGTCCGCAGCGCCTGTTCGTCCAGGGCGCCCGCGTCGAGAGTTTGGACGACGAGCCGCCGCTTGGCCACCCGGACGGGCTCCACCTGGACCTGGCCGGGCCCGGACACCTCCACCACGAGGACGTGTCCGAACCCAGGCTGGTCCAACCCGAGGAACTCGGGCGCGCCCGCGTACCACGCCGCGTGCGGCGGCGGGTGGACCTCTTGCGCGGAGTGCCAGTCGCCCAACGCCAGGTAGTCCAGGCCGAGCGCGCGGACCTGCTCCGGCCGGATGGCCCAGGCCTCCTCCACCTGCCCGGGACGGTACACGGAGCCGTGCGCCAGGCCCACCCGCAGGCCGCCTGCGGGCACGCGCCAGCCCTCAAGCGGCGAGCGGCCCGGTGTCGGACTGCTGCCCACCACCACGACCCCTGCTTCTTGCCACGACACGGCTTGCGGGGTGTCTCCGAACACCACGAGCCCTTCCACCAGGCGCAGGAAGTCCTCCCGGGTCCACACCCCGTCGGGGGCTCCGTCGTGGTTGCCGGCCACCACGAACACACGCAAGCCGGCCTGCACCAGCCGACGCAGCTGCTCCGCCGCGTAGGCCGCGAGGGACCTCGGCGGGTACGGAGAGTCAAACAGGTCGCCCGCCACCAGCACGAGGTGGCAACCGCGCTCCAGCGCCACGTCCACGCACCGCGCGAAGGTCCGCCGCAGCTGTTCCCGCTGCTCCGCGCCGCGCGGCCCGAGCCCCGCAAAGCGCGCGCCCAGGTGGACGTCTGCCACGTGCAGCAGCCGGATCACGCCCTACCCTCCAGCCGGTCCAGGACCGGCAACAGCTCCCGCAGGTCCCGGATCAGGTCGCAGTCCACCTGGCGGTACACGTGGTCGCGGTCCAGCAGCACCGGATACACGCCCGCCGCCCGCGCTCCGGAGACGTCCGCCTCGTAGGAGTCACCCACGTGGACTGCCTCCTCGGGGCGCACGGAAAGGGCGTCCAGGGCCACCCGGAAGATGCGGGGGTCCGGCTTCGCCGCCCCCACGGCGGCGGAGGCCACCACCACGTCGAAGAACGGCCGCAGGCCCGCCCGGTCCAACACTTCCGGCAGGTCCAGCTCCCAGTTGGACACCACCGCGAGCCGCAGGCCCCTCCGCCGGAGCTCCCCCAGTACGTCCGGGGCCTCGGGGTACGGGGCGTACTGCGGCCGGATCTCCGACAGCACCCGGTGCATGCGTTCCGCGATTTCCTCCTCGCGGCCCGGGACTTCCAGGTTCGCCACCATCTCCCGCAGGAACTGCCGCCACGTCTCCTCGGTGAACTGGTCGGGGGGAACGTGGCTGAGGGCGTCGCTGGCGCGGGCGTACGCGCGCTGCAGCGCCTCCCGGTCCAACGTCACGTCGAACTCGCCGAGCGCCTCGCCCCACACGTCGAACCACGAGGGCTTGCCCTCCAAGATGGTGTGCCCCGCGTCGAGGAACACCGCGCGCACCGGCCGCCTCCGCTGCTGTGTCATGGGTCGCTCCCGTGGACTAGTCGGCCCGCGCCGTGTACGGGCAGATGCCCGCGAAGGCGCAGAACCGGCAAGCGCCGTACCAGTCGGGGGTCGCGGTGAAGTCCTGCCGGCGGATCCCCTCGGCCACCCGGTCCACCACCTCCTCCGCCTCCGCCACCCACGCCGAGTCCGGGCGGACGGCGCCCACCACCACGCCGTCGCGGTGGAGGAAGTGCAGCTCCACGCGGTCCGGCAGGCGGCCGTGGACTTCCCGGTACGCGAGGGCGTACAGCCGCAGCTGCAGGCTCTCGGCTGCGCGCCGGTCCGCCTTGCCGGCCTCCCGCACCTCGGAGGTCTTGAAGTCCACCACGCAAACCTCGCCGTCCCGCACGTCCACCCGGTCCCAGCGGCCCCGCACGCGGGTGTTCCCGCGGACGAAGGCGAAGGAGTGCTCCACCAGCGTGGGCACCGTGCCCGACGCCTCCTGGAACTCGAAGAACCGCCGCAGCACCTCGCGGCCCTCCGCCAGCCTCTGCTCCTCGTGCTCGCGGCTCAGGAACCCCTCGTTGACCCAAACCCGCTCGAAGTGAGCCACCACGTCCTCCAGCCGCACCGGCTGACGGCGGGCCCGGCGACGGTGGTACTCCCGGACGGCCTCGTGGATGGCCGCGCCGTACACCACGCGGTGGTCGCGGGTGACGGGCACCCGCAGCACGTGCGCGTACTTGTACTTGAGCGGGCAGGTCTCGTAGTCGTCCAGCTGGCGGAAGGAGACGGTCACCACCGCGTCCGGCGGCAGGATTCCCTCCAGGGCCGGGGGCTCGGCCGCGGGTGCGTGCCGGTGGATCTGCTCGAGGCTGGACGCGCGGAACGCGCCGGGCGCGGCCGCGGGCCGGTCGAGGGCCTCCAGGACGAACCGGCTGACCTTCCGCGGCCGCAGCCCTCCGTAGTCCCGGGCGCTGGTAAGGTACAGCTCGCGCTTGGCCCGGGTCATGGCCACGTAGAACAGCCGGCGCTCCTCCTGCAGGTGGGGGTCACCTTCGGGCAGCAGGTCCCGCAGCAGCGCTTCCGGCAGCTCCAGCTCCTCCCGCCGTCCCTGCACGGGGAACTTCCCGTTCACGCACGACACCAGGAACACCACGGGGAACTCCAGCCCCTTGGCCTTGTGCACGGTCATCACCTGCACGGCGTCCGCCTCGGGGTCGAGCTCCTCCACGGGCGGGTCGTCGCCGGCAGCGATGAGGTCGTCCAGGTGGCGGACGAACTCCACCGCCCGGTCGTAGCGCAGCAGGGGGGCGGTGCGGGCCACGATGTCGAAGAAGCGGGCAAGGTTGCGCACCCGCGCCTCGTCCGCAGGGTCTCCGGAGGTGGCGAGGCGCTTGACGTACCCCGTGCGTTCCACCAGGTACACGTACAGCACCCGCCCCGTAGGCTGCTCCGCGGCCAGCTGGCGCATGGCGTCCAGGTCTTCCACGAGCTTGGCCAACGACGCCAGGCTCTCAGGCAGGAGCTCCGCCCGCAGGTCCTCCACCTCCGGAGCCTGCTGCAGCACCTGGCGCACCACGTGTTCGAGGGACCGGTGGCGGGTCTGTGCGACTCCCAGGCACCGGGAAAGGTCCGTGGCCCGGACCGCGTACAGCGGCGAGGTCCCGAGCAGGTACAGGCTCAGACTGTCCAGGGGGTCGGCCAGCACCCGGAGGAAGGCCAGCACGATGCGGATCTCCTCGCGGTCGTACAGCCCGCGGCTTCCGGTGAACTGGAAGGGGACGCTCCGCAGGTTCAACGCCCGCAGGAAGGGCCCCGCGTCCGCGTTGGATCGCACGAGCACCGCCACGTCCCGGTACCGCCACCGGCCCTCGGCCACCCGGTCCGCGATGGTGGCCGCGACCGCGTCCGCTTCCGTGGTCAGGGTGTCGAAGTGCAGGTGCTGCGGCTCCGGACCCTCGGGGCACTCCGCCACCAGGCGTTTGTCCACGCGCTCGCGGACCTCCAGCCGGTCCGGGTCGTTGTGACGCACCAGCCGGTACGCGGCGTCCAGGATGGCCTGGCTGCTGCGGTAGTTGCGGACCAGCACCACCCGGTGCGCGTCGGGGTAGGTCTGGGTGAAGTTCAGGAGGTTGCTGAGCGCCGCCCCGCGCCACTTGTAGATGGCCTGGTCGTCGTCCCCCACCGCGGTCACGTTCCGGTGGCGCGCGCACAGGAGCTTCACGAGCTCGAACTGGGCGTGGTTGGTGTCCTGGAACTCGTCCACCAGCACGTAACGGAAGCGCTCCTGGTAGCGGCGCAGCACCTGGGGATGTTCGCGGAACAGCTGCAGGGTTCGGGTGATGAGGTCGCCGAAGTCCACCAGGCCGTGGCTCGCCAGCAGGCGCTGGTACGCCGCGTACACCTCCGCCAGCTCCCCTTGCCGGTCCGCCTCCGCCTGTCGGTCCGGGTCACCGCCGGCGTTTCGGGCCAGCGACTCCGCGTAGCGCCGGTAGTCCTCCGGAGAGGCGTCCTCGTCCTTCGCACGGCTGAACAGCTGGACCAGGGCCTGCAGGTGGCGGGTGGGGTCTGCGAGGGGCCGGTAGGCCCGCAGGGGCAACTCGAAGAGGTGCTCGCGCAGGAACAGGACCTGTTCCGCCCGGTTGAGGACCCGGAAGTCCGGGGGGAGGCCGAGCAACAGCGCGTTCTCCCGCAGCACGCGGTCCCCGAAGGCGTGGAAGGTGGAGATCCAGACCTCCGTGTACCCGTAGGGGACCAACACGTCCACGCGTTCCTCCATCTCGGCTGCCGCCTTGTCCGTGAAGGTGAGGGCCAGGATCTCCTGCGGGCGCGCGCGCTTGGTGGCGATCAGGTAAGCGATGCGGCGGGTCACCACGGACGTCTTGCCCGTGCCCGCGCCCGCGATGATCAGCAGGGGGCCGGTGTCCCACGCCACCGCCTGGCGCTGCTCGGGGTTTAGGCCTTCGAGGATGCGATCGGCAGGCGGCCTGGGCTGCTCCTCGTCCAGGGCGAGCGCGAGCTGCAACAACGGGCCCTTAGCCTCGTCGGACCGGTCTCCTCGTCGCGCTGCCACCGGTCGCCTCCCAAGCTCCGTCGTGTCTGGTGGCGGGCCGCGCGAACCCCTAGCGGCCGTCTGGGGCGGCAAGCCCCGCTGCCCGCAGGGCCCGCAGGACCGCCCCGGCCCCAAATCCCCGGCGGGCCAGGTAGCCCGCGAGCCGCCGCGCGGCCTTGTCCGCAGGTAGGTGGCGGTAGCGGGGCAACCGTAGCCGCGCCAGCTCGGCGGCCACGGCGTCCTCGTCAGCGGGCGCGCTCGCCAGCGCGGCCTCCACTATCTCCCGGGGGACGCCCTTGCGCAGGAGCTCTGCCCGGAGCCGAAAGGTGCCCAGGAGCCGGACCGTCCGCCGCGTCCGCACCCACTGCTCGGCGAAGCGCCGGTCGTCCACCAGCCCCTCTCGTTCCAGGGCCGAGAGCACCTCCGCGGCAACGGAGGCGTCCGCGGCGCGGCGGAGGCGGCGCTCCAGCTCCGCCCGCGAGCGCGGCCGTAAGGCCAGAAGCCGAAGGGCGCGCTCCCGCGTCCGGAGCCGCAGGTCCTCCCGCTCGAGCTGCGCGACCACCTCGGGGTGGACCTCTCCGGGCGCCAGGCCCAGCGCGCGGCAGAGCTCCGTCCCGACACGCAAGGTGCGGCCGTCACCGAGCCGCACCCTCACCTCGCCCGCGCGGCGGGAAGCGCGAAGGTCGAGCAACTCCGGCATTTGCCCCTCTATGTTAGCAAACGTCTGTTCGCGCCTCAACCCTCGAACCCGGTCAATAGGAGCACCTTGCCGGTGGTCTCGCGACCTTCCAGGGCCCGGTGCGCTTCCTGAGCCTGTGACAGCGGGAGAGCCCGGTCAATCCGCACCTTGAGATCCCCGCTGGCCACCGCGCCCAGGACGTCCCGTGCCCTCCACAACAGCTCGTCGCGCGTGGCGGTGTAATGCCAAATGCCGGGCCGGGTCAGGAACAGAGACCCCTTCTGCACCAACACCTGGGGGTCGAAGGGCGGCACGGGCCCGCTGGACTGCCCGTACAGCACCATCATGCCCCGCAGGGTCAGGCAGTTGAGGCTCCTTTCGAACGTGTCCTTGCCCACGGAGTCGTACACCACCTGGACCTTGCGGCCCTCCGTGATCCGCATGACCTCCTGCTCGAAGTCCTGCTGGGTGTACAGGATGACGTGGTCCGCGCCGGCTTCCCGGGCCAGCTTCGCCTTCTCCTCCGTGGACACGGTCCCGATGACGGTGGCTCCCCGGCGCTTGGCCATCTGGACCAGGAGCAGGCCTACCCCGCCCGCCGCAGCGTGGACCAGGCAGGTGTCCTGCGGCTTGAGCGGGTAGGTGCTGTGCACCAGGTAGTGCGCGGTCATGCCCTGCACCATCACCGCCGCCGCCTGCTGGTAGGTCACGCCGTCCGGGATCGGCACGAGCCTTGCCGCGGGGACCACCGCGTACTCCGTGTAGGCGCCCAGCACGTTGGAGTACGCCACCCGGTCCCCCGGCTTCACCTCCGTCACCCCAGGGCCGACCGCTTCCACCACCCCAGCCCCTTCCTGCCCCAAGACCACCGGAAGCTCCACCCGGTACAGACCCTTCCGCTGGTAAATGTCGATGAAGTTCACTCCGCACGCCACCAACCGGACCAGGGCCTGACCCTCCCCGGGAGCGGGCGTGGGCACTTCCTCGTAGCGCAACACCTCGGGGCCGCCGTGCTGGTGGATCCGGACCGCGTACATCGTTCCTCCCGATCTGCTTGTAAACCTACAGGACCATTTTAGGTTCTCCGGGAGAGACGTTGCCATCAGTCTACCGAGTGAACTGCTGACAACCTCAAGCTCGCCGGGATACCGATCCGAGGCGGCCTGCAGGGAGGTACCCTCGAGGGGTGTGGAAACAGCGAGGGCGGTGTACCCTCCTGGTGAGAGAAAAACCGACGGGCTGTGCGGCCCGAGGAGGGAGGACACCGCCATGTACGAGCGCACCACAACGCAGGGCATGCCGTCAATCCCCACCTGGGAGACGCTCCACGTCTGGCTTCGGGGGCAGGTGCAGGGGCTGATCCAGCGGGTGCTGGAGGAGGAGGTGCGGGAGTTTCTGGGGCGGGAGCGGTACCAGCGGCGGGCTGAGGTGGGCGGAGCGCAGGGGTACCGGAACGGGTACGGCAAGCCCCGGAAGCTGAGCACCCCGGTGGGGGTAGTGGAGGTCCGGCGTCCGCGGGTGCGGGGGCTGGAGGAGCGGTTTGTAAGTCGCATCCTGCCGCTGTTTGCGCGGCGGACCAAGGAGGTGGGGGAGCTGTTGCCGGAGCTGTACCTGCACGGGCTGAGCGAGGGGGACTTCGACTTGGCCCTGCGGGGGCTTTTGGGGGAGGAGGCGCCTGTTTCGGCCAGCACGGTGGCTCGGCTGAAGGAGCAGTGGCAGGGGGAGTGGGAGGCGTGGCGGAAGCGGCGGCTGGACGACCTGGAGCCGGTGTACGTGTGGGCGGACGGGGTGTACGTGCGGGCGGGGCTGGAGCAGGAGAAAGCGGCGGTGCTGGTGGTGGTCGTGGGGTGCGTGGACGGGCGGAAGGTAGTGGTGAGCGTGGAGCCGGGGGCGCGGGAGTCGGTGGAGACATGGAGCCGGGTGCTGCGGGACCTGCGGGACCGGGGGCTGCGGGCACCCCGGCTGGTGATCGCAGACGGGCACCTGGGGTGTTGAG
>Ga0209479_1002592_pt1:7500-12215 | contig 12215 bp, 10 predicted proteins | sample DewCreD2012metaG_2_FD_184112 | JGI IMG/M metagenome (GOLD analysis project Ga0209479, IMG submission 184112) | Hot spring sediment bacterial and archeal communities from British Columbia, Canada, to study Microbial Dark Matter (Phase II) - Dewar... ...
ATCGTTTCCTCAGACACCAACCATGCCGATCCACGTCGAGGCGTCAGCACCTTTCAGTATCCTCGCTGTTGGATCGTTTCCTCAGACTCTGCGCTACGCAGCTCTGCGTCGTGCTTATCTGGCCTTTCAGTATCCTCGCTGTTGGATCGTTTCCTCAGACGAACCGCTTGCGCTGCGCATGGCGCAAGTTGCAAACTTTCAGTATCCTCGCTGTTGGATCGTTTCCTCAGACTACCAACCGTGCCGCTTGCCCTCACGCCTAGGAGCTTTCAGTATCCTCGCTGTTGGATCGTTTCCTCAGACTTAAGCGACCCACTGCGCTATCGGGCCAACGCCGGACTTTCAGTATCCTCGCTGTTGGATCGTTTCCTCAGACCGTTTCGTCATGAGTCGGGTGGTTGTGTTCTTTTTGACTTTCAGTATCCTCGCTGTTGGATCGTTTCCTCAGACCGGATGACGACTTCCATATGCAATCGTTCTCGACCACTTTCAGTATCCTCGCTGTTGGATCGTTTCCTCAGACATTTACGATAAGGGTGTAGAGCAGAAGAGTCACGCACCTTTCAGTATCCTCGCTGTTGGATCGTTTCCTCAGACAAAAGAAGTCGAAAAAGTCGAAGATCCGAAAAGCTCTTTCAGTATCCTCGCTGTTGGATCGTTTCCTCAGACTTGGTTGCGTTGTACGTCGACGTGCTGACGGCCAGACTTTCAGTATCCTCGCTGTTGGATCGTTTCCTCAGACTAAATGCATACGCACGGTACAAACCATCTCCGCTTGCCTTTCAGTATCCTCGCTGTTGGATCGTTTCCTCAGACACGAAAACGGCGCTTCAGCATTGAAATACCTGAGATCTTTCAGTATCCTCGCTGTTGGATCGTTTCCTCAGACCCGTGGTTTGCGCGCTGGAGCGATAGACACGAGTTTCTTTCAGTATCCTCGCTGTTGGATCGTTTCCTCAGACCCGACCTCGCCGTCGGCAGGAAACGGCGTTTGGATCTTTCAGTATCCTCGCTGTTGGATCGTTTCCTCAGACCATGTCGACATGATGTTTCAAATCGTGTGCACGAACTTTCAGTATCCTCGCTGTTGGATCGTTTCCTCAGACCCGACCTCGCCGTCGGCAGGAAACGGCGTTTGGATCTTTCAGTATCCTCGCTGTTGGATCGTTTCCTCAGACTGTGTCTAAGAAGACCAGGAACATGTCCCCCAACGCCTTTCAGTATCCTCGCTGTTGGATCGTTTCCTCAGACTTGGCGCAAGCGCTCAACAACCTGCGCCGGCAAGGACTTTCAGTATCCTCGCTGTTGGATCGTTTCCTCAGACTGCGGGAAAACTGGATTGAGCAACTGAATGAACATCTTTCAGTATCCTCGCTGTTGGATCGTTTCCTCAGACTGTGTGTTTGCGCCAGTATGTCGCACCGACGTTGCCTTTCAGTATCCTCGCTGTTGGATCGTTTCCTCAGACGTCAAGGCGGCGACTTCCACGTCGGCGCATGTCGCAGCTTTCAGTATCCTCGCTGTTGGATCGTTTCCTCAGACTATTTCCCGGACCGCATCGAGAAGTATATATCCGCTTTCAGTATCCTCGCTGTTGGATCGTTTCCTCAGACTGGTGCGTTTTGATCCAGAAGTTTTAATCGAACTTCTTTCAGTATCCTCGCTGTTGGATCGTTTCCTCAGACTGCCAGCAACAAGCAGAGCATCGATGACCTGGCGACTTTCAGTATTCTCGCTGTTGGATCGTTTCCTCAGACACCCATGGCGCCGGCCAGCTTGGCGCCTTCCAGCCCTTTCAGTATCCTCGCTGTTGGATCGTTTCCTCAGACCTTGACCGAGTTCGAGACGAAGCGGGAGGAGATTTCGCTTTCAGTATCCTCGCTGTTGGATCGTTTCCTCAGACACCGGCGATTCATTGTGTAATCAAAATCACTCTCCCTTTCAGTATCCTCGCTGTTGGATCGTTTCCTCAGACAACTCTGCCTCAAGCTCTCTTCCATCTTTGAAGTCACTTTCAGTATCCTCGCTGTTGGATCGTTTCCTCAGACTCCGACATTCACGCATACGAGAAGCTACGTATACGCCTTTCAGTATCCTCGCTGTTGGATCGTTTCCTCAGACACTAATGTCCACACAGACATCCATCCTGGACGCCTGGACTTTCAGTATCCTCGCTGTTGGATCGTTTCCTCAGACCTGGGTGCGCTTGGCATTTACAGCACGGTTGCGCCGCCCTTTCAGTATCCTCGCTGTTGGATCGTTTCCTCAGACAAAAAGAGCCGGGAGTTTTTTTGCCGTGTGGCCGGCGCTTTCAGTATCCTCGCTGTTGGATCGTTTCCTCAGACGCGCCACACACCGACTACGCAATCTACGTCGAGTACTTTCAGTATCCTCGCTGTTGGATCGTTTCCTCAGACTTTTCACCCGGCGTGCCGGCCACATGCACAAACGCCTTTCAGTATCCTCGCTGTTGGATCGTTTCCTCAGACTGCTGGAAGTAGCGAAAGCGATAGCGACGTACACGATCTTTCAGTATCCTCGCTGTTGGATCGTTTCCTCAGACACTTCCCAGTTCAGCCGATTACATCATCGGTGCGAATCTTTCAGTATCCTCGCTGTTGGATCGTTTCCTCAGACACGCCAACAGCGCAGCCAACCGCTTCTCGTGCATCCCCTTTCAGTATCCTCGCTGTTGGATCGTTTCCTCAGACACCACTGTGTGCTCCCCCATCCCGACCAAAAATGGTCTTTCAGTATCCTCGCTGTTGGATCGTTTCCTCAGACTCTGCCACACCCGATCAACAGCAAAAGAAGAGTTCTGCTTTCAGTATCCTCGCTGTTGGATCGTTTCCTCAGACGGAAAATTCCGGCCGTCCTGATAGGAGAGGAAGGCACTTTCAGTATCCTCGCTGTTGGATCGTTTCCTCAGACTTAACGGTGCAATGTTGTACCGTGCGCCGTGGGGGTGCTTTCAGTATCCTCGCTGTTGGATCGTTTCCTCAGACGGCATAATTGATGCCCTTCCAGTTACCGAAAACCACTTTCAGTATCCTCGCTGTTGGATCGTTTCCTCAGACCCAAGTGCGAAGTTGCACTGGAAACCACGCCGTCGCTTTCAGTATCCTCGCTGTTGGATCGTTTCCTCAGACGAAGCGGCGAAGGAGAAAAAAATGGAAGTGATCAATCTTTCAGTATCCTCGCTGTTGGATCGTTTCCTCAGACGAAGCGCACGGCACTAATTGCCCGAACGACCGGATCTTTCAGTATCCTCGCTGTTGGATCGTTTCCTCAGACCTGGCGTCACGCCAGCGGCGCATGGATTGGATACGACTTTCAGTATCCTCGCTGTTGGATCGTTTCCTCAGACTTCTATTACTCTCTTCTTACTAATGACGGTAGATCTTTCAGTATCCTCGCTGTTGGATCGTTTCCTCAGACTCTGGCGCAAGTTGCCAGCACCTGCGGCTACGGCGTCTTTCAGTATCCTCGCTGTTGGATCGTTTCCTCAGACCTCCTGCACGTAAACGCCAGCAGGCTGAGAAAACGACTTTCAGTATCCTCGCTGTTGGATCGTTTCCTCAGACGCTTCGGCTGATGGAGTGTCGGGTTTAGTTAGGGCCTTTCAGTATCCTCGCTGTTGGATCGTTTCCTCAGACAAGTTGCGTCAGAAGCGTACTGCACATCGTACTGGTCTTTCAGTATCCTCGCTGTTGGATCGTTTCCTCAGACGGACAAGCTCGGCTTTTTGGTTTTAAGAAAAGCGTCTTTCAGTATCCTCGCTGTTGGATCGTTTCCTCAGACGATGTCGGCCGGGGGTACTGGATCGTGCCCTACGTGTCTTTCAGTATCCTCGCTGTTGGATCGTTTCCTCAGACCATCTAAAAATTCAAACTCTTTGAAAGTGTACAAGAACTTTCAGTATCCTCGCTGTTGGATCGTTTCCTCAGACATCGCAGCAACGTTGCTGAAAACGTGACGTTGTTGCTCTTTCAGTATCCTCGCTGTTGGATCGTTTCCTCAGACGCCGACCGGCAAGGGCTGCGGTAAAAACGTCTCTCTTTCAGTATCCTCGCTGTTGGATCGTTTCCTCAGACCGGTAAACTCCGCCGGTCTCCCGGAGTGGAGACCGGCTTTCAGTATCCTCGCTGTTGGATCGTTTCCTCAGACTGAGAAACTTCAAAAACTCACGTTGCGCAACCTGAGCCTTTCAGTATCCTCGCTGTTGGATCGTTTCCTCAGACGCTGCCGCTCGCCAAGTTCGTCAGAGGAAGAAAGGTCTTTCAGTATCCTCGCTGTTGGATCGTTTCCTCAGACGACGAGAACCAACGTAGAGTGTCTTCCCTCCATGACTTTCAGTATCCTCGCTGTTGGATCGTTTCCTCAGACTCTTTTTGCTCGTCTGCGTGTATGCTGATATCGGCTTTCAGTATCCTCGCTGTTGGATCGTTTCCTCAGACTTCACGGCAAGCGACTTTTCATTGATGTTGAGTGAGCTTTCAGTATCCTCGCTGTTGGATCGTTTCCTCAGACGCGTAGCCACTGGACTGGAGCTTCGTGGTTCTGGTCACTTTCAGTATCCTCGCTGTTGGATCGTTTCCTCAGACTCGGTAGAATGCAGGTCGGTGTGAAGAGTTTCCGCACTTTCAGTATCCTCGCTGTTGGATCGTTTCCTCAGACGTGAGGGATGAAATGAGCGAGTCTTTTGATGTTTTCTT
>Ga0209479_1002595_pt1 | contig 12202 bp, 9 predicted proteins | sample DewCreD2012metaG_2_FD_184112 | JGI IMG/M metagenome (GOLD analysis project Ga0209479, IMG submission 184112) | Hot spring sediment bacterial and archeal communities from British Columbia, Canada, to study Microbial Dark Matter (Phase II) - Dewar... ...
CGGCCGTCGCCACCTGCCCCGCGGCCAGCCACAGCACCGTCCAGGCGATCGAGGGCCGGACGGCGCGGCTCCCCTCGAGCGCGATGTTCTCCGTGGCCGCGTAGAGGTAGGCGAAGGCGAGCGTGGGCCCCCACCCGGTCGCGTAGACGACCACGGTGACGGCGAGGGCCTGGATGGCGATGCGCACGTGCAGGCGTGCGGTGGAGGGATGCCCGTCGGACCAGAGCCGCCCGAGCAGCGAGGCGACCGTGGCGGCCGCCAGCAGGGCCAGCAGCGGGCCGGGCGGGATGGCGAGCCAGCCCACGTGCGCGGTGAGGGCCAGGGCGCCCGCGGCCAGCAGCAGGTAGGGGACCCTGCGGCGGACCAGGCGCAGGAAGGCTCCGGCCAGCGAACTCTGCGGTCCCGGCACGGCTCTCCCCCTCAGAGCACCGGCTGACCCTGACGCCTCAGCTGGGCGGATGGTCGGCTCGACCACCTATTCATGCCCACCTGTCGACCGGGTCTAGACTTCCGGTGGACCGGCGGAGGAGTTGGGCGGGACGGGCGCCGGGGGCGCCTACGGCACGGTGGGTGGCGGGCGCAGCGTGGCGTCGGGCGCGGGCGGGATGCGCAGGTACCACAGCGCCCTGGCGACGATGTCGCGGAAGACCGGGGCTGCCACCGCGCCCCCGTAGTACGCACCCCGGGGCTCGTCGAGGAGGACGAGCGCCGCCAGGCGCGGGTGCGGCACCGGGGCGAAGCCCACGAAGGACGCGACGTAGCGGCCCGGCAGGTAGCCGCCTCCGGGCGCCGGTTTCTGCGCCGTGCCGGTCTTCCCCGCCACGGTGTAGCCGGGGATGGCCGCCTGCCTCCCGGTGCCGTCCTCGACGGTCCGCACCAGCATGCGCATCAGCGTGTGCGCCACCTCGGGCCGCACCACCCGCCTGACGGGGGTCGGCCCCACCGCCTCCACGACGCGCCCCTCCCGGTCGCGCACCATGCGGACGACATAGGGACGCAGCAGGACGCCGTCGTTGGCGATGGCCGAGAGCCCGACCAGCAGCTGCAGAGGGGTGGCCGAGATTCCCTGGCCGAAGGCGATCGTCTCCAGGCCGGGCCCGCGCCACTCCTCCGGCGGCCGTACGATCCCCGCGCCCTCTCCGGGCAGGTCGATGCCGGTGGGGGCTCCGAAGCCGAACCGCCGGATGTAGGTGTGCAGCGCCGGCCGGCCGAGGCGCCGGGCCACCTGCGCGATGCCGACGTTGCTGCTGTGGCGGATGATGTCGTCGAGGGTCTGGGTCGTCCGGCAGGAGCGGTGGGCGTCCCGGATGCGGTGGCGCCCCACCGGGAGGAACGGCGGGCAGCCGAAGCGGTCCTGCAGCCGCACGCGGCCCGTGTCGAGGGCCGCCGCGGCCGTGACCAGCTTGAAGGTCGAGCCCGGCTCCAGCACCTCGCTGATCGGCCGGTTGGACCAGCGCTCCGGGGCCACCCGATCGAAGCGCGCCGGGTCGAAGGCCGGGCGCGCCGCCATGGCCAGCACCTCGCCGGTCCGCGGGTCCATCACCAGCGCCATGGCCCGCCGGGCACCCGTCGTGGCGAGCGCGCGGTCGAGGGCCGCCTCGACCACGTGCTGGATGACCTGGTCCAGCGTGAGCACGAGGTCCCGACCGTCCTCGCGCACCGCGTCGAGGCGCTCCGTGCCCGCCAGCGGCCGCCCCACGGCGTCGCGGCCCACTACGACGCGCCCCTCGCGCCCCCGCAGGATCCGGTCGTACTGCAGCTCCACCCCGGCCAGCCCCTGGTTGTCGATGCCCACGAACCCCAGGACGTGGGCGGCCAGCGGACCGTTGGGGTAGCGGCGCTGCTCCTCGACGAGGAAGCCCAGCTCCCCCCCCAGCCCCAGCGCGCGCAGCCGCTGCGCCGTCTCCGCGGGGACCTTCCGCTTCAGCCAGACGAAGTACAGGTCGGGGTCGAGGCGGCGGAGGACCTCGGCCGCCGGCACCCCGAGGATGGGCGCCACGCGGGCGGCGAATGCCCGCGGGCGGCGGATCGCGCGCGGTACGGCATAGACGGACTCGACCTCGACGTTCGTCGCCAGCGGCCGGCCCGCCCGGTCGAAGATCCGCCCCCGGCTGGGAGGGAGGACGAGCGCGCCCAGGTACTGGTCGAGGGCGAGGCGGCGCAAGCGGCCGGCCTCGACGACCTGCAGGTCGACCAGGCGGGCGGCCAGGCCGGCGAGGGCCAGCCAGGCCAGGGAGAGCGCGATGCCGGCCCGGCGGCGCACGCGGGCCTGCAGGTCGCTCTCGGGCTGAGGGGCGGCGCGGCGCAGGACACCCGACCTGAGGCCGAAGCCGCCCTCCGATCCCCTGCGGGAAGGGGCCCGTGCGCCGGCGCCCGGCAGCGGGCGGCGTCCGACGGGACGGGCCCCGGGCGGCCGGCGGGCGGCTCGGGAGGATGCGGAGAGGCGGAGGGAGCGGGTGCTCCGGCCGGTCACCTGCGGCGCTCGTGCGCCTGGGCCTCACCCCAGCCCAGCCAGCCCGCCACCCGCTCCTGCCAGGGGCGGGCGGCGGGTGGCTGCGGTGCGGCGGCGATGGCCGGAGGGATGGTGATGGCGGCGAGCTGGCGCTGGCGGGGCGGCACCATGCCGAGCTCGGAGGTGGCGATGCGCTCGATCCGCTGCGGCGACCGAAGGGTGGAAACGGTGGCGTGGAGGCGCGCGTGCTCACGTTGCAGGGCGGTGAGCTCGCGCTGGAGACGAAGGATGGTGTAGCCGGTCTTCGCCGCTTCCGTCTGCTGCCAGACGTAGCCGAGCGCGGGAGCGATCGCCAATGCCGCCACCACCATCGCTGCGGCCATCGGGGACCGCCGGACCCGGCGGCGCGGGAGGGGGCGCTCCCGCAACCGCCGGGCCGGCAGGACCACTGGCGGGGAGGGCAGGCGGCGGTCGAGCGCGATCATCTCAGGGAGCCACGCCCCGAGGCGGTCGACCGCCCGGGCACACGCAGGAGCGGCCGGCACCCGGCTGCCGGAGGTGCTCAGGTCTCAGGTGCGACGGGAGGGTGGGATCGGAGGTGTAGAGACCGGGCACCGGCCTGCTCCTCTCAACCTTGCTCGTCGACCATGCTGGCGTGCTCGTCGACCATGCTGGCCACCCGCTCCACGGCGCGCAGCCTGGCGCTTCGGGCGCGGGGGTTGCGTCGGACCTCTTCGGCCGAGGGCCGGATGGGGCGCCGGGTGAGGAGGCGCACCACCGGGCGCGCGGGGAGGGCCACACCGGCGCGGGCGGAGGGCCGGGGTCCGGAGGGGTACCCACGGGAGAGGCGCAGGAAGGTGTGTTTGACGATGCGGTCTTCCAGGGAGTGGAAGGTGATGACGCAGAGTCGCCCTCCGTCCCCCAGGCCCTCCACCACGTCCGGCAAGGCTTGCTCCAGCGTTTCCAGCTCGCGGTTCACGGCGATGCGCAGCGCCTGAAAGGTCCGGGTCGCCGGATGGATGCCCCGCGGCCACCGGCGTCGCGGGATGGCCCGCTCCACCACCCGGGCGAGCTCGGTCGTCGTCCGCAGCGGTCGGGCCCGCACGATGGCCCGGGCGATGCGCCGCGCGTAGCGCTCTTCTCCGTAGGTGGCCAGGAGCTCCCGCAATGCGTCCTCCTGCAACCGGTTCACCAGGTCGGCCGCCGTCGTGCGCTGCGACCGGTCCATCCGCATGTCCAGCGGCCCCTCCGTCTGGAAGGAGAAGCCGCGCTCGGGGCGGCTGAGCTGCCACGACGAGACGCCCAGGTCCATCACCACCCCGTCCACGGCGGTGACGCCCTCCGCCCGCAGCACCTCGCGGAAGCGGGCAAAGTCGGCGTGCACCAGGCGCACGGCCTGGCCGAACCTGGACAGGCGGGCCTGAGCCAGCGCCAGCGCCTCGGCGTCGCGGTCGATCCCGATCAGCCGGCCGGTCGGGCCGATGCGCTCCAGGATCGCCTCCGCATGGCCCCCGAGGCCGACCGTGGCGTCGACGTAGACGCCGCCGGGACGCGGCCGCAGCAGCGCCAGCACCTCATCCAGCAGGACCGGGACGTGCTCGCTCATCCCCGGGCCTGCCCCTCCGCTCGGTGCGCGCCGGCCCTCGCCGCACCGCCGGCCCTCGCTGCGCCGCCGGCCGAGGGGCTACAGGCTGAGGTCGATCTCCTCGGCGATCTCTGCGGCGCGGCGCTGGAGGTCGTCCATGCGGCTCTTCCAGCGCTGCTCGCTCCACAGCTCGAGCCGCTTGACGAGCCCCACCACCACGACCTCCTTGTCGATGCCGGCGTACTCCCGCAGCCCCTCCGGCAGGAAGATCCGCCCCTGCCGGTCTACGTCCGCCTCGTGCGCGGAGGCCAGGAGGAAGCGCTGGAAGTCCCGGCGCCGCGGGGGGAGATCGCGCAGCAGGCTCTCGACCGCGTCCCACTCGCGCCGGGGGTAGACCCAGAGGCACCCGTCGAACCCCCGGGTGACGACGACCTGGTCCCCCAGATCCCGTCGGAACTTGGGAGGAAGGACCACGCGCCCCTTGTCATCCAGGGTGTACCGGTACTCGCCCCTGAGCATTCCCCACGGATCCCCACGTTATGCCACTCTATTCTCCGCTCACCCACAAACTCCTCCGCCGAGCGCGGAAAAACGCAGCAGATCGCGCAAATTCCTCCGCTCGCCACCGGAGACATCTAGATGATGTGGTCCTCGCCCGTGTGAAGGGCGAGATCTGGGATCCGCCGTTTGCCTTGGATCTGAACATCCTCGAGCGGAAAGCCCAAGGCACCCCGCAGGGACCGCCGCAGCCGCGCAGCGGGCGAGCCCGTGCACGGACGTCTGGCTGGCGTTCCGGTCCGGCTCAGGGCGGACCTGCAGGACTTACAAGGGATGGCGTGCAGGAGCTAGCTGGGGTTGACCTGGAGGAATTGCCTGGGATGGACCTGCAGGGCTCGCTCGAGGCGAACGAGCAGGGCTCGCCTGGGGTTCAGCTGCAGGACTGGAGCTGAGCGCAGGACTTGGGGCCGGGCGGCAACGGGAAGGGTGAGCGACGGCAGGGAGCCGCTGGCGACGCAAGGGGCCGCTGGCAGCGCAAGAGGCCGCTCAAGGCGAGAGACCGCTCGAGGCGAGAGGCCGCTGGCGAGGCAAGAGGGCCGAGACCGAGGACCGACGATCGGTTCAGCCGACTCCCGCACCCGCCAGCGGCGACTCCACTACCAGGATCCCTCCGTCCTCCAGGACCTCGACGATGTAGGCCGTAGGTGAGCGCAGCAAGGCCACCGCCTGCGCCCCGTCGGCACGAGTCGGCCCGGTGACGTGAGCCCACACCCCCTCTCCCCGTCCCTCCCGCGCCGTCTCCACCACGATGCCCGAAGGGCGCAGGAGCGCGTAGAGGCGACGGAGCAAGGAGAGGAGGTCGGGCAGCGGATCGGGGTCCACCGGGACGCGGAGCGTCACCGAGAGCCGTTCCTCCGACCTCTGCCCGGATGCGCCTTCGCTCGTCCAGGACCCCGGAGCGACACTCGCCTGGCGTCCGGCGAGCGGCGGGCGCGCCTCCCGCCGGGCATCAGATCGACGGCCTGCACCTGTCGCCGGATGTGACCGGTCCACCTCCACGTCCTCACCTGCCCCCGCCCTCCCCTGGCGCTGACCTGCCACCGCTCGCCCCTGGTCCTGACCTGCCCCTCCGCCTCCTGCGTCCCGGCCTGCCATGACGGGCTGCTGGCCCGACGCCTCTCTGGCGCCGGCCCCAGGAAATCCTGGCATGCGCAGAAGTGCAGGCATGTTCAGGACAGCCCGCCGGCCCCCGGTATTCCAGGACCGGCTGCGGAGCGTCAGAGCCAGGGCGGCCAGATGCTCCCAGTGGACCGGCCGCGAGAACTCGATCGTCATGCGAAGGTCGCGCGTGGCGACCTGTCGCTCCCCCCGCAGCGTCACCCCACTGCCTCCACCGGCGGTGTTCAGTGGCAGGTATAGCGGAGGCCTCTCACACGGTCATCTCGTTGGCGGCAGGGAGAACGGCAGGCAGATCGTCGCTGCCGACGGGGGCGGAGGCCGGAGGTCGACGGCGGCGGGTCGAGCGGGGGACCGTGCGGGCGGGAGTCAGCGCGCTCTGCGCCCGCAACGCGGCGATGTCCGCGCGAATCGTGCGCACACTCACGCCGAGGACGCGGGCGAGGTCCTGCTCCCGGGGTCGGGCGCCCTGGGCGTCGGCCTCGGCCAGCAACCGCAGGATCCTCGCCCGGCGAAGCCCCACCGGCCCCTTCACCTGGCGGATGCGCTCATCGGTCTCGCCACTGTCCACGGTCCAGTAGACCTCGACGAACGCACTCCTCGCCACCCGGCCGCGCTCCTCCTGGGCGGGCAGCGCCACCAGGACGACGCGACTCCGCGACGCCGGCCGCGGCGGCGCCTGACCCCGCGGCAGCTCGCTCCCCGGCCCGTAGACCTTGTTCCAGGTTTCCACGATGGCGGCGTTCAAGGAGAACCGCAGGAAACGTTCCCGTCCCCGCCGGCCCAGTCCCTTCGAGAGGCGTTCCACCAGGGCGTAAGCCGTTGTGAGAGCGTGCTGAGCCTCGGGGTTCTGCGGGTCGCCGAGGATCTGGTAGTGATTCCAGTACGCCTCCTGCGGACGAGGATGAGCCAGGCCCTTCGTCTCTAGCAACGATATCGCCATCCGTGAGGTTTCAACGGAGGATTCCCTATTAATTTCTTTTAACGCCATGGCTAGCGATGTGGCAGCGTCTATTTCCTCGAAATGATTGGCAAAACTTCGAGCCGATGCAATCGCATCATTGAGATAGGTGATCGCTTCAGCGGGACGATCAAGGTGAAGCAGTATCCTACCCATAAGCAATGCTCCAAAAACAGAACGAGATCTGTCCAACGAATTGCGAACTCGAAAGAGACCTTCCGTAGCTAATTCCAGCGCAGATGCGACACGACTCTCATCCAGTGCAAGCTTGGCAAGAAGCAAACTGATCGTCCCATGGACTTCCCAAGGCGCGGGAATGCCAATCAGCCTGTTCAGCATAGCTTTTGCTAGTCTATGGTTCGGAAGTGAATAGAATAGAGTGTCGACTAAATGCGTAGCAGCAACTATTGCCCATCTCACGTCTCCTCGATAGGCCTTGAATGGGTGGCCCAACCGAGCATGGCGCAAAGCCTCTCTCAGATCTCCGGCCAAGGCGTAACAGCAAGCGAGCAGGGCTTCCGACAAAGCCTTCGCGGGCAAATCTCCTAATTCGCCAAAAATCCTAGAAGCCAATTCGAGTTGAGTTTTTGCCTCATCAACTAACCCATCAGAGTATCGAATAATACCTCTAATTAAAAAGCGAAGAGCTCGCTGAAAAGGCTGACCTTCAGCCCACCTTTCCGCACGCTCAAGACTTCTTAAAGCCTCCTCCTTCAGTCCCATGCCCAGCTCAATCCGGCCTATCGCCGTCCACAAGCGTTCAAGATCGCGCGCTTCAGTACGGGGGCTCAGCCCACGAGCGAGTTTTTGCAAGTTTCTTCTTGCCGCCATCAAGTTTCCTTGCCGATATTGTACGTGGTAATTAAACTCACAGACGCGCACTAGGAAACGGCGATCTCTATTCCGCCTAGCCCACCTAAGCAAGCGTACACCATACTTGCGTGCCAACACGATCTGTCCCTTCTTCAAAAAAATCCACCCGCGGGCCAACTCACCTTCAGCCCTAATCCGGGAATTCCCTCCAGCAACACCCAGGCATACAAGCCGTTCCAAATCAGCGCCCGCGCGATCAAGCTGGCCCAAACATTCCCTGACAAAAGCTCTCTTCCTTCTGAGCGTTACCTCAATCTTCGACGGTTCGTCCATCAACCGAGCGAGGTCGAGTGCTCGAGAATAGGCTACCTCCGCATTGGCCGGTCGGCCACCATCCCTCTCTGCATCCCCAATGGTCTCCCAATACATGCTTGCTTCCTCATAAAAGCCTGCTTTCTCAGCATGCAAGGCCAGCGATGACACCGAGCAATCGGGCCAGGTTTTCAAGATGGTAAAAGCACGACGATGCCAATAAACCACTACCTCGGATTGGAGCGTATTCAGCAGGTATTCTCGGACAAACTCGCTACGGAAACAATACTCTCGACCGCGCAACTCAATAAATCCCAAGGTTTGCAATGCGCCGAGAAGTTCGTCAAACCTTAAAACACCGCTCACAAGCTCGGCCACCAGCTGGACGCTGCCTTTCGATCCTAATACGCACGCAGCAAACAGTATATCTCGTGCATCTCTTTCAAGACCAACAATTCTGCCATCTATGACACTCCGCAAATAATCTTGATGCTTACGAGACAGTCGCGCGACAATTTGGCGGCTAAAACCGTCATCAAATCGGCCATAGGAGAGAACTTCCCGACCAACCTCTGCTACAAGGAAGGGATTACCTCCCGTGAATGCATCGATCTTCCCTAGGGACTCCGAACCGATTCGCGATAGGCAAGCCTCACCCAATAACTTTAGCATTCCCCCTCGATCCAGAGGTCCAAGCGTGATTACCTCATCGAAGAAGTCAGTGCTTCGTAACACGGCTCTAGCTTCTTGCACGCAGTCTTCATCGCGCCATGTCAGCAAGAAAATAGCTGGACATCGACGGAGCGAACTTCGCAGCTCGCAAAGCAGCCGTAGACTCTCGAGATCTAGCAAATGCACGTCTTCGACTATAATAGCTGTGGGCCTAAAAGAACTCAAGTCACAAATACTTCGAGTATTGATCACGGCTACGAATTGCTCATGAATAGGGGATGGCGTGACAGTGGTGACTTGAAATCCCCGCTCCAGGCACAATTCCCGAAATCTCTTCGCTACAAGAGTCTTTCCTGTCCCCCAATCGCCCTTGACCCCAACGAATTGTCCCCATGAATCCCTTGAGCGTTCGATAGCGATAAGAACCCTCTCTACCGCCTTGGTGTCAAGAACTAACTCCCGATTCGCTTCAGAGAGGGCGCGTACTTCCATGGATGAAACGAAACCACGATCCCTGGATTGTCGAAAGAGCTCGACTGTTTCCCTTTCGGGTTCCACTCCTAACTCACGGCGCAATCTGAGAGACAAGGAATTGAAAACACGAGCGGCAAGATCTTTCCTCCCCAGGATTGAGAGAACTCTTATAAGATTTCTGGCAGCGTTCTCATTTAGCGGATCACTCTTTGTCGCATGTTCATACGCAATCCTCGCTCCCTCAAGATCACCACCTTGTTCAAGGGCATCTCCCACCCTTACAAGCGTTTCGACGAAGAGAACTCGAAAATACTCACGTGTTTCAATTATCCAATCTACTCCCCTATCATCTTGGTAGAAGTCTCCTTTATATAAGTCAATCAGGTAAGTTAAGAGGGATCGATCTACCTTGCCGTTCCGCAGATGATCCTCGACCTTCTGGAGTTCACAGAAGTCGATTGAATCCTGCGATGTTAATAATAGTCTAACAGAAACCTCATCCCATGCCATGAAGTCTCGACCGACTACTTTCATCACCTTCTTCATTCTCCAAAGCAAAGTATTCAGGTTAGAAGGCCCTCTGTCATCTCCCCGGTCTGGCCAAAGAACGGAAGCCAACATGCGACGGCGGGCAGAGAAATTGGGTTGAAGCAGGAGATAGGCTATCAGCTCCTTGGCCTTGGAGGGCATGGCAACGGTGCTACCCGAGATCTCGACCCGGAAACTACCTAACACTGATACCTTAAGCATCTTGAGCTTCCCCGCACACCACCCACCCGTGTGTAATCACATGCTGGCTGGTTGGTTTCAACCTCTTTCTAGAACTTTCCTGATAGCTTGAACGACTTTTGGATCAAATTGAGCTCCTGCATTTGCTTGCAAAATCTTCAAAGCATCCTCATGAGACCGTCTTTTTCGATACGGTCTATCTGTTGTCAAGGCATCAAAAGCATCTACCGCAAGAATAATTCTGGAGCCCAAAGGAATAGCTTCTCCCATAAGTCCCGCTGGGTAACCGCCGCCATCCATGTGTTCATGGCTATGCCTCACAAGCTCCGCAGCACCACCGATAACATCTAGACCCTCAACCAGATCCGCCCCAATTACTGGATGCTGCTGCATAAGTTCTATTTCAGACTTTGTCAGTCCACTAGGCTTACGAATGATGCCTACTGGCACGCCCATCTTCCCGATGTCATGAAGCAAACCTGCGATTCGCACTCTCTGGACTTCACTTTCTCTCAATCCCAAGACCCTAGCTACACGAGCTGCCAAGCTCGAAACACGTCTCGAATGTCGCGCGGTGTAAGGATCCTTGAGATCAGTTGCCTCGGAGACCATCACAAGGCTGGTAAGAAATAGAGAGGTCTGGTCATTCAACATCTTCCAGGGGTAGGCAAGCTCGACCAACATTGCGCTCGAAAGTACGAAGCCAAGAAACCCAAAAAACTCCGTAGCTTCCCGCAGGATCAGAGACGCAAGTAACATTGAGAGCCAATAGGGAGAGAGTATCCTCAATACGTCGCTAAGGCGAGGGGTCGCGGTTCGATTTGTGACCAGAGTCGGAAGGAGCCTGAGCGCACTATCAATAACTAAGTAAAGTACCAGGGCTAAGATGAGAGAACTCAGCTCCGAGAACATGGGGACGGAAAGCCGATAAAGAGCGATTGGCGGACCAAGCAGAGCAAGGCTCTGGAGGCTAAGCTTTGAGCCTTCCGCTAAACGCGACGCAAAATTGCTCCCACCCCTTACCAACTTGGCCATTAGTGGGCCCACAAGTACAAGTAGCAAGACAGCAGCCACCTCGAGAGTAGCGATGCTTCCCAGTATGAGGACAGGCAACGCAGAAAGATTACCTAGCTCTGGAACCGGTAAGCGGAACTCCATCCATGAATATAGGGCCGAGAGCATGAGAACAGTCAGTAATTCGGCTATGGACACGTTGGACCGCAATGATAATGATAAAGCAAGGCCGACAAATAGACCCACAAGGAAGGATCCGGCCTGGCTGCGATTTAGAGATCCACGCAGTACGTAGCTGACCATTGAACTTGAATTTCCTCCATCTCCAATCGAGTCAAAAGTCGAGTCAAAAGCTTCATGCGATGGCTTCCTTCCCAGAAAGAATCCTCAAGGCAGCCGAAACAATACGGTCGCCGAAAATTTTTCGACCTTCCCTCTCCAGATACTCTTCGATAGGTTCTAAATTGCTGTCCCTGTCATACGGTGGCAAACTATGGGCTCTACTATCAACGTACTCAGCAAGAGCGAGTATCAACGCAGCTAGGCTTGGCGCCTTTTCTTGATCGGATCGAATAGATTTCGTACTCTGGGGCCAATGATGGTTGCGGATCATCTCCGAAATTCGTGGTCTACCCAGTTCATCGGCAATAGTGGCACCCAGTCTCGCATGCTCACTTAGCCAGTCAGCTGGAAGGGAGCCACTCTCAATTTCCTCTTCAAAAGCGATCATCCCGATGTCATGAAGCAGCGCCGCGTACTCTAACATTTCAGTCTCACTTGCTGAAAGTCCCACCTCTTCAGCGATCGCCAACGAGAGATCGGCTACTCTTCGGGCATGTCCCCCCGCATAGGGTATACTTAATTCAACAGCGTCGACCAACCGGTTGATAATCCGGAGATAGCTAGTCCGTCTATCGAAGTAGAGGGATATCGCCATCCTTTGTAAGACAGGGAGCGGAAGGAAGATGACTAAGCTGGCTAGGTTAACCTTCGCATAGAATAGAGAAAATAATAGTGCAGTAGGAAGGCTTATGAAATTTTCAATCAGAAAGTCTGAGCTAAAGCGGAGCCAGGTACGTAGAAAGGATATCTTTCTTGCTTGGCTTATGAATAGGCTTACAAATAGATTATTTGAAAGGCGATGGACGATAGCTGAAGCGAACGCTGCTACAACCAATCGACCTAATTCAGGAGCAATTAAGTCACCTCCCAGCAATCTAAAGACACCACTGGCCAAAAACAGGCTCAGTCCCATCTGAGCGCAGTTATAGGCAACTCTCCACGGAACCCATCCGCGTGACATTCCGTTGCCAATTCCAAAGGCTAGACCACCAATAAAGAGCGCACTAGAAGGCGGGAGAAGAAAAGCGATAGCGTACGTAAGAACGCCGGGGCTGGCAAAGCCCCCAGCCGGGTTCGTAATGGCAAGTGTAGCCGCCAACACAATAATTGCCCCGATCAGCATTTCTCCAGCTGATAACTCTGCCCTTAAAGTTGGTGAACTGAAAACTGTGAT
>Ga0209479_1002601_pt1 | contig 12163 bp, 17 predicted proteins | sample DewCreD2012metaG_2_FD_184112 | JGI IMG/M metagenome (GOLD analysis project Ga0209479, IMG submission 184112) | Hot spring sediment bacterial and archeal communities from British Columbia, Canada, to study Microbial Dark Matter (Phase II) - Dewar... ...
GTCTAAAAATAGCTATAGATCAATTCTCCATGCCCTATGTAAACAACGCAGAGCTTGATTACGTTATGGACTTTATGGGTGGTGGATTTACCATCAAGAATCCTAACGTAACAGGTTCTTGTGGTTGCGGTAGCTCCTTCTCTTGTGGATGACCTTACTGCCCCCTGTTGGGGGCTTTTATAACCTTAACTTTTACATAATCTGGTTCAATTTTTTCTACGGATACTATAAATTTTGGGACATTTTTAACATAAACCTTGAGAAGATATTCTCCTTCCTCAAGTCCTTTTACATCTATTCCTACGGTTATGTTTTCTATCATTTCTTCTGAAACAAATCTTTCCATCACACTTAGCTTTAGTCTTACTTTTTTCCTTTCAAGTTTATAGGTATATCCATCCCTTTGGTTAAATATTTCAATGTACCTTTCTATATTCATTGGCACTTTCCCACCAAAGTTGTGTATAAACCAAAGCGTTGTTCCCATGAATAATGCCAATAACTTATACTGCCAATCCTTAATCAAAGCATCTTTAAGCATTTTCTATCCTCAACTCCTTAATAAGTAATGTTCTCAACATTTCTGGGTCAAGATTTCTTTGTAGTTTACCATCAACGGCAAGGGAGATCTCTCCAGTTTCTTCCGAAACTACTACGCAAAGGGCATCAGTCTCCTCAGATATGCCAAGTGCAGCCCTATGCCTTGTGCCGTACTTTTTGGGAAGCTTGGAAGATTTAGAAAGGGGTAAAATGCAGGAAGCGTAGACAACTCTATCCCCTCTTATTACCACAGCACCGTCATGTAATGGAGATAGTGGGTTGAAAATAGTAATCAATAGTTCAACGGAAACAAGACTGTCTATTAGAACGCAACCTTCCACAACACCATCCACGCTCTGGGACCTCTCTATAACTATAAGACCCCCTATCTGTCTTTCAGAAAGGAAAGAAGAAGCCCTAACAACCCTATCCACTACCCTTTCTCCCACAGGCTTTATAACAGGAACTCCCGTTTTTTGTCCAAGCCTGCTTAAGGCTTTTCTTATTTCAGGTTGGAATATAACCACAAGGGAGAAAAGTCCCACAGTCCATAGCTTTTCAAAGACCCAAGAAAGGGTACTAAGACCCAAAAGCTCCGCAACAAGCCAAAAAATGGCCAAAAGGCCTAAGCCTTTAAATATCTGAAAACCCTTTGTTATGCGTAAAAAGTACAGAATGCCATAAAAAAACAAAGAAACAGACAGTATATCTAAAAGGTCTTTCCAAGATATAACCTTTAAAAAGTCAAAACTCGCCATAGGTCCTCACCGTATCAAGCAGAGCTAAAAACTCACGGGTTTCCTTAACATCATGAACCCTTACTATGTGAGCCCCTTTTATCACAGCTGGAGCTAATGCCCCAAGGCTTCCGTATAGCCTTTCTTTTGGCTCTGTTTTCTTTTTTAATAGCCCTTCTATAACAAGACCTATAAAGGACTTTCTTGAAACACCTACAAGTAAAGGAAGGCCAAAGAGGCGAAGTTCCTCAAACCTCTTTAGGATTTCCACGTTGTGCTCTGGAAGCTTTCCAAAACCTATGCCTGGGTCAAGTATGGCTTGACCCTTATAGCCCGATTCCTCAAGTACCCTCAACCTTTCTTCAAACCAAAGGATGATTTCCTCCATCACATCTTCATAAACTATGGGCATCTCCTTCCATGTTTCTGGCTTACCCTTAATGTGTGTTATTACATAAGGGCAGTTGTATTTGGCTACTACGCTGTACATGTTAGGGTCAAAGGTTCCACCGCTTATATCATTTATCATATCCGCACCTTCTTGAAGGCAGGCATCTGCCACTCCAGCCTTATAAGTATCTATGGATATCCAGACCTTTGGAAGCTCCTTTCTTATCTCCTTTAAAACGGGTAAAACCCTTTCCAGCTCCTCTTGGGCTGATATCCTCTGTGAGCCTGGCCTTGTAGACTCCCCTCCTATATCTATTATATCAGCTCCTTCTTCTGCCATCTGCACAGCCCTTTTTACCGCCTCAGAAGGCTTTAAGTATAGCCCACCATCGGAAAAAGAATCGGGAGTGATATTAAGCACGCCCATTAGGGCGGTTTTTATACCTAAGGGTAGTATCTTTTGGTTGTATTGGATTTTAAAGGATCTTTTTCGGTAGTTTTGAAGCTTTTGAAGAATTTCAAAGGCAAGGACTTTATCTTCCTTTACAAGAAGAGAACAAAAATCCTTTATCTTTGCCTCGGAACCACAAAGCACAAAGCCACCCTCTCCATAAAAGGCGTGAAGGCAAGCCTGTTTTGCTAAAGGGAAAAGTGTCTCGGGCTTTGCCTCTTTTAGATATATAACATGAAAAACACCTTCAAAAGCCCTATCATAGGCTTCTCTAAAAAATATTCCTACTTTCTCCTTAAGAAATCTGTAAAAGGCATCCCTACTTTCAAAGTGCTTGACCATCATATAGAATAGCATACATTATTTACTCATGGTTCTAAGGTTGAAAATTAGAAGGCAAGAAGAGAAGGGGAAACCATACTACCAGAGCTTTCAAGTGCCCTATGAAGAGGGTATGACCCTTCTTATGGTCCTACAAAGGATAAAGGAAGAGATAGACCCAACCTTAAGCTTTAGACATTTTTGCAGAGCTGGTATATGTGGAACTTGTGCAGTTATGGTAAATGGCTTTCCAAAGCTTGCCTGCAAGGAACAGGTTTTACCCTATGTACTTTTTAGTGAAGAGATAACCATAGAACCCCTTAAAAACTTTGAGGTTATAAAGGACCTTGTGGTAGACAATGAAAAAGTCATTAGAAAGATGAAAGACATGCGCCTTTGGATAAAAGAAAAGTCCAAAGACCCACGCATACCACCAGAGGTCAGCAAAAGGATAGAAAACTCCGCCGACTGTATCCTATGCCTTTCTTGCCAGGCCTACTGCCCGCAGGTCTTGGAGGAAAAGTATGCTGGACCTCTCTTTTTTGCCAAGTTGTATAGGTTCTATAAAGATCCAAGGGAAGAAGATAAGGATTTAAGAACGCTTCAAACCATAAGTGAAGGCAACCTTTACCATTGTCTTTCTTGCAATAAGTGCAACCTCGTATGCCCTAAGGAGGTAGAACCAGCCACATTAATAAGAGAGCTTATGAAAGCTATGGATGTGGCTACTTAGCCTTTTTTTGTTTGCTAACCTTTGCTTTGCGGGGGTAGAAAAGCTTGTGGAGGATGAAGTCTATAAAAGGTTTGGGGATCTCGTTAAGGTCAACAAGGTGAAGATTATCGGCAAGGTAGAAAAGGTTGATAAGATAGAACTTGATATGGAGTATGGTAAAAGCAGGATGATTGCTTATATCTACTCTGGGGATGAAAGGTATCAAGCCCTTATAGATGCTCTGTGGAAGGTTAAGGTCTTTGTAGCCAAGGAAGACATAGATAAAGGCACACCTATAAGTAAAGAGCTTTTTAGAGTAGAGGAAAGGTTTATGAAAAGTGTCCCATCAGATTTAAGACTAAGCTCAGAAGAATTTGAGAACTTTGTTGCTTCCACAAGGATAGTAAAAGGGACCATGTTGAGAAGGTCTTTGCTAAAAGAAATACCAGCAGTAAAAGCAGGAGATGTGGTGAATGCAGTTTTCAAAAGTGGTGCCATAGAGGTAGTCTTTCAAACTATAGCCATAGATACAGGCTCTATTGGAAAGGTGATAAGGCTAAAAAGGGATGATGGAAAGGTATTAAGGGGCAAGGTTATATCAAGGGGTAAGGTGGAGGTGGTTCCATGAGGGAGGAGTTTTCGGCAGGCGGTGTGCTTTTTAAGGATGGAGAGGTTCTGCTTATAAAGAATCCATCGGACGTTTGGACCTTTCCCAAGGGGCTTGTGGAGGCTGGAGAAAAACCAGAGAATACAGCCATAAGGGAGGTTTTTGAGGAGACTGGGGTAAAAGGGAAAATAGTTGCACCCATTGGGGATATAAGATACTGGTATGTAAGAGAGGGGGAAAAAATAAGGAAAAGGGTGCTTTTTTATCTTATGGAGTATTTGGAGGGTGAACCAAGGCCATCTTGGGAAGTGAAAGATGCTAAGTTCTTTCCTCAGGAAGAGGTAAAAAGGCTTTTAAAATATAAAGGAGACAAGGAGATATTTGAAAAGGCTTTGGAAATACTTTATTCTGGTAAGAATACTCTATTTCCCTTCAAGATATCTCTTCATAAAGATGGAGGACCTTGTTAGAGCATCCTTTGCAGCAAGGTCGTCCGCAAAGGTTCTTCTATCAAGCCTAAAATCAAAACCTCTGCCTACGCCAGGGTATATCACTATCCATATGGGCACGCCTTTGGCTTTGAGATGATCAACAGCAACCAAAGCTGGCCTTATCCTCTGATATTGTTCGTTTTCACCCACTAGTATTAAAGTTGGTATTTTCAAATGTTCCCACTCGGGAGCGTACCTGTAGACCTGCTCTGGCTCTGGAGCATTAGGATTTTGCATATGGGGATAGTAGGCCACAAAACACACTATTTCTTTTTCCTGTCTTTTGTAGGTTACCAACAGCCTTATACCGTAATAGCCTCCCCTGGTAAGACCGTAGGCACACAACTTTCCGTTCTTAATATCCTTCCTATTTACCGCATACAAAAGCACTGCATCAAGATCTTCCTCCACAACAGGGTCATGCTCTATGGGAAACTGGGGGATGAGCCTGCCAGTGTATAGGTCTGGTGCTACCACAACAAAGCCTTTGCTCGCTAGCCTTTTTGCATGAAGTTGGAAAAGGTCATCAAGGCCTCTCCTGCCATGGATAAATAGGACTCCAGGATAGGCCTTATCATCGTCAGGCCTATATACATAGACTGGAATTTCTACGTCTTTTTTCTTTACCGTTACCGTTTCTGTACGCACCTTATAGTTGGGTAGGTTTTCTATATAGCCCTCCTCCCACCATCTTTTGTCCCACCACCAGGCGGAGGACCCCTTTTCCATAAACTTATCAATTAACCCCTTGACAAACTCATCAGTAGCAAAGCTCAAGCTTATTATGGAAAGAAAGAAGAATAACAACTTTTTCATATCTACCACCCCCTAAGGTATAAATTTATACTTCTACCACCTTTCCAGGGTTGAACAAATTTTTAGGATCAAAGAGAAGCTTTATACCCTTTAGAAGTTCATAACCCACATCTCCAAACTGCCACCTTAGAAATTTCTTCTTTGTTAGGCCCACACCATGCTCTCCCGTTATAGAACCGTTGTATCTCAAGGCAAGTTCAAATACTTCATCCACAGCCCTTTCTGCCCTCTCTTCCTCTTCTCTATTTGCCTTATCGTAAAGCAGGTTAACATGTAAGTTTCCATCCCCTATATGACCAAATATCACCATAAGAAGGCCATACTTTTGAGCTATCTTTCTAAATTCTGGGATGGCCTCAGAGAGGTATATTCTTGGTATAACTATGTCTTCGTTTATCTTGCCAGTCCGTAGATTTCCAAGAGCTGGACCCAAGCTCTTACGAGCAGACCACAGCTTTTCTTCCTCTTCTTTGTTTTTTGCCACCAAAACCTCCACTCCCATGGGCCTGAGGAGCTCTTCTATCTGTTTTAGGTCCTCTACAACGCTTTGAGGAGAGCCATCCACCTCTATAAGTAACAGCGCCTCCACTTTGGGAAGACCAACAGGCTTGTAATCTTCTACAGCCCTTATGGCATCAGAATCCATAAACTCCAAGGCGGAGGGGAATATGCCGGATGTAAAAATTTTGGTGACGGCCCTTCCTACGTCTTCTAGGTTCTTAAAGAGAGCCAATGCTGTAGCCCTTGCCTTGGGTTTGGGTATTAACTTTAGAGTGGCAGAGGTTATAAGGCCCAAGGTGCCTTCAGAGCCCACAAAGAGCTTAGTTATATCGTAGCCCGCCACATCTTTTATGATGGGATTTCCCGTCTTTAGTGTATGACCTTCTTTTATGACCGCAGTAAGACCGAGCACATACTCACGTGTTACTCCATACTTTAGACATCTAGGGCCACCGGCGTTTTCCGCCATATTCCCACCAAGAGTAGAGTACTTAAAAGAAGATGGGTCTGGTGGATAAAAAAGTCCAAGCCTTTCCACATACTCTTGGAACTGTGATGTTATGACGCCAGGCTGTACCTCTGCAGTAGCATTATCTACATTGACTTCAAACCTATTCATCCTTTCAAAGGACACCACTATACCCCTTTCCAAGGTAGGCACTGCCCCACCGGTCAAGCCTGAACCCGCACCCCTCGGAAAGATGGGAATGTTTTCTTCATAACATACCTTTACCAGCTTTACCACATCCTCGTGGCTCTCTGGAAAAACCACTGCAGAGGGCATGGCCCTTTCTATGGGTATAGGTGTGGCATCGTAAGAATAGAGCTTTCTTTCCACGAGTGATGTATTGACCTTACTTTTTCCAAGCACTTCTATGAGCTTATCTATAGGCTTCTTTCTTAGTATGCCAAGCATAGCATAAAAATATAAACCTTGCCTATATTTATAACAATGCCACTTGTCAGTATGCTCTGGGGAAGACAGGAGGGCCAAAGCTTTTACCCAGAGAAAATACTTTGGCTTTTGGAACATCCCCATCCCCATTGGGTAGAAACGGTAAGAGATAATCTAAAGCTGGATTTTAGAGAAAGTGGTTTTAGACAGTTTGTTTCCTTGTCTTCAATGCACCTTATTACCGATGCCATGCTTATGTTTGGACTTGAGTACGCAATTGAAAAAGAAAGGCTTATAGAAAACCTGAACCCCATAAGGCTTTCTGTTAGGGTGAAGCCCGGAAGCTTTTTGGGAATAAGCCACCACTTTTTGGGCGCACCCTTTGAGATAGAACAGGATGAAGTGCTTAGAGAATTCCTAAAGGCCTCAAGGAGGTTTTTAGAAGAAGGTGGCTTTGGCCTCCAGGTTGTTGTCTTATCTTATAATCCTTACTTGGAAGACCTGCTTATAGAAAACCTTGAAAGGATAAGAGGCTTAAATTATAAATTCTACGGAGCCAAGTGATGATGGATAAGGGCTACAAGGGCGTTTTTAGCAAGATGGGTGAAGGTTTGCTGGAAAAGTTCATAGAAGACCTTAAAAGGGAGCTGCAAGAAAGGCCAGAGGACTCAGAGCTTCTTTTTAAGCTGGGCGTTGCCTATAGCAGGGCTGGAAAGGTGGAAGAGGCAAGGGAAGTTTATAAAAAGTTAAGGGAGATAGATAAGGGAAAGGCAAAGGAGCTTTTGGATATAATATACGGCGTATAAATGTAAAAGTTTTTCATTTGTTTTTCATGTTTTTTCTTTCATAATAATTTCCATCTTAAGAAAAACTTATTTTAGGAGGAAGGTATGATGTTGCAAGAACTATTATTAATGGCTAAGGATATAGACTTAATCATGGCAAGCCATGCTACATATATATCCAAGCTTGAAAAAAGCATAAAGAACAACCAACCTTTTGAACACAAATCGCACAAGGATTGCTCTTTTGGTAAAAGGTTTTATCCAGAAGTATATGCCAGATTGGAAGAGTATCCACCACACATAAGGGAGTTGATTGAAGAAATAGAAAAAACCCATCGTGAATTTCATGAGATCGCTTTTGAGGTTGAAAAGGCAAGCTCGGAAGAGGAGAAGCTAAAAAATATTAAACATGGTTAAGGATAAGTCTACAGAGCTTTTCCAGCTACTTTTAAAATTAGGAAGGGTCCTACGCAAAGAAGAACAAGACACTACTTAGTAGGTTTGAATACAACAGTTATAGTCCTGGCACCTACAAGCAGGAATATGCCTAGTATCCAAAGGACTACGTCCAAACCCTTTAAATTTCCAGTAAAGATGTATATCATAAACTCTCTTACCATAAAGGCTACCGCTATCTCTATAAGTATCTCCATCCTTACCCTTTCGTGCTCAAAGTAATCCACAAAAGCCCTTATTAGCTCAAGGATTATAACTATGGAAAGAACGTTTGTAACAAGCTCTTTTATACTAAGCCTTACGGTGGCTTCCGTAAAAAGGAGGCCTATTTCAAGCACAGTTCTAATTATGCCTACGGCCAAGGAGAAGAGCAAAATAATTATGGCTACGTTAAAAGCCAGAGCGGTAAATAGCCTATATATCTTAAGAATCTTTTCCTGCAAGCTCATATCTTTCTAAACTCACCGGGCAACTCCCTAGGAGGAACTCCTATATATTCTGTTTCTGTTTCTTCGTCCAATCTCTTGGAGAAGGGCTTTTCTGTGGTAAGCTCTTCATATACATGGGCCACCAAACCTGGCACCCTTCCTATAATGAAAAAGCCCTTTCCTAACCTCCAATCAAAGCCCATTTCTGATGCCACGGCTGCAATGCCACCATCCACATTAAGCACAAGCTTTTTACCCTTTTGCCTTCCTATTTCCTCTTGCACTTCCTCTGCAAACTGGCAATGCTTCCCATAAAAGCCGAGCTCTCTGGCTATGTCCATAAGCCTCTTTGTCCTTGGGTCAAAGTCTTTGTAATATCTATGTCCATAACCCGGTATGGGCTTTTTGGCATCTAAATACTCTCTAACTATGTCTGCCACAGGCCTTTGACTTGCCACACCCTCTTGAATAAATTTCATAGCATCTTCCAAGGCTCCACCATGAGCTGAACCAAAGGCAAGCACACCAGCAGCAACACCAACATTTAAAGAGTTTCCACCAGAGGCGACAGCCCTGGCAGATATTACAGAAGGTGGAGCAATGCCATGATCTATAACAGAAACAAACATAGCTTCCATCATCTTTGATTCTTTTTCGTTGGGAAGCTCGCCCTTGAGAATAAGATAGATTGCCTGGGCAAAGCTTAGGTTGCCTACAAGGTCCAAAAGCCTATAACCCCTTATGTAAGTTTCATGGCCAACATGTTGGGTTATGGCCGTTCTCCATTTCTTTTCCATCTTAACCACCTCCAAGAAGTTCTTTGTTTATTTTGATCTTGGCATTCTTTTCAAGGTGTTCTACGTACCGAGTAAGTATAGCTTGAGATTTTAGGCTAAGTATATCCCTAAACACTTCCTGTTTTTCTTCCTTTTTGATTTCTTTTTTGCTTCTACTTTCTACGAAAAGCACACCGTAGCCCTGTCTAAGAGGATATGGACCAAAAACCTTTTCTTCAGACAAAACTATATGAACCAAATCCTTCTGGTTTATATTGACCACCGCACCTAATTGCATGGTAGGGGTTTGTGAAAAGCTTAGGGACCTTACCTCCGGTTTTTTCCCTTCTTTTAGAGCTTTTGCCACCTCTTGTGCCTTCTGAAGCATCAAAGATTGGGCCTTTTCTTCTATTAGCTTGTCTTTTACCTTTTCTTTCACTTTATCAAAGTCTTCGTAGCCAGAAGGCAAAAGCTCTTTGAGATAAATCACCACATACTCTTCACCTTCTTTAAAAATGCTTGCCTTATCTTGCAAAGTTAACCTTTGGGCCTCCTGCCTTATGGCTTCTCCAAGCTTTTGAATGTCCTCTGGGAGCCTAAACTCTTGAAAACCCTGTATTTCCTTTCCAGCCTTTAAGTCTTTGTATATGGAAAGTGCCTTTTCTTTGTCCCTTTCCTTCCATATGCGTACAACCCTTCCCTCTTGCCTTTTAAAAAGTTCCCTGTTTTTCTGGTAGTACGCCAAAAGTTCTTGATCTGTTGGTGTGTATTTATCCTTTATGTCCGATGGTGTTATAAGGTATAGGCTACCACTTAAGAGTACAGAATCCACCAGAAGGTTCGTGTTAAACTCCTCTTCCGTAATATAGACTCCGTTGGTTAAGAGCCTTAGAAGTTTTTGAATGCTTATGGCTTTCCTTAGGTAATCTTCATACTCCTCTGGAGTCATACCGTTCCTTGATAGTATTTCCTTGTATTTAGAAGCAGAAAAAAGACCACCTTCATGAAAGGTGGGGTCGGACTTAATTACTTCCACCACCTCTTCATCACTAGCAACTAAGGAGAGGTCTTTTGCCTTTTGGTAAAGAAGCTCCTGTGCTATAAGGTTTGAAAGCACCTGGTCCTTTACAAGCTTTTCCATTTGAGGGTTTTGGAGAAGGTTGGAAAACCTAAGAAGTTCTCTCCTGTAGTCCTTTATGGTAACACAGCCAGAGTTTACCTCCACCACACATCTTTTGGAAGGGGAAGTTATGTCGCTAATACCACCAGCAAAAAAGAGCCATAAGAAAAAGCCGCCAGTGGCAATTGCTATAATAGCTACAGTTATACTTTTATACCTGTGTATTAGGGAATACATTAAGGAAAATTTTAGCATATATTATTTTGAATTCCTATAAAGAGGAGGTTGAATATGTTAAGCAAAGAACAACTTGAACTTTTGAGAAACAAACTACTTGAAGAGAAGGCAAAGCTGCTTGAACGCTACAAAAAGAAAGAGGATACGCAGGCACGCATTGAGGAAGAGGTTAAGGAACCAAGGGACTTGGAAGATGTGAGCCAGATGACCTATACCCAAGAACTGCTTGATACCCTTTCTACTAGAGAGTTCTTCATAATTAAGGAAATTGACCACTCTCTTAACAAAATACAGGCTGGTACTTACGGAATATGCGAATATTGTGGAGAAGAAATACCCTTTGAAAGGCTATCCGCCATACCATGGACAAGGTACCACGCCCACTGTGCTGAGAAGGCAGAAGAAGAAGGCATTGTACCTACATATCCAGCCTTTACCTTTGAGGCTACCATACCAGAGGATATGGAAATACAGCGTGAAGACATAACAGAGGCATGAACTTTGACCTTTATTTGCCTGTAGAAGTTATGTTTGGGATTGGGTCTGTAGATAAGGTTGGTGAGGTAGGAAGACGCTTTGGCTACAGAGTTCTTATAGCCACTGGTAAAAAAAGCACAAAGGAAAATGGTGCCTTAGATAGGGTGATAGCCTCCTTGAAGAGGAACGGTGCAGAAGAGATCATTATCTTTGACCAGATAGAGCCAAACCCAACTGACAAAAGCGTAAACCTTGCAAGCGAAATTGTGGTAAAAGAGAAGATAGACTACATTATAGGCCTTGGCGGTGGAAGCAGCTTGGACTCTGCCAAGGCCATATCCATAGTGTCTTCTAACGAGGGTTATGCGTGGGACTATGTGAATTATCCAGAGGGCCCAAGGCTAATACCCTTTTTAAACAGGCCTGTCATATGCATTCCTACAACTGCAGGAACGGGAAGCGAGGTAAATAGGTACTCTGTCCTATCAAACCCCATAAGAAAGGAGAAGATGGTAATATCCCACTTTTTGAACTATCCAAGAGTAGCAATAATAGACCCATTCCTTACGGTAAGCATGGACAGAAGGCTTACAGCCCTAACAGGCATAGATGCACTTATGCACTCCCTTGAATCTCTTACCAACAGGCTTTCAAACTTCTTTGCAGAGGACCTGGCCATAAGAGCCATACGGATCATAAGAGAATGGCTACCTGTAGCCATAGAAGAGCCAGAGAACTTAGAGGCAAGGGCCTACATGAGCTACGCTGCCATGCTGGCTGGCATAGCCATAGATAGAAAAAGGGTGGCCCTCATACACGGTATGGAACATCCAGTTTCAGCTCATTATCCACACATAGCACATGCGGAGGGCCTTTCTGCCCTTGGTGTATCAATTACAGATTTCAATTACAGAGGTAATCCAGAAAAGTATGCCCTTTTTGCAGAGCTAATGGGTTATGAGCCAAAGCCACATATGGCCGTAAAGGCCCTTGAAGAGTTTCTTGAAAAGGTTGGGCTAAGGCTAAGCCTAAAAGAGCTTGGAGTAGAAAGGGAAAAGATAGAAAGATTAACAGAAGATACCTACATGCTCTCAAGGGGCCTTTTCCCCATAAATCCAGTAGAACCTACCACAGAGGATATATACAAACTTTATGAGAGGGCCTACGAAGGCTATTGATTGAACTTGACTCTTAATCTGTGATTTAGAACATGGTTTATTTCCCAAGTTTTCAGTATATTAGAATATCAGAATAACCTTAAAAGGAGGTGCTACCATGTATGGAAACTATATAGTAGATACGCTGGGTGAGAAATTAGACCTCAAGTTCACCCCTCCTGTAATAGCTATATCCAATAGCATAAGCATATACATACACAAGCACACAAGTTAAAGTCCTCCACCCACTACCAGCATTGAAAAGC
>Ga0209479_1002613_pt1 | contig 12107 bp, 10 predicted proteins | sample DewCreD2012metaG_2_FD_184112 | JGI IMG/M metagenome (GOLD analysis project Ga0209479, IMG submission 184112) | Hot spring sediment bacterial and archeal communities from British Columbia, Canada, to study Microbial Dark Matter (Phase II) - Dewar... ...
GATGCAAGATGCGAGGCGTCGCTTTTGGTCGGTTGTTTTTACGACAAGGTCGCGGCTTTACGCTGATTGAATTGCTGGTGGTGATTGCGATTATCGCCATTTTGGCAGCCATCCTGTTCCCCGTCTTCAGTCAAGCCCGTGAAAAAGCCCGCCAAGCCCAATGCATGAGTAATCTCCGAAACATCAGCATGAGCCTTGCCCAGTATAACAGCGATTACGACGAACGCTTTCCACCTTTAGAGATGTGGATGGGGTGGACAGGTTGTCGCAACCTTTTCTACGTAAGGTGGGACGATTTTCCGCATCGGTCCTAACCCAAGTGAAACCTGCGATCCCTTCCAACGGTGGGCTCATCGGGTTCAGCCTTATTTGCGTAACCTTCCAATTTTTACTGACCCCAGTGGAGGCACAGCGATTATTGGTCGCGCAGGTCCCTGTTGTGGTTACCCTGCTGTTTTCCCTTTCTTTGGGGGAGCATGGGGTTGGCGATGGCATCCTGACTTCATTGGCACACGATTTAGTTACGGCTACAACCAACTCCTTGCCGCTCACACAGGGAATGCGGGAACCCTCGCAAAGATTGAGCGCCCCGCTGATATCCTACTCGTTTCTGACTCCGCTCACAAAGATGCTGTCCCTGAACAAGTCGTCTTCTGGGGGCAAATCCATCCCGCTTACAATGTGGACATCTTTGTCGTCCCCCGCATCATTTGGGCGAACATTTGCGCTGCCGGATGTAACCCGCCAAGACGCATAGAAGGTAATACCCGCCACCATTTGGGATCAATCATCTCCTTTGCCGACGGACATACAAAATTCCTGCAACACAACACGATTTGGTCTAACGGGCGAAAACTGGCAGGGGTTGACCAGTTGAACACCTTCCGCTTCCGATGATAAGGGCTAGGGCTTACGCAGTTTGGGGATTTAGCGGCAAAATAAGTGACCGCAAGGTGATGAGAAAATTCCCCAGCCTTCAAGGTTGGGGCAGGGGCTCGTGGGAGGTCCCCATTGCCCGTCCTCTGATGGCATGGTTGAGGGGTCTGCGGTGCGCCATCACGACGGGAAGTTGCGCAGTCAACTGCGTAACTCCTAAAGGGCAAATCGGTAGGGAGGGTGAGTTGTCGCAGGCTCACCCTCCCAATTTAGAAGGGCGTAGGGGGTGTCTTAGGTGCAACGGGAAATCCCGATGCCCGTAGCAGTGGTGATTGTTGTCCTCGTCCTGTTATTGGTTGTCGGCATTTATTGGTATTTCAGCCGCCCCAAAGGTGGGACGACAGAAAACATCCCAGAAATGGGCGGTCATCCTTCTGTTCCTCAAAAAACTGCCCCTCAACCTTCCCCTCCGTCTGCCCGATGAAGGTCAACCGAAGAAGGCTTTTTACCATGCAATTAAGGGAGGCGGAAGGGTGGGCAGAGAAGTTGGAGGTTGCCCTTGCAATGGCATGAAGGCGATGGTAATCCGCACTGAACCGATGGCTTTCAAGTGCACTGCCAACTTGCCGATGCCTTTGTTGGGGTTTTGACCAGATGGACGGGGTGAGGTCGGCAAAGGTTGGGCGTCCATGACGGCAAAGCAGGCATCCTTCGGCGACAAGAGCACGACTTGCAATTTCGCCGTCCCTTGCGTCAGCGTCGCCGTCTTTCCGTCTTCGCTCAGTTGCACTTGTGCGGGCGTGTGCATGAACCACCAAACATCGCCTGCCTGCTTGAGTGTCACTTCGTCTTGCACGACGACCTCTCGGCGTTTGCGATCCAACAAGATGCCTCGCATCACTTTCTCCGCTCCGTGCTTGGCGTAGGCGTTCGTCAAGTCGGCGATGGCAAAGGCACGATTGGGTTGAGAGACGAAGCGGACGATTTTCGCCTCGGCGCTTGGGTCTTGGTCGGGTTCTTGTGACGGGTTAATGACGAGTGTGTTGTGCCCTTCTGCCCGCAGGCGATAGTAAGTCCAACGCTGCCGCCCAAAATAGCCGGGCAAGTTGTAATTGTCTGCGCCCAAATCTACCGCCCACCGATGCCCCATCGCATCCAACACGAAAGTGCCGATGTCAAGGTGGCTGTGGTTGAACTTGTTGTCGCCCGCCTTGAAGCCGACGAAAATTGCGTTGCGGTCGTTCCACGCCGTCCGCATCGTCACGACTTCCCCGTGGCGAAAGTATTTGTCCAGTGGCAGCCCTTCCGTTTGCGGGTCGTTGCCCTGCTTGTCAAACCAGAGCAAATCCAACGGATGAGGCGATGCGGTGCTGCGAGCATACCATGCGTAAACGGGTCGGTTAAACTTGCGTGCCAGCCAAAACATTTGCGGTGCTCGTAGCGTCCCGTCGCTCCCGTCGGCGAAGTTGAAAGTCCGCCCTGTCGGTCCAGTGATGTAAATCGGGAACAAGCCTGTCTCGGCAAAGCCTTGCATTTGCGAAAGCCCGAAGTCTGTCCCAACTGCAGTCTCCAACGCCGCAAGAAAAACGCAGTTGTAACTTGTGGCGTAGTTCCAATAGCCCGGACCTTCACCCCATGCGCCATCAGGGGCAAATTCGCGCATCGGGATTTGGAGGGATTGAAGGGCATGGTTCAAAATCTCGCCGCACAAATCGGGCAATTCGTCCAACAACGCCAATGCCGCCATCCCGATACCTCCGTTGCAAACCTGATTCCAGTTGTGCCGCGCCGTTGACCACCAGCGTTTCTCTCGGTAAACGCCGAGGGCAGGCTGCAAACCTTTCGTCACCATTGCTTCCCGCAAAATTCGTCGCTGCTCATCCATCCAGTCGCTGAAGAGCCAGTCATAACCGATGGCGAAGGCGTGCGCCATTTCGGCGGTGTCCAAAAAGTGGCGGGGGTTCCAGTCGGGAAAATTTGCCGCCGCTTCCAACTCGCGCCATGCCCGTTCCAAGTAGCGTCGGTCACCGTCCAACCGATACAGCAACGCCAAGGTGTAGGTGCGCAGCAAAACCCGACGGCTGGTCGCCAAAAGCCGCAAACCGTCGGGGATTTCGTAGCGGGACGGCGGCTCTTGACAGAGGCGGTCTGCCTGACTTTTCAGTCGCTGGTAAAACTCACGGGCTTGCTCGTCGGTTTGAACGAGTTGGCGCAAGCGCTCAAAATCTGCCGTCGTCACCAGCAATCGGGGATGCTCCTTGCGAACTTTCGCCAACCAATCTTGCGGCGTCCAAACTGTCACGCCCAAGGCTAACGCCCAAATGCCCATCAACCCAATCCAACCGTTCATCATTGCAACCTCCTTCCCCCTTCATCTCGCCACCAACTTTGACGCACCCAAATTTGCATCGCTTTGCGAGTGGGCAAAATTGAAGCGGGCAAATTCAAGGGGAAGGTGATGACCGATGCGAGGCGTCTTGGCGATTGGGTTGGCGTGGCTTTGGCTGATGACAAGTGCGCCGACGAAGCCTTATCGCATCGCTGTCGTCCCGATGACCAATTCCCACGCTTTCTTCCTGACGATTAAAGCGGGAGCAGAGAAAGCGGGCAAGGAATTGGGGGCGCAAATTCTTTGGCGCGGTCCGAACGACGAGACGGATGTCGCTGGACAGATCGCCATCGTGGAGAACTTCATCGCTCAAAAAGTGGACGCCCTTGTCTTGGCACCATGCGAACGCAAAGCATTGGTGTCTGTCGCACAAAAGGCGCAACGACAGGGCATTCCCGTCATCGTCGTGGACTCCGCCCTTGAGCCCAACATCGCCGATGCTTTCATCGCCACCGACAATTTCAAGGGCGGTCAAATTGCGGGCGAAGTGTTGGCGGGACTAATCGGCAAAGCGGGCAAGGTCGGCATCGTGCAGGCAATCCCCGGCGCCGCCAGCGTGCAGGAACGGGAACGAGGTTTTCGGGCAGCGTTGAAAAAGTTCCCGAAGGTGCGCATCGCTTCGGTGCTGTATGGGCAAAGCAGCGTGGCGACGGCGATGCAAGCGGCAGAAAACATGCTGACGGCACATCCCGATTTGAGGGGCATCTTCGCCGTCAATGAGATTTCAGGCGTCGGGACGGCGCAAGTGTTGCGCCTTCGCAGGTTAGCGGGCAAGGTGAAGTTGGTAGCCTTTGACGCCTCTGACACTGAAATCAAGGCACTGCAAGATGGCATCATCCAAGCCCTCATCGTCCAAAATCCCTTCCGCATGGGCTACGAAGGCGTTCGCTACGCCGTGATGAAGTTGCAGGGCAAGCCTATCCCTAAGCGCGTGGACACGGGTGTGACGGTCGTGACACGGCGCAACTTCCGTGAACCCATCATTCAACGGTTGCTGTTTCCGCTCCAAGCCCCCTTTAAGTAGGCTCAGCAGGACTTTCTCTTCCCGTCCTTCAGGCTAACTTTTTCGCTCCCAATTTCGTAAAAGGCGATGGACGGGCAAACACAGAAGAAGCGTGGGTGTTGGGGCACCCACGCTCGCCACAAAAGGGAGTGTGCAGGGAAAATGTCGCATCCACACTGTCGGCGAAAGCATAGCGTCACTGCTTGGTGGCGTCAAGTCGTGATGGCGAACCTTGTCGCTGCCATGCTCGCTTTTTTGCTGCCCTCCCATGCCTTCGCCCACAAGCGCAACTTTGTCTGGCAATACGGCGCGGCGACGGCGTTTCGGGGCGAACGGGAATACGAACCTTGGCTCACTTGGAACGCCGAGACAAACGAAGGTGAGCACTTGACGGAATTTGAATTCGGCATCACCGAACGCTGGACGCTTTCGCCCTACCTGATCGCCCGCAAAGAGCAAGGGCGCAGTTGGCACTTGCAAGGTTGGAAACTGGCGAACCGCTTCGCCTTCAACCGCTTCCGCAGTAACCGTTGGCTCAGCGGGGCTTACTTGGAAGTCATCCGAGATGGTGGCGAGTGGGAGTTGGAGACGAAGGTGTTGCTGTCTCGCTACGGCAATGGACGCGTCTGGAACTTTGACCTGACAGCGGAACGGGAATTAGGCGGCGGGCACGAATGGGAGTTAGAGCCGCATCTCGGTTACAGCCAGCGCCTTTCCCGCTCGCTATGGCTTGGCTTGGAAGCCTTCGGCAACTTGCACGACCATCGTTATTGGCTTGGTCCTACTGTCGTTTTGGACGCCCACTACCGCACCCGTCTGCTTTTGGGTGTCGCCTTCGGGCTTAATCGCGGCGCTGACACCCAATTGCGTTTCATCGGCGGTTTTGAATTTTGAGCGAAAGGAGGCACTCCAATGCGTCGGCGCGGGTTTACCCTCATTGAATTGCTGGTCGTAATTGCGATTGTCGCCATTCTGGCGGCAATCCTGTTTCCCGTGTTCAGTCGTGCCCGTGAGAAGGCGCGGCAAGTTGCCTGCCTGAGCAATGTCCGTCAACAGGGCATGGCGATGGCGATGTATGTCAGCGACTGGGAAGCCTACCCGATGTATTCGTCGGGACCGTTCGCTCCCGACCCCAGCGGCTATCCGATGTATTTCCGCTGGTATGACCAAATCCACGCCTACACCCAAAACACCCAACTTTTTGTCTGTCCGACGGTGCCTCGCAAATTCGCTTTGGGGCAAGCGGGGCGTAACATCGTCTACGGCTACAACTACCAGTATCTGGGCAACTCGCGGGCGAACTGTTGGAATGTGCCCGTGACCGAAAGCCAAATTCAAACGCCCGCTCACACCATCGCCATCGCCGACAGTCGCGGGACAGGCACGCGCCCATGCGACAACGATGAGCCTACCGACCCAGATTTCGTCAACCTTGACTGCCTTTTCAATCACGGCTACAGCATTGACCCACCTGTTTTACCGCCTTGTCGTAGCGGTGGCGGACCAAATGCTCCAAGCAGCGGCGGGCGATGGAGTATCCCACACAACCGTCACTTTGATGGCGCCAATTTCGCCTTCTGCGATGGTCACGCCCAATGGATGCGGGTAGAGACAGTCATGCAGGATAACCGTTGGTGGAATGGGCGTTTCCCCGACCCAGCACCGTGACGGCAGCGACTGGCGACTAACGATTGGCAACTTAGTGAACTTGGAGCGCTTGGCAATTTGCCATTGCTTTGGCAAAATGGTGGCGAGCCTGAAAGGGGAGCGTGAAGGGCGATGGGCGAAGTCTTGAAGGGAAAACGGCTCGCTATTATCGGGTCAGGAGCGATGGGAACCGCTTTGATGCGTGGGTTGCTGCAAAGTGGGGCAATGGCTGCCGACCAAATTATTGCCGCCGACATTGACGAAGGGCGGTTGAGGGGTGCGGCGATGCTGGGCGTGGCGACGACGACGGACAACAAATGGGCGGTGGCACAAAGCGACATCGTTTTGCTTTGTGTCAAGCCGCAGGTGATGGGCGAAGTGTTGGCGGACATCGCACCTGCCACTGAACCCTATCGTCACTGCGTCATCTCCATCGCTGCTGGCGTTCCCATCGCCCAAATAGAAAGGCAACTGCCTGATGGCACACCCGTCGTGCGGGTGATGCCCAACACGCCTGCGCAAGTGTTGGCGGGCGCCAGCGCCATCGCCTTGGGCAAACATGCCGGTGAACTGCACCAGCAAATTGCGCACGCCATCTTCCGAGCTGTCGGGCTCGTCGTAGATGTCCCTGAAAAGTTGCTGGATGCCGTGACGGCTCTTTCGGGAAGCGGACCAGCGTATGTCTTCGTGTTTGCCGAAGCGTTGGCGGATGCGGGTGTCAACTTGGGTTTGCCCCGCGACATCGCTTTGAAGTTGGCGGCGCAAACGCTGTTGGGTGCCGCTAAGATGCTGTCGGAAACGGGCAAGCATCCCGGCGAACTCAAGGACATGGTGACTTCGCCAGGTGGGACGACCATCGCCGCATTACAAGTGTTGGAGCGTTGTGCCTTTCGCGGTGCTGTCATAGATGCGGTCGCCGCAGCCTTCCAACGGGCAAAGGAGTTGGCGAAAGGGAGCGGGTGACTTGCATGGCGTTCATCCTTTTCCCAGCCATTGATTTGCTGAGGGGCAAAGTCGTGCGGTTGCAACAAGGGCGCTATGATGCCGTGACGGTTTACGGCGATGACCCGACGGAAGTAGCGAAGCGTTTTGAAGCCGAGGGCGCTGCTTGGTTGCACATCGTGGATTTGGACGGGGCACGGACGGGCGAATTGCGCAACCTTGACAAAATTGCTGCCATCCGTCAATCCGTCCGCTGCCACTTGCAAGTGGGCGGGGGCATTCGTTCGTTGCCTGCTATGGAGCAACTTTTTTGCCTCGGCGTTCAGCGCCTGGTCTTGGGCACGGCAGCCATCCGCCAACCGTTGCTCGCCTACGAAGCCGTCAAGCATTTCGGCGCCGACCGCATCGCCGTCGCCATTGATGTGCGGGAAGGCAGGGTGGCGGTGGAAGGTTGGACAACGATGGCGGGATTGTCGCCGTTGGAGGTCGGTAAGCGCTTGTGGGAATGCGGCATTTGCTGGTTCGTTTATACCGACATCACCCGCGATGGGATGCTGACAGCGCCCAACTTGGACGCCATCGCCAAGTTTGCCGAAAGGGTGCAAGCGTTTGTGATCGCCTCAGGCGGCGTGACGACCATAGAGCAAGTGCGCCAGTTGAAAGCCTTGGAGCCTCTGGGCGTCGTCGGTTGCATCATCGGACGGGCACTTTACGAAGGGATGCTCCGATTGTCAGACGCCCTGAAGGTCAGCAAAGCGTAGAACCTTTGCGGAGCCTTTGAGGATGCCCTCACTGCCTGGCTCAATTTCCGAACGCGCTCCTGACCCTCTTGACGCCGATATGGAGCGGAATTACAATTTCGCCAGACACTCACCGCCGTCAGGAGGCGGTCAGTATGCGGCGCATCGTTGCTCGGATGCTCGTGGTGGTGCTGGCGCTGAGTTGGGTTTTGCCTTCGCCTGCGGCGCCCCGAAAAAACCGCCTTATGCGTCTGTCTGGCAAGACTGCCTCTCGCTCCACATCTTCAAAAGCCTCACCTTCAAAAGGCAATTTGCCACCCACACCCTCCAGAGGGCGTCCCGAATGGACGGGAATTCGCCTTGAGCCATCGGTGCTGACCTTACCCTCTCGCTATGCGACGGCGCAACTGGTCGTCCTCGCTCGCCATCGCGATGGTCGGTTGGTGGATGTGACGGCGCAAGCGAAGTTCCGCTCTGAAAACCCAAAGGTGGCGACCGTCAACGAATTCGGTGTCGTGGAGCCGACGGGAGATGGCGTGGCAGTGGTGACGGCAACTTTTGCGGGGTTGACGGCGCGGGCAAAGGTGACTGTCCAAAACTTTGCCGCTCCGTTGCGCCTTTCTTTTGCCAACGATGTTTTGCCCGTCTTGAGCAAAGCGGGTTGCAACCGAACGGGTTGTCACGGTTCACCCAAGGGCAAAAACGGGTTCAAACTCTCCCTCTTTGCCTCCGAGCCCGATTGGGACTATCTGGCTTTGGTCAAGCAAAATTTCATGCGACGGGTCAACCGCGTGGAGCCCGAAAAGAGTTTGTTTTTGCTGAAAGCGACCGCCCAAATCCCACATGGCGGTGGCGAACGCATCAAAGCGGGTTCGTTGGATCATCGCCTGCTGTTGGAGTGGGTGCGACAAGGGTTGCCTTGGGGTGACGAAAAGCAACCGCAGTTGCTCTCAGTAGAGGTGACGCCAAAAGAAGAAAGCCTGAAAGTCGGAGAAGGGCGGCAACTGCGCGTCCTCGCCCGTTTCTCGGATCAGTCGGTTCGGGATGTGACGCGCCTTGTGCATTTCGTTTCCACTGTTCCTGCTGTTGCCGAAGTGGACGAGCGCGGGCGGGTGACGGCGCGTGGCTATGGCGAAAGCGTCATCCTCGCCGTTTACATGGGCAAGGTGGACATCGCCCGCGTCGCTGTCCCTCAACCGTTGCCTCCTGACGCCGAAAAACTGTTTGCCGATTTCAAGCCCAACAACCGCATAGACGAGTTGGTGCTGGCGAAGTTGCGCAAATTGGGCATCCCGCCATCACCCTTGACCAGCGACGCCGAATTCATCCGTCGTGTCTATCTGGATGTCATCGGCACTTTGCCCACTCCCGACGAGGTGCGAAAGTTCCTTTCCGACAGCGACCCAAAGAAGCGGGAAAAGTTGGTGGATGCCCTTTTGCAGCGCCCTGAGTTTGTGGATTTTTGGACGATGAAATGGGGCGACCTGCTGCGCGTTAAGCGGGACTTCCCTATCCATCTTTGGGACAAGGGCATGTGGGCGTTCTACCGTTTCATCCGCACCAGCCTCGCCCAAAACAAACCCTACGACCAGTTCGTCCGCGAGTTGCTGTTGAGCGAGGGCAGCGGTTATCGGGAAGGAGCGGCGAACTTTTACCGTGCCGCACCTGACCGAGAGCCTCAAACTTGGGCGGAGACGGTGGCGACGGTCTTCATGGGCGTCCGCATCAATTGCGCCAAGTGTCACAGCCATCCTTACGAACCTTGGACACAAAACGACCACCATGGCTTAGCCGCCTTCTTCGCCAAAGTCGGTTTGAAAGACACTCCTGAATGGGGCGAGCAAATTGTGTTCGTCCGCCCTGATGGCACCTTCCACCACACCCGCACGGGCGAACCTGTCAAGCCTAAATTTCTCGGTGACTCCAAGCCGTTGGAGTTAGACGGAACCGACCCACGCGTGGCGTTCGTTCGGTGGCTGACTTCTCCCGACAACCCTTACTTTGCCCGCAACATCGTCAACCGCATCTGGTTCTGGCTTTTCGGTCGGGGCATCGTCCACGAACCCGATGATTTCCGCCTCTCCAACCCGCCGTCCAACCCTGAGTTGCTGGACTACTTGGCGAATGAGTTGGTGAAGAACGGTTACGATTTGCGCCACATCTACCGCCTCATCCTCACTTCCCGAACTTACCAGACCAGCAGCGTTGTCAATGCGTGGAACCGCAGCGAGCAAGCGTTGGTGCATTTCGCCCGCTATCCCGTTCGCCGCTTGATGGCGGAGCAACTTTTGGATGCCGTCTCGCAGGTAACGGAACACGCCGAGAAGTTTCCCGGTCTGCCTTTAGGCTTCCGAGCCATCCAATTGCCCGACAGCCGCGTGCCGTCTTACTTTTTGGAGTTGTTCGGGCGCCCCGACCGTGATATCGCTTGTGAGTGCGAGCGCAAATCAGAGACAGCGTTGCAGCACGCCCTCTACCTCATCAGTGGTGAACAGTTGGAGCGGAAGGTGCGGGACGGGCAGCGCATCAAGCGGTTGCTTCAAGCGGGTTTGAGCGATGACGCCATCATGGACGAACTTTGGCTGGCAGCCCTGAGCCGCTTCCCGACGGAAGAAGAGCGCCAAAAGGTGCGTGCCTATCTTGCTGACCGATTGAAAGAGGCGAAAGGCAACGCCAATACCTTGCGGGAACAAGCCTTTCAAGACGTCCTTTGGGCGCTGCTGAACACGAAGGAGTTTTTGTTCAACCACTAAGGAGGTGAATGGGTTGCAATTGGAGTCGTTAGTCGCCCAACCTCCGCCTTTGCGGAAAGACGAATCAGGGGTTGTGCGCATCGGAAAGACGCGGGTGCGTTTGGAGACGGTCATCAACGCCTTTAAAGCAGGAGCATCGCCCGAGGAAATTTTGCTGAAGTATCCGTCCCTTTCCCTCACCGACATTTACGCCGTCATCACCTATTACCTTTGGCATCGGGACGAAGTGGAAAGTTACCTGCAAGAACGGCAAAGTATCGCCCAACAGGTGCAGAAGGAAAACGAAAAGCGATTTAATCCTGAAGGTGTGCGCTCACGCTTGCTTTCTCGCCGGGGTGGTTAAGTAGTGAGTCTTCGCTTCCTTGCCGATGAAGACTTTGACAATGACATCGTGCGAGGGCTGTTGCGCCGATGCCCGACTTTAGACATCGTGCGTGTCCAAGATGTCACCCTTTGGGGTCAACCAGACCCTGTAGTTTTGGAATGGGCGGCGCAAGAAGGGCGAATATTGTTAACGCATGATGTTAGCACCTTGACAGCCCATGCTATCGCCAGAACCCCAAAGGGCTTACCTATGCCTGGCGCCTTTGCCGTTAGTCAAGACATCCTGATCGGTCAGGCGATAGAGGATTTGCTCCTCATCGCCAAATGCAGTCTGGAAGGGGAATGGGAAGGGCAGGTACGTTACCTGCCTTTACGATGAAAACTGCAAAGGAGGCGATGACGGATGTTGGAGTTTTGCACGGGGATGCACAAGACTTGCGACGGGATGACGCGGCGGGATTTCGTGCGCATCGGCACTTTAAGTTTGCTGGGCTTGACGATGGCAGATTTGTTCCGCTTGAAAGCCTACGGACAGGCAAAGGACGGACATGCCCGTGCCGTCATCCAAATCTGGCTCAGTGGCGGTCCGTCCCACCTTGACACCTTTGACCCAAAGCCTGAAGCGCCCGAAGATTATCGCGGTCCCCTCAAAGCCATTGAGACGAATGTGTCGGGTATCCGCATTTGCGAATGGATGCCGAGGTTGGCGAAATGTGCCGACAAGTATTCGCTGATTCGGAGCATGACACACATTTCGCCTGCCCACGAATTGGCGACCCATCTCGTCATCACGGGCAACTTTCCCAGCGGTGATTTGGTCTTCCCCAGCATGGGTTCTGTCGTGGCGTGGGCGAAAGGGTCGCCCAACGAACTGCCTCCTTACATTGCCATCCCTGACCCCGCTCCTTGGTATGGCGAGTCAGGCTTTCTCGGTGCCCAATACAAACCCTTTTCCGTCCGTAGCGACCCTAACAATCCCAACTTCAAAGTGCAGGGTTTGACCCCGCCTTCGGGCGTGACGACGGAACGCATCACCAACCGCCGTAACCTGTTACAAGCGCTGGATAACCTTGCCCGGCGAGTAGAGGCGTCAGGGTTGTTTGAGGCGTTGGACAGTTTCTATCAGCGGGCTTTCAGCCTCTTGTTGGGTGACGCTAAGAAAGCCTTTGACCTGTCACAAGAGCCCAATGAAGTGCGTGACCGCTATGGGCGCAACACCTTCGGTCAGTCTTGTTTGCTGGCGCGTCGGTTGGTGGAAGCAGGCGTCCCCTTCGTCACCGTGCACTTGGGCGGATGGGACACCCACATCAAAAACTTTGACGAACTGAGCAAACGCGTCCCTATCCTTGACCAAGGATTGTCAGCGTTGCTGGAAGACTTGGCACAGCGAGGCTTGTTGAAGGAGACGATTGTCGTCTGCGTCGGCGAATTTG
>Ga0209479_1002622_pt1 | contig 12074 bp, 10 predicted proteins | sample DewCreD2012metaG_2_FD_184112 | JGI IMG/M metagenome (GOLD analysis project Ga0209479, IMG submission 184112) | Hot spring sediment bacterial and archeal communities from British Columbia, Canada, to study Microbial Dark Matter (Phase II) - Dewar... ...
GCCTGATGTGCTTCTCCAGGAGGTTCTCCGTGACCAGCGGGCCAATGACCGCGGCGTGGGCGTCCAGGGCCTGCAGGTAGGCTGGCCCCATCTCCGCCGCCACCTTGAAGGCTACGTGCAGGAGCTGGCGGAAGTGGGGGTTGTAGGCGGGGGAACCCTCATCGTGCCGCAACGCCGCCGCGTACTCTTCCCCCGACCACTTCTTCACCGTATCTGGGTGCGGAAGCCGGGATCGGTCGATATCCAGTACGGCGGCGTAGGGCGTGCTTAGTTCCTCGATCCGCTCGCAGGCCTGCGTGTAGATCTCCTGCACCAGCCGCAGCGCCTCCCCTCCGGCCAGGGCCAGTCCCTCCACTTCTTGCAGCCACGTGGTGCCGGAGGTCTTCAGGTGCACCCCCGCCTGGTGCTCCCGCAGGATGCGGGCCATGGGCGCGTAGAGCGAGAACTTGTCGCTTCCGGAGTGCACGCTCAGCTTGAGGGTCGCGGGCAGGTTCAGCTCCTGCACGGCAAAGGCGAGCACCGCCAGGCAGGCGCGGAAGTGCTCCTCGAAGCGGGCCAGGTCCCCGACGTAGTCGATCCCCTTGTTGAACCGGCCGACGAACCGGGGGGCGATGGCCTGGACGGGGACCCGTTCCTCCGCCAGCGCGGCGAGGATGAAGAAAAGCTCGACGGGGGTCTGCGGGCTGTCGGTCTCGTCCATCGAGACCTCGGTGACGAAGTTCCCGGTCCCCTTCACCGAGGCGATGCGCCGGTAGATAGCCGCCGCCTCGCGCGCCGCCAGCAGGTACCTGCCGGCGATGGCTCCCACATCGGCGGCGCTGACAGCCTCTCCCTCCGTCCCCGGGACCTTTCGCTTGGTGGCGAAGTGGCCGTAGCGGGCCACGAACGCGTCGACCTGTGCTGCGGGCGCCGGACGGCCGACGAAGTCGGCCACGTCCAGGGTGAAGTAGTCGCTGACGGCGATGAACGGGTCCACCGTCCCCAGGGTCACGTGGTCGGCGTCAACGAAGTACGGCCCCCTCAAGCCCAGGGCCGTCACTGCCGCATCCGCTTCGGCGCGCACCGCCGCCGGCTGGGTCCCGGTGATGACGTGCTCGCGGTGCGACTTGTTCCACACCGGCGCCAGGTCCACGCCCAGGACCTGCGCTGCCACCACCGCCGCCAATTGCGCGCGCCCCTGGCGGCCGAAGCGGTCTCCCAGGCCCAGGCTGTAGCGGGGGAGGATCACCGGGATGTCCGCGATGACCGCGCCCTGCTCAGGGCCGCGCGTCTCCTGCCGCGGGCGGCGGCCCGGGGAGCGGCCGGCAGCACCTCCTGGAAGAGACGCAGCATCTCTGCGCGAAAGGCTTCGTAGGCCTCCGTGAACTCAGCCAGGGTCTTCTGCACCGGTCCAAACTCCGGCCACTGCTCGGGGAGGTGGCCGCCGCCGCCGAAGTCCCCGGCGATGCCTACCTCCCGCAGGATCTCGTTCAGCTCGGGGGTGAGCTCGTAGGCGGTGCGGAAGTCTGCCATCGTCTGCAGCCGGGCCAGCACCTCTGGTGGGAATTCCGCGCCTATGGACTCCCGGTAGTCTGCCAGCCGAAAGGTCTCAGATGTGGCCATGCGGCGGACGTTCTCCTGGTGGTTGGGGAACTCGGTGTGCACCAGGTTGCGGCCGGCCAGCGCCCAGTAGGTGTCCTCCGGCTTGCGCTTGGAGGCGGGGAGGTAGCAGATCCTACTGAAGACCAGCTCCGCCTGCTCCCGGGTCAACTGGTAGGTGCGACAGAGGTAGGCCCGCCACTTCTCCCGGTTCTCCGACGAGAAGAAGATGCCCCAGACGCGGCGGGCCACCAGGGTCCCGGCGCGGCCGATGGCTTCCTCCCAGCACTGGAGCTCCTCCGCCGACGCCACCTCACGCAGCGCCTCCGCCACGCGGGCGTCGATCCGCCGCTGGTGGGCGTAACGCGTGGCCGCCACCACCTTGGCCTCGTAGCCCTCCGCCTGCTCCACCCGGGCAGTGCTCCCGTTGGCGGCGGCCAGCGTGCGCACCCGCTCTAGTGCACGGGCCTCCCCCAGATGCGCCTTGAGCAGGGCGAACAGCTCCTCCAGCTTCACCTCGCGCAGGTGGCTCTCCAGCCTGCCGCCCATGTTGGTGACGTAGACCTGGGTGGGGACGATCCCCTTCTTCACGGCGCCCGCCATCCCGGCCAGCTCCTCCAAGGCCATGGTGACCTCCTGCGCCGCGCTGTAGCTCAGGGTGATGTTCGAACCGATGCCCAGGCGGTTGATGCTGCGGGCGATCTCCCGGGCCGCGGGCGAGGAAGCAGCGACCTTGATCACCATGTTGGGACGGGCCCGCTCCCGCGTGGCCGGGTAGCCTGCCAAAAGGTAGTCGTCATAGACGCGCAGTTCCTCGGTGGCCGCGGCAAAGGCGGTGAAGACGTCCTGGATGCTCTCCTGGACCAGGTGGGCGACGCGGGGGTTGAGCTGGAAGGATACCACCCCTCCACCCGATTCCGCAGCCAGGTTGTAGAAGATGGGTCGGTAGACGTGCAGGTTGTCCCACAGGGCCAGGAGGGTGGCGTATAGGGCGATCTGGTCGGCAAACTGCTGCGGCGCACGGGCCCACTGGCCGAAGCGGGGGTGGTGCCGTATCTCCTCCTGAAACACCCGCCCCAGCGCCGGGTCGTCCTTGTAGGCCAGGGCCGCCAGCACCGGGTTGGTGGAGACCTGCTCGAACCCCAGGTGGCGCAGCCAGCGCAGCCCCAGGGCGTAGTCGTTGCCGAAGCGGCAGACTCCCTCGCGCACCATGCGGGCGTAGATGTTGCCCTCGATCTCCGCTCCCGCCGCCTCCAGGTAGGCCACAAGCACCGGCCTGCGGCCTTCCAGCGCCTGCTCTATGCGCGCCGCGGCCTGGGCCACCATGCCCGCGCCACCCTGCACCAGTTTCATTCGCCCCAAGGTGTGGCGCACCACCGCCTGAGCCACCGACACGGGACCTTCCGCCTGCTCCCGCGCCTCCCACTCGGCCAGGGCGGCGCGGATCCGTTCCAACGCCTGCCGCTTCTCCTCAGCGTCCAGCCAGCGGCTCTCCAGCCCGGAGAAGTTGATGGCTGTCTCCAGGAGGGCCTCGTAGGCGAACTGCCGCCGCCGCACCTTGCGTTCCAACTCCACCGGGTTGTCGGTAGGACGAGGCCGCGAGGCCACAAAGTCCATCCCCAGTTGCCGGATGACCCCGCCCGTGACCGCGAGCAGCCGTCCCGTGATCTCCGGAAACAACAGGTGGTCGGCTGCCAGCAGGACGTGACCCCAGCCGACCAGCTGGACGATATGCGCCACGTGGTCCTCGGGGATCGGACGCCTGCCCGCATCCGAGAGCCGCGCCGGGCGGCTGCTGGCGACGATCGCCTCAACCTGTTCCTGCGTCATCTCTCTGCGCCTCCCTCTCGAGGCCGGCCACGGCGCAGCGGGTGCAGCGGCCTCGGCTCCAAGCGCAGACTATCACATGCGGAGGTCCTCCTGCAGCGGTGCGATGCACCGCACCCAGTAGAAGCGGGCGATCAGCCGCACCCGCTCCAGGGGGACGCTGCGTACCTCCACGGCATTGTCTCGCGTCCCCGAGACGCGGCCGAAGCGCTGGAAGGTCAGGATGTGGAATCGCTCCGGGGGGAAGCGCAGGATGACCAGCAGGTCCACAGTGCCGCGGGGAGAGGTGTACCGCTCCAGGTCCGGGGGGATCTTCGGGCCGGCCTGGTAGTCCAGCCACCCCTGCCAGGCTCCGGCCAGCAGCAACAGGAGCAGGAGGACGCGCACCGGCCGCCGGGCGAGGAGCCGCCGTAGTTTCATTAAGCGGGCGCGCGCACCAGTCCCAGCACCCGCGCCACCAGGCTCTTGTAGTCGGGATCCTCGATCAGGTGCTGCCAGCTCCGCGGTCGGGGCAGAGGTACCGCCACCGACTCGCGCACGCGGCCGGGACGCGGGGTGAGCACGACGACGCGGTTGGCCAGGAAGACCGCCTCCTCCACGTCGTGGGTGACGAAGAGGATGGTGGGGTGACGGGTCTCCCAGATACGGGTCAGCTCCTCCTGCAGCGTCATACGCGTCTGGGCATCCACGCTGGCGAAGGGCTCGTCCATCAGCAGCAGGTCCGGGTTGTTGGCCAGGACGCGGGCGACGCCGACGCGCTGCTGCATGCCGCCCGAGAGCTCGTGGGGATAGCGGTGCTCGAAGCCGTCCAGGCCCACCAGGGCGATGTACTCGCGGGCGATGCGGTCACGCTCCTCCCGGGGCACGCCGCGCATCTTCAGGCCGAAGGCCACGTTGTCCAGCACCGTCTTCCAGGGGAAGAGGGCGAAGCTCTGGAAGACGACGCCGCGGTCGGGTCCTGGCCCCTGGATGCGTCGCCCGTTCAGCAGGATCTCCCCCCGCGTGGGTGGGATGAAACCCGCCACCATGTTCAGCAGGGTGGTCTTGCCGCAGCCGCTGGGGCCCAGGATGGCGACGAACTCCCCGGGAGCGATCTCCAGGGAGATGGCCTCCACGGCTGCCACGTGCTGCCCCATGTAGATGTCGTAGTAGGTCTTGCTCAGGTCGCGGATGACCAGGCCTTCCATCGTCCGCGCTCCTTACGGGGTCTGGCGCACCAGGCCCCAGCGCTCGATGGTGGCGCGCTCCGCCGGGCGGAGGATCCAGGCGTCGACGACGTACCAGAGGATGCCCAGTAGGATCATCCCCAGGATCATCTCCACCACGCTGCCGCTGCGCCGCGCGTCGAACATCATGAAGCCGATGCCGCTGGTGCCCACGATGATCTCGGCGGCGATCAACGCCCGCCAGCCGTAGCCCAGCCCGTTGCGCAGGCCGGTGATCACGTTGGGCAGGGCTCCGGGCAACAGCACCTCCACCAAGACGCGCCAGCGCGACGCCCCCAGGCTCTGGGCGGCGCGGATCATCTCCACGGGGACGGTGCGCACGCCCAGGGCCGTATTGAAGATCATGGGGAAGATCACCGTGTAGACGATGACGAAGGTCATGGTGGTGAGCGTGAAGCCGAACCAGATGAGCAGGATGGGCAGCCAGGCGATGTCGCCGATGGCCTGGAAGAATATGATCAGCGGCCAGAAAAAGCGGTAGCTGGCCGGATGGAGCCCGATGAGCAGCCCCAGGGGGATGCCTACGCATATCCCCGCACCGGCGCCCACGGCCAGCCGGGTGACGCTGTCCTGCAGGTAGGTGGGCAGGACGCCCTTGTACACCAGGTTGACGAATGAGCGCAGCACGTCCTGCGGGCCGGGGAAGAAGGTCCGGGGGTAGATCTCCAGCTGCACCACCACTGCCCACAGCGCCACCAGAAGGACGAAGGGCCCCGCCCCCTGCACGGCGGGGTAGGTGAGGAGGCGGCGCAGCCACCGTCGCAGCGGCATCATGCCACGGCGCGGGTCAGGCCCCAGCGCTCGATGGTGCGGCGCTCGATGGGAGCCAGGATCAGCCTGTCCAGCAGCACCCAGATGGCCCCGATGAGAATCATCCCCAGGACGATCACCTCGGTGCGGTAGAAGTCGCGCGCCAGGAAGAGCATGTATCCCAGCCCGGCGTTGGTGGCGATGATCTCCGCGGCGATCAACCCCCTCCAGGCGAAGCCCATCCCCGTGCGGATGCCGGTGACGATGTTGGGCAGGGCCCCGGGCAGCAGCACCTCCGTCAGCACCTGCCAGCGGTTAGCCCCCAGGGAGCGGGCGGCATCTCGCAGCACCTGGGGGATGCTGGTCACTCCCAGGATGGTGTTGTAGAGGACGATGAAGAAGACGGCGTTGAAGATGATGAAGGTGATGGCCCCAAAACCGTAGCCGAACCATAAGGTGGCCAGGGGGATCCAGGCGATGCCGGCCAGCACCGAGAAGAAACGGAGTATGGGCGTGAAGAGGGCGGCGACGTGCCGGTTGGTGCTGATGGCGATCCCCAGGGGGATGCTGGAGGCGACGGCCAGCGTGGTTCCCACCAGCACGCGGCGCAGGCTGTGCCAGCTATGACCGGCCAGCGCGCCGCTGCGGGCCTGCTGCAGCAGCGCGCCGGCCACGTCAGCGGGGGCGGGAAAGACCCGCAGGGGGACGTGGTAGAAGCGTACCACCGCAGCCCAGACCAGGACCAAGAGGACCAAGGGCGCGGCGAACCACAGCCCCGCCTCCAGGCGCCGGGCGGCGGCCCGTGGCCGCGACGCTGCCGGCGCCGCGGCCACCACCCCGGAAGGGTCCCGCGGGGTCATAGGGTCATCATCCTACGGGCACGTCCCCTGGAAGGTGAAGCCCGGGCCCACCTGCGCCCGGGGCGGGATCGGTGGCAGGTCGGCGAAGAGCTGCGGGTAGCGCCGCATCACGTTGAGGATTGCCGCCGGCATGAAGACCTTGTTCACGTCGAAGGTCCCCGGGATGAACCCCAGCCGGTGGAGCGTCTGCACCGCGTTGTGCAGCGCCAGGTAGTTGTAGCAGGAGATGCGGATGTCCACCGTGGGCAGGTTGTTGCGCACGCCCCGCAGGGCCACCTCTGGCCGCAGCCCGGGGAGCCAGCGCACGGCCACGATGGCGGTCTTCACCGGCTCGGAGCGCATGAACTTGTCGGCCTCAGCGCGCGCAGCCAGGAACTTCTCGATGGTCTCCTGGTTGCGCTCCGCCCAGGAGCGTATGGCCACGTTAAACCCCATGAAGCCGATGAACCCGCCGCCGCGAACCACCTCGTAGCTGTTGGGCACATCCGCCAGCGCGATCACCGGCCAGGGGTCCCAGGTGGCGAAGGCGTCCACCGCCCCGCCGCGCAGGGCCACGGCCATCTCCGCGGGCGGTGTGTTCACCAGGGTGAGGTCGGTGACGGCCAGCCCCGCCCGCTGCAGGATCCCCAGGATGTAGAGGTGGCTGATGGTGCCAAACGAGACCGCCACCCGCTTACCCTTCAGGTCGCGGATGGTGCGGATGCCGCTGCCCTGCCGCGCTACCAGCGCCATGGTGTCGTCGCCCCCCAACTTCACCGAGGAGCCGCTGTAGTTGCCCACGATGACCAGATCCATCCCCCGGAGGACGGCCCCGATCATGGGGACGCCCACCTGGCCCATCTGGATCTCTCCGGCCTGCAGCGCGTTCAGTTGGTCCACCCCCGTGGGGTAGGGTGTGGCGATGGTCACCTCCAGGCCCCATTTCTCGAAGAGGCCCTGGTCAAGGGCCACCGGCACGCCGAGCTGGTCGATGGCCGCGACGATGCCAGCCCGCACCTTCGTCAGCGCCGGGGCGGCCTGGCCCGCCGGTGCCACCGTCAGGCCCACAGCCAGGAGCACCCCCAGGACTGCGGACCGCCCGATGCGCCTTGCTCTACGCGTCATCTTCCTCCCTCCTTCGTCATGGACTCATTCACTTCCGCCATGAACGCCTCCACCGCTGCGCGAGGCGGCAGCGGCGCCACCGCGCCCAGCCCGCAGGCCGCCAGCGCGCCTACCGCGTTGGCGAAGCGGGCGGCCTCCGCCGGAGGCCGCCCGCGCATCCACTCAACCAGGAAGGCTGCGTCGAAGGCGTCGCCCGCCCCGGTGCTGTCCAGCACCCGCACCGGATAAGCCGGCAGGCGGAGCGGTGACCCTTCCCCTGTGGCCACCAGACACCCCTCCCCGCCCATCTTCAACACCACAAGCCGCGGCCCGCGCGCCAGAAGCCGCTGCGCCACGGCCTCCGCCGGATGGGACCGGTCCAGGTAGGCAGCGTCCTCGGTGCTCAGGAAGACGATGTCGACCAGCGGAAGCGTGGCTTCCACCACCGTCCGCAGTTGGGGCAGCGGCAGCAGTTTGGGCCGCAGGTTCAGGTCGTAGCTCACGGTCACGCCGCGGGCGCGGGCGGTGGAGATGGCCGCAGCAGCGGCGCCGCGCGCGCTCTCGGAGATGGCCTGGGTGATCCCGCTGGTGTGAAAGACGCGCGCCGTCTGCAGGTAGGCCGGATCGACGTCCTCTGGCTGCAGGCGGCTGGCCGCGGACCCCGCGCGGTAGTAGGTGAAGTCGTGCTCCCCCGACTCGTCCAGGGCGATGAAGTAGACGCCGGTGAACCCCCCGGGGTCGACGACCACGCGGGAGTGATCGACTCTCTCCCGCTCCAGGAGCGCCAGGAAGGAGCGGCCGAACTCGTCCCCTCCCACGCGGGTGATGTAGCCTGCGGAGGCACCCAGGCGAGCGGCGGCAACGGAGACGTTGCATGTGTCCCCGCCCCAGCCGCGGCGAAAGCGGATCACCTCCCCCAGACGACCCCGCTCCTCGGCGGCGAACTCAGCCATCGGCTCCCCCAGGGCGATGAGGTCGGGCACGGGGCCTTCCTAGATCCGGCCGAAATCCTGCAGCGCCTGCAGGATCGACCCGCTCTCCCTGATGCGGGCGGTCATGCGCCGCTCCGTCTCCTCGATCTGGGTGGCGGCGGCCAGCACCTCTGCCGCCACAGCCCGGGGCACCACCACCACGCCGTCGCTGTCCCCGACGATGATATCGCCGGGGTTGACCAGGACGCCGCCGCAGGGGACCGGAACCCCCATGGCCACAGTGACCAGCCGTCCCACGCTGGTGGAGGGGACGACGGTCCGCGAGAACACCGGGAAACCCATCTGCCGGATCTCCTCCACGTCGCGCACGCCACCGTCCAGCACCGCGCCGACCAGACCGCGGGTGGCCGCGGCTGCCGCCATCAGCCCGCCCCACTGGGCCACGTTGCGCGCGCTGCCTGGATCCTCCAGGCCGATGACGATGATGCTACCCGCGGGCGCCTCGTCGATGGCCTGCAGCGCGTGGCGCGGCGGCTGGGCCTCCAGGGCGGCGCGCTCCAGCACGGTGACCGCGGGGCCGGCAACCCTCCCGGGCAGGATGGGCTTGATCTCATGGCTCATGAACCCCGGGCGCTGCACCACGCGGTCGACGGCATCGGCGACGGATGCGGTGCTTGTGGTGCGGAACCCCTCCAGCAGGGTGCGCAACTCCGCGGCGTCTGCCATCACGCTTCCCCTCCTTTCGGGTGGGTCGATGGCTGGGTCCAGCCCAGGGCCCGGGATATCTGCTGCGCCGCCTCTCGCACGCGGGGGCTGAGCTCGCGCCGCGCCCGCTCCAGCGTGATGGTGGCCACCGACCCCGATACGCTGATCGCTCCGGCGACCTGGCCGCGGTGGTCGACGATCGGCGCGCCCACGCAGCGGATGCCTTCCTCGTTCTCGACGTTGTCGATGGCGTACCCACGGGCGCGGACCGCCGCGAGCTCCGCCATGAGGTGCGCCGGGTCGGTGATGGTGTTGGCCGTGCGGCGGGGCAGCCCGTGGGTACGCAGGACCTCCTGCAACTGCGCTGGCGGCAGGAACGCCAGCATGGCCTTGCCCAACGCCGTGCAGTGGGCGGGCATGATGGCCCCCACCGTGGAGGCCATACGCAGCGGTCCGCCCGACTCCACCTTGTCGATGTAGACCACCTGGCCCTGCTCCAGCACCGCCAGGTGGGCGGTTTCCCCCGTGCGCCTGGCCAGCTCCACCAGGTGGGGACGTCCTGTCGCGCGCAGCTCTATCTGCTGCAGCCGCCGCCCCGCCAGCCAGAGGACGCGGGGGCCGATGGCGTACCGGCTGTCGCTGGCCACAAGGAACCCACGAGCCGTCAGGGTATGCAGCAGGCGGTAGATCGTCGGGCGGGGAAGGCCAACCGCTGAACTCAGCTCACGAACACTGAGCGGGCGCTCAGCGTGACCAAGGCTGTCCAGGAGGGCCACAACACGATCCACGGATTGTACTGTCCGGGATGTCCCCCTCGGTGAGACAGGCCCAGAGGATGGTCGCGCCGATACCCTGCGCATGCGTCGTTCTGCCATGGTCTCATTCCCCCAACGGCGTCAGTCTGGGCCGGCCTGTGGCCACGGGGCGGGTATCCCGCTCTCTGCCGCCAGTCGTGCCATGACCTCCACGGCTTCCTCGGGAAGGGGGATCCCACTGATGCCATACGCCTGCGCGCGCCGGTACTCGAGCTCTCCCGGCAGCAATACTTCGGGCTGCCCCTCTGCCGCAGGCAATGCGCGCACGTCGCGAATCAAGCGATCGATTCGCCGCTGAAACGTCTCCACATCCCCAAATGCTTCAACTGCGATGGCCATCAGAAAGTGCCCAACCCCCTGAGGGCGGTCGACAAGCGTACGCGGAGGCTTCTTGGGATCCAGGCCGGCGGCGCGGAACAGCTCCTGGTTGTAGATAAGCACGATCGACTGGAAGTCGTCAGGCATCGCCATCAGGCGTCCCCGGTAGGTGAGCATCTTCAGAGGGAACTCGTACCAGGTCTTGAGGAAGCCAGGACCCTTGCGCTGCACGAAGGGTGTGAGGTCTGCAGCGCAGCCGAGCTCAAAGAACATGGCCAGAGAGAAATTATGCAGTTTGACCACATCGGGCATGCGGCGGGCAGCACACTCCGCCTGATAGCGTGGTTCCTTCTCGGCGTAAGAGATTGGCTCGGGTGTGATGCGGATACCTGGGTTGCGGCTTTCGAAGATGTTGATCGCCTCGCGAAGCGATCGTCCCCAGACATCCTCAACGAGATGCCAGTTGGAGAAGCGCAGGGTGACCAGCTCTCCGGAACGGACTGGTGTCAGGACGCTGAACAGGAGCGCCCCGGCCACAAGAGCGCAAGACACGACTCGGCAGAGCCGACCGCTTCTACTCATTGCCGCACCTCCAGTGGGCGGTGATGAGGACAGCGAACACGGCCGTTGCGCGCGCCCATGAAGTGAGAGATACCCCGAAGGGTAGATGTCCACGATGTGGACACTTTGTCCTCCTATAAATTATAACTCCCTCCCGGCGAGGCGACCACCCCTACCCGCAACAACCCGTTACGGACCCATGAGGGGCAAAGATGGCGGCGGCCTGGCAGGCGTCACAGCACAGGTGGTCGCAGCAGCAGATTGCGGGTTTCCCGAGCGACGGCGCGGACCGACGACTGGGGCAACCCCTCCAGCTGCACGAGCACCTCCGCCGCCTGCAGGACGATGCGCTGCAGGTCGCCTTCCTCGACCCCGAACTCCCGCACCAGCGCCCCCCATTCCCCGCCCCGGGCCCACGCAGCGCACACCGCCGCGCGGCGCTCCGCCGGCGAGGGGACGGCGCGACGCCGCTCGCGGTCCCACTCCTCGCGAAACTCCTGAGGGAAAGGGTCGGGCTCCAGGCCGAACTCCTCCTCCAACCGGGCCAGGCGGCGCACCAGCGTGGCCAGCCCACCGAGGCGTGCCTCTTCTCCGCCGGCACGCGGTGGGCGCTCCGAGCCCATCGCTGCGGCCATGGCGGCAAGCCTGTGGGGGGCGGCGGGGACGCCGTCGCGCCTCACGACCTCTGCCAGGACCAGGGTCCGCGGGTGGCGCAGGCGGGCCGCCCAGCGCCCGTCGGCGGTGAGACGCGCTTCCGCATCCAAGTAGCCGAGCGACTGCAGGAGGACAGCCCGCAGGAGGAAGGCCTGTTCCAGCGGGTCGCGCACCCGCTCCAGCGTGCGTGCCGCGACACCGGCCGGGAGGCGGCGCAGAATACGGGGAGGGCGCGCGCGCACCATGCCCAATTGCTCCGCTTCATATGCAGCTAGCGAGCGCTGCAGCTCGTCCAACGCCTGCTCCAGCGTCCGCCGCGCCAGCAGGTTGAGCACCTGCGTGTAGCCGGGACGGAAGGCCGAGCGCACCGGCTCGGTCTCCGCCTGGGCAAGGGCCAGGCCGAATTGCGCCTCCCCGCGCGAACTGGCCGGCAGCGCCACCACGCCGACGCGGTCCCGGCCGCGCCGCCCGGCCCGCCCGACCATCTGGTGGAACTCCGTGGCCGTCAGGTCGACCCGCCCCTGAGGACTCTGCCGCGAGAGGGTGCTCAGGACCACGGTACGGGCGGGGACGTCCAGGCCGCTGGCCAGGGTCGTGGTAGCGGCGACCGCGCGGACCAACCCTTGGTCCAGCAGATCCTCCACAGCCAGCCGCCAGGCGGTGAGGTGACCGGCGTGGTGCGGCGCCACCCCGCCCTGGATAAGGAACCAGCGGAAGGGGTGCACCGCCAGGTACGGGAAGCGGTGCTCCCAGATCCGGAAGGCG
>Ga0209479_1002633_pt1 | contig 12026 bp, 12 predicted proteins | sample DewCreD2012metaG_2_FD_184112 | JGI IMG/M metagenome (GOLD analysis project Ga0209479, IMG submission 184112) | Hot spring sediment bacterial and archeal communities from British Columbia, Canada, to study Microbial Dark Matter (Phase II) - Dewar... ...
TTGTCTTTTCATATTGACTCCTGGGGTTGGGTTTGGATGTAATGTTAGATCAATTTGCGGTAGGAATCAATAGGGGAGTTTTTGGAAGCCTTGATTTTAAAGGCTTTTGGCATTATTGAACAATCACACAAATGAAAGGAGGTGAATCGAATGAAAAAGAGTCTGATCGCATTGAGTTTAGTGGTCATCATGGTTTTGGGAGCCATTTCTGTTTATGCTTATGGTCCTGGTTATGGCCCTCGCGGAAAAGGTGACCGAGGCGGCCCTTGCTGGGAATCTTCTGAAACCGGAAAGGGTCTTGTTTTGACGCCTGAGCAGAGAACGAAGTTTCAGGAATTGCGCCAGAAGTTTGTGGATGAGACAGCAAAGCTCAGAGAAACGCTTCTGTCCAAAAGGCTGGAACTTCAAACTCTCTGGACCAATCCAAAGGCTGAAACCAAGGCCATTATTGAAAAAGAGAACGAGTTAAGAGATCTCCAGGACCAGATGAAGGACAAGGCGTTGCAGTTTAAATTGGAAGCCCGGCAATTCCTCACACCCGAACAGATCGCTGGGTTAGGACCTGGATGCGGAATGGGTTTGGGTTTCGGCGGAGGGTGTTGGAAAGGCCGTGGAATGGGCCCTGGCAAAGGACCACGTTTTTAATCATTGTCATGGGTTAGGTTTAAAAAGGGGAAGGCCGACGCCTTCCCCTTTTATTTTTGACATTTTAAATCCGTTCCGATATGTTTAAAATAGAATCCATACAGGGAAGGATCATAAAAGCATGAAGTTTAAACTATGCGTCTTCACACTCATTCTCATCTTCCTGCTCCCTGCCTCTTCCTACTCTCAATCGAAAGGAATGAAACCGTGGAGAAAAGATGCCCGATGCTGGAGGGCATCGGAACTCAATCTCACTTCAGAACAGACAAAGGAGCTTAACCTTCTCCAACAGACTTATCTCCACGAGACCCAACTTCTCCGGGCTCAACTGATCACCAAACGATTTGAACTGCGTGAACTGCTCACCAACCCCTCCGTGAAAATGGAATCTGTTCGGACGAAATATGGTGAGGTCGTTGAAACCCAATCCAAAATGGAGGAGAAGGTCATCGAATACCTGTTGAAAGTGCGCGGCCTCCTCACGCACGAACAGCTCAAACTCTGGTGTCCCGAAGACGAATTCCCTCTTTCGCAGAGAATGATGCCGGGGCATCGACACATGAGGCCGATGGACCCGATGAGAAGGTTGCCTCCGGAAGAATAGAAAGGGTTGCGGATTGTTCTGGAATAGCAAAAGAGAGAGATCCGGTCGAAGTTTCTCGCCCATCTACCTTGCGATTTTCTCCGGAATCATTCTCATCATTCTCATCATCAATGGCCTCCTTGAGATTAATCGGGCCAAGAAGGGGTTCTATCACCTGCTCGGAAGAGAGGCAACCGTCCTCATCCAGCACTTCGAGCAGAATATCTTTGAAGCGCTCGCTTCCCTTCAATCGTCTCAGCCATTCTTCGGCATGGAGGAATCGATTGCTGAATATCTCCTTGAGGCCCTTCATCGGGTGGATCAACTCGATAGTGAAAACGCTCTCACTCCCTCCGATCTCCGGTCGCTCACCGATCACTATTCGGTCGCTTCAATCGAACTCTTCGACTCGAAAGGAAACCTTCTCCGGGCCTGGCCCATGCCCTCTTCCGTTAAAAAACTATCCCTTCTGAGAGAGATCATTGAAAAGAGACGTTCCGTTGTCATTGACCTCTTCGGACGACCCCTGACCGAAGGAGAGCTCTTCACAATCGCCATCGAAAGGAAGATCGGTTCGGGAATCATCGTCCTCCAACTGAGCGGAGAACAGATGAAACAACTTCTCCGCCAATTTGCGATTCAAAGGGCCATCTCTGATCTCGGTCTCAGGGAGGGAATCCTCTTTGTCTCTGTTCAGGATGCGAATCTTCTCATCCTCGCCCATACGGACACCTCTCTCATCGGAAAGACTGAAGAGGACCCTTTTTTGAAAAGTTCGCTCCAAGCCAGAAAACCACTCACACGTCTTTACCGGCCTGGACAAGGAGAGGAACTCTTTGAAGTTGTTAAAGCCTTCTCCGTTAAGGATCAACTCTCAGGTTTGATCCGCATCGGATACTCTTCTGAAGAGGTTCGTCCCCTTCTCAACCAGATTAAAAAGAACGTCGCCCTTTCAATCTTCTTCTTCCTCATTCTGGGGATCTCCGCCACCACACTGATATGGGTGAATCAGAACCGAACCCTCCGGAAGATTAAAGAGATGGAAGACCGGATCCGGTTGGCCGAGAGGCTCTCTTCCCTTGGCCATTTGGCTGCGGGTGTGGCCCATGAGATTCGCAATCCTCTCAATGCAATGGGCATGGGCCTCCAGAGGCTCAGAAGGGAATTTCTGCCTCAGGAGGAATCCAAGAGAGAAGAATTTCTTTCCTTTGCGGATATCATCCTCAAAGAGGTTCGCCGGATTAATGAGATCATAGAACAGTTCTTGACGCTCTCCCGGCCTTTTGATCTCAAGATGAGAGAGGGGAATTTAGGAGATCTCCTCCACCATCTGGTCTCTCTCTTTCGCGAAGAGGCAAACCTCCAGGGAATCACCCTCGATTTGAAAGAAGGGGCCAGTCTCCCTCCTCTCATGATGGATGACAGGAAGTTGACACAGGCATTGATCAATATTATGAAGAATGGGATGCAGGCCATGGAGAGCGGAGGAACGCTTCGGATCGAAGCCCATTCCTTTAAGGATCGTGTGGAAGTTGTCTTTTCGGATTCGGGATCTGGAATTCCTGAGGATCAGATGGAAAAAATCTTCAATTATTATTATACGACGAAGGAGAAAGGGGTCGGATTAGGACTCCCCATTGCCCACCGGATTATTGAAGCCCATGGAGGCCAGTTAAGAATAGAAAGCAGGGTGGGAGCGGGAACGAAGGTCACAGTCATATTGCCAGTAATCAGTAAACGGTGATCAGTCATCAGTAATAAGTAAGCAGTGAGCGGAAGGCAGTAGGCAGAAAGCAGTAAACAAATAACATGAGAGTTCAGAATCATGCTGTAGTTAGAACTTTAATTCACATTAGCCACTTATAACTTTAGTCACTTTAGTTCACTTTAGGCACTTCATTGATGGAAAAACCCCGTATCCTCATTGCTGAAGATGAGAAGTCGCAGAGGGAACTCCTGGAAGGATTTCTGAAGAAAGAGGGTTTCTCTGTGGAGGCGGTATCCAATGGCAGGCAAGCGATTGAGAAGATTGGAGCAGATTTTTTCGACATCGCTTTCCTCGACTATAAGATGCCTGAACTCGACGGCCTCCAGACCCTTCGCGAAATGAGAAAACGATTCCCGGACCTTCCGGTGGTGATGATGACCGCATACGGGACTGTGGAAACCGCAGTCGCATCGATGAAAGAAGGCGCTCTCGACTACCTGACCAAACCGATCGATCTGGATGAACTGCTTCTCATCATCCGGAAAGTGCTCGAACGGTCCACCCTGATCCGGGAGAACAGAGAGCTAAAGGCTCGGCTTCAGGAACGGTATACCTTTCAGAACATCATCTACGGTAGCCCTAAAATGGAAGAGGTGATGGGTCTGATTGCCCGTGTGGCACCCAGTCAAGCCACCGTCCTCATCCGGGGGGAGAGCGGGACCGGAAAGGAATTGATCGCCAATGCGATTCATTATGCCAGCGCCCGCTCTGAAAAACCGTTCGTCAAGGTGAGCTGTGCCGCCATTCCGGAAACGCTTCTCGAAAGCGAACTCTTCGGTCACGAAAAGGGCGCTTTTACCGGAGCCGTTCAGAAAAGGATCGGCCGGTTTGAAGAAGCGGACAGCGGAACCATCTTCTTGGATGAGATCGGAGAGCTTCCGCCCTCCACTCAGGTCAAACTTCTGCGAATATTGCAGGAGAAGGAATTTCAGAGGCTGGGGTCGAACCTCAACCTCAAGACCGATGTCAGGGTCATCACAGCCACCCATCGAAACCTTGAAGAGGCGATGAAAAAAGGTTTTTTCAGAGAGGACCTCTACTACCGGCTCAATGTGATCTCCATCCATCTCCCGCCTTTGAGGGAGAGAAAGGAGGACATTCCCCTTCTGATTGACCACTTCTTAAAAAAGTATTCGGAGCTCAATCGAAAAAAGATTCATGACCTCTCCAAAGAAGCAAGAACGCTTCTCTTGCGTTACTCCTATCCCGGAAATGTGAGAGAACTGGAGAATCTCATGGAGCGGGCGGTTGTCCTCTGCCGCGGGGAGATTATCACCACGCAGGACCTTCCCTTCCACCTGCAGGAAGGGGCTTCCGAAAAGCAGTGGGAAATTCCCGGTAAAACAAAAACGCTTCCGGATTCTCTGGAGGAGATTGAGCGAGATTTGATTGTCAAAGCGCTCTATCAGCATCAGGGCGTCCAGACAAAGGCCGCAGAGAGCCTCGGCATCAGCGAAAGAGTCCTCCGTTATAAAATGAAGAAATATGGGATTCGTCAATCATAGTTCGGAGATTTGAAATGACCTACTATCGAGTTCAGTTCGGATTTGGTTTTCCGCCGGTCATTAAAAGGCTGATGATCATCATGGGGGCCTTCTTTCTCCTTCAGATGGTGGTAAGCCAATGGATCAACTTCTACCTGGGCCTTGTCCCGCTTCTGGTCTGGAAGAAATTTTTTCTATGGCAACTCTTCACCTACATCTTTCTTCATGGAGGCATCACCCACATCCTCTTTAATCTCCTTGGCCTCTGGATGTTCGGAGGGGAGCTGGAGAATTACTGGGGATCTAAAAAATTCTTATTCTACTTCTTCTTCTGTGGAATCGGCGCCGCCGTCTGCACGGTGATCTTCGCTCCTTTTCAAATGGTTCCTGTCATCGGAGCCTCCGGAGCCATCTACGGAATCCTGTTAGCTTTTGGCTGGCTCTTTCCGAACCGACCTATCTACATTTACTTCCTCTTCCCCGTACCCGCAAAATATATGGTCATCATCTTCGGACTCATCTCGCTCTTCTCATCCACGGAAGGAACAGGAGGGGGCATCGCCCATCTCACCCACCTCGGCGGTCTTCTCTTCGGACTTCTCTATATGGCCTATCCATGGGTTCGCCAGAAGATCCGCCGGGAATACTACAAACGGAAATGGTCCCAAAAAGGGCCGGGTGGTCGGGATTACTATCATTAAACGGTCTGTGAGAATTATTAGTTCTTGGCTATCCTATGGAACCATACGGTATAAAATTCCAAATAATTCCCAAATGGCAAATCACCAAAATTATTTCATTTGAGATTTCAAATTTTGGTCATTGGAATTTGTTTGGGATTTGGTGCTTAGTGCTTGGTGCTTAACTGAATGGCGCTTCAAAATTCTGCAATCTACAATCCGAAATCCGCAATCTCAAATGAGGTCCTTATCGGAACCAGCGGCTATAACTATCCTCACTGGTGGAATGGGGTCTTCTATCCATCCGACCTTCCCCAGAGGAAATGGCTCGAATTCTATGCTCAACATTTTAACACCGTTGAACTCAATGTCACTTTCTATCGCCTGCCGAAGAAGGAGGTCTTCGAGGGATGGTATAAACGGACGCCAAGAGGTTTTTCCTTTGCCGTCAAAGCAAGCCGTTTCATCACTCATATCAAACGCCTAAAGGAATGCCGGGGGCCCCTAACCCTGCTTTTGGATAATGCCTCGCCGTTGAAGGAGAAGATGGGAGTATTGCTCTGGCAACTTCCACCCCGATTCCCTTTTGATAAAGAGAGGTTGGAAGAATTTTGTGTCCTCCTTTCAACCCTTCCCCGCTCCAAATCTCTCCGCCATGTCTTCGAGCTCAGGGACGAATCCTGGTTTTGTCAGGAATGTTTCAAAATGCTCGAAGAATTCCATTTCGGCCTCTGCATCGCCCATGGCTCCGGCCTTCCATTTATAGACCGGATCACGGCTGACTTCGTCTACCTTCGCCTCCACGGAGGAGAAGTCCTTTACGGCTCCAACTATTCGGATAAAGAATTAAAGGAATGGGCGGAGAAGATTGAAGAATGGAGGAGAAAGGGGAAAGCGGTTTTTGTTTATTTTAATAACGACGCCTATGGGTTCGCCGTCAGAAATGGACTCCATCTAATAAAATTAGTAAACCAAGGCTGAACTTCTCCCCTAATTCTTTTAAAGAAAGAGATTTCTGAAATGAAGTAGGAGGCAGGGTCAGGCCTGCAATGTTGCAATTTATTATTTAAGGAAGCCAAAGGGGTTAGCCTTTGACACGAGACAGGTTTTGACTTTTGATCTTATTTCGTGATTAAATGAGACCATCTATTATTGGAGATATCAACTCTCGATTGAACCGATCTGCTCTTTGAAAACCAAATACCCAAGCCCTACCTCCTGACTGCCCCCCTACTCCAGGATACTCATTGAGAAAAGGGCCAGAGCGGTGGTGCTTTATCTCTTTGCAGGCAACCAGCGGGTTGCCTCAGTGCTGTCGGATGGAAGGACACAATTCTACCATCCGAACCATTTAGGCTCTGCTTCAGTCATTACCGAACAGAACGGAAACAGAAAAGAGAAGATGGAGTACTTCCCCTTCGGGACGTACAGGGAGGCTATCGATTATGATACCAATTTCCCTGATGTTTTCTACACCTTCACCGGTCAGGAAGAGGATGATGAGTTAGGACTCTACAACTACAAGGCCAGACTCTATGATCCGGTATTAGGAAGATTTATCTCCCCTGATAGAATTGTCCAGGCCCCCGAAAACCCCCAATCCCTGAATCGCTACTCCTACTGCCTGAATAACCCCCTGATCTACACAGACCCAAGCGGAGAGTTCATTGCAGAACTTATAATAGTGATATTTATATCAGCGGCCCTCGGAGCAGTGAGTGCGGCAGTCCAAGGAGGCAGTGCTGGAGATATTTTAAAGGGAGCACTCATTGGAGCGGTATCTGGAGCAGTTGGATTTGGAATTGGCTATGAAGTTGTCGGTGCGGCTTTAGCATCGGGCATGGGCGCTTCAGGAACGACTGCGGCAGTAGTGCAAGGAGTGGTAGGTGGAGTTATGGGAGGCGCTACGGCTTCGGCACTATCAGGGGGCAATGTATTACAGGGTATGCTCATTGGAGGGATTTCTGGTGGGATTACCGGATATTTGGGGTCATCGGTAAACATAAAAAATCCTTTCGTGAGAGGGTTATTCAAGGTGGGAACCAGTGCTTTAATTGGAGGAACTGCAGCGGAACTTACGGGCGGTGATTTTGCTCAAGGAGCAATGCTTGGAGCCATTTCGGGAGCGATTGTGTTCGGCTTCCAGGAGATCAAAGGGTTAAGAGAATATGCACAAAACAAGGGAGACCAGGCGCAAGCAGAACAGAAACTGGTGGCACTTGGCGTGGATCAGAAAGAGTTGAGCACGTTGCAGCAGAATCCAGGCACTTATATTGGATCGATCAAGGATCCAGGCAGAGAAAAATATGATTCCCTTTTGAGAGACGTGTATCGGTCATATCCCGGTGTAGAGGATGCAAGGAATTTCGATCTGGCGTCCACCGATCGGGCAAAATTCGGATTGTTGCATGTCCGGTGGCAAGGAGGTTTCTTATCGTACCACTATGATAGGTTTGATATGGCTGTTCGACCTCTCACCCATGTGATTCGTGATACGCTGTGGGAAGGCATTGCTCACGGCAATTGGTGAGACCCTTTATATGAGAACAGTAAAGACATTTATCGAGCTTATGTTGGTACTGCTTGCCAGTTTCTTGATAGCAAACACCTTCTCGCCGATCGGAGAATCTGTTTCTGTGGAGCCATTCACTGGCCGACTTAAGCATCTTTTTTTCCTCCCCAACTCTCCTCTTATTCTGGGGGATTTCAGCCATCGCGAGGAAGTGGCCATTCGAGTCTGGTCATTGAATGATGGGAAACTTACCAAATCAATTCGGTTAGGCCCCAAAGAGGGGGTTGAATCTCTTGCGGTAAGCCATGATGGAGACATGGTTGCGGTAGCCACTTTTCTCACCGAGACGGTGGGATGTTATTCTCTTAAGGAGAATAAATGGCTATGGAAATCGAAGTGGGTTGAAAGAAGTCCTTTTACAGCGAAGAAGGTGCTCTTTCTCCAAGGTGATCGGGCGATTGTTGCATTTGGACAGAAGCAGTATGTGATTTATGACGCAAAAAAAGGTGAGATAACCGTAACAAAGGCAAAGCCTCTGGATGAATATGCTGCTTTAGGAGTTTGCGGGAGGTTCTACGCCCCAAGTCCAAGCGGCCGTTACATCATGGTCTGGCAGGGGCTATGCAATCCGGGCCACGGCGTATTGAAGCGTTTTTTATTCTTGAACCGGAAGGCAACCATTTGGGATTTTCAGAAAGATGAACCTGTTGCTCGGTGGGAAAGAACTCACGAGATATGTGCAGCTGCCTTTTCACCCGATGAGAAGGAGATCGTGATTGGGTCATGCGACGGGCATGTTTCTGTAAGATCCCTCTCTGATGAAAAAATAACAAGGAGCTGGAGAGCGCACACTAATGCCAAATATCCCGACAGTAATTTGCAACTCACAGCAATGGTTTTTTCTAATGATGGCAGATTCCTTGCGACGTATGGAGATTGGGAGGATGGTTGGGATGGGGTGAAAGTCTGGGACTATTGCGAGGGCAAACTCGTCCATGGATTTAATAAAGTGCATGGACCTTCGTTTGGCGATGAGGCGACTTACCCCATGGCCTTCAGCCCGGATGGAAAATACTTTGCTCTTGAGCAACAGGGAAATCTTTGCCTCTATGATACCCAGACTTGGCAGGAGAAGTGGTGTGTCCCTTCCTGGGAAGAAGGCAAGTAGACATAAATTCTCTTCTGGTATTGCATCGACAAGAAACAGACTTATCACGACCGAGGCTATTGGAATGGCTGGGAAATTTCAGGGCAAACCTATAGGATTTCTTATCTGTCTGATTTCTTTCATATTTCTTTCTTGTGGCATTTCATTCGCTGTCTCTCAAAACCCTCCCATTTCGAGATCACCTATTTACAGTGGGTTCAAAGAGATCGACCAGGCCAAAAACCAATTTCTAATTGTCGGCGATACTCAGAGGACGAGCTACTGGGAATTCTGGCGTGAGAAAAACGACCACGAACGGAAGCTTATTATTGACGAGATCGCAAGACGAGATCCAGCCTTTGTTCTTCACCTCGGCGATCTGACTGCTCGGGGAAGCTCGGAGCAACAGTGGCGTGAGTTTGATGAGCTACACAAACAGTTTTTCGAAAAGAAAATCCCCTATTTTCCGATTCTTGGCAACCACGATCTTTACGGCAATGATAGGAAGGCGCTTCGAAACTACTTTGACCGCTTTCCTCATCTACAGGAGAAGAGGTGGTACAGTTTTGTTTGGAAGAGCATCGCGATGATACTCGTTGATTCGAATTTCTCATCCTTAACAGAGGAAGAAAAGAAAAAGCAGGAGCAATGGTATTCAGGTGAGCTTCAAAGTTTAGAAGAAGATCGATCCATCAGCCATATCATCGTCTGCTGCCATGAGTCGCCCTTTACGAACAGCAGGGTAGTTCGACCAAACAGCAAGGTTAAAACCAGCTTTGCCGATCCGTTTCTTGGATTCCGCAAGACCCGTTTCTTTTTAAGTGGACATAGCCATTCCTACGAACGCTTTCAAATTGGGGACAAGTTCTTTGTGGTCTCTGGCGGCGGAGGCGGACCGAGGCATAAGGTCTTCACTGATCCTCGTAGAATACGGTACACGGATTCATTTCAAGGCCCTGAGCTTCGTTTTTTCCACTTCTGCGATATCGACCTCCTGGTCGGGACCTTTGCCCTGAAGGTTCTTCGCTTAGAGCCTAACGGGACTTTCTTCACTGCTGATCTATTGTCGTCAGGAGAAGCTCTTAAGTAAAAGGGATCCGAATCTTTATCCGATGTCGAAAGGTGAGAAATAAGGAGAATGAGATATGGTGAGTTTCAAATCTGCTTGGATGATAGGAGCGCTCCTTGGGTTTTATATTTTGACAATTATCGGATGTGCAACTTCCTATAAACCCCCAAACAATGTTCAGACCTTGCAGGAAAGATTGTCACAGAGAGTTGACACTGAGATCACTGCTTCCTGCCAAGGATTGAAATTTTATCTAATCCCTCTTCTCGATGAAAAAATAACAAAACCAAATTTGGGTATTGTCCCGAAGGACTTCGATATGTTTCCTGTGTTTCTAAGGATAGAAAATATAAGTCAGCATCCAATTAAGGTTGACTTACAGAATTCATTCATTGTCACAGGTGAGGAGCGGAATCGATCTATGATTGTTGAAGAAGTGGTCGAAAGGATCGGAAAGAATGATCCTCAAGCTGCGGTTGGATTGGGAGTGGCCTTTGGATTATTGGGGGGAATAGCCGGGGCAACTGTCGGAGTAGCCGTCGGTTCAATTATTGACAGTTCGACTGTCGGAAGTAAAACAATCGAAGAATACTATCATAATAATAGTTTTAAGCCGACCTTGATCAATTCGAGTCTTTCAGGGTCTGGCATTGTTTTTTATGATGTTCCGAAAGATAGAATGAGTTATGACCAGTTTATTCTGTCTTTTCCGATCCTGAATCTTATCACCAACGAAGTGACCACCGCCGAAATATCGTTCAAAGCGAAAGATGCAGTTCGCCCCAGAGAGGAGAAAAAATGAAAGCATTCATGTTATTCCTAGTGCTGGCCATTATTTTCGGCAGTTTAGGCTGCTCGGCCCCCCAATTGAAGAGGGGTCGATTAGTAAATGAATTCAATATCCAAAAGAAGATTTCACCTGAAGAAAGGCGGATTGCGGTCTGTGTTGAAGAGTTTACAACAGCAAAATCTATTTCGGACCCCCACGTGATCGGCGATGCAAGGGTTGGTGTCTTCAATGTTCACTCGGAAATCCGTTCCGAAGACCCGACTCAACTTGTTCTTGCAAATGAACTCAAAAGGGCTTTTCTCCTTGCAGGGTTCAAGATCGGCGAGAAGGGAAAATCTGACATTATCGTCTCCGGCCAAATCGAACGTTTCTGGGTGGATGAAAATATTGGCGGCATTACTGAGAATGCAAAGGCCTCCGTAAGATACGACATCATTGTAAAAGACAAGGAAGGTAGATTTGTATGGGGGAAAAGCATTGAGAGAAGGAAAGTATCAGGAAAAAGTATCGACGCTACTAAAGATAATATCCCTACATTAATGGATGCATTAAGGAAATCTATCGAATCGATTTTTGAGGATGAATCCTTTTGGAATGCCATCAAGCGCTGATCTAAATCCCCTTATTTTATATCCACTTTAGAAGCGAGGCATATGGGGTCAGGCATCGGTAACACGGTATTGACATAACTGTTGCGCTTTGATATAGAGCGGCCATGGCTCGCAAACCTCAAATCCATTTTCCAGGAGCTCTGTATCACGTCATCGCAAGAGGTCATCGAAGGCAGGGCATCTTTCTGGATGAAAAAGACCTTCAACGATTCACGACCTATCTTTCGGACTGCAAGAAGAGATTTCCCTTTCGTCTTTATGCCTATGCATTATTAACGAGTTTCCGTTGCCTGACCCCAATTTCCCGGGAGGTATGCAGGACGATGGGGATAGAAGAGGAGATGTTGTACACTGCGACAAGAGAGCGGGAAGGAGCACGAGGGAGGGCTGTGGTTTCGTACTGGGCGAGGAGGACAGCGGGATGTAGGGTGAAAGAAATCGCTGATTACTTCAAGCGTAGCGCTGTAACGATTGGTGAAGGGATTATGAAGGTTGAAGATGTTGTTCGGAAAGATAAATTGTTTGAGAAAGCACTCATGAGCATGGAGGAAAATGTGGTTAGAGGGAGGAGAAAGAAATACCGAGTTTCCGTTGCCTGACCCCAATTTAACCTTAATAATGCGTCAATATTGAAATCAAATTTATGGCAAATATAGTATTTTCAAGGTTAGAAGGCTATAATGAATTAATTCCACAAACCGTCCAAAAAGGACGGTTTGTGGAACAGATATTGTCTC
>Ga0209479_1002674_pt1 | contig 11800 bp, 10 predicted proteins | sample DewCreD2012metaG_2_FD_184112 | JGI IMG/M metagenome (GOLD analysis project Ga0209479, IMG submission 184112) | Hot spring sediment bacterial and archeal communities from British Columbia, Canada, to study Microbial Dark Matter (Phase II) - Dewar... ...
GGCCGCGTGCAGGTCCACCGCCTGCTGGAGGAGGGCGCGGGCCTCCTCATCCCGGCCCTGCTGGAGGGCCAGGCGACTCATAGAGGCCAGGGTGTTGGCCTCCCCCAGCCGGTCGCCCACCGCCCGATACAGCCCCAACGCCGCCGCATACGACGCCAGCGCCGCATCGTACTCATCCCGAAAACTCTGCACGTCGCCGATGGCTCGCAGGGTGTTGGCCTCCCCCAGCCGGGCGCCCACCGCCCGAAAGAGTTCCAGCGCCGCCGCATACGACGCCAGCGCCGCATCGTACTCATCCCGAAAACTCTGCACGTCGCCGATGGCTCGCAGGGTGTTGGCCTCCCCCAGCCGGTCGCCCACCGCCCGAAAGAGTTCCAGCGCCGCCGCATACGACGCCAGCGCCGCATCCATCTCGGCCCGAAAACTCTGCACGTCGCCGATGGCCGCCAGCGCGTTGGCCTCCCCCAGAGAGTCGCCGCAGGAGCGCGCCCGCTCCAGCCCCCGCCCGTAGCGGGCCAGCGTCTCCTCCCGGGCCAGCCGGTCGGTCATTGTGTAGATATTTTCCAGCAGCGCGGCCAGGTGGGGGGCGCGGAGGCGCCCCTCCCGGCAGGGTTCGTGCTCCAGGGCCCAATCCAGCCAGGCCTCTATGGAGGGGAGTTCCTGGGCATAGCGGGCGACGGCGGCGGGCACGGCCTCCCCACCCTCCCGCAATGCTTTGTCCAAGAATTTGACCCACCCCACGTGGGGCTCGTCGTCAAAATCAAAATAAAAGCGCAGGACGGCCTCCCCGTAGCGGGCGCGGGCGGCGGTTTCGTCCCCCAGAAGGCGGAGGGCGAAGAGACGGAAGGGGGTGGGGAGGTAGAGAAGGTCGGGCCAGGGCCGTTCCAGGAGGGCCTGGTTCTCCACTTCGGCGGCCCACCGCCGGGCCTGGGGGCCGAAGATGGGCTCCAGCCCGGCCTCCGGAAGGCCGCCGGGGAAGAGGGCCAGGCAGGGGTAGAAAGCGGCGGCGTCGGAGTCCCGCTCCCGCAGCCGGTCGCAGGCCGTGGCGATGCCGATCCACGCTCTTGACCTCGTTCGGGTAGTAGGGGTCCTGCATCACCTCCTCCCACTTCTCCCTCATTGCCTGCGCCAGGGCCTCCAGGTCGGGGCTGCGGGAGTGGCGCCAGGCGCGCGCGGTCAGTTCCACCGCGCGGGGGAGGCAGTCGGTGTAGCGCAGGACCTCCTCCAGGTCGCGCTCGTTCATCCGCGCCCCCTCTTCCGGGCGGACGTCGGCGGCCAGCAGGAAGAGGGCCAGCGCGGCCTGAAGGGAGAGGCGGCGGAGGTCGTAGCGGGGGAAATGGGCGCTCCCCACGTCCGACTGGGAGGTCACCAGGATGTGGGGGCGGGTCTGGGCGCAGGCCAGCACCTCCAGGAGTTCGCGGAATTTCTGCCCGCCGCGCAGGATAGCCGCCTCCGCCTCGTCCAGGATGAGGAGGAGGCCGGAGGGGAGGGTGGCGGCCAGGGCCGCCGGGGCGGGGACGGCGTCGGGGGGGAGGCCCAGCGCGGTGGCGATGGCCCGCCGGGCGCCGTCGGCGTCATGGACGGGGCTCAGGTCCACGAAGGCCACCCGCTCCACCCTCCGGCGGGCGAAGAGCCAGCGGGCCACTTCTTTGGCCAGTTCGGTCTTGCCCACGCCGCTCACGCCCTGGATGAGGACGGCCCGGCGCTCCCGCAGGAGGGCCAGGAGGTCCCGCATATGTTCTCCCCGGCCCAGGAAATGGGCGGGGCGGAGGTGGAACGGCGGGGCGGTCAGGGCGGGGAGGGGTTCTATCCGCGCGGACCCCTCCGGCGGGGCGGGCCAGAGGGGCCGGTCGTGGTCGCCGTCCTCGGGGAGGAGGCGGAACTTGCGGGCCTCCGCGCGGGCCACTTTCTCCCCCCACCTGCGGCAGAGGTCCTCGTCCAGAGCGACGGCATTCTGTCCGGCGCGGAAAGCCCCGGTGACGGTGCCGCCGGTGAGGAGGACCTGATAGAAGCGGCAGAAGAAGGTAATGGCTGCGCGCTGGGTCACCGTCTCCTCCGCGTCCACCGCCACGATGTGGGGAATCCGCAGGGCGTGGAGGGCCGCGGCCACGCTCTCCGAGTGGCAGGCGGTCACCACGGCCAGGCGGAACTCCGGCTCCGGGCTCCCGGTGGGGTTGAGGACGCTCAGGAGTTGGTGGTCCCGGAGGGGGCGGAGGGCGCCGCTCCGGTCCTCAAAAATCAGGTAGCCGGAGGGGACCTCTTCAGGCTTGTAGCCGTGGCCCAGGTAGTGAAGGACGGGGAAGGGCGGTCGGCCCCGGCGGGCCAGGAGGGAACTGACCGCGTCCACTTCGGCCACCTGGGTGACGAAGGTGGCCGGGGCCGGGATGCCCCGCAGGGCATCGGTCAGTTCCTGCAGGGCCCGGTCCACGGCCACCGGGTCGGCGGTCAGAGGGTTACTGACCAGAAAGAGGATGTGGGGTTGGTCCGATGGGGGCATCTTATTTCTCCATCGCTTTCAGCCGTTCCTGGAGGAGGTCGTAGCCGCCGTGGGCCAGGAGGTAGGAGGCCAGGGCCAGGGCCCGCTCCGGGGCGCCGAGTTGGCGCAGTTTCTTCAGATAGGCCTCCACCTCGTCGGGGGAGCGAAGGACGGAGGCATGGGCGAAGAGGCGGACCTGGTACTCCAGTTCCTCCACGGGGAGACGGATGGCCTGCTCCAGAAGGCGGACCCGGCCGGAGAGGAGGCTCCGGTCTATCTGCTCCCGGCAGAATCCCTGGAAGCGGCTGTAGAGGTCGGAGATGGAAAGGGAGACGGCCTCCCCGGCCCCCGGGTCCAGGGGCTGGAGGAGGTTGATGCGGGTGCGGAGGAGGGCCTGCCAGCCCACCCCCACGCCCAGGGCCAGAAGGTAGGGGTTCACCGATAGAGGGGTGAGATAGCGCACCAGGGTGAAAATGAACAGGGCAAAGACGACGTTGACGCCGATCAGCAGTGCGCTCCACCCGCTCCGCAGCGCCCGGCGGATGTCGCTCCGGAAGGTCTGGAGAATCTCGGTCAGGGCCCAGAGAAACGAAAGGGCCACCACCAGCAGGTACGGGCCCAGTGCGGCTGCCACCTCTCTCACAGTTCCCGCCCTACGTTTCCCATCCCACGCGGCGCGCTGCCGGCCTCCCGACGCCCCCGGTCGGTGAGGGAGACCAGTTGCCACCCCTTCAGCGTCCGGATTTCCACCAGTCCTTCCCGCTCCATTTCCTGCAGGACCGGACGGATTTCATCGGGAAGGGAGAGGGTGGCAGCGGCCAGTTCGGGGAAGAGGGCCGGCCCATTCCGGCGCAGGGTATCCAGAATCTCCTGGCGCAGTTTTTCCTGGCCGGGTGTGCCGGAGGTCGTCCAGTCATCCAGTTGCCGGGAGATGCGGTCCAGGGCTTCCTGCGAGGAGGCCAGCGCCTCCGCTTCCGCGGGGTTCTCCTTCGCGCAGGCGGCCAGCGCGCTGCTGAGGCGGCTCAGTTCGCGGGCAATATCGGCCAGGGCCCGGGCCGTATTGGCGATCTCTTGAGACTCTGCTGTCCTCATCACACCCATCATTGCCCTCCGGATTTGGACTCAGGAACCCCCATCGCCATCTGTATTTTATTCAGCGCTGACTGAAGTCACCCTTCCTGGGCCGCAGGCCTTTGGTCGGCCTTCGCCGACCCGGTCTCTCGGACACGCCCATAAAGGTTGTCGGCGAAGACCGACAACCGGCACGAAGGGCCCAGGGAGGACGATTTCCATCGGCGGGAATAGTTACCTGTATTTTACAATACCCGAAAGCAAATGGCAACTTTCGGAAGGTGTGTCCCAAAATCGTCGGGAGCCCGGTAGGCCAGGCCGTAAACGGCCTGGCTGAGGTTGCCCAGGGCGCTGGAAGCGCCCTCTCCCTTCGGCAGTCTTTTGGGAACCCGGGTTGCCAGGGTGAATCTGGGGCCTTTTCAACGCCCCTCCGCTTCGCTTCGTGGCTCGCTACGAACATTTTCATCGAGGATTGATAAGCCTGCTACAGCACCCGCTTCCCGTCCAGCCACAACTCCGCCTGAGGGACGACGAAATCTTCGTGGAAGTCGGCCGCCACCCGGCCCCCCATATGGGCATTGTCGCCGACGGCGATATGGACGGTGCCGCGAATCTTCTCGGCCTCCAGGATGTTATCCGGTCGGCAGGCATGGGGGTTGGTGCCCACGCCCAGTTCGGCCAGGTTGCGCCGGGCGGCGTGGAGGGGCCCGTCGTCGCCGGGGCGCAGGAACTGGCGGAGTTCCTCCCCCACCCGGCCGCCGCCCAACACCTCCACAACCTGCCCGGCGCGGAACACCAACCGCATCTCCTCGGTCAGGCCGGGATGCCAGCCGGCCTGGACAACCAGGACTCCCTCCGCCGTCCCCTCCACCGGAGCGATGTAGGCCTCCCCTGCCGGAAGGTTGCCCCACTCCCCCCGCCGCAGGTAGAGGCCGGTATCGGCCATCCCGGCGCGCCCGGCCAGCGAGAAGCGGATGTCGGTGCCCGCTGGCGAACGGACCCAGGCCTCCCGGGCATCGGTGAGTTGCCGGGCAATGGCCTCCGCCTCGGCCGCCACCTGGCGGTAGTCCACCGCCATCGGGCCGTCGGGGTAGAACATTTCGGCCAGGAAACCGGGCATGCTGGCCAGCCGCACCCCGGCCTGGGTCGCCGCTTCCCGCGCGTCGGTGTGGGAGAGGGAGTAGGTCGTCAGGGCGATGACCACGTCGGCCTGCCGCAGGCGCGCGGCCAGGTCCGCCGGGGGCTCCGCCCCGTGCCCTCCCGTCGCCGGATAGACGACGAAGTCCACCGCCCCCTCGGGCCGCATCCGGCGCGCGATCTCCGCCACCTGCCGCGCCAGGACGGCCCGCTCCAGCATCTCCGTCAGCGCGGGGAGGGGCATCCCCGCCCAGTCCTCCGGCCGGGGGACGTCGGTCACCACCAGCAACCGCTCGCCGGGCCGCCAGCCCATGTTGATTTCCAGCATGGTGCGGACACCGGGGGTGATTTTCTCTTCGTCAGCCCAGGTCATCGTTGGCCTCCTCGTATCAGTAACCGGACACGCCCATCTCCCGACAGAGCGCCACCAGGTCGGGATGGACGTATCGGCCCTCTTCTTCAATGGGCACTCCGTCCAGATAGACGGTGGGGTTCAGCACCACCCCATCGGTGTGAGACGGCGCGCCCCAATCGCTGGGACCGATGCCGAACTGCATGCAGCCGAAGATGCGCTCGTCCTCCAGAATCCGCCCGCTGGGCCGGGTGACGCCGGGGTTGAAGCCGTAGCAGGCGTGGTCCATCTGGAACATCGCCGGATGCCCGAAGGACTCCAGCCACCGCCGGAAGACCTGTGCCTCGTGACCGCCCTCTATCCGGACGATTCGCCCGCCCTCAATCGTCAGATGCACGGGGTGATGGAGGACGCCCAGTTCGGCCGGGGGCCAGAGCGCGCCGTCAAAGACCAGGACTCCCTCAAAACTCTCCCGAATCGCCATGAAGCCCGATTGTCCTCCCAGCATCTGAGGGTAGCCGCCGGTCTCGGGAGGCGGTTCCCAGAAGGGGTCCCCGGCTTTGTCCACCCGCATGGTCAGGTCGGTGCCGGAGGGGGCCGTCACCCGGATGACGTCCGCCGCCTGGGAGAGGCGGTAGAGACGGTCCGCCATCTCCCGCAGGGGGCGGTAGGGGACCCGTCCAATGGTCCGGACCATCATATCGGCGTCCATGCCGGTCAGGCAGACGTAGATGCATCCGGCGGCGACGGCGGCGTGGTAGGCCGGACTGTAGAGGTGGTAGGCGACGGCGAAGTCAATCCAGATGTCGGAGCGGGGGAGTCCTGCGGCGACGGGGGCCGGGGGGTCCATACAGGGTTGCGGGTTGGCCGGGTAGCGGAGCACCGAAGGGACGCCCCCGACGGCGTAGACGGCCCGGGCCGTCGCCTCCACCGCGCGCAGGTCGGAGAGGGTGTCGGCGGTGATGGCCACCTGCTGGCCCGGGCGGACCGGACGCATCTCGGTGACCAGTTTGTGGGCGGCGGCAGCCAGTTCAAAACTGTAGAATTCAGAGCGCGGTTCGGTGCCGTAGGCCAGTTCCATGTCAGACCACCAGTTTCTCAATGGGGATATAGTCTATATCAAAGCCGAAGTAGCGCGGGCCGGCCGCCGCCAGGCCCCGCTCGCTACGGAAGGCCTCCAGTCCCTTCACCCCCACCACCGCCACCCGCATCCCGGCGTCCAGGTCGGTGTTGGTGATGCCCTCGCCCGTCTCCCGGTCCACCACCACAATGAGGTCGGGACTGCAGACAAAAGGCCTGCCGTCCAGCCAGGAGACGTGGTTCTCGTTCTTGAACCAGATGTCCATCGTATGTCCGGCGTAGTCGCCGGTGCCGCGCAGGTGGGAGGTGCCGAACATGTAGCCCTCCCGGTCCTCCCAGTCCTTGCCGGTGACCACGCCCTCAAAGAGGAGCCAGCCCCCGGTGAACTGGATGGCCGCGCGGACGGGGTCCTCCCCGGCCTCCCGCGCCCGCCGGATGGCCCGCCCCAGTTCCAGGCAGCGGGTCAGCGTCCCCGGGACGATGATTTCCTTCATTTCCCGGCCGGGCAGCAGGGTGGCCGCGATGGTACAGGTGCCGAAGGCGGCGACGGCCAGCATCTTGCCGATGCGCTCCAGCATGTAGGGGTTGCAGGTCTCTTTGACGATGGCGATGTTCCCCCACTTATCCACACTGGCGAAGGGCCAACTGTTCTTGCCGTAGAGGTAGGGCGTCCCCTGCATCTCCTCCGGGATGGCCCGCCCGGCGTAGTCCCCGTCCACCACCGGGATGCCCAGGCGGGCACCGGCGACCAGCGGGGCAGGAGTATTCCCGGCCCCCAGTTCGGAGGGGACGATGGCCCCCATCTGGATTCCGGCGTACGCCGCCAGTTCCCGCACCGCCATCTCCATCGCCTGGTCACCGTAGCGGTCGGTCAGCCCCAGGCGGCGGATGACCTCCTTCGTCTCCTCGGAGACAGGGGCGATGGACCCCATGCCGTACGCGGTACAGGTCCAGGCATCGTCGGGGATTTCTGCGGGGTCCACCCATTCCAGATTCAGTCCGTCCTCCAGGGCCCGTTCCAGCACCCGGCGGCCCCATTCCGGGCCGCCGCCCCCACCGGTGCCCATCCACAGGCACCCGCGCAGGAAGTCATCGCAGTCCTGACGGTTATACAGGCCTCTTTGGAGCATCGTTGCCTCCTTGTTGAGAGGGTGGGCCGTCCACGAATGGGACACGAATACACGAATGCACGAATGGGCCGTCCACGAATGGGACACGAATACACGAATGCACGAATGGGCCGTCCACGAATGGGACACGAATACACGAATGCACGAATGGGCCGTCCACGAATGGAACACGAATACACGAATTAGCGGCGGCGCAGGGATTTGCGAACGTCATCCCTTCCCAACCGCCGCACAGGGCCCTTGTCCTGGCTGGGGAAAACGCGCGCCCAGTCCAGACGCCGCCGCCCAAAGTTGAAGAGAAGGCCCACCGGAGCACCCGTCGCTTTCAGGTAGTTGATGACCTGAGCCAGTTCGTCGGTCGTCAGTTGATGGCTGAAGGCCTTGACTTCCACCACTACCGTCTTTTCCACCAGCAAGTCCAGATAGAACAAAGCCACCGGAGTATCTTCGTGGAATACCTCTACCGGCACCTGCCGCTGCACGCCAATTTCCCGCCTCTGGAGTTCGGTTGCCAGCGCTCGTTCGTAGACCTCTTCCTTGTAGCCCGGCCCCAGGGCATTGTGCACGGCCATCGCCGCCCCGATGATCCGATAGGTCAGGTCATTGCCAGTCGCATCCACAACCAGGTCCGTCATGGGCCCCCTCCTGCGGTGATTGGTGATTCGTGATTCGTAATTCGTGATTCGTGCTATTCGTGTATTCGTGTATTCGTGCCCTATTCGTGTATGGCCTCCGCTACCATCCGGGCGATCTGCTCGGGGTGCTCCGCCACGCGCACCCCGGCGGCCTCCAGCGCGGCGATTTTCTCCGCTGCCGTCCCGGTGCCGCCCTCAATGATGGCCCCGGCATGCCCCATGCGCTTGCCCGGCGGCGCGGTCCGCCCGGCAATGAACGCCACCACCGGCTTGGTCATCCGTTCGGCGATGAAGCGAGCGGCCACCTCCTCGTCGTTGCCACCGATTTCGCCGATGAGCACCACCGCCTTCGTCTCCGGGTCCGCCTCAAAGAGGGCCAGCACGTCCACGAAACGGGTGCCGATGATGGGGTCGCCGCCGATGCCAACGCACGTCGTCTGCCCGATGCCCAGCGCGGTCAGCGCGTAGACGACTTCATAGGTGAGAGTGCCGGAGCGGGAGACGACGCCCACGGGGCCGGGCATCGCGATGTGGCCAGGCATAATGCCCACTTTCGCCTGCCCAGGGGTAAGCAGGCCGGGGCAGTTGGGGCCGATCAGCCGTACTCCTTTCATATCCAGGTACGCTTTCACCCGGATCATCTCGTTGACCGGGATGCCCTCGGTGATGCAGACGACCAGGCCCAGCCCGGCGTCCGCCGCCTCTATGATGGCATCCGGCGCGAAGGGGGCGGGGACGTAGATGACGGACGTGTTGGCGCCGGTGGCCTCCACCGCTTCCCGGACGGTATCAAAGACGGGGACGCGGCCGTCGCAGGCGAACTGTCCGCCCTTGCCCGGGGTGACGCCCGCCACGACCGGCGTGCCGTAATCCAGGGTCTGTCGGGTGTGAAACTCGCCTTCGCGCCCGGTCACGCCCTGCACGACCAGGCGGGTGTTTTTGTCTACCAGGATTGCCATGGTGCCTCCAGTGAATAGTGAAACGTGAAACGTGATATCAGGCATTGCGGGCAACGGCAACAGCCTTCTGAGCCGCCTCCGCCAGGGTGGTGGCGGTGATGATGCCGTAACCGGAACTCTCCAGAATCTGCCGCCCCTCCGCCTCGTTGGTCCCCACCAGCCGGGCCACAATGGGGAGGTTGGGCCGCACTTCGTCCAGGACCGAGATGATGCCCCGGGCGACCTCGTCGCAGCGGGTGATGCCGCCGAAGATATTGAAGAGGACAGCCTTCACCCGGGGGTCGGCCAGGATCAGCCGCAGCGCCGCGGCCACCCGTTCAGCCCGGGCACCCCCGCCGATGTCCAGAAAGTTGGCCGGCATCCCGCCGAAGTGCTGGATGATGTCCATCGTCGCCATCGCCAGACCGGCGCCGTTGACCATACAGCCGATATCCCCGTCCAATTGGACGAAGGAAAGGCCGGCCTCGCGCGCGGCCCGCTCCGAGGGAGTCTCTTCGTCTACGTCCCGCATCGCTGTCAGATCGGGGTGGCGGAAGAGGCCGTTGTCGTCCAGCACAATCTTGGCGTCCAGGGCCAGCAGCGTCCCCTCGGGGGTGATGACCAGCGGGTTGATCTCCGCCAGCGATGCGTCGCATTCCACAAAGGAGCGATACAGCCCCTGAGCGATGCGTCCAAAGTCCCTGTGCAGTGAGGGGGGCAGACCGATGCCTTTCGCCAGCCAGAGGGTCTGATACGCCCGCAGGCCGACGAAGGGGTCAATGTGGACTTTTTTGATAGCCTCGGGGTGAGTGCGGGCGACTTCTTCTATCTCTACACCGCCTTCGGAGGATGCCATCATCACGGGGCGGGCGGCGGCGCGATCCACCACAATCCCCAGGTAGATTTCCTGCTGGATGTCTGCCGCCCGGGCCACCAGCACTTTGCGGACCGGCAGGCCCTTGATTTGCAGGGAGAGGATGCGGGTCGCGACCTCTTCTGCTTCCTGGGGAGTGTGGGCCAGTTTGATGCCCCCTGCCTTGCCCCGTCCGCCCACCAGCACCTGGGCCTTAACGACGACGGGGCAGCCCATCTGCTCCGCCAGCGCGCGCACCTCCTGGGGGGTCGTCGCCACCTCACCTTCCTGAACAGGGATGCCGTACTGGGCGAAGATGCGCTTGGATTGATATTCGTGGAGTTTCACGGTTTAACCTCCGGATCAAAATCGGGATTTGCCGAAAGGAGAGACGGGGTCATTATACCATAATCAGTGGGCATGCCAACTTCATGACGCGTTTGACTCTTTGCGCCCTGTTGAGACTATTGCCAATTACATCCGACGGCTGGACTGGGATGCATCTGCTCAGTACGGGCCTTCGTTTGTCAACAAATACTCCGTCCTGCTGCCGCCGCTGCTGCTCCTGGCAGGTATCGGGGAAGTGAGCCGAACGGGAATCATCCTGAACCCATTCCTCGGACTCGGCTACAAGGCCGCGGCTGTTCTCGCCAATATGCCCATCGTTCTGGACAAACCCGTTGACTTTGGCCTGCAAAGTTTCTGTCAGCAGTGCAGAATCTGCGCGGAGAACTGCCCCAGTAAAGCGATTCCGATAGGTGACAAAGTGATGTATAATGGCTACGGGACCTGGAAACTGGATACGAAGCGTTGCGCCAGTTTCAACTTTACGAACAAGAACGGCACAATGTGCAACCGCTGCGTCAAGAGTTGCCCGTGGACCAGACCACCGACCTGGCCGAACAACCTGGTACGCGCTGTGGTCATACGTTCGCGCCTGGCGCAACGGCTATCCATCCGGGCAGCCCACCTTCTCGGAACAGGCCAGGACCACCCTGAGGACAAATGGTGGTTTGACATAGAGGATGTGGGGGGTGGTGTGATTGAAGCGATGGGCAGAGGAGCAAACTGACCTGATACCAGGAAGGGAATGAAAGAAATATCTCTGCGGCGGCTCCCCGGCCCGATTGATGTGATTGGAACAGTGCAGTGTGTGGCCCGGCTCCAGGCCGGGAGAGGAATCATTTTGTCCGAAATCCGGATGGAATATGGAGAGGAAGTATGAAAAGGTGGCCCCGACTGGTTTCAGTGCTGGTGAGTCTGGCGCTGCCGGTGGTGATTCTGGCGGTGGCGCTGCGCGTCGTGACGGCCCCGTGGCTGGTGCGCTGGGAGTACGGGAAACCGGATTTTCCCCCCGACCCCTACGGGCTCAGCACAGAGGAGCGCATCCGGCTGGCGGAGGTCTGCGTGCAGTATCTGGCGACGAACGCCGGGATAGAGTTGCTGGCGGACCTGGAACTGGAGGGGCGTCCGGCCTTCAACGAGCGGGAACTGGCCCATATGGTGGACGTCCAGCGGCTGTTCTGGATCATCCTGCGGGCGGGGATGGCCACTGGCGTGGTGGTGCTGGGGGGAGTGGCGGCGTTGCTGGCCCGTCCCCAGACGCGCCCGCAGGCGGCAGGGGCGCTGAAGAGTGGGGCGCTCCTGACGCTGGCGCTCCTGGTCGCCGTCGCCGCCCTGATGCTGACCTCATGGGAGGTCTTCTTCACCGGTTTCCACGAACTGCTCTTCCCGCCGGACACCTGGACCTTCCCCACGTCCGATACCCTCATCCGCCTCTACCCGGAGCGGTTCTGGATGGACGTGGGGATGACGATGGTGGGGGTGGTCCTGGCGCAGGCCGTGCTGGTGGGAGGGCTGGCCCGTCTGTTAGAGTTCGTCATGAAGAAGACGCGGTGAGCGCGGGGAGGCGGATCGCTCTTTCCGGATCGTTGTTCTATCAAAACCACGAAGGGCACGAAGTCTACACAAGGCACAAAGGAATTTTGTCTGATGTCCCTCGTCAATTGACACAATATTTTCGGGAGCCCGGGGTGGTACCCGATACGTCAGCAACTCTTGCAGAGTCCATACGTGATCCGTCACTCCCGCCGCCATCATCGGGGTGACCTCCCGCCACTTCTTGGGA
>Ga0209479_1002681_pt1 | contig 11762 bp, 9 predicted proteins | sample DewCreD2012metaG_2_FD_184112 | JGI IMG/M metagenome (GOLD analysis project Ga0209479, IMG submission 184112) | Hot spring sediment bacterial and archeal communities from British Columbia, Canada, to study Microbial Dark Matter (Phase II) - Dewar... ...
ACGCCGTCCTCGCGCCGCCCCATCTCGTACCAGACGATGCCCTGAAACAGCACCGCTTTGGCGAAGCGCGGGTTAATCTGCAGCGCCTCTTTGAGGTGCAGCGCGGCGCGTTCGTAATCGCGCAGTTTGCGCAGTGCGAACGCCAGCGAGAAATGCAAATCGGCGTAGTGCGGGTGAATTTCCAAGGCGCGTTCGAAGTGGCTTGCCGCCGCCGCGTACTGACCCCGACGCAGCGCGGCTTGACCCAGCTGGGCGTGCGACTCGGCGATGTAGAATCGCGCAAGCTTCTGCACCATCACATCGCGCGTCTCCGTGAGCGCATGTTCAAACAGTTTCAACGCCTCCTCAAAGCGCCCGTCGTCATAACACTTGATGCCCGAATCGTAAGAGTTGCTTCTCCCGACGCCTAAAATCCTCTGCAGAAAGGACATGCATCGCCTCCGTGTAAAGTATTATCGGCGTGGGTAGGGGGGAATTTTTAGGGGCACGGTTGCGTCGGCAGTGAGAGTGCGAGTGCAGAGACCCCCTCGCAGGCGACGGGGCGATGGGTGTGGAGTGCGGCAGCGGAGCTTGCGCCCGGCGCTAAAAGTGGGCGCACCGCCGTTCACCCCTCTCCCACCCCGTGGGAGAGGGGCTGGGGGTGAGGGCAAAGAGGCGCACCCCTACCCGCTGAGGTAGATGTCGGGTCCCAGCGGCGGGCACTCGAAGGTATCCGAGCCGCGCTTGCGCAGATGTACCCCGTACCAGACGACGAGGTCTTCGTTCAGCGTGCGCTCGCCGTTCACATACTGCGTGATGTTGGCGAACGAGCCGCTGTTGCCAATCATCTCCGTGCTGCGCGCCTTGACGACCCACACATCGCCTTCGCCGGTGGTGCTGCGCTCGTGGAAGCCGTCTTTGGCGCCGGGCACAATCTCGGCGGTGAAGCCCGTGCTGAGTTTGCGCACGCGCCAGCGCGTCGGGCGGTTCGGCCAGCGCAGGCGGCGCGCCTCGATGCGAATCGGCTGCCAGTTCTGGCGCCGTGCGCCGCGCGGCGAGTCGGTCTCTTCCACCACCAGCCCGCCGACGCCGTCCAGCGCGAAGTGCAGCCGCCAGTAGCCGTTATGCAGGCGACCGATGCAAACACAGCTGCTGTCGGTATACCCGTACAGGAAGCGCGGCTTGAGGATCCCGCTCTGGTTGAACCGCCAGCCCGTGATGTAGCGATACCAGCCTGCGGAACACTCGGTAATCAGTAGCAGTTCGCCGTTGGTGTCCTCGTGGATGCCCACGCCGCGGAAGTTGCCCGAATCGTCGCTGTCATCGCAAATCGTGACCGCGCGTGTGCCCGAATTGGCGAAGCGCAGCCCGTTGCCCAAGTCGGTTCCTGTGCATTTGAAGCAGGTCTCGGCATAAAGCCAGTCGCGGTAGGGACCGCAGCCGTTGTTGTCGTAAAACACATTCAACACGGGCATCCCGCCGCGCTTAAGCACCAGCCGCCCGTTGTAGAACACATCCATGATCTCTACGCCTGAACCGTAGCTCTGTCCGTCGCCAGTAGAGCCACTGGGACGACGCACGAGCATGCTCCAAATGGGGTTGCTGGCGGGCCATGCGAGCGCTTGCCATGCGCTGCCGCCGACATTCGTACAGCCGCCGCTGGATGGTGGTCCCCCGCACGCCGCTGGGTAGAAATCGCTCCCGCCTGTACCGTATGCCGACACTTGCCTGTCGGTCAGGTCAATCAGAAAGTGCCCGATCTCCGACTCGCGCCCGCTGCCTGGTCGAAAGTGCAGCAGCACGGACACCATGCGGTGGTCGGGCGCATAGTTCGGGAACGGGTCGACGCGCCCCCAGAGGCTTTCTGGCGCGGCTTCGGTAATCACAGGGGGCATGCCAGGCGAGCAGTAGGCGATTCCGCGGCGCAGCGGCTCGCCGTACTTCGGGTCGGACGCCAGCACCTGCACGGCGTCCCGATACTCCGCCTCGCTGAAGTAGTCGGGCTGACCCTTGAGTGGGGTAATCTCCACGCGCTTGGGCGCGGGGAAGTCCGCCTCAATCTGGTAGCCGAGATTGTTGTCGTAGTCGTAAATCACCAGCACCGCCTTGTCGGGGAACAGCACCCTGCCCGGCTCTGGGCTGGGCGGGTTGTGTAAGTGCGCCGACAGCACATTGTAGCGCACCTTGTGCAGGAAGCCCAGTCGCGGATGTTCCCAGAGCATCCGAGCATAATCGCGCATCTGTCGCTCAGGAATCACATAGAACACCCCAGAGCGGATGTTCATGCCCCGAACGGGCACTGCCTCCTTCACGGAGCGAATAATCGGCAATCCAAGCGGATTATCTGCCTGCAAAGGGACTAAGGCATCGATTAACTTGTCCATAGGTTCCTCCTGAATGCAGAATCGGCGTCGATCTGCAGGCGGCGAAGGGTGGGTTCGCTCACCTGCCCTAAGTATACCACGATTTTCGTTGAACGGGTAGGTTATGAGCCTTTGCGCTTGCGCGTTTTGAGGTACTGCTCTTCCAGTTGCTCTAACTGTTCGGGGGTGGGGCGTTGGGCGGGTTCGGCGGGCGCGCGTTTTATGGCGCGGGCAGGAGACGGCTTCGCTTCGGCGGGCGGCTTCGCCTGCTGCGCCGTCGCAGGCTTGGCAGTCGCCTTCAGCGGTAGCAGGTCGTCTTCCGCCAGCAAGGCGACATAGCGAAGTTGGAACGACTTCTCGTCGTCGGTGAGGCGGTTGCGCGCCTCTTCCGAGAGGGAGTTCAGCCAACGCTCGTGCATGCGGGTCTGCTGCTCGGCGTGGCGCTGGCGCACCGCTTCGGGCAGGCTCTCCAAGTCGAGGTCGATGGCAATCTCCTGCGGGGCGTAGACCTTGAGGACGGTTCCGACGGCGTTCGCCAGGTGGGGCGCGTAGCGTCCCTCCTGCGCCTCCTTGCCCTGCGCGTCGCGGGCGCGCACCTGCACCCGATCGCCTTCCTTGAACTTCGGCATGGCGGTATTATACCTATTGGGGTAGACTCTTGGCGTCTTTATGAGGCACGGGCTATGAAACCGAACGATAACTGTTGTTCGCCGCGCGAGGCGCTTGATGCGCTCCAGCGGCTTGCGCCCGACGCGCCGCTGTTGGCGCTGGGGCAGACAATCTTCTGGGACGAGCCGATGAAGCTCGCCCTGCTGCACTGGCTCCCGACGATAGACCCGACGCGCCGCATGCTGTTTGGCGTCCATGACACTGATTACTTCGCGCGGATGCGCACGCGCCGTCTGCCGCAGGGGGCGCAGGTGGTCGGCGAGTTTGCGCTGCTGCCCCACAACGACGGCACGACGCGCGCGCTCTGGTCGGCGGCGGGGGAGATTGCGCAACTGTTCGGCAGCGAGACCGTGCCGACGCTGCCGATGTTCGCGCGGTATGGCGGGCGCGTGGCGCGCGTGGCGGAGTCGTGTAGCGAGGGTCAGGGCGCGTTCATCGACGCGCTCACGGAGGCGTGGGGCTGGCGCGGGCTGGCGCTGCGCGACCCGACGCCGCGCCCCGTATGTGAAGTGCCCTTGCACGCGGTCGCCCCCGCGCTCGACGCGCTGCTGGCGTTCGGGCTGGACGGCTCGTGCCAGATGCTCGACGACGCCGACGCGCGCGCCCGCGCATGCGATTGGGCTTGGGCACTGCGCCAGCGCATTCAGCACTACGCCGCCGCGCGCCCCAACGACTCGCTGGCAGACCTGTATGTCGCGCTGCACCCAGAGTTGCTGGAGTCGCTCTACGGGGGCGCGCTGCCTGATACGGTGGGGTTCACGCGCACGACGGAACTGCTGCGGTTCAACACGCGCACGGCGGGGCTGCCGCGCTTCGCGTTGGTGGACGCCTTCATAAGCCCTGCGACGCGCCGCGCCTGCGAGGACGCCTACAACGCCTCCGTCGCCGACTCGCCCATCTACACGCTCGACGCGTTCGGCGAGGGCGCGCTGCCGTTTGACCTGCTGATCCCGCAGGTGGGGCGCGGCACGCTGCTGCTGACGGAACGCTACTTGGTCGTGCTGACGCCTGAGCCGCAGATTGTGCGCCTGTCCGCGCCTGTCGGCGATGTGCATGCGCTGGCGCAGGTCGTCGAATCGCGCTGGGGCGACAGTTGTGTGCTGGTCGGCAAGGCGATTACGCTCGTGCCGATGTTGGCGCACGAGTTCGTGTTCGTGTTCAACGAGCGCGGCTCGCCGTATCTGGCGCGCACGGCGCACTTTCTGGAGCGGTTGCACGCAAGCGGCGTCGCTGTGCGCGTGCATCCGATACTGCGCCTGCAGTATCCGACTTGGGACGCGCTGGGCGCGGCGCGGTGCGTCAACCTGTGCTTGCCGTCGCATCTGGCGCGCGCGTTCGACGAGCCGACGCTCTGCTCCGATGTGTTCGCGCTGCGCTGGCGCACGGTCGTCGCCGAACAGCAGCAACTGCTGGCGCAACTTGCCCGCGTGCATCGCCCGCGCGACCTGATGACGCTGCTTGCCGAGCGGGAAGGCGACCTATGGCGCGAGCGACTGACGGACTATGACGCTTGCCTGCGTGCGCTTGCCGAGACGGTCGGCGCACGCGCCGACGCGCTCCGCCAGCAGGCGCACGCCCTGCACGCTGAGCGACGCGCCCTCATCGCTCAGATTCAGCAGCACCCGAAGCGGTTCAGCGAACTCGCGCCGCGCCTACAGACGCTCAAGGCGCAGATACGGCATCTGAACGCCGAACGGCGGCAGGTCGGGCACACGCCTGACGTCGAGGCGCTGCGGGCGCGCGTGCGCCAGTTGGAATGCGAGGCGGAGCGGGCGCGACTGGCGAGGATTCGCGACGCCTACCTGACGGCGGAGGGGCTGCTGCAGACCCATGCGCGACCCGCCGCGTGGTGGTTCCTGCTGATTGGGCGCGCCTGGTTCGAGGCGTGCGCTGCGAATCTTCAGGCGCGACTGGAGCCCCTGATGGCTACGGGCTAATCCCCAGCAGGCGTAGCATCGCGAGTATCCACGCGCTGAGTTATACCAACTGCGCGGTCAGAGTTTTTGCCCCCCTCCTGCAGGTCTGGTAAGGGTACATCACTCAGGTCACCTCCCGAACAAAAACTCAGAATTTCACTATCTACACCCAGTACAGCTCTCCAGCACTTCACCATCAACGACATCAACCCCAACAACAACACACTCGCACTCCGACGATGCCTGTCCCATAAACCAACCTCATACGCATCCGACAGACCCGCACGCACCACCAACAAACACCCCAACGCATACACCAACCACACCCAATCCATACCCACCTCCGAACCCACACGACACCGATGCCACCCAAAACACCCACGCCCCTTGCCAACGAAACCCCTGCTCCATCCACATCCGATACCCATACCACGACCCACATACCGCACGCGCAAGCAAGTCCGTCAACAGATACCACGGCTCCTGCGCCCCTGCGCCCCAAAACACCACCAAAGTACACCGCAACCGATACCGAAACGCCTCCCCAGCAATCGCCACCTGCTGACCCGCCCGCGCAGGACACAACGACGCTAACGCACGCGCCCGACGCCCCCACAACGGGGGAACCTTAAAGAGGGGGGAAATTACAAACTCTGGCTGCGCAGTTGACACTTACCACTTTACCGCGCCCTTCTCCTGCAGGCGCAGCGCCCACTTGATGCCGCCCAGCAGGTGGCGCTGGTACGCCTCGTCCTGCCACACATCGAGCCGATGCCCCAGCGCGGTGTAAAACATCCGACCCTTGCCGTACTCGCGGCACCACGCCAGCAGGTAGTCGCCCTCTTTGCCCGCTTGCGGCGTGCCGTCGTCGGGATGACGATCCATCGACAGCAGCACCTGCACACGCGGGCGGTTGTTCTCCTTGAACAGGTAAATCTCGTCGAAGACCGTCCACTCAGGCGCAAGGTGCGCCACGGCGGGATGCTCGGGCTGCTCCACTTTGGCGATTACTTTGGTCTGCTTGCCGTGATAGGCGAACTGTCCCTGCACCATTTCGAGGTATTCGGGGCGGTTATGGTAGGTGTCGGCGGCGGCGTGGATGCCGATGAACGCCTTGCCGCCCTTGAGCCACTCCAGAAACGCGCCCAAGTCGGGGATACCGATGTCGCCCGTCGTGTTCAGGAACACTACGCCGTCGTACTTGCCCGCGTTCAGGAACTCAGGGGTGAGCATCTTTTGCACATCGCCCGCGTTGCGGCAGTAGTCCACTTCAAAGAAGCCGCTGCGTTCGCCAATCTCTGCCAGTATCTTCTCGCCCAGTTCAATCGAGTCGCCGTGTCGGAAACCTGCTGTGTGCGTGACTACCAAAAGACGCTTCTTGCCCGTTTGCATAGTGCGGTTCTCCTTCTGCTCAACAGGGGCATGGACGCCGAGCCAGCCTACCAAGCCAAGTATTAGCAGCGCCATTAGCGTTCGCATAGCGGGATTATACCTACCGTGTGGGAACCGCCATGCGCGTGCCGCGTCGCCACGCCACAACCGCTTCGCCCACCAGCCACACTGCCAACGCGAAGATGACCGCGCTGAAGCCCAGCAGCAGCGTGTTGCCCTTCGCCGCAAAGCCTTGCATGCCGATCACCAGCGCGGTGAGCGTCGCCACGAGCATAAACCCCATCGGCAGCAGCGTATACAGCGTCGGTCGTCCCAGCGAGCGCAAATAGAGCGAGACCACCAGCAGCGACAGCGCCGCCAAGAGCTGATTCGACGCGCCAAACAGTTGCCACAGCAACGCGCCGACCGACTTCAGCTCGCCCGTGATGGGGTCGGGGGCCTTCAGCAGCGCGAAGAAGCCCATCAGCCCCACCGCCAGCAGCGTGCTGAGCGTCGGGTTGACCAGCGGCGTGATGCGCCACGCGCGCCCCAGTTCCTGCAGGTTGTAGCGAATCAGCCGCGCGCCTGTGTCCAGCGTGGTCAGCGCGAAGCCGACCGCCACCGTCGCCACGAGCACTTTGGCAAGCGCAAGCGGTACGCCGACTGCGCTCACCATCACGCCCGCCCCATGCACGAAGTTCGCCAGCGCGCCCTTGCCCGCCGTCAGCCAGTCGGGGTAGCGCGTCTGCCATTCCGCGCCCAAGCCCGCCGCCACCGCCAACAGCGCGAGCGTCGCCAGCAGCCCTTCGGTCAGCATCCCGCCGTAGCCGATTGGCAGCGCGTGGCTCTGGCGGTCTAACTGCCGCACGGTCGTGCCCGACGCCACCAACGCATGGAAGCCCGACACCGCCCCACACGCAATCGTGATGAACAGCAGCGGGAACATCGGCGGCGCGCCCGCTGGCGCAGGGTTGAACGCAGGCGCACTCAGCGTGAACCCGCCCGCCACCGCGCCCATTAGCAGCAGCCCCATGCCCAGAAACAACTGGAACGAGTTCAGGTAGTCGCGCGGCTGCAGCAGCACCCACACGGGCAGCAGCGTCGCCACAAGCGCGTAGCCTAACAGCAGGTAAGTCCAGCGCGGCGCGGTCAACTCCCACCCGAACAGGCTGGTAATCGGGTACTGCACGCCCAGCCACACGCACAGCAGGCTCGCCAGCAGCGCGGGCAGCGTGAGTTTCGCCAGCGACACGCGGTAGCGATAAAACAGCACGCCCACGACCAGCGCAAGCCCAATCAGCGCGGCGCTGGGCAAAACCGCTTCGGGCACTTGCGCCCCGCCTGCGCTCCCCGCGCTCGGCGCAAACAGATTCGCGATGTTGATCACGAACACGCCCATCGCCAGCGCGAGCGCGAAGACCCCAAACAGCAGAAACAGCGCCCGCGCCCGCGCGCCCGCCACATCATACGCCAAGTCCGCCACGCTGCGCGCCCGATTGCGCACGGAACTGTACATGCACCCCAAGTCATGCACCGCGCCGACGAAGATGCAGCCCAGCACAATCCACAGCAGCGCGGGAACCCAGCCCCAAATCACGGCAATCGCAGGACCCAGCAGCGGTCCCAGCCCTGCAATCGACGCGAAGTGATGCCCGAACACCACCAGCGGCGGGGCAGGCACGAAGTCGCGCCCGTCGCGCAGGGTGTGGGCAGGGGTCGGCTCGGAATCGTCCAGCGGGAACACGCGCGTCGTCAGCCAGCGCCCGTACCAGCGATACGCCAGCGCCAGCAACATCGCAACGCCCAACAGGATGAGTAGCGCGCTCATACACACCACAGGGCAGCCGTCGCCCTATGGCGCACGATTCGCTGGGGACGGGGCAGACTCCTGCAGGTGCGCCTGCAAGAAATGGTCGTGCCCCACATAGTAATGCACGGAATGCTCGGCGGGCTTGAACCACACGATGCCCTTGGGCATCGCGGCAAACAGCGGCTCCACCACACGGTGCGCCTGCGCCAACTCGATGCGCCCGCCGTCGGTGCGCTCGACGCTGCAGTGCAGCAGGTCGTCCTCGCCCTCGAACTGGATGCGGTAGCCCTCCACCTCCGCGCGGTAGCGCTCGGCGGCGTCCAGACGAATCGGCAGCCCTGCCTGAAGGTCTTCAAGCAGGGCGTCCAGCATGCGCCGAATGGAGTCTGGCATCGCTTACGCCTCAATAGACTTGATGCGCAGCACGGTCAGTGGCTGGCGGTGTCCCCAGCGCTTGCGCTCGTTCTTCTTGGGCTTATACTTGAAGCCGATGATTTTGGGCGCTTTGGTCTGCTTGACCACCTCGGCGACGACCTTCGCGCCGTCCACATAGGGCGCGCCGACCTTGATGCCCGCGTCCGTGCGCACCATCAGCACCTCACCAATCTCGATCTCGGTCCCTGGTTCCGCTTCAATCTTCTCTACGCTCACGACGGTGTTCGGCTCCACGCGGTACTGCTTGCCGCCTGTTTGAATAATCGCGTACATCGGTAGTTGCCTCCTGTTCGGACGGGGATTATACCCCATTGGCGCGCGCGTCGGACTTGCTCCGCAAAAATGCGAGTTTTTCCCCAAACGCGGAACTTTGGCACGGAAGTTGCTTGTCTAAGGGTAGGCTTACGCGGGGTTAATTGTCTGTTACGCCCGATTCGCCCCCAAGCCGCAAAGGAGGTTCATGATTATGATACGACGAATGATGACTTCGGTCATGGTTGCCAGCGTGCTGGCAACGGGCGCATTTGCGTCCTGGAATGTTACGGTGATTAACAGCAGTGGGGTACTCAACCCGCCGTCGACGGTGGTGTCGGTGCCGACGATTGTCACGACCTCGCCCCTGCCGCAGATTACCTTCCTGACGGGGGCGGCGACGCCGAACCCGATACTGGTCGGCGACGGCACGCCGTTTACCAACGGCACCTTCTTGGGCGCCTACTCCATCGCGCCAGCGTCCAGTTCCGCAGGCATGCTCACGGGCTTCAACTTCGTGATTGCAGGCACGGTAGACGGCAGCGCGATGATTATCTGGCAGAAGAAGGTCGTGCGCAACTCGGACAACGCGATTCTCTACAACGACTCGGGCATGTTCGCGGGTTCGGGCTTCGGCGGCACGGATGGCGCGTTCAGCGTGGTCATCCCCGCCGTGCTCTCCGCGCCGGCGAACGACGTGACCGTGTACGAGAACTTCCTGCTGTTCGTGCTGCCGACGCAGCCTGTGTCCACGGCGGGTCTGTTGCTGGTGGAGCAGGACTGGGTGCCTGAGCCTGCGAGTATGATTGCGCTCAGCAGCGGGCTGGTCGGACTGCTCGCGCTGCGCCGCCGCAAGCGCTAAGGCGTTTCCGCTGTATCCTCCTGATTACTCGTGGGGCGGGCTTCGTGCCCGCCCTGTTTTTGTTTATCATAGGCGAAAAACGCCAAAAATACCAGTTTTCGCGCGAAAAAGAGCGTTTGGCACACAAGTTGCTCAAATTAGCCTTAGTGCGCGTCTCCAACGCGCCAACAGAAACGGAGGAACCATCATGAAACGAGTTCTGGCAACTCTGGGAGTCTTGGCTGTGTTCACGAGCGCGTTCGCCTCGTGGAATGTGAAGATGCATGTCAGTTCGGGTACGCTTGTCTCGCCGTTCACGGCGATTCAGGTGCCTGTGCTGCTGAACACTTCGGGTCCCTTCTTTGCGCCGTCGCCGACGGCAACGGTCAGCACGCCGCCTCAGATTACCTTCCTGACCGCGGCTGCTGTGCCGCATCCGCTGATTGTGGGGCTGGGCACAGGCTACACCGTGGGCGGCTTCACGGGGCAGTACACCATCAACGACCCGACGAACAGCATGCCGCTGCTGAACGGCTTCAACTTCGTGATTGCGGGGTTCGTCCAAGACTACGGGCGTATCACTTGGTACAAGAAAGTGGTGCGCAACTCGGACAACTTGATTCTGTGGGAAGCCAGCGGCGCGATTCTGGGCGGCGCGTACTCGGGCGGCTCGAACGGCGTGTTCAATGTCGTGATACCCGCCGCGCTCTCCGTGCCTGCCAACGATGTGACCGTGTACGAGACCTTCCAGTTGAGCGGGATCATCACGCGCGACTCGGCTGCCGCGCTGATGCTGGTCGAGCAGGACTGGACCGTCGTGCCTGAGCCTGCGAGCCTGATGGCGCTGGCGACGGGGCTGGGCGGCATCCTGCTGCGTCGCCGCCGACGCTAAGCTTCCATCCTCCTTTCGCAGGTGGACACACACAGGGCGGTCACTGACCGCCCTTTTTTGGTAGCAGGAGAAACCGCTGCGCCCGCGAATCGTCTCCCTGTATGACGATGCAACGATGCATTTGGGGAGGCGTGTTCGCGTTTCTGTGCGCCGTGATACTGACGGGCTGCGGCGAGAACGGCAAGGTCGGCGTCGTGTCAGGCACAATCACCGACATCGAAGGCGACCCCGTCGCCGACGCCGAAGTGTTCCCCGCCAACGCCGTCAACAGCCGCACCCGCTCGCTGCACAACGGCACCTACTACCTGACGAATGTGCCCGACCGCTTCACGGTCATCCGCGCCCGCGCGGTCATCAACGGCGTGGAATACACAGGGCAGAATGTGGCGCAGGTGTTCGAAAACGAGCAGTCCAAGAATGTGAACATCATGATTGCGCCCGCGAATCGTCAGGGCGCGGTGGAGGGGTTTGTGCGCGACGCGCTGGGGCGCGGGATTGAGGGCGCGCGCGTGTTCGCGGGCGGCGCGCTCAGCAGCGCGCTGGCGGTCACCGACCGACGCGGCTTCTACCGCATCGCCGGGCTGCCCGCAGGCTACGAGTACCCCATCGTCGCCTCCGCGCCCGACTACGAGAACGACACGCGCACGGTCTCCATCGTCGCTGGAGAGACCGCCCTCGTCAGCTTCACGCTGAACAGCTCGGCAAACCGCCCCGTGCAGACGCCCATCAACCTCTCGGCGACCGCATGGACGATGCCGCGCGTGCTGACCGCCACGCGCAGCACCCCGCGCGAGCGCGACGCCTATAACGCCATCCGAGCCCTGTTCGACGACAAGCCGCGCCCGCGCCGCGCCGTCGCCTCGCGCTCGACCAGCGACTACTGGATCGAAATCGACCTCAGTTGGGACTACGAGGAGCAACTCAGCCTGCTGGGCTACGGGATTTACCGCGGGCGCACAATCGACGAACTCAACCGCAACGCGATTGCGTTTCTGCGCGACCCGCTGGCGGACTTTTTCGCCGACTTAGACCCCGCCCTGCAGCCGAATGTGACCTACTTCTACGAGATGGTCGCGCTGAACACCGACTACCTGAACGACCTACCTGGCACGGTGTCGGGGCGGAGCAACCGCGTGAGCGCGCGCCCGTTCACGCCCATCGCCATTACCCGCCCGTTCCCCAACGAAATCGTGGACGGTCTGATCCTGCAGTGGACGCCCGTGCCCAACGCCGA
>Ga0209479_1002683_pt1 | contig 11744 bp, 2 predicted proteins | sample DewCreD2012metaG_2_FD_184112 | JGI IMG/M metagenome (GOLD analysis project Ga0209479, IMG submission 184112) | Hot spring sediment bacterial and archeal communities from British Columbia, Canada, to study Microbial Dark Matter (Phase II) - Dewar... ...
TAAATTTTGCTTAATTCGGACAGCATTTTTATGGGAAACCTGATTTTTAAATGTTCAAATTCTTGTCCAAAAAGCCAATAAAATCAATAGGAGGATTTTCTATTTTGATCTAATTTGGACAGCACTGATTAAATATAGGAGCCATAATTCTTATTTTTTTACGGTCTGTAGCAGTTAGCTGTTTACCTATATTTTCGGGGTCATCTGCCGTAACCATGGTAGACAATTCTACACTTCCCCTCCCCACTCCCTTTAATAAATAGTTAAAAGAAATACTTTCGCCTGGGAACAAAGACATGGGCAGAGGAATCCCCATTAAATCAGAGGGTATAGGTGGATCAGGACTACCCTGTTGAATTTCAACTCTATTTTTCGGGCTTAACGAAAGAGGCTCCCCAGAAAATTTAATATTGGTCAAAGGTTTTTTTAATGCTGGAGAGGAACGAATAGTCAGCCTCGCCGTCATCAAGCCATGTACATTGAGCAAGGGAATTTCCTTATCTGGAAAATCAATCCAAACCTCAAGTGGATCATGGCGAGCAATGGCCACATCAACCTTGCTGCGCACATATGGGGAACTTATGGTCTCTCCTCTTACATCAACACCCTGAACCTGCGCCGCAAACTTGAGATACCCTGGAGACTCCGCAAGATATTCGTAAGTAAAAGTTGCTGTCTCGCCCGGAGCGAGATCCACAGTCAAATTGGCGGGAACCTTGACTAAACGAACTTGCCCTTCACCCTCAATGGTAAGCGGCAGGATATAGACGCCTTGCACGGGAACAGATCCCGGATTGGTTACGGTTAAAGTAACTTTAAAAGTCTCATTGATTCCTAAGTATGTCTTATCAATAGTCATGTCCAGATTCAGCACCGTGGCGGCTATTCTTTCTTTTAAAAGATAGACATTTCCAGATTTATCGACTTCTAAGTCAACATTCGTCCCGGCTACTGGTATATTGGCAAAAGGCTGTCCCACCCTGCGGTAAGGGTCAAAGGGAGCATTCACCATTATTCTTTTAACCATCCCTTCTAATTCATCCACCACGTAAAGATCCTCTTCCGAAACCTCGGGCATCGTCCCTGGTCCAATGGCCATGGGGCCAGCAGCCGTAGGTCTGGCAAACATCAACATCTGGCTGAAATAATTAATATTACCCACAAACTCCCTTTTCCCATCAGGCTGATAATATTTAAATATCCTTCCGCCGAACTGGGCATCTGAGGCAGCATTATCAGTATAAAGATTCCCTTCTTTGTCTATAGCTAATCCCTTGTGCCCGGGAGGATTCTTAAATCCACTATAGGCAAAAGTTTTACTCCCTTCTGCCTCTGAAATTTTTATGAACCTTGGCTGCCTCTCGGTTACTTCGCCCATTCGATCGCTTAAATAAACCTCCCCTGTCTTAGGATCTACTTCGATTTCGTCCACATAGATTTGGCCCGCACTGCTGACATTTACTACTAAAGGAACCGAATAATCGCTCATAAAGATTTGGGGCAGGTTAAGAAGATTTTGCCCCGGAGTTGAAAGCTTGTGCAGCGGCTGGTTCCACCAGGGCACAGCATATTCAAGCGCCTGGGCGCTCAGCTCTTGAATCCCGCTTCTCAGCATAGAAACAGTCACGGTATAAAACCAGGTTGCTCCTGGAGACCTAACTACTTGCCCGGTAGAGTCTGTAATAAGTGGCAGAGGCTCCGTATCTCTTAAAGTAAGATCAAAGCCATTAGTCTGCGCCAGAGTTAGGGCCTTAAAATTCACTACTTTTCTTTCCGTAGACCCATTCCCATAACGATAGAGGGTGTAGATATAAATTCGGTCTATATTTCTATCATTTATCTGGGTAGGGCTTAATTTGAACTTTATGCTCACAGTGGGCAAGCCAGCTTGATCTGTAGTCACTTGGCTACTCATGGTGTTTGCCCGGGGAGGCTCAGGCACGATGTTCGCTAAATTTAAATTTCTTATTATGTCTCTAAGTTGATCTGCCACACTTCCTATGGCTGACTCGGAAACACTCCAAACGAAGGGAAGTGCCAGAGAATTCATAGTCACTAGGTAAGAAATATAAGCCGTGTTGTAATTACTAGTTAAAACATTGCTCCTGGAATCAAAAGCATTTCGCCAGAAGTGAGTAAATGGCCTGCTGGCAGAAGGCGGCGGGGAAGGTGGTTGGGCTTGGGCTAGCCGAATTAAAGGCGCTGAAACATCGCTCAGAACATTAAAATTAGAGGCGAGATATATTGTTCTATTCTGGTTAGCATTTTGTGATTCCTGTTCCTTACTCAATAGGTAAGCCCATAGACTGGCGGTAAATAGAAAAGCCTGAGCTGGATTGAGCCGCGTAAATGCAGAAAGCTCTGGCGGATCAGGAGAAATATTTTTGCCGCGGTTAAACATCAAAATGGGAAGGTAGTGGAGGGGATTGTTTTGTTCCGACCAAGCTTGGTTTACCAGACTTTGGAGAGTAGTTAGCCATTCCTCGAGAGAAAGAGGATTTCCCTGAGACCAGCGCAAGCCAAAAGAAAAGGCAAAGAGAAGCTCACCGAGACTTATCGTCTCTCCTCCTCTTTCCATTTTCTGAGCAATTAGCCGGACACCTTCTGGGGTAAGGCTGATTAAACCACTTCCAGAAACTTGGGGATTTAACTGATTACCATATTCGTCAACTACCCCGGCCTCACTTCCCCCAACTAATAAAATACCATCCGTAATAACTTTCTTAATATCTTCTATTTCCTGACCACCGGTCACATTGGCGAAATTTCTTCCGGCCACGCTGACCAAAGAAACTGCGGGGGGGCGGAAGGATCAAAAACCGTTGGCCGAGACTTGACCGTCCCCATATCTATAGTAGACCCAACTTGCGCATCTATAGGGATATTAAGTAATTCATAATTTTGGGCATTAACCAGTAAGGTTTGTTTTCCCGAGGGGACCTCGAGGAGATTAAAAAATCCTTCGGCATCGGAGGTAGTCTTGATATTCGTTCCCTGAATGGAGACAATTGCTCCCGCAATTGCTCGTCCCGAATCTGGATCTATTAACCTTCCTGAAATTTTTGCTTTCCCCTTGGTTATATTAAAAGCTAAAACAGATACCGCCACCTCTCCACCAGTGGTCACTGATACAGACCTCATTCCTTCAGGTGCTGTAGGACTTATGCTGATTAAAGCTTCAATTTGAGAGGGGGTTTGCACATTGACCGAATTGACGGTGATTCCGGCCCCAAAGTTTGCCTGGCTTACCCCTTTGGTAAAGTGCGTTGCATAGTCTCCTGAATCCTGGCCAGATAGCCTGATGATTAAAGTCTGCCCCTGTTCTCCAGTAGTGGGACTCATCCTGGTTATTAACGCGGATTTGATTTTGGGGGCCTCGGGAGGCAGGCCCGTAGGGTTAATGGTTCCGGTAATTTTAAGAGTACTTAAAAATGTTGGGCTTTCGATCGGGTCAACTTGCAAGACTAATTCACTTGAGGCTATGGGGACATCATTGACCGTTATTTGAATATTTTTTGCGGTGGTCAACTCGCCATCACTGGCTGAAACGGCAATATTATACACTCCTGTTTGTTCATAGTTAGGAGCGAAAGTTATGGTGCCGGTCGCCGGAATAAATATGGCATTGTGGGGAAGACCTGTGGCCGAAAGAGTAAGAGCATCTCCATCCGGATCAGTAGCAGTTACTTGCAGAGTAAGCATCTTCCCTTCATCTACAGTTGCCGAATCAGGACCAGTAAGTATAGGCGGACGGTTGACTTTGTTGACATTGATTTGAATTGTTTTTCTGTCTATCAGACCAAGAGAATCCCTTGCTTTAAAACTGACCATATGGATTCCTGCTTGGCCAGTTTGCGGGGAAAAGGAGAAAATCCCAGTAGCCGGATTCCCTGGATTAGTGGAAAAGGTAGAATTTTGAAGGGTTGGCTCAGCTGATAGAGAAACTATTCTTCCGTCAGGGCTTTGGCCAGAAATATTAACCCTTAATGTTTCGCCCTGATTTACATTGTGCTCCAATGGGCTAACCAAAAGCTGGGGAGGGGCTGCAGCTTTAACCACCTGAATATTTACAGAGGAAGACAAACTACTTGCTCCCAAGTTGTCCATAACTACCAGAGAAAAGGTATAGATACCTTCGGCGAGCATTACTTTAGGATTAGATTCAGGAGGAGGAGTTGGATTTCCTGACCATACATAACTGATGATGCTGCCATCAGGATCGTTTGAACCACTCCCATCTAATTGAACTTCTATGGAGGTCTGGCCTGGCTCAAGCGTTAAATATTGGTTCTTGCCAGCATTGGCTGTTGGCGGTTGGTTGACAATTATAGTAACTTCGCTATTGCTGGTTAGATCTGAGTCACTCACTGTCAGACGAAGAACATATGTTCCGCTCTGAGTAAAATGAGCAATAGTTGTGGGCATATTGGGATTAGCAAAGGTAACAACTCCGGGGCCACTTACCTTACTCCAGGAGATAGCCAAAGAACTTCCCATGGGCAGGCCATCATCTGTAACTGTTCCACTTAAAGAAGCAAAAGAGGGGAAAGTGATGGTTTGGTTCGTGCCCGCGGAAACGACTGGCGGCTGATTAGGTGGAGGCATAACTGTTATGGAAACACTCGCTGGAGCACTTCTGGCATTTTTATCATCAGTTACCACCAGGGTAAACTCATATGTTCCTGGCGTAAGCCTCACGAACGGTTTCGGCTCGTCAGCTGGATCAGGAAGGCCGGTCCAGGTGTATTTTATGATCGATCCATCTGGATCATATGAGCCGCTCCCATCTAATGGTACGGTTGCTGAGGTTTGGCCAATTTGGAGAGAGACAGTCTGGTTTTGTCCCGCATTAGCCACTGGTGGCAAATTGTGTGGAGGCAAGACGGTCACAGTGACCTCAGAGGGTGCACTTGTCGATCCTTTATCATCGACGACTACGAGGGTAAAAATGTAGGTGCCAGGCGTTAAAGTTACACTGGGATGCATTAGGTGTGCAGGGTCAGGATTCCCAGACCAGATAAAATTGACAATCGAACCATCTGAATCATATGACCCACTCCCGTTCAATTGCACAATTGCGGAAGATTGACCAGTTTGAAGGGTTATCGTTTGATTCTGCCCAGCATTTGCCATTGGGGGCTGATTGGGCGGAGGATTGACCGTAATTCTTACACTCGATGGACTGCTGGTTGCTCCCTTATCATCAGTTACCACAAGGGTGAACGTATAACTGCCCACAGATAAAGAAACCTCTGGGTTCATTACATCAGCGGGATCAGGTGAGCCAGTCCAGTTGTAGCTGACAATTGTACCATCCGGGTCCCTGGAGGCTGATCCATTCAATTGGATATTTATGGAAGTTTGACCAGCTAAGAGGAAAATTTCTTGGTCGAGACCAGCATCCGCAATGGGTGCTTGATTAGGTGGCTCCAAGACCTTAATGATCACTATATCAGGCTCACTCCTCTTTCCCTGATTATCAACAACAATTAAAGAAAATCTGTATTCTCCTGGGAAAAGAGTAACTCGCGGCCTTACTTCATCGGCAGGATCAGGGAGACCACTCCAAATATAGCTAAGAATTTCCCCGTCTGGATCATATGAGTTGCTACCATCTAACTCAAAATCAATAGAACTTTGACCCAAAACAAGAGTGATAACCTGATCAGAACCTGCTTCAGCAACCGGAACGACATTATCTATAACTGCTAACTCCACTTTTAAAGTCTGCGGATAAGTTTTGTGATGATGACGTAAATGAATAGTCCCATCATAGCTACCAAATTTAACGCCATGAGGGACCGCCAAATCGATAACTACCTCATAAGGAACATGGGCCTTAATTTTCTTAAAATAATTAGGCTCGACCTTTATAAACGGCCTCAATTCCGGGGTAACCCATAAACTCATATCTTGCAGATCAACTCGGCTTATAAAAGAAACCTTGATTTCCTTAGTCATCCCTTCACTAATTGACTCCTCGATCCTCTCCGGGAACCAGGAAATTGGATATTTCAGCCCATGGGGAGGAGAAAAGGGTTTAAATGACTTCCAAGCATCTCGCGAAGATTTTAAAGTCATACAATAATGTCCTCTAAACCCAAGGGGCTTCCCTTGTTCAACAACCAGGACAAAATATTTCCCGCTATAAGGTAATTTAGCAAAAATTTGATTAGGCAAATTACTTGTGTCCATTTTATAAAAAGGCTTTGATTGAGTTGCCAATATTAAAGAAGCTTTGCCTTTAGAGGGCGAACCCCTATCATCAATTTTTAATTCAATAGTTACTTTTTCACCTTTCTGCCCCCAAAAAGCATAACCATCTACATCCAAAGAACAATGCCTATCCTTGTTTCCCAGGAAAGAACAAAACTCTTTTGATCCCCAGTCTTTGGCCTCCTGGCATGCCCAAATAGAATTTGGCGAGGATAGGCTCATTCCTAAAATAAAAATAATTAGATAAAAAATATTTGTTTTTCTGCTCATTTTACAACTCCATTATGAGAAATAAATTTCTTCATATCTCTTTGGTGATGAAATTATTAATTTTAAGCATTTCTTAAAAGAAGAAATAGAATTAAACTCTAAGGATATATAAAACTTTTTCAAACGATTGTTTTTTAGATAATTGCACTTTTTGAATGAAGATAAGGAGGGTCTCCTACTTTTGCCGAACCACTTATGGAATCGAGATTCCATAGGCCCTCGGAATAGTATAGGATCCGAAAGACTTTTCCAAAAATGAAGAGGAGTTAAATCTCATTAATCATAATAAATTCGTTTGACTTGGAAAGAAAAGAAGGAGAAATTGAAGGGTAAAAATATGGGGAGTTTTCTTCTTTTCTTAGCAAGAAAGCGAAATTATATGATTATCTTTATATAAAAAGCAAATAAAATGCCATATTAATTAATGAAATAGTAAATAGATAATTAAAAAATTTAATGATTTCAATAGTTTTCTCGAAAATTTTTTATCAACCTTGCCCTCTTGGGCATTTTTCTTTAAAAATTGTTAAGGATTCCGACAGAAATTTTGACTTTTTTAATATTTGTGAACAACTTTTCGAAATAATTTTATTTTCCTCTATTTTACTTGTGCCTTATTTTTTGTAAACTTTTCCGACATTTTTACAAAATCCATGGGACCAAAATATATTGGATGGAAAATAGGTTTTTAAAGATCCGCAAATAAAAGGGAACGGGCTACCTTTATGGTCGTTAGTTTTGCCACCCGAGGGGAAAAAGTAGCCGGCCTTTTTTATAGGTCAAATCTAACCCCAACCACCCCGATTCTTTTTTATCCACCACCGATCGGTATTACTCCTGGGGGTGGAGTTTCGCCACCAGGGCATTCCTCGGGAGGGCACTCCCCCGAACTCCCTGAGCCTCTGATGGGGATCTGAATTAATCTTTCATTCGGATCATTCGATGTAATTGAGAGCAAAGCCTCCTGAATCCCTTCAATAGATGGGGTAAACAAGATAATGATTTCGCATTGACGGGCAACATTAAGCACTTCAGGCTCTACTGGACAGTTGTGTGACCCTGTAAAACCTTGCGAACCTGATAGTGAAATGTCGTTTATGGTGAGGGGTTGATAGCCTGTATTACGAACAGTAAATACCTGGGATACACTTTGTCCAATTATGACATCACCATACCAATAGGTAAAATCAAAGCTCATAGGAAAGACATCAATATCAATCAATGGTTTCAGCTCTGCCTGTTCTTCAGTCTCAGAACAAGGAGTCCCTGTAACGGCTGATGAATCGATTACAGTGGCATGGGTATCTCGCGTGGTTGTGCTTGAAGCAATGGCAGTAATAGATGTATCCACGGGAATGATATTTGTATCTTCAGGTACAATGTTGGTCCATTCAACTATATCACAAGATTCGCCAATATTCCCTACAGAATCAATCTTTAACACAAAGGCATCATAATTTGGACTAGATCGTGTGCCTCTAAAAGAATTTGTATAGCCTGCGAGAATATAATCACCCTCTGAGGTCTGTTCTATTGAATAAGCAACATCAACACGGTCTCCTCCATAGGTCTTCTGCCATTCTATATTGCCTGAACGGTCGAGCTTTACAACCCAGATGTCGGTACCGTGTTCCCTGCTCATTAAGATGCCTGTTAAGACATACCCCCCGTCGGAAGTCTGTCTGATTGAATATCCTTGACTACCATAATATTCGCTGTCATCTCTTCCATAAATCTTTTGCCACTCAATATTTCCTAAGGGAGCGAGTTTCAATACCCATGCACTACTGGTTGAGAGGGTCGTTCCTACAACAATAAATCCTCCGTCAGCTGTTTGCTGGATATCAAAACCATAATCATCAGCAGTTGTTCCATATACTTTCTGCCATTCTATTTCACCTGATGGATAAAGTTTCATTATCCAAATGTCGCGATTATGATTTGCAGCGAATGACCTTGTGACACCAACAATAATATATCCTCCATCTGAGGTCATCCGGATCGAGTTTGCATAATCATAATAGGTGCCTCCATAGGTCTTTTGCCACTGAATATTGCCAGAGGAATCAAGCTTCAACACCCAGACATCTTGGCGATGATCTGAAGGGGTGTTATAGGTGTGGCCTGCGACAATATATCCATTACCCCCAGTTTGCTGAATGGAAAATTCCATCCCCCAATCACCCCAGTTGTCATCCATCCACCCTCCATATTCTTTCTCCCACTCAATGTCACCATAAGAATCGAGTTTTAATATCCACAGACCGTATTGACGATCACTTGTAAATGAAGAGGTGCCGGCTACCAGAATAAATCCTCCATCAGAAGTCTGCCTGATATCATAGGCACGTTCGAAATACCAGTTACCACCATAAGTTCTCTCCCACTCAATGTATCCGGAGGAATCCAGCTTAACAACCCAGGCGTCTTCAACATTGTATAAAGGTCCTGCACCGAATGAATTTGTTAATCCAACAGCAATAAATCCGCCATCTGAAGTCGGCCTGATCTTTGAAAAATATTCTCCACCATCACCACCATAATATTTTGCAAAGGTGGCAAGGGGAACGGGAACGGACAGGGATACGGGGATTGTCAAGTCTCCTCCATTCGAGGTCAGGGAGAGTGTATGCGTGTATGTCTGATTCATATTGAGACCGGTCCTGTTTGCATAGAGATAGACCGTTGCACTGCCTCCTGCAGGGATTACTCCACTCATCTGAGATGCTGTAAGCCACGCAGGCAGTCCAGCGGCGATGTTCCAGGGCAAAGACGTATTGGAATTACTTGTATTTCGGATTGTAAGCGGCAGCCGCTTCCTTGCCTCCTCAAAGTTTATAGTAACCGGGGTAACAGACAGGAAAGGAGCCACGCTCATCCTCACCTCAACACTTCCTGAGCCGCTGTTGGAGTTCACCAGAATTGTATGGCGATATACCCCCACAGGCAATCCGCTCCTGTCGACCTGCACAGTAACGGCATATGCCCCTCCACAACTCGTAACTGTCCCGCTCGTAGGCAATACAGAAAGCCATGAAGGCAGGTCTCCGGCAATCTCCCAGTTCAGGGACGGCACACATGTCGTAAAATTATTCGTTACATAAAAATTATCACTCCCAGTTGCATTTCCCATATCGAGTAATTGAGGCGATAGGGATAGCGCAGGGGAAATCCCGTAGCCATTTAGAGCGACCCTGGCAATACCATCAGGATCGTTTGATGTAATGGTTAGGCTGGCTGTTGCCAAACCCTGAACCGTAGGAGTAAATATTGCCTCAATTGTGCAGTTACCTTGAGGTTGTAAGACCTGCGGACAGTGGTTTATATAGCTAATATCTCCTGAGCCAGTCATGGAGATATTGCTTATCTGAAGATCGAGGTTGCCAGAATTTGAAACAGTAATATGAACAGTTCTTGTCCCTCCAAGAGCAACATCTCCGAAATTGACATTTAAAGGTGTGACTGAGATATCAGGCTTCAGGAAGTTGATTTCTCTGGTGGCTGATGCACCATGTAAAGGAGAATCCTTAACCTTTAGCCAGAGCTCCTTCAGGTCATTGGGGACGCATCCGTTTATTCTAATCATGACAGTGTTATTCCCATACGTCACTTCAAAATTATTCGGTAATGGAAAGTCCTCACTACAGAGAACTTCTCCAGGGATCTGAAATGGCGGTTGACCAATGTAGGTCTGCCAGCAACTCTTCCACTTGAATTGATAAGGCATGAGACCACCAGATATCGTGAATAACTGTTCGCTATTGCAGTAATTCATGTTGACGTTTGCAGGAGAGATGGTCAAAGGCAACATCTGAGAACCTTGATAGAAAACATAGAGCATTCCAGAAAAAGGCGCATTGGGTGCATCGGAAATGGGATCGATGATCAAAAGGTCATCGCCTGCTAAGTAAGGATTTAAATCTCCCGCAGTAATAAAGGTGCCGAATTGTGGAGATTCCACGGGTTTAGATTCTGGACCTATAAATAGGTAATCCACCCCTTCTGGTAGGGGCTCCCCCCAATTTCCATGAGCATTGTAATCAATTTTATCTCCCCAATACCATTTTCGGTGTTCAAGGATTATCAGATCTTGTCCATCTGTATTACTCCATAACGGACTTTCTTTCCCATAGAATACCCAGACGTGTCCTGGCCCACCCATGAAGCCTCTTCCTGGGGCACCTACCAACAAATCCTTAAAACCGTCGTTATTAATATCGCCCGAAGATAAGGAGTAACCAAATCTCGATATAGAGCGAGACCCAGTTACAATTAAATTTGCTATATTTTCTATCTCTAATGACCCAGAAGGACCTGAATTGGTTCCATCGATTATGAATATCTTCCCCACATCTCTTTCATGAATTCTAAATCTATTATGAAGGTCTGGGCGACCCTCAATTGAAGAGACATAAATATCATAAATATTGAGTTTGAGTTTTGCTTTTGGCGCTCCAATTATAATTTCACCCCTTCCATCTCCATTTAAATCTGCGATATGACCAGAAGAGGCAAAGCCTGTTCTTTCATCTTCATTCTTTATCTTGGGACCAATAAAAGCGATATTCTGGTCACCCCCTCTAATAGCATCTACGATGTAGCTATTTTGAGGATTTTGAAACCATGAACGACCGTAAATGACATAAACCGCACCTTGAGCCAACACCGGTGGATCTAAACTGTAGATATATCCATATTGAGGTGCGCCCAAAACAATATCGTCATATCCGTCGCCATTAATATCGCCAATAGCAACGCTTTTCCCAAGGCCGCTCCCCTTATATCGTATATATTGCTTTCTTTCAAAATCTGTGATGTCGTATTGATAAACCCTGCCCCTTTCTGTTACCTCAGCCTCTTCAATCACTGCATAGTAATAGAATGGATTTAATAAAGGTAAATCGTCAGGAAGGGAAAAATCTTTCTTACCTAATCCTGAAGGCCAAGCTGATAATCCGGAAATGACATAAACACGGGACACCTTTCCGTAACTATCTGGGTCCTGAGAATCGATTGGGGAAGTGATAATGATATCTTTAGTCCGTCCATATCTGCCAAAATTGCCGATTGCTACCTGATAACCAAATTCGCTATCATCATTTACATAGAGCTTCATGTCATAGCCATCTTTCAGTGCTGTCCAAATTAGATCAAAATAGAAAATCCTCCTATTGATTTTATTGGCTTTTTGGACAAGAATTTGAACATTTAAAAATCAGGTTTCCCATAAAAATGCTGTCCGAATTAAGCAAAATTTA
>Ga0209479_1002700_pt1 | contig 11664 bp, 11 predicted proteins | sample DewCreD2012metaG_2_FD_184112 | JGI IMG/M metagenome (GOLD analysis project Ga0209479, IMG submission 184112) | Hot spring sediment bacterial and archeal communities from British Columbia, Canada, to study Microbial Dark Matter (Phase II) - Dewar... ...
TATCAACACCAATTGCATTCCTCTCTAATAGTTTAGCTTCAACAAGAGTAGTTCCGCTTCCCATCATTTGATCCAGAACCCAATCACCCTTCTGAGTGTACTTTAGGATAAGATTTCTTGGAATATAAGGAGACCAGTTTCCCCTGTAGTTTCCCTGATGTGTTGCCCAATCTCCCCTGTCAGGAAAACTCCATACAGTCGTTCTCTCAGGAACATAATCATCCGGTGGAGTATAGGACTTTATATCCCATACCTTTTGAAGCTTTATCTCCACATCCTCAATAACTACTGAATTCCTCCCTTTAATGAACTCCAGATAATCCTCATGGGTTACCTCTTTCATAGAGATGTATTTCCTGGCTAAATTGGCTCCTTGCATACTTTTTTCCTTCCCTGTTAAAACAGCCTGTATGTAATTTCTAGACTTACCCTTTCTTTATCTTAACTGTCCGTAAAATTCTAAACTATGTAACGCTAGGATCTCAAGTATGGAAAATATTTGCTGTTACTCACTAAAGTAAAAAGAGATAAGGAGTTTAAGATTATTAGTGTTTGCTTGTGATTCGACAGGGTTTAGAGAGGATGTAGAAGGGTTTTATTATGCTCTAAGGAATGGGAGAAGGTGGTGGATAAAGGATGATTCCACAGCTATTTTTCCCTTTCTGCTTCTATATCAAATAACCCAAGCAGTTCTTCAACGCTTTTTTCCCATAGCAATTTCCGTAGCAATGAAAAATAAGAGAGCCAGGAATATTACATAACTCCCTGAAATTATTGGCGCGCCCGGAGGGATTTGAACCCCCGACCTTCGGATTCGTAGTCCGGCGCTCTATCCAGTCTGAGCTACGGGCGCATAATCAGTGGCGGAGAGGGTGGGATTCGAACCCACGAGAGGGTTTTACCCCTCTCCTCGCTTAGCAGGCGAGTGCCTTCGACCACTCGGCCACCTCTCCTGACACACTAACCTAGAAAAAAATAACCAAACCCTAAAAGGGTGTCAACCTGCAAACACTCAAGGGTAGCTCTTTCCCCTAATCTTTGCCCTTTTTAAGGTATACTTTACGGAGTTCCCATCTGATATATGCTCATGATATATAAGCCCTACACCTTTTGCATACACGTCCCTAAACCAGAATCTATTGTTTTTGGGAATCGTTACAACTACCAGATTATCAAACTTACCGGCAGGTGTAACAAATGTTTCCTTTGTTAAATACCTCTGAACAGCTGGAGTATAGAAGCTTTTTGCATCTCCATTAACCGATACAAACACATCACCGAAAGGATCAACGCGTAAACCCACATCCCTGAGACCAAAGAAGGTATCAAAAACCGACCATCCATCCTGGGAAACGTATAAGACTGAGTACGTCTCCTCCCTTACCTCACCTCCGGATTCCACTTTGTATGTCCAAGAATTACCCTTATCTAGAGGAAAGAAATCAAACATACTCATGTTTTCATATACCCTGAGTGCATCTGTATAGGCCGGAACCTGCCCTATTCCGCTGTTTACGGTAACGGGTGGTAGCCATATATCCTCAATAAATCTTATCTTTGTTTTTCTTACATCCACGGGAAAAATCTTTGCAACCAAATAAGGAAGGTACCCTTTACCCAGGTACTCTGAACCAGATGTATACGGCTTTAAGGCAAACCTTACCTCCACCAGAGCATCTTCTTTTACCTCAACCGCCTTTATTCTTACCACACCACCCACTTTTGTTGAAGGAACTATAACCAGAACCACCTCCCTGCTGAAATCTACAGAGGGAATCTCCCCCTCTATGCCCAGTTTGTCCCAAATATGTTTAAACTCCTTCTCCTCTCTAATAACCATATTGCCTGAGGAAACAGGTTTTCCCGAAACCCCATACGAGATTAAAGAAACCCCGATATCACCGGAAACCAGAGAGCAGATAAATCCAAGAAGGAAAAATAGCTTTGGAAACATATTAACCTAAGTATATATCCAAAAACCAAATCAGTAACGGGGTTGATTCTTTTAAATACCTATCAAAACTCAATTACGGCCTTTTTCATTCCGTTTTTCTGGGCAGAAATCACCTTAAAACCAGATTCTGTATAGAGTTTCTCAAGCTCGAAATCATCTTCAAACTCACTTACAAGGAGCCTAAAGCCCTTTTCCTTTGCCAGCTCAATACACATATTGATGAGCTTCTCCTCCAAGCCCCTTTTTTGCCATGGCTTTCCAACCGCTATAGAGAGCTCAGCCCTGTCGAGATTGGGATAAAAAACAACCCTTCCCAAACCCACTATGCTGCTTCTACCCTGTTCTTCTGTAAGTGCTACTACAACCATATCACGGTCATAGTCAACCTGGGTATACCTGACAGGGTTTAAAAGCTTAACGAAACCGGAAGCCCCTCCTAGGCTGGACAGACCTGCAATAAACTCCCTTAGAAGGTTTTCATCCCCGGGTCTTACAGGACGAATAAAAACAGGTGTTCCATCATGAAGCCTCCAATGGGTTTCGTAACGATAAGGATAGGGGCTTATTACCATATGCTCGGGTGAGCGCATCTTTGTAGGCCTTAACAAGACCCTCGCATCCAGAGCAACTATACGCTTCTCACCCGCAAACAGAGGATTTATATCTACTTCTGATATCTCCGGGAAATCTGAAACAAGATGGGAAAAGCGAATCAGTATCTCCTCTAAAAGCCCTAAGTTCACCGGTGGTCTGTTTCGAAACCCCTTTAGCAGCTTATATACTTTGGTCTCCTCCATAAGACGCCTTGCCAGGGTTGAGTTAAGAGGGGGAAGAGCTATTGCCCTATCTCTTATAATCTCTGTCATTATTCCCCCCATACCAAAAAGGATTACGGGTCCAAAAATAGGGTCCTGTTTGCTTCCAAGAATAACCTCATAACCTTGCTCCTTTACCATACCCTGCACCGTAACCCCGAGAATCTCTGCATCAGGCTTATATCTTCTGGCGTTTTGAACTATGCTTCTATAAGCAGCAATAACCTCCTGTTCTGAAGCAAGGTTTAGAACAACTCCACCTGCTTCAGTCTTGTGTGTGATATCAGGGGAGTAGACCTTTAATACAACGGGAAAACCAAGTTTCCTTGCAACAGATGCTGCCTCTTCAGGGGATGTAGCAACAACGGTTTTATTTACGGGGATACCGTAGTTCTCAAGAATCTCTTTTGATACAAACTCTGAAAGCACAACCGGTTTCCCATCAGCCAGGTACTCCTCTATGATATCCCGCACCCTTTCCCTGTTTAAGCCAAGCTCCACGTGTAGTTCCCTCGGAGCCTCCTCGAGAAGCTTCAGGTTATGGGTGTGGTGATACATGTACACAAAAGTATTAACCGCTTCCTCAGGCGTCTCATAGGTTGGGATATTGGCCTTATTTAACAGGGTTATTCCCTCTTCAACCTCGGGACCACCCATCCAGACAGCAAAAATAGGTATGGATATTTTCCCTTTACCTGCCATCTCGGAAATAACACGTGCAACATCCGTTGGACTGGTTACTGCCTGTGGGGTAAGCATTACCACTAACCCGTCTATCTCCCCGGACTCTACACATACACTTACCGCATCCCTGTATCTCTTCGGGGTTGCATCGCCTAATATATCAACTGGATTTCTCTTGCTCCAGTGAGGAGGCAAAACTGAGCCAAGTTTTTTTATGGTGTCTTCAGAAAGCTCGGCAGGTTTATACCCCCAATCCTCAAGTGCATCTGCGGCTATAACCCCTGGCCCTCCTGCGTTTGTCACTATACACAGACGTGGCCCCTTGGGTCGCGGTTGCTTTGCAAGAGCCTCAGCACAGTCAAATAGTTCCTTTATGGTTTTAACCCTTACAATGCCTGCTCGCTTGAAAGCAGCACTGTAGACATCATCTTCACCAGCCATAGCACCCGTATGAGAGGCAGCAGCCTGCGCACCAGACTGGCTTCTTCCCGACTTTACAACAACCACAGGCTTTATCTGAGCAACAGAGCGGGCTGCACTCATAAACTTTCGTGCGTTTGTCAGTGATTCAATATAGAGTATGATACTCGTTACATCCTCGGCTCCGCTAAGGTAGTCTATAACATCCCCAAAATCAACATCCGCCATAGACCCCAGACTGATAAGATAGCTAAAACCTATGCCTTCCTTAAAAGACTTATCAAGAATAGCGGTAAGAAGCGCTCCACTCTGGGAGATAAAGGCAAGACTCCCAGGAAGAGCCATTCTGTGTGAGAAACTGGCATTTAACCCTATACTCGGTCTTATAACACCAAGACAGTTAGGCCCAATTATTCTTATACCCGCTTCTTTTGCCTCACGTAGTATCTGCTCCTCAATTCTCTTTCCCTTTTCACCCGTTTCTTTACCTCCCGCTGATATCACAACAACACCCAGAATACCCTTTCTGGCACATTCCCTTATAACCATGGGAACAACGTCTATAGGGGTTACAACCACAGCAAGATCCACTGTCCCTTCAATATCCGAAACAGATCCATATGATTCCCTTCCCAGAACGGTTTTGTACTTTGGATTTACCGGATATATTGGCCCCTTAAAACCACCCTTTAGCAGATTGCGAAATATTATGTAGCCAAGGCTACCCTCGTTGTTACTTGCTCCAACCACAGCAATTGATCCAGGGTTTAGAATCTTATCAAGGTTCTTTGCACTCATATCGCCACCTACCTCCAATCAATTAAAACCGGTTGAAGCTTCTTAAATGCTCATCGGAACCGGGTTTTTAAAACCCTAGTAAACAGGAATAGAAAGCTTTTTCTGAGGAACGCAAATCCCCTTTATAGACTCAACCAGTAACGTTAACGAAAATAAAGGATACCAGTATGGAAAGAAATTACAAAAAACCCGCCACAAAGGAATGGAGTGGGACCAGGGGTTTTGCCATTTGAGAAAGTCTTTAGAGGCACCCAGAAGGTTAGAGTGTTGGTTTGATGTTCTGATTCATGCTAAAAAAGTTTGTGGGATCGTATCTGTTCTTTACCTCAACCAGACGATTCCACGTATCCTCCGGGTAAGCTTCCCTAACACGGGCTTCCCCTTCGTCACTCAGGAAATTTACGTAAACCCCCTTTGCAAAAGGCTTTGTTTCCTCAAAGAAATCCCTTGCCCATGTAATACAGCCACTGTCCTGCTCCGCTTCCTCCCAACGTGCGTGTATATTCAGTATAAAGGGGGCGGTGCGAAAGGCATAGGCAGTTTCAGTTGCAGAAACACGGCTTGGAGCTCCCTCCATGTGTGGGATAAAAACCTCACAACTTGGAGTTGGGAATCTGCCTGCAAAAGAGAGGATACTCTCTATACACTTATCGCTTAAATCCTCAAGGTGATGAGACTTCCAGTAGTTTCTTGCAAAATGAGAATTCAAGGCATCAAACCCCGTTTGCCAATCTCTCCATGGAATCATACCCATCATGGAACCATAAGGGGTAGCAAACTGCTCAAGAGGTTTTATCAACCTCTCACCCTCTTTACCTTCCCCTAGATACACAAAAGGTACTGCTACAATAAGTCTTCCGTGAACCTCTTCGGGTAAAAAAGGTAAGGGTGGTGCATGCCTTATAACCATCCACACGGTCATATCATCTGGCAGGCTTCTTACATAGTCTCTGTGAAACTGAATGTAGTCTTTTGCATTTTCAAAAGAGTGAACGATTATACCAGCAAAAACCTCTGTGCCTATATGAGCACACCTAAACTCAAGCGATGTAACAACCCCAAAGTTTCCCCCACCACCGCGTATTGCCCAGAAAAGGTCTGGGTTCTCTTCACCACTTGCACTGAGCAACTCACCGTCTGCTGTAACCAGATCAGCCGAGAGAAGATTGTCAACTGAAAGACCGTACTTACGGCTGATCCAGCCAAATCCTCCTCCGAGGGTTAGTCCCCCTACTCCAGTGTGGGATACTATCCCCGCAGGGACTGCCAAACCGTATGCCTGTGTTTCCTGATCCATATCGCTTAACAAACACCCTCCATCTACCCGAACTGTTTTCTTTTCCTTATCTACCCTTGCAGAACGCATAAGCGAGAGATCAATCATAACACCACCTTCACAAACTGCGTTTCCTGCAACGTTGTGACCACCTCCCTTTACAGATACAAGCAACTGATTGCCACGGGCAAAGTTAACAGCCTGGATTACATCCCTGTTCCCCTTGCATCTTATTATAGCTTCAGGCCTGCGCTCTATCATTCCATTCCAAACCTTCCTTGACTCCTCATAGTTATCCTCTCCGGGAAGAATAACCTGACCCTGAATGCTGTTCCTTAACTCCTTTATCCTGTCCCTGTTTTTAAAAACATCACTGTACCTTAAATACCCCATAATTATCCTAAACCTCCCTATAAATCTATACCCCTATCTAAACTGTTACTGGATTTATTTTCAAGGACAAATGTCTCATTTACCAGAAGACACTGTGTGGAGGCGTCTTTCTAAAGAAGTGCGTTCTCCAAACCTTCTCTATTTAGAACAACTATAGAGCGTCTCTTACACACAATGAGCTCAAGAGAGGTAAGCCTTGAGAGAGCCCTTGTAAGGGTTCTCCTTGATATACCCAACATCTCGGCAAATCCTTCTTGATTCAGGTTAATGTCTATTAGAATTCCCTCGGGCGTTTTCTCTCCCCACGAATCGCAAAGGGTTAAAAGCAACTCAACAACACGCAGATAAGAGCTCCTAAAAACCGTGTTACAGAAAGAGCTCTCAATATCGTAAAGCTCTTTGCTAAGCTCCTTTGATATGTTCAGATAAATGCTTTTGTTTTTCTCCAGGAAATCCAAGAAGGTTTTTCTCTCAAGGAAATATACACAGGTTGATTGAACTGCTTCTGCTGTTAGCATGTAACGCCGGTTCAGAAGAAAGGCCTTAAGCTCAAAGACATCTCCAGAGGAAGCAAACTTAAACACAAACACCTGCCCTTCCGGTGATGAACTCCAGAGCTTTACACGTCCGGAGCCAATGCAGTAAATACCCTGTGGATATTCCCCTTCAGAAAATATAAGAGCACCTGAAGCATAAAACCTCTTTTGTTTCCTTGCATCAAGAGAAATGAGAGAGGAATCGCAAAGACCTGAGAATATAGATATATCTTTTAAGCTTTTTAAAGAAAGCCCTTTTTGGTAAATACCCAAAACCTTTTCTCCACATGGAGCTATTCCCTAGGATTATAACACAGTTTGTCCCGATTAATCAAAATACGCTCTTAGGATATACTGCTGAATCATTCTCTGGGTATTAAAAAAGGAGCCGTTTATAGCTATGGCGTAACGCATTACATCCACAAATCTTTCCCTATCGTTGTAAAAAAGCGGGATTACCGTTTTTTCAAGCTTGTTGTAAAGCTCTTTGGCATCGGACAATGAATCGGAATTTCCTTTTGAATCACAACCTATAGACCATCCGGTTATACCTTCTATATGCCCCTCAATCCACCAACCATCAAGAATGCTAAGGCTTGGAACACCGTTTAGGGCTGCTTTCATACCACTGGTTCCTGAAGCCTCTAGGGGAGGTTTAGGAGTATTTAGCCATACATCAACCCCCGGTATAATCGTCTTGGCAAGCTCCATGTCGTAGTTTTCAAGATAAACAATCTTAATCTCCTCCCTTAACTGGTTTCTTGCCTGAAATATACGCCTGATTATCTCTTTACCCCCTGCGTCCCTAGGATGAGCTTTGCCTGCAAAGATAAACTGCAGCTTGCCTGTATTGTGATGTATACTCCTAAGACGAGCAATGTCTGTAAATATAAGGTCTCCCCGTTTGTATGCAGTTGCGCGCCTTGCAAAGCCAACGGTAAGGACGTCTAGATCTAAACCTGCATTGGTTTCACGGTTTACATACTCAATTAAGTGCTTTTTTGCCTCTAAATGAGCCTGCCATATCTCATCCTTAGGAATGGAGACGGCATACCTCAGATTAAAGTTATCCAGCCTCCAGCCGGGAATGTACTTATCATAGAGCCTGCTAAAGGGCTCTGATACCCATGTTGTTGCATGAACACCGTTTGTAATGGCATCTATCTCATAACCGTCAAATAGCAGTTTTGAAACCTCGCTGTGCCTTCTTGCAACCCCGTTTACGTATTTGCTTAACCTAAGGGCAATATAGGTCATGTTAAAAAGCCCTTCGTAAAAAAAGATATCTTCCATTCCAAAGATATCCTGACGACCAAGAACCTGTTTTACCAGTTCCAAAGGAAACTTATCATGTCCTGCAGGAACTGGTGTGTGTGTGGTAAACACACACATCTCCCTTACAACCTCTGCATCCCTTCTAAGGATAAAACTCCTTTTGTTCCTACGTGCCTCCTCATCCATAAGTTCAAGGACAAGAAGGCTTGAATGCCCCTCATTCATGTGAAACCGTTTTATATCCCTATATCCAAGAGCACGAAGCATCCTTACCCCACCGATTCCCAGTATAACCTCCTGGCAGAGCCTGTATCTCTCATCACCTCCGTAAAGAAAGTGGGTTAGGGTTCTATCCCAGTCGGAATTTTCTGGAAGATCAGAATCAAGAAAATAAACCGGAACCCTAAAACCACCTACTCCAACAACATCATATTTCCAGGAACGAACCAAAACGCTTCTTCCCTCCACATTTACAGAAACCCTCTCGGGTAACTCCTCCAGAAAGTCATCCACAGACCACTCAACTGGCTCCTCAATCTGCTCACCGTTTTCACCAAGCCTTTGAAAGAAATACCCCTTACGATGAAGAAGGGTAACAGCTACCATGGGAATCCTAAGGTCTGCTGCAGAACGGATGGTATCACCTGCAAGGATACCAAGCCCGCCACTGTATGTAGGGATCCCACCTTCAACAGCTATTTCCATGGAAAAATAGGCAATCAATCGCTTGTAATCTTCCAACTTCCCTAGTTACCTTTGGTGCGTTTTCTCTCCCCAAAACCGCATTTAATAAAAAATCTCCCATCAACTGTTCTTCTGTATCCCAGATTAAAGGAGCATGCGTTTGTTGCTTGTCTCATATCCCATCTAACCACACAGAAAGGACGACCAACAGGGCAAAAAAGTGGCTTTATCCAGAAGGTATCCTTATCGTGCTTTATAGAAACCAGACCCTGAACGTATCTCACCTAACGCCTCTCCTTTATAATTATACAACCAGCTCCCTCATAAACCCTGCAGTCTCCTCAGGAAGAGCCGTGTTTATGTATATACCGGAGCCAATCTCAAAACCAGCCATTGTGGTTAACCTAGGGATAATCTGAATGTGCCAGAGGTAGTAGTTTTTGTTTTCGTCATCAACGGGAGCGGTGTGAATTACGTAGTTAAAGTCAGGGTTGTTTAAGGCCTTGTAGAGCTTAAGCAATGTAGTCTTTAAAACACCGGCAAGGTTCGGTATGTCCTCATCGGGAACATTACCAAATGAAGACAGATGCCTTTTGGGGGCAATCCACGTCTCGAAGGGGGAACGAGAGGCAAAAGGGTGAAACACTATAAACTTATCGGTTTCCATAACCACCCTTTTCCCCAATGCCTTTTCCTCACGTATCATATCACATAGAAGGCACCTGCCGGTATCATCATAGTAGACTGTTGCAACCTCAAACCTCCTTCTTATGTGCATTGGAACCACAGGGGTTGCAACAAGCTGTGAATGCGGGTGCTCAAGGGATGTTCCCGCCGATTTTCCGTGGTTCTTAAAGATAATTATAAGCTTTATAAGAGGGTCTTTTTTTAAAGCGTTATACCTTTCCCTGTAGGCAAAAAGTATATCCTCCACTTCTCTGTCTTCCATGAGCGGGATAAGCCTGTTGTGAACTGGGCTCTCTATAATCACTTCATGTATACCTACCCCATCCATCTTTCGAAATATCTTTCCCTCTTCCCTTCTCTCTACTGTTCCCCTGCGAACAAGGGCTGGGTACTTGTTTCTTACAACCCTTACACGCCAACCCGAGCTGTTTTTCCTTCCCGAATCCCGATAGGCAAATACCTCTGGAGGTGTTTGTGCCTCATTACCCGGACAGAAGGGGCAGGAGCTTAAAAAGGGTGGAACTTCCTCCTCTTTCCTGACCGTAGCAAAATCGTGGGGCCTTTTTGCCCTTTCGGTTGCAATAATTACCCACTCCTTTGTTATGGGATCCTGCCTAAGCTCTGGCATAACCGCTCTTTCTCCTTATATATCCCCAGAAATAAAAAGTCAATTCACAACTACTCACTGTCGTTGCTATCGCTGGTTCCTCCCCTCTTCATGTAGGGTTTCCCCATCATGGGCATGGTCTTTATCTTTTTAAAATTCTCAGGACCTATAGCCTTTCTTATAGCCGATAGCGCATCAATTGACATATTTGCTATCTCAAGGTTAATGTCATTTGCCCTTTTTATCTCAGACTTCACCTTTAGAGGATCAAAATCGGGATCACGGAGCATATCCATTATCTTCATGTGAGAAACCCTGAAATCAGCCTCCTTCCGAACCATAGGATATAGATACTGCTCCTTAATATTAGAAAGCTCCTTTTTCTGCTCTTCCGTAAGATTAAGCCCCTCAGCCTTCATAAGGGTGCGACGAACCATTGAACTGTAAAGCATGGTGTGTTGCATACCGCTTATCATTCTTGTCTGCTTTTTAGGCTCCATGCTCTGGGCAAAGCAAATGGCCGTAGAGGCAAAAAGCAGAACGAATGAGACAATAAGCTTATTTTTTAACATTTTACCAGCTACCTCCTTGTTTTGGGTTTTTTCTGAATGTATAAACTCGTTTTCCTGTAATCAGTTTCAAAGGATTAAGATAACATATTACATATTAAACCCCGTGAATAAGAAACACAAGGATTTGTAACCTAAAATAACCCCTTGCATTTATTATAGGTGAACGGATATGGTACATTTCTTGCTATTATTTACACATACACAATCACCCCAAAACCATAGGGAGGTAAGATGGATAAGATAAACAAGGTAAAGACTAAAGACTTTGAAGAGGAGGTTCTTAATGCTAAGGAGCCTGTACTTGTGGATTTCTACGCAACCTGGTGTCCACCTTGTAAGATGCTCTCCCCTATACTTGAAGAACTTGCGGAGGAATTTAAAGACAAGATAAAGTTTGTAAAGGTCGATGTTGATGAGGAATACTCTCTTGCGGAAAGATACGGTATAAGGGGAGTTCCAACCCTTATGCTTTTTAAAGACGGAATCGTTAAAGACGTAGTAGTCGGGCTAATCCCAAAGGGTGCCCTGAAATCCAGGGTAAAACAGATAGCGGGTGTATGAGGGAAGCCCGGATATGGAAGAGAAAAAAGAGCAAGGGGCCGAAACCCAAATTACAGAGCTAAAAGAAATCGTTCAAAGACACAAAGTCTGCTGGGAAGTTTTGCCAGAATATACAATAGACGCATCCGGAAAGAAAGTTCAAATTGGATTTGACCTTATCCTTACAGGAATAATTGAACCCCATCACGGTGAAGAAACCATCATGGTTCCAGGTTGCAGTGAATGTATAAGGGTGCTTGAAGATTTAAGAAAGATTGCGGACTGGATTATCCCAAAGGGAGAGGGGTGTAGCTGTAGATGGGAGATTCAAACCCTTGAGAACATGGTTCAGTTCGCTTCGGCCCGCAGGTTCAGAGAGGATATGGTTATCAAAATAAGGGTTCTTCACTGCCAGCAAACAGA